>MKWU01000457.1_pt1 | contig 78078 bp, 50 predicted proteins | sample 809101 | NCBI WGS metagenome assembly MKWU01 (sample SAMN05860141, study PRJNA318959) | sponge metagenome | host: Aplysina aerophoba | place: Slovenia: Piran, Adriatic Sea, Gulf of Piran | collected 2013-05-07 | reverse complement strand
GACCATCCCATTGGGCATCCTTCGCAATGTGCTCGTCATCGATGAGATACGAAGTTTTATCCAGCTTTTTCAGAAAGTGTTGATAGGTACTCGGTTCATCCAACAGGTGCGATGGAATCGGTGTCCCAGACGGATATTTGCGCTTCAGTTTTTTCAATAGTCTGTTGCGTTCGTTCTGATCTTGTTTGGCACGTTTAGCCGACCATCTGACGAGTAATCGGCGATTCGGTTCGACGGTTGTCTCAAAGACCTGTGGACGGTGTTCTTCTGAGCTCGCAGCCCATGCCAAAATCTCCTTCGCTGACGCATGTCTACGGATCCGAGTACCCACCACATAGTACCATCCCGCCGCTTCAATGGCTTCTAATTCGGCTTGGCTGACCATGTCTCGATCGGCGACATAGATCTTATGTCGTATCTTCAACCGTGACTCCAGGCGATTCAACACTGGTATCAAAGACTTGATCTCAGCCACCTTGCCTGGAAACAGTTCGTAGCCCACTGGTAAGCCTTCGGGCGTCACCATCAGCGCCAAAAATACTAGCGTTCCATTGAACTCCGCTTCTTTGCTATACTCGAATGGGTCTAGAGCCTCTTCTGTGAATGAATTAAAATACAAAGCCGTACAGTCAAACAGAATCACGTCCAACTCGTCATCCAACAGGGTGGCGGCCGCTGCCATCGCTCTTTGTTGAATCCGCTCGACGCGAGCCTCGTCCAAATGATCCATCATGCGATAAACCTTCTCCAGCTGTAGGCGTATACCGAAGTTTTTCGCCAGATCTATGTCGTTGCGACGTTTACTGTCTGGATTTGCAAGCCGTGCCATGACCGTATGAAACAACGCGTGGGATGCATTGCGATTTCGGCTCTGCGGCAAAATCCGATGAAAGCCAAGTTCATGGTACAACCTGCCATAGATATCGTGAAAACCTAAACACAGGTCTTTGAGATGTACCATCTTGGCAAAGTTTACCGAGCGATCATCAACGGGATGCTTCTCCGCCACTGAACGGGCTTGTACAAAGCGTTCATAAGTATCTTCCACACCAAATAAACCAGGTTCTACTTCGCCTTTAAGCGCTTCGATCGTTTGTCGTCCGAGGCGTTGGAGTTGCTCCAATTCGCCATCATTGTGAGCGACGCCGAGATAGCGGATGATCTTCGCTCGAGGTTTACCGTTGATGCGCTGGTTCTTCATCACATGGACGGTTGGATAGGGACTGTTGGGGGATTTTGCGACACGTACATACATGAAGTAATTATGCCAATTTCCTGATCTTTTCAAGCTATACGTCCTATTAGACACTACAAACCTAATCGTCCACCGTGACACCCAGAGAAGCGTATAAAATCAATTACTTAGAAGATTGACTATGAAACGAACCCGACCAATTCAGGCCAATGCTCCGAATTCGATACGGGTAAAACGGCTTGATGATGTGTGCGCGGCCCGATACCTCAATCTCTCCTAGACAGGAGACGAATAAGCCATAGCTAGCAAATTCTGTTGATTTAATGCCCGTGGTCGTGCGATTCGTGTGCTAGACAGGCACTGAAAGTTTCAGCTAAATTTTCGAGCATTGAGACGTAAAGTCCCGGTCCATCTTCGAGTGAGGCTCCCAGCGGATCCACAGTACCTGACTTGACCTCCGACCCTTCAGTTATCACATTGATAATTCGTGTATCGAACTGAGGTTCGTCAAAGACACATACAACCTCTAACTCTCGTACCTTTTCCTGAAGTTCTCGAAGTCGCTTCGCACCTGGTGTTCGCTCAGGTGTGACAACAATGGATCCAACAACATTTAAACCAAAGCGATCCTCAAAATAACGGTACCCATCGTGAAAAACCAAGAAAGGTTGATTCCTAGAAGAGGTCAACAATTGGTCAATGTCATAGGTTAATTGGTCGAGTCTCGAATATAACGATTGCTGGTTGTTCTGATATGTTTCTGCATTTTCTGGATCTGCCTCCGACAATACCGCTGCAATGTGACCAGCCAAAATGGCCCCATTGAACGGATCAAGCCAGATGTGTAAATCAAAGGGTTCCCCTTCCGCTACTTCGTGGACATCACCGCCATGCACGTCACCGTGTGTGTGGTCATGTGGACCATCATGACTGTGCGTGTGGGAGTCGCCATGACTGTGGTTGTGCGAATCAGAGTGAGCATGATCCGTTTCAGATGAGGACGCGGATTCACTTCCATGTGAATGACCACCGCTTTCAGCACCATGCGTATGAGCATGATCTACTTCAAACGCTCCTCCTTCTCGTAAAGGGCGCTTAATCAATCCCTCAGAGTCAGTCAGAAATACAACGTTTGCGTCCACATTGAGTGCCTCAATCATTGCCACCACCGAGGTTTCCATGTGTTCGTCAACCATGAAGACAATCTGAGCATTAGACAGGGCAGCGGCGTCAGAAGGACGCGGTGTAAACCCATGGGGATCGGCCATTCCTTTCATTATGAGATGAGGTTCCCCCACTCCTTCCATGATGGCGCTCACCAAGGAGTGAACCGGCTTAATAGACGCTACCACCTTCAAGTCATCTGCATAAACAGGCATAGCAACGATCATACCCAGAAGCATGATTATGTAGTTCTCTCCGCAACGATGTCTTAGAACCAAGTTGAAAAGTTTTCTGAGCGGCAAGTGCACTCTCCTCTGGTTAAACTGCAATGTTAAGCCGTGTTGTACAAACTGGTAGTAATCCCTAACTGTTATGGCTTCAGCGAGTACCTCACTAGACTTTGACCGCATACATCCGATGGCAAGAACTCGGTGCTGTGAGACAGAGGTTTTCGCTACAACCATTCATTATTTAAAACGATAATCCAATTTCCATGCCCGATCCTGATCCAAGTACACAAAATTTTCTCATTAATGCACGAGAACTTGGTGTAAAACGAGGCGAGAGGTGGATTTTCCGACATGTCAACCTCTCTGTCGGCTTGGGTCAGCTGGTATTCATTATCGGCGCGAATGGCGCAGGCAAGTCAACCTGTGTGAAGACTATGCTTGGTCTGATTCAAGCTACGGAGGGAGAGATTGAGAAATCTTCGACCTTGGTAGTGGACTATGTGCCTCAACGATTGACAATCAGCCCTAATTTACCTCTGAGTATCCGGCGCTTAATTACGTTAACAAAACGATTCTCTAAGCAAGAGATAGATACAGCGCTCACGACAGTTGGCTTAGATCGTCTCGGTAATCCGCCCGTGACAACGCTATCCGGGGGTGAATTCCAACGTTTATTGTTGGCACGCGCTATGCTACACAGACCCAATTTGCTAGTTTTGGACGAACCCGCCCAAGGCATCGATGCGGCCGGAACGGATTTGGTTCATGAACTAATTGATGAAGTTCGGAAAGATTTGGGTTGCGGGGTATTACTGATTTCGCACGACCTTGAAAGAGCTATGGATATGGGAGACAACTTCGCCGTCCTTATTCCGCACGAATACGACGAAGCACCTGCTACCGCAGTAGTCAACTAATAGGGTTCCGCAATAATGTTGGATGATTTCCTTGTAAGAGCTCTTTTAGCAGGTATTGGGCTGGCATTGGTGACCGGTCCGACCGGATGTTTTATCGTCTGGCGCAGACTTGCCTATTTTGGTGAGACCATGGCGCATTCAGCACTGCTTGGAGTTGCACTTGCAATCATCTTCAATCTCAACCTTGTGATTGGCATCTTCTCGGTGGCGCTTCTAGTAATGTTGGCCGTGCTATACCTTGAACGTCGAGAGACTTTACCGACCGATACGCTACTTGGGCTTATTTCTCACGGAGGATTAGCTCTTGGGCTTGTCATTCTGTCCTTCTTTCCTCAGATGCGACTCAATCTTCATGCATTGCTATTTGGTGATCTGCTAGCTGTTTCGCGCTTAGACCTAGCGGTAATCTGGGTAGGTGGAATCCTCGCGTTGGCTGTACTCTGTTGGATCGTGCGGTCATTACTTGCCGCCACTATCAGTTCGGAAATTGCAGAAGTGGCTGGTTTACGTCCAGAAAGAGCTCGATTGATATTCGGCATTTTGCTAGCCGCGGTGATTGCAGGTGCAATTAAAATCGTCGGTGTTTTGCTTATCGTCGCACTTCTGATTATTCCAGCAGCGACGGTACGACGTTTCTCACCAACCCCTGAAATCATGGCGTTCGCCGCAGCTGTCTTAGGTACTATTGCGGTGGCAGGCGGGTTATTTGCCTCGGCGACGTTGGACACTCCCTCCGGACCATCCATTGTGGTTGTTGCACTGATCCTCTTTATTGTGACTCGCGTAGGATACCTGAAGGTACGCTAATCTCCAGCTAACGACTGATCGCAGACAGGCCAGCGTCTACACGTATTCACCTGAATGAAGGTATGTTACAAGCTCGTCGAGATTGTCAAACAAATCCAGCTCATTTTGTTCACCTGTACTAACGTAAGCCATCACCTTGTCTATTCGCCCTTCAAGAGGATGTATAGGTACATGAGTAGGGGTCAAGAATTCTTTACTAGGAGGACCGTACGGAATCACGTAAATGTCCCCTGGTATTGCCAGCTTCTCTTCAAGGGTCTGACGCCATCTATTGCATTCGCCCACAGGTCCGCGCAGAACCGTTGATTGCAACAAACGAGGATTTTCCGAGCGCATTATTTCAGTTACATCCTCGAGGTAATCAAACACATTCTCACCCACAGCGCTACTCACGAGGTCCTGCTGAGTTTGCCAGACCAGTTTAAATTGAGGATTGTCGTGCAAGCTTGCGAGCCGTCGAAACGCGCGAATTAAGACAGCCGTCTCTGACTCTCGGTCTATCTGAAGATCGAATATCGGAAAAAACTCGGGAACCATTTCGTAATCGACATCCGACTCGTTTCCTAAGAGTTGCGATTTTGCGATTTGACTCCTATCCAGTATCGACCAGTTATCCACCATGAGATGCCCAATGAATGTGCAAATTTCGTAGTAGTAAGAGATCCATCGATCCTGAAGAAACTCAAGCAGAGTATCCAACATGTAGATCAGATCTGCTGAGTTGAGAAGCCGCAGAATCTCCTTATCGTCTTTGAATTCGATGTGATCCAGCAATCGTTCCATGACTTCGTGAGCCGAATCGACGTAGGCATTATTCTGAAAGTGTCTTCCCGCTTTAAGTAGTGCCAGGCTAACCGCTGCACATGTGACAGGATTTACTCGCGTATCCACCGTAAGTGCTTCATCGTTCCGATTGGCAAGTAACTTCAATCTAGCTGACTCAAGAAGGTCTGCTGCCTCTTGTGGTTCAAAGAACAGTTGGTCCAGCACGCTGTACCATGAGTCAACCCTCTTCAAACAGAATCTTCTTCCATAATCGGGCCGCCGGTTTAGGCCATATAGCGTCTCTACTACGAGAAATTCATCTTCGGTCAATTGCCTTTTGACGTTTAGTTTGTTCCACGTATAGTGCGTCAGATCATTGTGGGCGGTGTCACAGACCGTGGTTGGAAATAAAAACCCCGGTAATTTCTGTTGATGAAGATATTCAGCCGTTAATCTGGCTACGTTCTCAAATAACACATCGTCAGTAGTTTCCAGCGCTCGACAATAAACTCGTAGTAGATATGCACTGACAGTTAGTCTTTTTTCGGCAGTAGCCGTACCAACCTGGCCACTTGTGGCGTTGTGCATTTGGAGGAATCCTCCTGCTAGATGATCGAAGCAAACTGAACGTCCCATCTGCGTAAGCAGGCTATACGCCAAATTCGATAAATTAGCGTCACCCCAATCATCCGATTGGTCCAGATCCAGAACATAGGATGCAATCTTTGCAGGTAGCATCACGTTGTCCATCAGCTGTGCGGCTACTCTAGACGAATCTGCATTAAATCTCTCAAGAGTCTTGTGGAAACCGTCTAGAAATTCCGAATCCAATACCGGAGAACGCGCTAAGGTTATCTCATAGTAGTCCTCAAGCGGAATTTCCGTTTGCGACTCCCGTCGTGGAAATTGAATGACTTTAGAAGACTGCGGCTGAGGACGGTCGGGAATAATCCGATTGAAAAGGTCTGACTGATCAATATCCGCTAGAAGTAACGTGTGATTGGTTTCCTCAGACTTCAGAAATTTAGGTAACAAGGTCATGGAATCCAGCACCAAAACACGAGGCAAGTCCGCACTAGGTAACATCCTCTGCTGGGCTAGTGAGAGATTCACCGTCCAACTAACTATCGAACGATATAAGTGAACGAACGCCGGATTTTCCTCTCGGTCTACAAGGACGTTGACATACGTCTCGTTCAGTGATTTCGTATAAGCCTCATTTTGATACCAACGACACTCCCCGAAGTGAGTGACCTGACTGTAATAGCTTCCGACTACGACACGGATATCTTTGTTTTCACTTTTCGCGAAATTCACCGTGGATTGATTCCACAGATACCAATCCACTAAATCACGATTGCGAAAACGATAGTATGGGCTATCACAAATACTTAAATCCAAGAACGGAGTACTCCTTAACGGATCTTGCGCACACGATGCATGTGTGAGAAGTGGTCGGGCAAAACTAAGAAATCTGAATGCCTAGTTTAAATTGAGGAGTACCTGAGTTGTGGCAGTCAACAGCCAATCAGCACTTCCCGACTCACCACATCCACTAGGAACAAGCATTGTCGCCACGACCCCAGACAATAAAGAAAATTACATTAGGCGAACATTAGGAAGGTGTTGGAATCTCGCAAAGGACCTGTTTAGGTACAAGCTCCTGCCTAAACTTCAACCAGTCACACTGCCCCGATGATCGCGAGAGCGGTGCGTAGCGTCTAAGAACTGCTAAATCATTGAAGTTGTAGTCTCACGGAACGAAAAGTCCCGAGAGAGACTCTCAGCAAGGAACGATGTGCGCCTAATTCGTCCGGCGGACGCGCCTCGCGGCGGACCTGTACTGTCCTTTATTGTCCTTTTAAGAACTTCGAGTCAATCTATGTCGTCTAGCTCAATTGAAACCATTGCTGTTCATACTGGTGAACATAGTGATCCAAACCATCCAGCATCCTCACCTGATCTCACCATGGCATCCACATTTCTTATGGATACTGCTGAGGGATTCTCAATCAACGCGTTTGAGGACGAACGACCGTTGATGTACACGCGTTGGGGGAACCCAACCACATTGTTGTTAGAGAAAAAACTCGCCGCCATGGAAAGTGCGGAAGCCTGCCTTGCATTGGCTTCTGGTATGGCTGCCACCTCCACTCTATTACTCGGATTACTGAAAAGTGGCGACCACGTAATCGTTACACCCATCCACTATCCTGGAACATCAGAGCTGATTCGAGATTTGTTACCAAGGTTTGGCATTTCTTCCAGCGTTGTTGACCCAACGGATACAGCGGCAATTGCTAATGCAATCACGCCGGCCACGAAAATGATTTGGATCGAAACGCCTGTCAATCCCACCCTAGCGATAACTGACATTAAGGCTTGTGCCGACATCGCTAAGGCTCACAAAATTCAGCTTGTCGTGGACTCAACCCTTGCTACACCCATCGCCACTCGACCGATCGAACTTGGTGCTGATTTCGTGGTTCACTCCTTAACTAAGTACGTCGGTGGGCACGGCGACGCACTAGGTGGATGTATTTTGGGTAGTAAGGCAACGTTGGAAACACTGCTCTCTGAAGCACACGTTCATTATGGCGGCGTGATCAGTCCTTTTAACGCCTGGCTGATAGTTCGAGGCATCGCAACTCTGCCAATCCGTATGAGACAGCACGAGGAAACAGCAATGCAGATTGCACTATTCCTAGATCAACATCCGGAAGTAGCAAGAGTCAATTACCCAGGGCTACCTTCTCACCCCCAACACGATTTAGCTAAACAACAAATGGCTAATTTTGGTGGTCTTCTCTCTTTCCAAGCGAAAAATCGTAAGCGGCTACTGAAACGATTACCTCGCGATTTCAAGCTCTTCCACCATGCCGTTTCTCTCGGACATGTGCGCAGTCTCATCTGCTACGTTGACACCGAGGAAGTGATCAGCGCCTCATACAACTTGAATTCCACACAACAATCAGCTTACAGAGATTGGGCTGGTGAAGGACTATTTCGCATTTCAACGGGTATGGAAAATGCTGATGAACTCTGCGAAGATATCGCGAATGTTCTAGGCAACTGACAACTGCAATTAAAACTGCTACACTAAACAGGCTAGGTTCACCCTTTAGCTCATTTCAGACACTTCAGAACTAGCAGTATCAATAAGCAAGGTTCTTCAGACTATTAGGAGCGACTGTTCGATCATTTGATCTATCAAAGAATAGGTCATCTACGGTCATGGCATGTCAATGATTCGACCCAATGTTTGTGCCGTAATCCTCAATGATCAATACAGAGTGTTATTGGCAGAACGTACCAATGGTGGCTGGCAATTTCCTCAAGGAGGCATTGATGCCCACGAAACTCCGACAGCAGCACTCTATCGTGAAGTACAAGAAGAAGTAGGACTAAGAAAAGCACACATGGAGCTACTGGGTAGGGCAGATTCACCATTCCGATATGACCTGCCGAAGGAATATCAGATTCTTAATAAATCAACAGGAAGCATGATCGTCGCGCAGGATCAGTGGTGGTACCTTCTGAAAATGGTCGTTAACGATTCCACAATTAATCTGAACACAACTACACGTCCCGAATTCAAACAGTGGAGATGGGTCAGCTTTTGGTACCCCTTATACTGCGTTATTGACTTCAAGAAAGACGTATATAGACAAGGATTGACAGCTTTGGCCAACCTTTTAAGGGATGGAACCTAGCAAATGCTGGATGCACTACCTGAATTGATTCGGCTCATCCGATCTGAGCCTGATTTTCTAAAGGTTGCTCATATCGTGGTCACGCGCGTACCCGATATCCTGGGCTGTGAGGTGGGTTCTCTCTTTGTTAGGGACCAATCCACCAATACCATGCACATGATCGCAAATGACGGCTATGAATTGCCACCAGATCAGGAGATAATCGTACCCGCCGGTAAAGGTATCGTTGGTTTGGTCGCCCATCGCTATGAACCGCTAAACGTACCTGACATTCTCGCGAACCCGCATTTTTACGATCACCCCGATACAGCTGATGAGCGTTATCGAGCTTTTCTTGGTGTTCCAGTCATGCACCGTCGTAGCGTCGTTGGTGTACTGACCGCGCAGAGATTTGAGGACCCTTTCAGTGAAGATGAGGAAGGTTTTCTGACTTCTGTCGCTGCCACGTTATCCAGCGGCTTATCCAAAGCGCTTGACAATCGGGAGATTCGACTTTCGGCAGAATCCGCTGCGATAGTCCGGCCGGAGCGAGTGATTCGAGGTGTCGCAGGCTCACCTGGGATTGCCATCGGACACACCGTGTTAATGCAACCTTCCGCCAATTTAGAAGCCGTTAGAGACAGGTTGGTCGACGTCGACGCGCTAGGTGCGGAACTACAAAAGCTAGATATTGCGTTAGCCTCCGTGAGGGCAGAAATTCAAGGGATCAATTTATCGATGTCTGATCATGTCGGAGAAGAGGAATTAGCTCTGTTCGATGCCTATCTTCGTATATTGGATGATGATGCGATTGCAGGTGAAGTTCGTACGGAAATTCGTGAATCAAAACATTGGGCACAAAGCGCTGTGGCAAATGTGTTCACGAAGCATGTTCGCGCACTTGAGTCTTCAAAGAGTAGCTTGATGTCGGAACGGGCGAAGGACGTTCGGGACTTAGGCGAGCGACTACTTCATAGTTTGCAGGTAATTGGCCACAGATCCACTGGCGCTCTTCCGAAAGATGCCATTGTCGTTGCACAAGACATTACACCAGCAATGATTGCAGAGCACAACCTTGAGCATTTAAAGGGTCTCGTCGCAATCTCTGGATCCATTAACTCACATTCGGCGATCCTCGCCCGAGCACTAAATAAACCTGCTGTCATGGGTGTGACCAACCTTGATCTTTCTGATCTTGAAGACGCACAGATCATCGTCGATGGTTACTACGGCGAAGTCGTTCTCCATCCGACCTCTGAAACGATCGACAGATATTTAGAGCTCGTTCAGCATGACCAGGAATTTGCTATCGAGCTGGAGCAGATCCGAGACCAACCCAGTGAAACAAAAGATGGTAGACGGGTCAATTTGTGGGTGAATATCGGTATGGTGAGTGAAATATCCCGCTCCCTTGATCGAGGAGCTGAGGGAATCGGATTATTCCGTACCGAGATTCCTTTTGCAAGTCGTGATCGATTTCCCACTGAGGAAGAGCAACGACAGATTTATCGCGAACACATGCAAGCTTTTGAGCCTCGACCTGTGACCATGCGCACTTTAGATATAGGCGGGGATAAGCCACTGCCTTATTTTCCGATCGACGAAGAAAATCCCTATTTAGGTTGGCGAGGGATACGTGTCTCCTTGGACCATCCAGATATTTTCCTTGTTCAAATACGTGCTATGCTCAAAGCAAACGCCGAACTTGATGGCATTCTCCGAATCATGTTGCCGATGATCACAACTATAGATGAGATAAAGAGTGCCAAGAGACTAATCAAGCAAGCATTCGATGAAGTCATCGCAGAAGGTTTTAATGTCAAATTCCCATTGATCGGCGCAATGATCGAAGTGCCTGCATTGCTCTGGCAATTAGATTCAGTCTGTGAAGAGGTTGACTTTCTCGCCGTGGGATCAAACGATTTAACCCAGTACATGCTTGCTGTATCTCGCAACAATCCAAAGGTGGCAACACTTTACCAGGAATTCCACCCAGCCATCCTGCAGACACTAGACCATCTTGCGAGTGTGGCTCATGAGAAAGGCCACGGCATAGGTATTTGTGGGGAAATGGCAGGGACAGTTGAGGGAGCTGTCGTCTGCATAGGCTTTGGCTACGATGTCCTGTCCATGAACGCTACCAACCTCCCTCGAGTGAAGTGGGTAATTCAGAGAATTACCACATTCTCAGCAAGTCGCATCGCCAAACGGGCCAAACAGCTGGATGATGCAGAGTCGGTGTTGACATACATACGGAATCAGCTCAGCGCACTGAATTTAGAAAAGGCAATTCCGCATCACGAGCATCCAGAGATCTTCTTCTAGTTGTCCTTACTTCAACCGTCGAAGTCAGGAAGACGGTGATGGCTGGGTAGACATCAAACGAAAGATCGGCGACCTCCTACCAGTTTCTAAGAATTTCGTTGGAGTTACGGAAGCAATATCGCATCTAAAAAACTCGGCACTAAAGAAGGGGAGGAAGTGTTAGATCAACCGTCAGACTCTAAAACGGTGTCGGGACTGCGTACGTTTCAGTGGCGACAGTTGGCGGCAAAAAATAGGTTCTAATAAATAGGCTACCATACCCATGAAAAAGCGTCTGAGTGTAAAAAAAGCGAGAAGGTTGGTATCGACCGTAAACATCGTTTACTTGTCTGGCACCAACTCTTTTAATTCGCCCAAATATTCGCCTCTCACAAGAGCTTCCTCACGTTCTCTTTCATACGCTCGCTTGGCAGAATGTACGGTGAAAGGGTATATAAGCTTTGGATCGTTTTCCAACTCTACCAATTCTTGTAGACGAGCTTTAATCTTTTCATCTGAAAATCCTAATTGAGCATATGCATCAGCAAGACGGGAATGTAAAGCCTCGTCGACATATCTCGCCTGTGCGAATCGTTCTTTAACTGTTAGCGTTTCATCAGGCATTTTGACTCCATAGGGTATCTAATGTTCTTTGAATCTTAGATGCCGAATTCCCGAAAGTTCTCGTAATCGGCAAGCTCTTCCCGCAAATCTGCTAGTTGTCTCGACATACCTTCGTGCACTGCTTTCACCCGCAAAGGATCCTCATCTACCCGTCGCTGTGCGTTTTGTTCCCACTACTTGATCGCCTTCTCAAATTCTGACTCATTTCGTCGAGTTATTACGTACTGGAGTTCATCAACAATCATAAATAGGTCCTCAGTTGGAGGCGATGCAACGCCTAGTGATTGACGCTTTGAGGGGGGTAGAAGATGTCTTCAATTCTTCGTCGATTATTACAACCAACCAATCAATCATCCTTTTCATAAGGCAAGGCTACCGATCTTTCAGCACGGAGTACTGACATGACGTCAAAACAACAAAACCAATCTAAAGACAACCATTCACGTATCACCGATGAGATTCTTGACACCCTGTTGCAGCGGCATGATCCGCAGGAGGTGCTTGAGAGTGAGGATCTCTTGATGGATTTGCGCCGGCATCTGACCGAGCAGATCCTTGATGCCGAGATGGATTATCATCTGGCATCCAGCGATGACCCCAACAGCCGTAACGTCCACAATCACAAGACGGTCTTGACGGCGACTGGTCCGATGCATTGGATACCCCACGTGGCCGACAAGGTACATTCAAACCCAAGTTAGTGCCGAAGTATGTGCGCGGGCTGCCTGGGTTCGATAACAAGGTTCTGTCGCTGTTCGCCAAGGGGATGAGTGTGCGTAACATTCTCGATACCGTGGAGGAACTGTACGGCATTGAGGTCTCGCCGGATCTGATCTCGACGGTGACCGAAGCTGTGATGGATGAGTTTAAGAGTTGGCAAACTCGTCCGTTGGAGAGCACGTACGCAATCGCTTACCTGGAAGCTATTCATGTCAAGGTCCGCGATGCTGGTAGCATTGCCAACCGGGAGATTTATCTTGGTATCGGGATCGCCTAGGATGGTCGCAAGGAAGTGCTTGGAAGGTGGCTCGGAGCGCATGACAACGCTAAATTCTGGCTCTCGGTGCTACAGGATCTTCAACAGCGCGGGGCGGACATCCTCATTGCAGTGGTGGATGGCCGGTCTGGTTTTCCGGTGGCGTTGGAGACGGCGTTTCCGGCGACGACGGTGCAGACCTGCATCGTGCACTTGTTGCATGACTCGCTGTCGTGCGCGAGTTACCGAGAACGGTCAACCTTGGCCGCGGCGTTGAAGACGATCTATACGGCGATCAATGCCGATGCGGCGGCTACCGCACTGGATGCATTCGAGGAGAGTGAATTAGGGCAACGCTTTCCGGATGTGGTGCGGCGCTGGCGTCGAAGTTGAGAACAGGTGATTCCGTTTTTGGCGTTTTCGCAGGAACTTCGTAAGGTGATTTACACGACCAATGCGATCAAGAGTTTGAACGCCTCGGTGCGACGGGCGGTTCAGGCCCAAGGTCACTTTACGAGCGTTGAAGCGGCGAAGAAACTGATTTATCTAGCGCTCCGCGGGGCGACCAAATCCAGGGGTAACCCCATACGTCAATGGAGTAAGGCGAAACGGGAATTGGCCATTCATTTCGGTGATCGCTTCAACGCCTCAAACGGTTGGGTGTAACCGAACTAATCCGTCAAACAAAAGCCCAAAGGCTTGAAATGAATGAGATACGCTTCCGCTACATCTTCATCAAGAATGCGCGTCAAGAATCCGCACAAACTTATGCCAACAATCGGATTGTAACTGGACTTGGATATGTTGATCTCATCAATTACCCATGACTAGTATTGTATCAAAACCATGGGCGAGAAACAAGGGCATCTTAGTTAAGTACTACCAATTGTGCCACTGCACCTGTCGTGCTGTCATAGTTAACGCGGTAGAGCTCACCGGTGCATCCGTTGAAGTGATAGCCACTTTGACTTCTAGCCCAGATCGTTCTTGGAAAGACTGGTTGGGCTGGTTGGGATGGCCACGGACCAGTGAGAAGGTCGCTACCACCACCGCCACCACCGCCACCACCGCCACCACCGCCAGCTGCACCAGCAGAAGTCACAGGATCGTGTACGAACTGCCATGAGCAGTCAGGCGTAGGCGTTTCGTTGTCTGTAGTTTGCGCGGTTATCCACAACGCACCTGCAAACAGGACTAATATGATGATTAGAGCTAGTGATTTAGAGTTGAATTCCATGTTAAGACACTCGATTGGCGAATCAAGATTTTACTAATCTTGGCTAGTAATGTATATATTTACCATAAGAGTCTGTTGAAAAAGGTGGATTCTCACGAAAAATACATAATGGAGGTCATTATAAGTATTTGATATATAACGTTTTCAGATGGATGGTTCAACCAAGAATTCCTTTAAAAGCGACTTTTTCAACAGTCTCATAAATAGGCGATATTCAATGATTGCTCGTTGAAATCACTGCTACCGATTTAAACTCATTTGCATCACTCAAAAGAAAGGCATTTGCCCCATGAAAAACACACCAAAAATCATTCTGTGTACCCTGATCTCATTGTTTGGTATCTACAGCCAAGCACAACAAACCGCCCATGCAGTGATTCAAAGTTGCTCTGATCCAGACTTGGTGATTGGTGAGGCGATGCTTGAAGAACAAGATTCCGAAGAAGGGATAAAAGTCGTAAATGTAAGGCTATCAATTGATAAACCTCATTTAACCTCTGGGAAACACGCGGTACATATTCATGAGAACGCAGTGTGTGAACCCTGCGGCGATGCGAAAGGCCATTTTGACCCAGGTCCGATGAGTAATTCAAGCCCAGATGGTAATCATCCGTTCCATTCCGGTGACTTAATCAATATTGAGATCAACGATGAAGGTATCGGAGAGATGTCGACTTCTACAACGAGAGTAACACTTTCACCAGGCCCGCTCTCTCTCTTTGATGAGAATGGTAGTGCGTTTATTGTTCACGTAGATCCAGATACATACTGTCCCGAAGGTGAAGCTGCAGGTTGTGCTGGTGGCGCGAGGGCTGCGTGTGGCATTATCCAGCCTGGAATGCCTACCGAGAACCAGGAACAGAATTCATCTTCCAGAGAAACCTCTTCGGATGACTGACGTACTCTGAGTACTAAGAGTTATGGAGTTAACCCCTTCCAAGGAATTAGTGTCGAGCCCCGAAGATCAAATAGAACTACTCAAGAGAGAGTTTAAGAACAATCCCAGCGCGAAAAAGATCACCGGAGGTATTGCAGCAATGACCAGTGAAACGCCTATAGATTTTTCCGTCCAAGCGGAAAACCCAATGGCCGTGACGCCAATCAACCAAATAGAGATAAGGTCAAAGCTATAGACCAGTTGACCGAGCATTGGATTGACTTCAATACCGAATAACGTTGCGAACGACAGGAAATTCGCCTCGGCTACAGAAGAAGGCGACAAAAAGAGATTTCCCAGTAATACGATAATCGCTCCTATGGCCATAGGTACTCTAGTCCACCATACGAACGCGTGCCAATCACTAAAACTACCGCCAACTTTCAGGATGCCTGCAACAATCTTGAAATAAACTGCCCAGAGCAAAATACCAATAAACGCGGCAATCGGCACGAAAATAAATGATGACACGAGTTCCATTACCCCCGGACCTCCTTCAACCGCTGCCCTAGCTACATCCAATGCGGCTTTAATCTCTTCCTCGGGCGTGCCTAGATTTTTTAACAGTTGCTCCTGAGCAGTAAACTGTTCTTCTACCATACTCACCCGATCCATGGTGAATTGACCCGCTGTGGTAGCTAGTGCTACTACGACCAATATGACCAGCATTGGTTTTAGGAGTTCGTGATCTTCTGCAATCTGTTCAAATAGTTTTTTTGGATTCGTGATAACCAACAGCAAGTCTTGCATGATTTCCGTCCTTTAAATTAGGGTCTGATAAGTTCTACATACTGAACGTTAACAGTATATTAAGTGTATAGCCACGACCAGAGATTCGCACTTTTTTCTCCATACCCGGAGACAGACTCGTAATCAGCGAATCTGTGCGTCTCTATAGGAAAGTCAGTGGAAAAAGTGTTACGAGCCGACCTGCTCGACATCCATCTGCATGTTGCTATATATATTTACAGTTATTAGTAGCACTCACACAACTGAATTTCCATAAAATGCTTTCTTTTTTGAGCCCAACCTAATGCTTCAACGCCTATTGATCGCTAATCGAGGTGAGATCGCAGTACGCATTGCCCGTGCTGCCTCGGATCTTGGTATCGAAACGATTTCTGTGTTCTCAGAGGACGATTCCAACAGTCTGCATCGATACGCGACCGACGACTCTAGGCAGTTAGCCGGAATAGGTGCACAAGCTTATCTCAACATCGACAACATCGTACAAGCTGGTTTAGATGCAGATTGCGATTCGGTTCATCCAGGGTACGGTTTTTTGTCCGAGAATGCGGATTTTGCACAAGCCGTACAAGAATCTCGTATGACTTTCGTTGGTCCTCAACCGGAAACTCTCGACCTATTCGGCGATAAAGCCAAAGCGAGACAAATGGCAGAGGAAATTCATGTGCCGGTCATACAGGGCGTCAGTCAGCCTGTTACGCTTTCGCAAGCAACAGACCTATTCAACAAACTGGGCGGGAAACCCATGATTCTCAAAGCCATTGCAGGTGGCGGTGGAAGAGGGTCCAGGGTCGTACAAGATGCAAGAGAGTTGGAAGAAGCCTATGAAAGAGCTCGATCAGAAGCAATAGCGGCGTTTGGTAACGGCGAGTTGTATGCCGAGGAACTGGTTACCGAAGCACGACACATTGAGGTTCAGATCGTCGGCGATGGCAAGGGTAATGTCACGCACTTAAGCGAGAGGGAATGTAGCGCACAACGCAGGCACCAAAAGATCGTTGAGGTCGCTCCTGCACCATGTTTAGACAAGGATATTCGACAGCAACTCATCGATGCTGCTGTTCGGTTCGCAGAGCACGCAAATTACCAAAGTTTGGGAACGTTTGAGTTTCTGGTCCATGACAACTCGTTTGCCTTCATAGAAACCAACGCAAGACTCCAGGTGGAACATACGGTCACAGAGGAAGTCACCGGCATCGACTTGGTACAGACACAACTACTGCTTGCTGGAGGTTCTTCGCTTTCCGACCTTGATCTTCTCCATTCACCTAAACCTCGAGGGTTCGCTGTTCAAGTTCGCGTGAATATGGAACGGATGGATCGAGATGGGAACGTCCTTCCGACCAGTGGTACGCTGTCGGCTTACGATGCACCCAGTGGTCCGGGTGTAAGAACGGACGGATTCGGATATAGTGGCTATGCGACTTCAACCAGCTTCGATTCGCTTCTGGCAAAGGTCATTACTCGAGGACCCACCATAGAAGCGGCAGGTGCAAGATGTTCCAGAGCGCTCTCAGAATTTCGTATTGAAGGACTGGACACCAATATCCCTTTTCTCCAAAATGTACTGAAACACGATGATTTTGCCTCAGGTAAGATCACCACACGTTGGGTCGACGAACATATGCTCTCGCTCGTCGAAACAGAGGATTTACCGAGCAATAGATACGTAGTACCAGAGACTGAGACAGAAGACGGTGTCGGATTTGCGGGTGCTCGTGTAGACACTAGCGATCCCTTGGCATTATTCGATCACGATGCGCGAGTAAAAGCATCTCAAACAGCGCCAGACCCCCTCCATAACGTCCCTGAACCAGCTGGTCCAGACGGTGCGACCGGCTTAAGTTCTCCCATACAAGGCACTATTGTCTCCGTAGATGTCGTGGAAGGCGACGAGGTAGCCGAAGGTCAGCAAGTGGCTGTTGTTGAGGCGATGAAAATGGAGCATGTGATCAAGTCCAACCACGATGGCGTGGTTCGAAAGGTCACGATGGCGAAAGGCGATGTCGTCCGCGAAGGCTATCCCATTGTCTATGTGGAAGAAGCGGAAATTTCATCGTCGGATGTTCAGAACGTTGAGTCCATAGATCTGGACTACATACGTCCGGATTTGCAGTTAACCTATGAGAGACACTCGTATATCTACGATGAAAATCGAGAAGAAGCCGTAGCCAAGAGGTATGCACGCGGCTACCGGATGCCCAGAGAGAATATTGAGCAACTCATGGACCCGGACAGCTTCAAGGAATACTGGCCACTTGTCGTTGCGAGACAACATTCCCGCTACGACATGGAAACACTACGCAAGAACACACCTACGGATGGCCTTATCGCAGGTATTGGAACCGTAAACGCCGATTTATTTGGTGAGGAAGATGCACGAACCATGCTCGTCCATTACGACTATACGGTGCTTGCCGGTACCCAAGGTGGCAGAAACCACTACAAGCAGGATCGAATGTTCGAGCTGGCAAATAGGTTCCGAATCCCACTGATCTTATTTGGTGAAGGCGGTGGGGGTCGACCTGGCGACGACAGCAAAGGACCAGGGGTTGCATTCGATACTCATACATTCACTCAATTTTCCAAGCTGTCTGGTCTGGTGCCCTTGATCAGCGTGATTAACGGTAGAACCTTTGCCGGTAATACAGCACTCGTTGCTTGTTGTGACGTAATCATTGCAACTGAGAAGACCACTGTTGCCATGGGCGGGCCGGCCATGATCGAAGGCGGTGGTCTAGGTATTTACACACCCGAGGAAGTTGGTCCCATGTCGTTCCAAGTACCAAATGGTGTTGTTGACATTCTTACCCGTGACGAAGAACACGCAGTCGAGGTTGCAAAACAATACCTTTCCTATTTCCAAGGCAACGTCGCAAATTGGGAATCACCAGATCAGCGCAAACTCCGACACATTGTGCCTGAAAACCGACTGCGACTGTATGACATGAAAGAAATCATCTATACCATTGCCGATGTGGATTCAGTACTGGAAGTACGAGAGAAATTCGGGATTGGGGTCATTACTGCATTCATGCGGGTAGAAGGTCGACCTATGGGCGTCATCGCCAACAATCCTCATCATCTGGCGGGCGCGATTGACTCCGATGCCGCAGACAAGGGCGCGAGATTCATTCAGCTGTGTGACGCTTTTGATATTCCAGTTCTGAGTCTCATGGACTGTCCTGGAATGATGGTTGGCCCCGATGTCGAGAGAACTGGATTGGTCCGACATTGTGTGCGTATGTTCAATGCTGGAGCCAACCTCACAACACCGCTATTCGGTGTCGTAGTCCGAAAAGCCTATGGTCTGGGTGTCCAGGCCATGTGTGGTGCAAGCTCGCTCGTAGGCTTTTTCACAGTGGCATGGCCTACTGCAGAATTTGCCGGTATGAATATCGAAGGGTCGGTCAAACTTGGATTCAGGAAAGAACTAGCCGCAATCGAAGACCCAGAAGATCGAAGATTGGAATTTGAACGTCGTGTCGAACGAGCTTACGAAGGAGCTAAAGCAATTAACGCCGGTGTCGGAGGCGGTTTAGACGATGTCATAGATCCGGCTGATACACGTTCCTGGATCGCGAGCAGTCTGAAACGACTACCACCCCGTGAAGTCCGTACTGAGAAAAAGTATCCCTACATTGATACGTGGTAATTCACTGTTGGACGACCTAATGTCCTAACAGATGGTTCACTTTTGTGAGACTAAAAATTGATGCTCTTATGTATTGAGCGAGCGTGGATCCACTTCACCACCCTCTTGATCAAGAGAGTGGTGTAAAAATCTGTGCTGTGTAGTTCAAGTTGCATCTCGTCTTTGGTTCTGTCCCTCGCGATAGACATAGTTTGGAACGCGATAGCCCAAACTAAATTGAGGTCCTATGCTCTGCAAGAAACACGATTAGCAAGGCTAGGAGGGAGAATCTACGGGAAACCTGAACTTAAAGGTATGACTGCAAAACAGGTCACCGAAGTGCGTTGCGTACAGCATGTATAAGCAGTCGAAGCTCATTCACTACATAGCAACTGAATGACAGTTAGAAGTTCTCGTCCTCACGTAGATTGACCTTGTCGACCCAGCTTCTCATACCTTTCTGAGCGTCTGCAATCGCTTCTAATTGAAAACGGCAATACACACGCTTTACTACTCCCTCTGCATATGGGTGTTCTATCGAGCAGTCCAAATGCTCTGTATGGCTAAAAGCTTCCTGATACGCGGTGACAACTCTGTCTACGGTTGGTCGGTATTCTTGGGGAACTTGCCGTATGTATTTGTTAAACAGTACCTTGAATCTTGGTTCAGTTCTTCCGTGAGCCGATGCGCCGAGCCAGCCCAACGCGCGCAAATTGCTCTTCTCGATGCCGTCTGCACCATTAAATAGGATGTAGGCAAGACGTGACTGCGAATCCTTGAACCCGCGCTTCGCAAGTTCCAACAAGATTGGATATGCCAATGCGTATTCGCCTTCTTTGTACCATTGATTGGCGATGCCTCTGATGCCCCGCATTAGTCGAATGTCACGAACGGAAAACTCCTCAGGATCACTAGGAAGATGCTCAAATGGTTGCCATGTCACCACCACTTCTTCAATTTCGCCAATGGGTTCTGGACGCAATTTCTCATCTGGGGTTCCCAGGAGTATCGCTCGCTCAAGCATGTAGATTTCCGTGGGTGTCTTATCTTTCACCAACCGTTGAAAGCGACTGTGAGTCGTTACACTTACCAATCCTCGACTCTTTTTTTCTTTTCGAATTTTGAGAATGATACTTTGTATCTTTGATTCTTCTGGCGACAAAGAACTCGCCTCTGCAGCCAGAAATTCACTTGCGTCATTCCAAGCCGCGTTTGCTACATCGGAATGCACCGCATCTGCGATCGTAGGCTGCCATCCCAACAGCATAATCGTGGACAAGATTGCGGAGAACAATTTCATTTGTCGTGCTTACCTTACGATTGTCATGCTGAAACCCAGCAACTCATAGTCCGCATCGTAGTACGCGCAAATTTCGATATATGCTGCAAGACCGTAGGACGGACCGTTACCGATCTGCCATTCAACAATATGACACTCTTTGTACACCCAATTGCTAATGAAGAGACCGAAAGGCCCATAAGCGTGAGCGGTAGTAGAAAGCTCCATTTTTACACTATCGGTTAAAGGTGCTGACAAGAAGGACATCGTCACAGGTGATAGAAGTAGTGGCGACAACGCCAATGTAAATATTGCGACTTACAACATTTGGCTTGTTTTAAGATGCAGTTTTTTGAGCATTCCTTCCTCCTGTAAGTACAACTCAAAAGATATCAGAGGTCTTGTGCTGAATTGGTTCCCAGCTCATAACCAAGTAGATGTAAACTTTACAAATTTCTTATCCAGTCCCAAATACTTGAAACACAGTAAAAAACTCTGGATTATTCAAACTGTGCACGATTTTATAGACACTATTATCTCATTGTACAGGTATTGACTCAGTATGACTGTACATCTCCTGGAGGTTATCCATAGGAAGGAAGCGTACCACTTGTATGCGCGGGGTTCGTATCTATCGACGATACCACGTTAGCAATCTCCAGAGGTTAACGTAACGAGGTCAATTCTCATTGCGATGCATCGTTAATTCTCCTCCAGTGTAACACAAAGTAGACGTTGTCCCCGTATTTGACGGCTGTCACCACCGAACAAGCGCGAGATGCGTCTTTGCCACTCCAGCTCCTCCATATCTATGTACCAAAATCGGGTCCATTCCTGACTTCCGTCTGGGTGCGTGGTGCGAACACGATGCCACCTTCTTCCAGTAGCCGTCGCTTCCACTGTTGAATTTTGCTGCCTGAATCTTTGAGAGACGAAAGTTCAGCAGTCGTATACCCGCCTTCAATCGCTGCTATGTCCACTTTAAGCTTGAAGCCTTGCGAAAATTATCTTCGCCGTCGTTTGGTAATCATGTCGATCTCCCGTTGATTGAAATAATTCGGGTCCAACTCAACTTTAAACTTATGTGAATCTGCACTGTTTCAACTATCACCTTTAAATGACTCATTTTTCGCGACCACCACTAACCTTTTCCAAAACTTACCAATGATTTCTTGTCTCAACTACGTACAACAAAAGTCAGATTCGTTGTCTAACACCGAGTCGATCTGGTTCTATCTGATATGAAGCGAAACGTCATCATCTCATTTGTTTTTGTGCTCATCGCGGGCATTTGGCTAGGGTACGGCATACTCGCTGGAAACAGTACGCCTTCGCAACACGAAACGCTTGACGTCAAGAGAGAACAAGCCGCACAATTAAGAGCTGATTCGGAACGAACCGCGGTTCGAGTTCGGAGTAGTAGCGCTATGGACCAAATTCAAACGGTCACACTAAGAGGAAGAACACAGAATAAAAGGACTGTGGTGATTCGAGCTCAGGTAGGCGGCAAGGTAGAAAGCGCGCCCTTTGAGAGAGGCGATCTAGTAACAGAAGGCCAAGCATTGTGTGTCTTAGAAAAAAGAGAACATGAAGCACGAATCAAAGAATCTCAGGATAGATTGCGCGAAGCCGTACTTATCTATGATGGTCGAAAACGCCTTGATTCACTGAATCTCAATAGTGATTTGGATATCGCCTCTGCCAAAGCTCAAGTCACTGCCGCGGAACGTCAAGCTGTGGATGCCCAACTTCGCCTCGAACGATCTGTAATTCGGGCTCCTTTCAATGGCTACGTCGAAGTAGCTCACGCATTCGAGGGAGATTTGCTTTCAGCAAATTCACCTTGTGTTACGTTATTGGACTTAGACCCAATGAAAATCCTTGCGCAAGTGCAAGAAGATATCATCCATCAACTCAAGCTAGGTAGTTCAGCACGGGCAGAGCTTCCTTCAGGAGAGGAACTCGAAGGAGTAATCACTTTTTTGGGTAGAGGCGCTGAAATGGCTACCCGAACTTTCACGTTAGAGGTAACGGTTCCAAATCCAGACTATACGATCCGCTCTGGATTAACAGCCAAACTCGATATTCCCCTTGGTAGTTTCCGGGCGCATAAAGTAAACGCATCTCAATTCGTCCTAGACGATCAAGGGCAGATTGGCATACATATTCTTGAAAACACGGATACCGTCAGGTTTTATCCAGTAACCATCGTACGAGAGGATTCAGATGGCGTCTGGGTTGCTGGATTGCCGGATGAGATAGTACTCATTACGGTGGGACAGCGCTATGTCACTGACAGCGAGCTAGTCGAAGCGACATTTGAATCTGAGATCAACAACGCGACCTAAAGATGCTACACGAAGCCATTGATGCCGTCATTCGCCGGCGACGAACCACACTGATCATGATGTTGGTAATCATCGTCTTCGGCATTATCGCGAGAACGTCCATTCCCATCGAAGCAGATCCGACGATTGAAGTGCCAGCCTTTATCGTGGCTATTCCTCACGAAGGTATTTCACCTGAAGACGCAGTTCGACTACTAGCGATTCCGCTCGAAACTGAAATCAACGCTATTGAAGGAATAGATGAACTTTCATCGTATGGCACAGAAGGCATGGCGCGAGTCATCGTCCAATTTGAACCAGAATACGACTTAAACGAAGCTAAGCTGGATGTCAAAGACGCTGTAGATCGAGCCAAGCCGAAGTTTCCAACCACTGCTGAAGAACCCCTCATTCTGGAGCAAAGTACTGCAGATTTCGCAATGGTCACCGTCAATCTTGTCGGAGACAATGTGTCGGACCGAATGCTCTACGCATATGCGCGTGAACTACGTGATGAATTAGAAGCTATCGGTGACGTATTAGAAGCTGAAATCCAAGGCACTCGAGAAGAACTGCTTGAGGTCATACTGGACCCAAACAAGCTAGATGCCTACCAGCTACCTGTTGAGCAACTCATGGGCTCATTTACACGAAACAGCCGTCTCATCGCCGCTGGATCCTTGAATTCCGGAGAAGGTCAGTTCTCCGTCAAGGTACCGAGTGTCATTGACAATGCTTCGGACCTATTTGATCTACCGCTAAAGGTATCCGAGGATAGTGTCGTTACTTTTGCAGATGTAGCCACAGTTCGGCGAACTTTCAAAGATCGAACCTCGTTTGCACGCGTCAATGGTTACCGCTCTGTCGGCATAGGCTTGAAAAAACGAGCCGATGCAAACATGATCTCCACCGTGGATCAAATCAAGGCTGTCGGAGAGCAGTTCAAAACGACACTGCCAAAGTCCATCCGGATGTTCTACTCTCAAGACCAATCTCCTCGAGCGAAACAGATGGTCACCGAATTGCAGGGGAATATAGTCACGGCTCTTGTATTGATCATGGCACTGGTTGTAGGTGCCATGGGTTTTCGGAGTGGTTTACTAGTAGGGTTGGCAATCCCATTTTCGTTCTTATTTGCCCTGATATTCCTATGGCTTATGGGGTACTCGTACAACTTCATGGTGATGTTTGGCATGCTCCTAGGTCTGGGCATGCTCATTGATGGATCCATTGTGATTACCGAATACGCAGATCGCAAGCTTGTTGATGGTTATACCCGACGCGAAGCGTATTCGATGGCAGTGAAACGAATGTTCTGGCCAGTGGTGGCATCGGTCTCAACTACATTGGTAGCGTTTGCACCACTGCTGTTTTGGCCAGGTGTCTCTGGGAAATTCATGAGTTACCTGCCCATCACAGTTTTCGCTGTGTTGAGCGGTTCTTTACTCTATGCCTTATTTTTCGGTCCCACGCTTGGTGCGGCGATCGGTAAACCCAGTTCCCGAGCTAAAGAAGCACAAGCCACATACCAAATCATGGAGTCCGGTGACCTGAGATTATTAGGCGGATTTACCGGTTTTTACGTAAAGATTCTTCGCTTCACCTCGAAGCACGCGTTCGCTACCGTATTAGCGACAGTACTGATTTTGATTGCCACTTTTTACGCCTACGGTAAAAGCAATCTAGGCATGATTTTCTTCAATCAAGCCGATCCGGCCTACGCCATGACCAATGTCAGAGCTCAAGGTAACTTCACGATCGATGAAGCCTTTCAACTAGTACGAGAGGTAGAAGAGATTATTCTGGGTGTTCCTGGTATTAAAGAGACCAACTCATTCACCAGTAACTCGTCGGGTATGGGGGGCTCATTTTTCGGAGGCAGTGGATCAGAAGACAACATCGGGTCAATCGCCATATCACTGCATGAAGAAAATGAACGGGAATTGAGTGCAGATCAGATTTTTGAAGAAATTCGAATCAGAACCAGCAACCTCGCAGGGGTGATCATAGAAACCTCCTCTATGACTGCAGGCCCACCGGTAGGAAAGCCAGTTCAAGTCGAAGTGTCATCTACCGATCCTGAATTGCTCATTGAACCGACTCAGCGCATAAGGGCATACATGGATAACAACATGGAAGGGCTGAGAGACGTGAGTGATACCCTACCATTGCCCGGAATTCAATGGGAACTCTCAGTAGATCGAGCGCAGTCTGCTCTGTTTGGTGCAGATGTATCGCTGGTAGGTGCCGCCATTCAATTGGTCACCAACGGAGTTTACGTCGGTGAATACCGACCTAATGATGCCGACGATGCGATAGATATTCGTGTGAGGTTTCCAGAGGATGAACGCGGATTGCAGGCTCTGGATAGCATGAAAATTACCACAAGTGCTGGTTCCGTACCGATTTCAAACTTCGTGGAAAGAAACCCTACCACATCAGTCGAATCCATCCAACGACGAGACCGGAAGATGGTACAGTTCATCCGAGCCAACGTAGCGCCCGGAGTGTTAGCAGACACGAAAGTCAAAGAACTACAGGCATGGTTGGCAACACAAGAATTTGACCCTAGGGTCTCATTAGAGTTTTTGGGTGCTAATGAAGAGCAAGAGAATTCAATAGCGTTCATAACACAAGCCTTTTCTTTCGCACTGTGCATGATGTTTGTCTTGCTTGTGACTCAATTCAACAGTATGTATCAAGCGGTCGTCATTTTGATTGCGGTGATTATGTCTACTGCTGGTGTACTACTTGGTCTGATGATCACGAACGAACCCTTCAGTGCAATTCTGACAGGTGTGGGGATCGTTGCTCTCGCAGGAATTGTGGTGAACAACAATATTGTCTTAATTGATACTTACAACAAGATACGCCAAGAAAATCCTGACGATGAATTTATTGATGTCATTGCACGAACTGGTGCACAACGTTTTCGTCCTGTATTCTTGACTACCGTGACTACTGTCTTGGGATTGTGTCCGTTAGCCGCAAATCTATCCATTGACTTCATCAATAACACGATCATCGTCGGTGGTTATCTATCCGGTTTTTGGGTCCCACTCGCACAGGCGATTGTGTTTGGACTTACCTTCGCTTCGTTCTTGACGTTACTCACGACACCTGCACTACTTGCGCTTCCGGTAATTCTCAAATCCTATCGACAACGGCTTGTTGGGTGGGTGCGTAATCGTAGCGTCCCACAAACTACGTAGTCTCTTAGTTTATGTCAATAGTTTTATGCTAATCCGATTGGGGTGGTTGCGCTAACCCTCAAACGGGTGGGTCGGCGCAAGTCGGTGATTTCACGGCTTGTTTTTGTGCGTCTCTGTCGGGTCCGATAGCGCCGCTTAGATTACTCCATGTGCTACCTCCGGTCATACATCGTTCTGCTCCTGTTGTGATCAAATACCGAGTCAGAACGGCTAGTTTTAGATTGTTACTGAACCGGTTTGAAACCCCTTAAACGTCTCCAGTAATGTCCCACTTCTGGGACTTTTAAGTTGGAATTAGTGGGACAGAAAATCAGAACTAACCCGCTGAGACTTTAGGACCGATCTGTAAACTTCCTGCTCCACAATTCGCTCGCGAGGTCTTATAGAGCATGGTTGCCGCAGACGATGCGTATGGCGGTTTGATCCGCATTGATCCGGCGGGTGCGGGAGAAGAGTCCCTGCGGAGAATACCCGTCGGCACCCCGAAATCTCAGGGAGGCATGGGTGAATCCACCTTGCAGGATTTGCTGTTCCAACATCCCAAATCGCTTCCTGTTGCATCCATTGACGCTGCTTACGACGGGGCCGTTCCTGTCTGCAAGGAGTTATCGACGCCGGCAGGGTATCTGGACGCGCTCTACGTCAACGCCCTTGGGCGCTTGACGCTGGTAGAGTTCAAGCTGTGGCGCAATCCGCAGGCGCGCCGTCAAGTCATCGGCCAGATTCTCGACTATGCGAAGGAGTTGGCATCCTGGCGCTACGAGGACCTACAACGAGAGGTGTCCAAACGCCTGAACAAGACTGGCAACGCGCTATACGACCAGGTCTGCGCCATACACCCGGACGTGAATGAGGCCCAGTTCGTTGATAATGTGAATCAGCATCTTCAGAGGGGAGAGTTCCTGTTGCTGATTGTCGGCGACGGCATTCGCGAAGGAGTCGAGACCATCGTCGACTTCGTCCAGCGCCACAGCGGCCTGCGTTTCAACCTCGCGCTCGTGGAGGTTGCTTTGTATCGCGAAAACAATGGCGGCATTATTGTGCAGCCCCGCATACTGGTCCGAACCGAGATCGTTTCCCGCTTCGTTTATGAGACCGAGGATACGCGCGATATGTTGCCGGAAGAATCTGAAAGAGATGATGTGCTTTCAGATCTTCAACAGGAGAACCTGCAATTTTGGAAGGCAGTGTTGGAAGACTACTCCTTTTCCGATGTCACGGTCGAAATTCCCGATCAGACCACGGAGGCGACGCTGTATGTAAAAGTGCGGAATTCGGGACACGGCGACTGGGGGCTGTCTTTCGACGGGTACCTCTATCGAAAAAATCCGACCATGGGATGCTACTTTACGTGCCGTAGGGGCATCCCGCATGCGGTACGTGTCTACAAAGAAATCCAAGAGTCAATGGACGAACTCCGTCGGAAAATCGGTAGCGATCTTGAGACCTGGGAAAACCGTCATGGCAACCCCAGGATTGGGTTTCGCCGCCGGGAAAAGCTACCGTTTGGCGTAGCCTATGACTCGCCTGACTTTCAGGAGTCGTTGCGCTGGATGCGCGAGAGATTGGATCGGTTGGTTAGTACCCTTCATCCTCTTTTGCAACGGAAGCTCTCCGCTGGGTGATACACGGAGCAACTCACCGTAGTTGTGCCCTGTGCCAGGACAACCGTTTTCGACACATAGGCGATCTAACCATGCCTTACCACAAGTACACTCATCCATCCTACGGTTGCTTCACATGGATACCGACCCCGCGCTATCCAGGAAGCTAGCAAGTCCCCTGCGGAGGTCGTAGAGCAAGTCCCCTGCGGAGGTCGTAGAGCAAATCTCGGCCGACCCGGCAATAGAGACGGTTTCGGCCCGGGGGCAGACCATGATCGTAGGAAGCAATACCTCGTTCCGAGTGGCCATCGCCAAACTCCCTTATCGGACCAAGGTCGACTGGTGTGAGTTCTTGGTTGATTTCAGTCTTCACTCAATTGTATGACTGATTGAACAAACGAAGTCCAGTCTTCTCGACGTTGAATTCGTTCGTCCGCCGACATGCTGGGTTCAAAGACTCGACTGACCTTGAGACTTTCAACTTCTGCGTACATATCGGTAGCTAAGCCAGCGAGTAATGCTGCGCCGCGCACCGTGGTTTCTATGGATGTAGGTCGGTTTACAGGCATACCAATAATGTCTGCTTGAAACTGCAACAGAAAATCATTGTGACATGCTCCTCCATCGACATTCAATTCTTGCAGTTCACAGTTTCCGTCAGCTTGCATAGCCTCGACAAGATCGGCTGTCTGGAACGCAATCGACTCCAATCCTGCGCGGATTATGTGCGCTTTATTCACATTGCGAGTGATTCCGGTGATCGCTCCTTGAACGTTCGGTCGCCAGTGAGGAGCTCCTAAGCCACTAAATGCGGGTAACACTCTGACACCATTGGTATCGGGTACAGAGTTAGCCTGCTTTTCTGACTCTTCGGCAGATTGCAACAATCCCAACTCATCGCGCATCCATTGCACGACGGTACCTGCATCGAATACCGAACCTTCAAGAGCAAACGGAGCTTTGCAATCGGCAATGCCTGCCGCCGCTGTCGCAAGCAACTGATTTTGTGATGTCGGTACATCCGTTCCCGTATGCATGAGTAGAAAACATCCAGTGCCATAGGTATTTTTCGCTTGACCTGCCGATAAACAACCCTGTCCAACCAAAGCTGCTTGTTGATCCCCTGCAATACCAGCAATAGGAATTTCAACACCCAAAATATCGCCATTTGTATAACCACAAATACCTGAAGAATCAACTATTTCCGGAAGTAGAGAAGTCGGAATTTGAAAATGCTCAAGTAACTCGGTAGACCATTGACCGAGTGCCAAATCCATGAGCATGGTACGTGATGCATTCGTCCGATCAATCACATGGGTTTTTCCGCCCGTCAGCTTATAGATCAGCCAACTATCGATGGTACCAAAGAGTAGGTCCCCCGCTTCCGCACGAGCTTGCGCATCGGGTACATGATCAAGAATCCAAGCGATCTTGGATGCAGAAAAATATGCATCTACGACCAGCCCAGTGAGCTTCTGAATCCGATTAGCAAACGGGCTTCTCTTAAGTTCCTCACAAAAATCCGCCGTTCGACGACATTGCCAAACAATGGCTGGCGCAATCGGTTGCGCAGTGCTTCTATCCCAAATTAATGTCGTTTCGCGCTGGTTGGTAATGCCGATTGCGTGAATATCGCTTCCACTCTTTCCCGTTGTCGCTAGAACATCAAGAACCACCTGCGACTGAGTTCGCCAAATCTCTTCCGCGTCCTGTTCAACCCAACCCGGATTGGGGAATAAGGATTCGATAGGTTGCTGGGCAACCCCGACTCGCTCCATTTCTCTATCGAACAGTACTGCTCTTGCACTACTCGTACCCTCATCAAGGGCAAGAATAAAGTCACCCATGAGCAGGTCTATACCACTGGGGAAACACCGCCATCCATATTGATAGCGCATCCAGTCAGATAGGAAGCGCCTTCTGACACCAAGAATCCAGCTACACTGCCACATTCGGAAGCTGCACCCATACGACCCATGGGTAGACCAGCACCTGATCGCGCTAAGTACTCTTCATAAGATTCTTCACGGTCCACCGTGTCGTAGGCTCGACGACTTTGATCGGATTCAATTCGACCAATCAGTAACGCGTTTACCAAGACGTTGTGAGGTGCACCCTCTCCAGCAAGCACCTTGGTTAATGCCATTCCGGCTGCCCGACTCACTGATGTGGGTGCAGACCTTGCGCCAGGTGTTTTTGCCGCAGTATTCAGAATGTTGATTATGCGACCCCATTTCCTCTCGCACATGCCAGGGAATACCAGCCTCGTCAAGCGAATGGCGGCGAATAGCTTGAGTTCTAAATCGCCTTTCCAAATCTCGTCGGTGACCGACATAAACGGATGCGCCTCAGATTTTCCCGCATTGTTGACCAAGATATCTATTTCGCCGAGGCCAGCCACAGAAGCCCGATGTGCCTCAATAATCTGATCGGCGTCGGTCACGTCGCACGACTGGATATGAACCTTACCTGTACTACTCGCAGATTGTTCAATTTCTGCCTTCGCATTGTCAAGCTGATCCTGTCTTCGTGCAACTAGCGCAACATTTCCGTTGGCTTTGTAGAACTCAGTGGCCATGGCTTTTCCAAGCCCCATACTGCCACCTGTGATCAATGCTGTTTTGCCACTCAAATCACTCATTTGTCTTTTCCTTCGTTTAATTTAATGGTTTGCATATTACGTCCATTGATTCTGCCCATTGGGCCATACGTTTGCTCGCAGAATTGGATTTGGTCTTGCTCGATCGATAACGCTGAACTAGCACGCGTTCCGTATGTTTGACCGACGATAAAGCAAGGAGAGAAATTAAAACCTAGCACCTCGCTACTGTCGGATATTTCGTTCACAAACAGCATGTCTATAAGGACTCCTAAATCATTCGTGTGGACAGCTTCTTTTAGTAATGCCACACCATCTTCTGCACGTTTCCAATGATCAAATAGATGGGTGTTGGTCATCCCATAGAATCCGGGATCAAGCTTGAGTCGATCACCTTTTCGATTGTTTGCATAGTGGAGTTCTTGGCCATCAAAGAGCATTAGATTAACACCGCGATATCGATCCCATTCGATCGTATCTAAATACTCAGGCGCATTTTTGTCATTAATCAGAAAGTTCTTGACCAAGTCACCTCGAGACTTGGTCTGATTGGCATTTGCAGTCGTTTCGGTCCAATTCGCGACCACGCCAAACCTTCCCCGACGATCACAAGCCATCCAAGTTCCCTGTGCTTCTAGATCTAGACCGCCAAATACAGTGGGATGCTCGTCCCAAAAATCTGCCGTTTTACTCGGTCGCTGAAAGTACTCGTCTCGATTCGCTGCAACGATCAAGTCTTTTCCGTCTACCACCTTATAGGCTAAAGTGATTAAACACATCTATAACAGCTATTGCCTTAAGGTCTTTGTGGACAGGTGGAGAACTGCGAGGAGCTAGCAGATTATGCAGAAATAGTCTCGTTCTTCTCTCGAAACTGAGCAACTATCTTCTGCATGCCTTCCCATTCGTCCCACATATGACACATAGCCTTTTTTGAACGTTCCCACGGGTTATTGCCTTCTTCAAAGTCCAACCATTCGCCTTCCAGAAAACCACGATCTGGATGATCAGTCGCGCCATTGACGACCTTATCCGGTTGTCTTTTCTTGTTCCGCAAACGAAAAATGACATTTCTCCGAGCGTCAACGCCTCGTTCATTCCGACTCGCAGTGTGGGGAATGTGATACATCGTGAGACACGCATCCCCTGGTTCCATTAAGATCTGCGTGGGACGCGCCCACCTCCTCCCATCCGGGGTGCTTTCAGAGTTCTCATCCAAAAATTTCTGGTTAACCTCTGGTGGCACGTAATTCAATCCGCATCTATTTGCTACTTCGTAGTTCAAGCGCGGCCAGTCTGGTCCTTCCGGACCTACACATCTATTGACTCGATATTGCTTACGAAAGAATCGCTCCATCTCAAAGTGAGCACCTTTCAGTACTGCTGTCTGGCCGGACCCCTCCTTGGTCTGGTCACTCAAGCACACTATCGCAAACGTCGTAAAACTCCCCAGGCTAAGGGTCATCTCCTTATCTTCGAATAGAGGTACGAAGTTATGCCCAATCACATCTGCACATCGACCTAGATCGCCTTTCGGTCCGCTCGCTATATACCGCCGATAGATCTCTTCCGGTGATTCCTGTTGAATTTCCTGAGGTGGGCGCATGGTGATATTGCCATCCATATGAGTGACCGCACCAAAATAGGGTGTGTCTCGATCTCGATAGCCCAAGGAGTTAAATCGGTCCGATGGTTTGGTTTTTGGAATCACCGCCACATGGGCAAGGGAAGGAGGATCAAACTCACCCATGACGTCGTTCAAAATTGGAGTCAGAGAAGAACGATTGATCAAGTCGGTCATGACCTTTTCTCGACCTAAGTGAACCTTCTTCTCGGCGGTATCCATCCGATCCACTGCGGCAGCTACGAGATCATCTTGTACCGCACCCTTCAGGATGATATACCCGTTTCGATACAGCTCTAGCTTCTGGTCATAGGAAAGTTGACTTGTGCTCATAGTGTGGCCAGCTACAGAACATTTGAGAAATGAATGGTAGTTGATAAGAGTCAGGCGACCTATCACTCGAAGTCTCCTAAGTACAAAACAACAACATCGTCAACTGAGGAAACGGACTCTAGAGCGTCTGGCCTGTTGCATTACTCTCGCCTATATTAGGGAGTTATATACCTTAGACTGTAACCGATCAAATGCCACTCTCCGAACACCATAATTCTCAAGTTGACACGGAGCGGGTCCACATAAGGGCCATGGACTGGATCGTTTTCAATAGTTCCGGCTGTCGAGTCTGCACACCGCGCGGGATTGGTGGCGAAGCGAGATCGCGGATCATCTGTGGGGATTTTCGGATTATGCCAGTGCGGCGCACGCCTAGAAATACTGGGCTACGGATACCCTTCAAAGTCGTAAGGAACCCATGAAAAATGGTGGCGCGTATGGTTCACGAGCACTTGAACGGCATCGCGGTAGCGGCTTCAACCGGGTGACTAACGCACACGCAGAGTCATAGATCGCAAAGATTCAGAAAGTCAAGCCGATGGCACACGGCTTTCGCACCATGGAGTCGTTCAAGAACGCCATTTACTTCCATTGTGGAGGTCTTTCGATGTGGCTTGAAACACCATCCACCACCACAAACTAGCGTAGACCCTAAACAGTTTTGTTTTCTACCTACCATTTACAATTTTGCAGGTAGCTTCTGTAAGGAATTACCAAAAAAGGTGTCTGCTGAAAAACACTCCTTTAGAGAAATTCGAGGCTGGATCATCTAATAAAAGTCGTTTTAAATCAAATGCATAACTCGATTCACATTTTTGGCTTGTCGTGAGAATCCCCGTTTTACGACGCACTCTTAAGAGGTTATTCTCACTAATCACCTACACCAGTTCCTTTACTTTTCGATTCGTTCAAACGCTCTTGCATTGTCTGGTTCATTACAGACAATACCTTCTCATGATTACACTCATTAGCCAAATAAGTATGTAAAGAAGGTATCGAAAACCTCATCTGACTTGCCGTGCCTTTCACATCTTCCAGTACACCGTGATGCAAAAGACGAAATAACACATTCTTCGAATCGTCTTCAACAAAAGGATCGTCGTCTATAAACGTACGCACTTCTCTTCTATAAATTGGAGTGTTCAAAGGATATTGCTGAGCGATTCCTATTAACGTCTCAACTAAATCGTCGCCTTTCAAGCTAGACAATTGATCGTCATAATGATTCATCCGATTCTCATGCCCGCTTTGAATGACCTTATCTAAATCAATTTCAAATGCATCTTTACACGCTGATATTTCCAAAGTCAATGCTTTTAAATACTGATCTAAATGTCTCGGCCATTGCTCACTTGCAAATGAGCATTGCTCCATGATCTTCATCACATCTGTTCTATTGAACAGATCTTCTACTCCCAAGCCTTTCATGGTATTCCAAACGACACTTTCAGCTTCCGGCTCTGACAGTCCTCCCAGTGACTCCACATGTGTTCGCAACGAAACACCAACTTCTTTTAACACGTTCTGACAATCAGACAAACCCGCAAAAACAGGAATTATTTTTATTCCCCCGGTTGTACCCAAATGCACCTCTTTCGCTATTGCATTCGTGTCTGATCCTTGAAAAGGGGACAGGCTCTGTACCTCATCTACAAGTAAAAGAAAAACCGGATTGTCCTTCAAATTCAATAACTCATTCAACGCCTTCCATATCGTTAATTTACGACTCGCTACTAAATCTATGACAGAAGGCAGCGTAGATTTCCACTCTGTTTCGCGTTTGAAAACAGTAGCGTTTGCCGTTGTCTTATTGGTCTTTGCACTAGATCTGAACGCCTTTTTATCGTAACGTTTCACCAACCCGTCCACAAATCGCTCAACAAACAAAGCAGGCGTATTCATTTCTGTTGTTTCTATAGACACTACACGCGCATGTGCATACTGATCAATCTTGGATGCTAGCTCCGCTAACAAACTCGTCTTCCCACAACCTGGCGGGCCTTGAATAACAAAAGTACGAGAAACTGTATCGGTTGCATCCAAACGATCCTCCACCTGACCCAAAATTTCATTCAAAATGTCCACTCTACCTTCAAATGCCAAAGGAGGTTCTCGCTCCTTACGCCTTTGATATTTCTCTAGTCGAGCAATTTCCTTATCGGATAGCTTTCGCCGAAACTTCAGTATCTGCATCAATCTCTAACCCAACAGCGCTTTCACAATACAGTCTCTAAGTAATTCGTTTGTTCCATTGGACTTAAGCTGACAGTACGAGACATCTTAAGTTAGTGCCGAGAAAGACTCAATTAAATTTCGAGTTTCCTCGATTTTACTGGTTTTACAAAATTGTGCAAATCGAAAGTTTTACACAGACACTAAGCTACATTGCTACTAGGTGTGACGGAGCGGACTAGTGCAACTAGATAGTCTTGTACAGGAAGGTTGGGTATATCATGATCGAGAAAGCCAAAGACTGGCCGAAGAACTTGAATCCGTCGACTTCTCTGCGGTAACCCAGCAGAATCTCGGCCCCTTTCTTCAGTTATCCAACCACACCATCGGAGAGCATCTAGGTGACTGGAAACGCGCATTGAATTTGGCGGAAAAAGCCATCAGCCAGGTGAATGAAAGTCAGATTTCTGAACAAGGATTTACCCAACTCGCGGTTGTTTACTACATGAACCAACAAATCAGCAAATCTCACTCCGCGGAGATTAAGTCCTTACAACGGTCACAAGATGCAATGAGCACGTACATTAATGTAAAAGCGCTACTCGCAAGTGCTCTTGCCGGGAGCGGTAGTATCGGAGAAGCTCTTGACCTGGTCACCACCATCAATCAATTTGGTCGAGGAATTGATATCGACGGGGCATTCAATAGATCCCTGGCTATAACGAATAACAATGTGGCGAGTGATTTGCTGGGACTCAGCAAGTTGCCAAACAGATCGACAACGCTCATGATGGATTGTGCATTCGCCGCTTTATTCTTCTGGAAACGTTGCGGCACATGGGAAAACGAAGAACGAGCCTTATATCTGTTGGCATTGGTACACAATCGAACCAAAAAATTCAAACAAGCCCTCGAATTTACTCAGCAAGCTCTTAAGGTAATCCACTCGAACGGCAAAGATGACATAGACGAGGCATTTATCAGACTAGCAGCTGCGCGAGCACATATCGGATTAGACGACCTTGCAAGGTACAAAATTGAATTACACAAGGCTGACAATCTCGCAAAATCATCTATGGATGCATCTTTGCTAGCAATGTACGAGAATCAGAAATCCGAGTTTGCTCAAACAGCCTAAAACTTTCGATAACCCGTCATAAACGGAATGGAACACCGAACGATTCACGAATGTTGGTCAGATTTGGTCAATTCATCGGCTTTTTTGGTCAGTTACGGTTGTTTTTGGACGCTTGAGTCCAGAATTCGATTCCCGAGTCACTTCTAGATCCTCAAAATCAACCCGAACTATTCGTGATTGGTCAATCCACCATACTCCGATAAAATAAACCGCCTACAAAATCGTCAATTCCGGCGATTGTCTTGTAACTGGAGGACCAATGAGTCGTTCGCTTTCCGATGATCGGTTTCAATATGTTTGCGACCATCTAGACAGATATGTGGGAGTTGGAAGAATTCCGTGCGCCGCCGTACTCATCACGCACAAAGGTAATGATCAACTCTTCTATGCAACCGGCTACGCCGATCAGGAGCGGAAATCCAAGGTTTCAAGAGATAGCATCTTTCGAATCTACTCTATGACCAAGCCGATTACCAGTGTAGCACTCCTAAAGCTGTATGAACGGGGGCACTTCCAGCTGGATGATCCAGTCGCAAAACACATCCCAGCTTGGGAGAACCTCCGAGTGTACGTAAGCGGTGAAGGCGATGACATGGAAACAACCGCATGCGACGAGCCTATGACCATCAAGCATTTAATGACTCATACTTCTGGGCTAACCTATGGATTTATGAATAACCATCCCGTCGACGAGCTGTACCGAAAGATGCGATTGGAAAATGGCGAAGGGCAAACCCTCGACTCCCTAATCAATGGTCTTGCGCGCGTGCCGTTGCTATTCCAACCGGGCACCAAGTGGAGTTACAGTATCGCTACCGATGTTCTTGGGTATTTGGTTGAGCATTTCAGCGGACAGTCGTTCGACGAATTTCTACAGGAAGAAATCACCGGTCCTCTAGGCATGCAGGATACTGGGTTCAGTGTGCCTGATGATTCAACGAACAGATTTACAGCCTGTTATAACCATCACCCAGATGGTTACCGTCTTCAAGACGACCCTATTAATTCCCGTTACCTTTCCCACCCGACATTTTTATCTGGCGGCGGCGGTCTAGTTTCCACCATAGATGACTACAACGCTTTTGCTCAAAACCTACTAGGACACCGTCAAGCACGTGTTCCGCCGCTATTAGGAGCAAAAACCGTCGAATACATGACCAGTAACCATCTTCCTGGTAATTCAGATCTCGCAGGAATGGGTCAACGCGTGTTCTCCGAGACATCCTTTGAAGGTGTTGGCTTCGGCCTTTCTGGATCCGTGGTTATCGACCCACCAACCTCGTCTGTCACGGATTCAGTTGGTTGCTATGGCTGGGGTGGTGCAGCTAGCACTTACTTCTGGAACGATCCCAAAGAAGATATCACCACTGTTTTCATGACTCAACTATTGCCATCTTCTACCTGGCCCATTAGGCGCGAGTTAAAGGTTCTTGTCAATCAACTGTTAGTTGACTAGCGAATCCACACAAGTGTGGTACGGAAATTGCATACCACGTTAGGGTAGTTGGACCTAGAGCTTAGAAGCGTAAAAATTAATGTCTTGGCAATCAAGTGATTGGCACTATGGTAAGTAAGTCTCACTAAAATTCACCCGCCCATCTTTGTTCGTGTTTGGTAGTAACACACCGACACTTTCTATTTCTCAGTTTCCATATTTTTGCGAGGACCTCGAATGGCAACAAATAAATCTAAATTGGAATATATCTGGCTTGATGGCAATTTTCCAACCCAGAGTCTACGAAGTAAGACCTTGATTCAAAATGATTTTGATGGAAAATTAGAATCGTGCCCCGATTGGTCTTTCGATGGTAGTTCCACTGGTCAAGCTGAAGGCAGTACGTCAGACTTGATCTTAAAACCGGTTGCAATATTTGAAGATCCTTCCAGAGTGAACGGATTCTTGGTGATGACCGAAGTCCTGAACGCGGATGGATCACCGCATGATTCCAATGGCAGAGCCACCATAGATGATGATGACTCAGATTTTTGGTTTGGATTTGAACAGGAATATTTCCTGTGGGATACTGAAACCGAACTACCTCCCGGATTTCCTCACCGAGGATTCCCCCGCCCTCAGGGGCCTTACTACTGCTCTGTAGGCGCAGCGAATGCCTATGGTAGAGACTGTGTCGAAGAGCATCTTGACTTGTGCTTAGACGCCGGCATTAATGTAGAAGGGATCAATGCTGAAGTAGCTGCAGGACAATGGGAATTCCAGGTGTTTTCCAAAGGAGCGAAAAACGCCGGAGATCAAACTTGGGTAGCACGTTATCTAGCAGAACGCGTCGCCGAGGGATACGGCTATGGAATCAACTGGCATCCAAAACCATTGGGTGATACAGACTGGAACGGGTCAGGAATGCACGCCAATTTCTCAAACGGAGTGATGCGCGAAAACGGCGACGAAAATATCTTTACAAAGATTTGTGAAGAGTTCGGCAACAACATCCGCCGTCATATCGATGTATATGGTGCAGACAATAACCAAAGACTCACTGGACAGCACGAAACCCAATCGATCGACACCTTCTCTTACGGACTTTACGATCGAGGCGCGTCTATTCGGATTCCAGTTGCAACGGTAGAAGGTGGTTGGAAAGGTCGATTAGAAGACCGCCGCCCAGCATCAAATGCTGACCCATACAAGGTGGCGGCAGCAATCATTCAAACTACAAAGGATGCACTCGACTAATTGCAAAATGGGTTAGGCACACGTCTACCTAAATATTGAAAACCGGCGAGTCATCAACTCGTCGGTTTTTTGTGCACTAACTCAGATTTCCTCAAGCCAATTGGCAGGGCTGACCCACTTCTCAACAGTGGTGAACGGCCGAAACCACCATTGCCACATGTCACCTGAGACAAGACTCATAGAGAAGCTAATTCTCTGCGATCTTGTTCGTTTAACCGGGACTCTAAAGAATCTATTTGCACATTCGTTAACCATCTACGCGTCCTCTTACTCAGGATTAGCGAAAGTACCACTTGGCTACGCCATTTCCCGGACATTGAGTTCAATCTTGTAGGGAGCTACAGTTCGGTCAAAATCACTCTTGTATTCCAGCGTGTCTGTGATGGAAGCAGCTACTAAATAGACCGAGAAAGTGTCTGGTTTAGATAGGAGTTGCTCGGTGATTCAATGCGATCGTCAGTAAGGTGCTCAGCAGCAGAGGGAACTGCTTCACCATCATTTGTAAGCTACACAACCGTGAGAACGAGGTTAGTGTTGAAGGATCCACCCACTATGCTGAGATGTTAAGCGCTCGACGTCATCTTCGTTTAACCGGGATTTCAATTTGTCTACTTGAGAATTAGTCAGAAATCCTTGGGCCCTGTTATTCAAAATGAGTGAAAATGCAGCCGGGCTATGCCATCTCTTTGATGTTGCATTCATTATTAGGTCATACAATTTATGAGGATTACTGTAACTTGCTGACGACGCAACTGATTGTTCATATTGCACCTGTTGATCCTTTGGCAAGACGCTAGATAAAGAAAGTGCCAATTCAAGATCCGTGTATGCCAGTGTTTGACCAACACTGAATGCCGCGCTAGTCTGAGCCTCGCCTTTTAGTTCGGAAAGATGCCGAATTGCAAGGTCAGGATCTTTCTCAGCAATAGTGCGTAGCGCCATTCCAACCATATGCCCTTGAACGCTCTCTTCTTGTTTGGACGCAATTTGTAGCAACTTTTCAGGTGTTTCCGCTACTATCCTTGACATCACGTTATACATCTGATGCATGGTGTGCTCTGTCGCACCATCCTCCAGTACCCATTCGAGTGCCGCTACCGGATCGTAATCGGACCAAACTTCCGCAATTTGATTTGTCAGGTTCCGTGTCAAAGGTCCAGCCTCAAGGGAATCTACATAGGCGATAGCGCGCTTGTGGTCCTCTCTGGCAAGACCTCGAATTGCTTGCACCTTAGCTTCTAATCTAATGTCGCTAGGAAGGGAATCAGATCTTTGTAGTAGACCCACTGGATCATTTTCTGCCAAGGCCCGTACAAGACCGTATGCAACACGGAAGTGGCTGTCGGTTTCCCATTCAATCTCTGAATATGCTTCCAGTGCTGCTTCTGGATCTTGTTGTGCATAACTGTTAATTGCTTCATACATTAGGCTCTCCGCATTTTCGGCTCCTGGATGCTCTTTCAAGAAAAGCAATGCCCCTGCTGGGTCTTTCCGTAAGTATTCACGAATGACAAACTCACCCAATCCTGCTAAATTCGGATGATTCTCAATACTGTAGTACATTTCTTCTACCGCATCCAAACCACTCTGTTGAATCCACAGGCTTGAAAGCTGCATGATGAGGTCGATATCGACTCCACCTTGGCTGAGGTCTATGAGTGTTACTACCTCTTGGTCGATTGCGCTAAGAGCCTCCTGCCAAGCTGATCTCGGATCTTCTCTGGCAGACTGCAGGACCAAGGTATTTCGCAGATGAGCTTTCATATCTTCCATATCCAGATCATCTAACAGCGCTTCTCTTTGTTCAACAGCGAGATCATCCCGTGCGTACAACATGGTTTGCACCGCAGATCTTTGCAATCGCGGATCCAGAGACTTGATTGCCTCGGATGCCTGACTTAGATTGGACCGGGCCCAGTGGTGGAAGATATTTCCAAGGGGAACCCTGATATCAATACCATCAGAATTCTGCGCGTGTTCTAGTGCATTCTTGGGATTTATCGCTGCGTACCGAGCATAGATAATGGAAATAGCTGCATGTCTTTGACTTTCCTGTGAGATGTCTTGAGTTTGCACCAACAAGTCTTTGACCAACGACTCGTCCGCATTCGCTAGCAAGTTATATAGAGCCACCGTCTGGTCAAAATCACTCTCGAATTTCAGCGTGTCTGCCAGCGAAGAGATTTCTGAATTTACAGAGGTAGGGACTACTGCTTCACGCGCAGCTTGGAACGGCAAGGAATCTACGGATGATGTAACCTGATCAACTGCAGGGGAGTCAAGGTTTGACAGCACAGCTACCTCAGACTGAGATACCCACACAATCAAGAAAACTAGGCTAGAGACCAATACGCCCCCAAGTGCACCTAGAGCTACAAGAACAGGAGTTCTCTCAGACATGGATGTGTACATTGAGTGCCAAATATGTAGGTATTTGCAATGTCCATATTCCTTAGAGACCTTACCTAGTATAAGTCAGGATATTACGACTCACTTAGAGAGCAACAATTAGACCGATGCCACGATGAAAAAACGGCCGAGGAAATTACGACACCAGCTGCAATACTACAGCACAACAACGAATCGGAGCTTAATACGAATCTCAGTACGATGTCAATCGTTCAAGGTCCTTTGCGTTTAGCCTGGATTTCAAAATTTCTACTTGAGAATTAGTCAGAAATCCTTGGTTTCTGTTACTCAAAAGGAGTGAAAGTGCAGCCTTGCTATGCCATCTCTTTGGAGTTGCATTCACTATTAGGTCATACATTTTGTGGGGATTATCGTAACTACCTGACGACACAACTGTAGACTCATAATCCACCTGTTGATCCTTTGGCAGGATGCTAGCTAAAGAAAGGGCCAATTCAGGATTTTTGTATGCCAGTATTCGACCAACACTGAGTGTCGTCTCAATCTGAGCCTCGCCTTTTAGTTCGGAGAGATGCCGAATTGCGAGGTCAGAATCCTTCCGAACAATATCTCGCAACGCCCTATCAACCATATGCTCTCGAACGCTATCTTCTTGTTTGTACGCAATTTGTAGCAACTTTTCAGGTGTTTCCTCTGCTATCCTTGACATTACTCTAGACATCCGATCCACTATATACCTCTGATGCCCGGGGTCTTCTGTCTTACCAGCTTCCATTACCCATTCAAGTGCTGCTACCGGATCGTCATCGGACCAAACCCGTGCAATTTGATATTTCAGGTTACGTGCCACAGGTCCAGCCTCAAGGGAATCTACATAGGCGATAGCCTGCTTGTGGTCCTCTCTAGCAATGGCTTGAATTGCTTCCCTCCTAGCTGCTGATCTGATCTCCCTAGGAAGCGAACCAGATCTTTGTAGAAGAGCCACTGGATCTTTTTCTGCCAAAGCCTCTACGAGACGGTGTGGAACTCGGAAGGAGCTACCGGTTCTCCATTCAATCTCTAAATATGCTTCCAGCGCTTCTTCTGGATCTTGTTGCGCATAACTAGCAACTGCTACATAAGTTAGTTCCTCCGCATGTTCGACTCCTGGATGCTCTTTCAAGAAAAGCAATGCCGCCGCAGGATCTTGCTCTAATAATGCATAAATGACAATCCCACCCAATCCTGCTAAATTCGGATTGTTCTCAATACTGTAGTACATTTCTTCTACCGCATCCGAACCACCCTGTTCAATCCACATGCTCGAAAGCTGCCTCAGGAGGTCGATATCGACTTCACCTTGCCTGATGTCTTTAGGTGTTAAGGCCTCTTGGTCGATTACGCTAAGTGCCTCCTGCCAAGCTGATCTCGGATCTTCTCTGGCAGACTGTAGGACCAAGGTATTTCGTAGATCAGCATTCACATCTGCCATATCCAGATCATCTAACAGCGCTATTCGTTGTTCAATAGTGAGATCATCCCGTGCGTACAAAATGGTTTCCACTGCAGATCTTTGCAATTGCGGGTCCAGAGACTTGATTGCTTCAGATGCCTGACTTAGATTGGACCGGGACCAGTGCTGGAAGATATTTATGAGGGGAATCCCGATATCAATATCATCAGAATTCTGTGCATGCTCTAGCGCATTCTTGGGATTGATCGCTGCGTATCGAGCATAGATAATGGAAATGGCGGCATGTCTTTGACTTTCCTGTGAGATGTCTTGAGTCTGCACCAACAAGTCTTTGACCAATTTCTCATCCGCACCAGCGAGCAAGTTGTATAGAGCTACCGTCTGATCAAAATCACTCTCGAACTTAAGCGTGTCGGCAAGAGACACAACATTGGGATTGGCCGGGGTAGTTTCTCGTGTTTTGTTTGGTGTTTGGGTAGGACGGGAATCTCGCATAGGTTCAACGCCAGCAATTGCTAATTGAGCGGTCTCTGTGGGAACATTTGTTCCTGAATTGGCTAGCCACACTATCGAAAAGACGAGACTGCTGACTAATACTCCACCAATTGCACCTAGAAGAGTTTGCTTAGACATGGATGTTTACATTGATCGCAAAAAGTGTCAATCTCTGCAATGTCCTGATTCCTTAGAAAGAGTATACCTAGTGTGAGTCAGGATATTACGGCACAATTAAGGTGCAAAAATGCACCGAAGCCACGAAGAAAAAACTACCGAGGAAAACACGACACCAGCTGGAATACTACAGAAACAACGAAACGGTGCTTAATAAGAATTTCAGTACCCTGTTAAGCGTTCTAGGTCCTTTGCGTTTAGCCGAGATTTCAATTTCTCTACTTGAGAATTAGTCAGAAATCCTTGGTCCCTGTTATTCCAAATGAGTGAAAGCGCAGCCTGGCTATGCCATCTCTTTGACCTTGCATTCATTATTAGGTAATACATTTCGTGAGGATTACCGTAACTTGCTGACGACAAAACTATAGACTCATAATTCGCCTGTTGATCCTTTGGCAAGATGCTAGCCAAAGAAAGGGCCAATTCAGGATCCGTGGATGCTAGTTTTTGACCAACACTGGATATCGCATGAATCTGGACCTCGCCTTTTAGTTCGGAAAGATACCGAACTGCAAGGTCAGGATCCTTCTCAGCAATAGTAGGTAGCGCCGTGCGAACCATAAACCTTTGAACAATATCTTCTTGTTTGGACGCAATTTGTAGCAACTTTTCAGGCGCTTCCTCTACTATCCTTAAAATCACTGTATGCATCTGATGCATGGTACCTTCTGTCATGCCATCCTCCAGTACCCACTCGAGTGCCGCTACCGGATCGTCCTCAGCCCAAACCTCTGCAGTTTGATTTTTCAGGTTCCGGGCCAATGGTCCAGCCACCATGGAATCTACATAGTCGATAGCCTGCTCATAGTCCTTCTTAGCCAGAGCTCGAATGGCTTGTACCTTAGCTTCTAATCTGATGTCGCTAGGAAGCGAATCAGACCTCTGTAGAAGAGCTACTGGATCTTTTGTTGCCAATGCCCTTACGAGACCGTGGGCTCGGAAGCGGCTGTCAGATTCCCATTCAATCTCTAAATATGCTTCCAGCGCTGCTTCTGGATCTTGTCTCGCATATGTGTCAAGAGCCTCTTGCATTAGTTGCTCCACATTTTCGACTCCTGGATGCTCTTTCAAGAAAAGCAATGCCGTTGCAGGGTCTTTCCAGAAGAATGGACGAATGACAATCCCACTCAATCCTGCTAATTTCGGATTGTTCTCGATACTGTAGTACATTTCTTCCATCGCATCCAAACCACTTTGTTCAATCCATAGACTTGAAATTTGCGAGAGGAGCGTGAGGCTGGTTTCGACTTCATCTTGTCTAATGTGTTTAGGTGTTACGGCCTCTTTGTCGAGTACGCTAAGTACCTCCTGCCAAGCTGATCTCGGATCTTCCCTGGCAGACTGTAAGGCCAACTCCATTCGCAGATCAGCTTTCATATATGACATATCTAGATCATCTAACAGCGCTTCTCTTTGTCCAACAGGGAGATCATCCCGCGCGTACAACATGGTTTGCACCGCAGATCTTCGCAATCGCGGATCCAGAGCCTTGACTGCCTCGGATGCTTGACTTAGATTGGACCGGGCCCAGTGGTGAAAGATAGTTCTAAGGGGTACCCGGATCTCAATGTCATCAAAATTCTGTGCATGCTCCAGTGCATTCTTGGGATTGATCGCTGCGTATCGAGCATAGATGATGGAAATGGCGGCATGCCTTTGACTTTCCTGTGAAATTTCTCGGGTCTGCACCAACAGATCTTTGACCAATTTTTCATCCGCACCAGCGAGCAAGTTGTATAGAGCTACCGTCTGATCAAAATCACTCTCGAACTTAAGCGTGTCTCCGAGAGACACAACATTGGAATCTGCCTGGCTAGCTACTCGAGTTTTAATCGGAGTTTGGGTAGGACGGGATTCTCGCGCTGGCTCAACGCGATCAATTGCTAATTGAGCGGTCTCTGTGGGAATATTTGTCCCAGAATTGACTAGCCACACTATCGAAAAAACGAGAATGATGACTAATACTCCACCAATTACGCCCAGAAGACCAAGGTATTGCTTAGACATGACAACTCACTTTTCGAAACATGAAGAATCTGTCTCCCGACCTGTCACTTTCATCTAGCAACTAACCCAAATCTGTCAGGGCACCTCAGAGATCTATCACTTACTCAACGGGGGAATTTGCAGGTGTCCACCTAATTGCATCGGCATAGACTACGTCACCTGTGCTTTCACTTGAAACACGCACAACTACTGAATCGGCAGGTAGCTCAAATTGTCCCAACCGATTCCAGCCATCGGCAGCGACAGATGCATCGAAATCTACTGGGATTGTTTCGTCACCATGTTCAACCTCGATATTGATCTTACCTACCTCCCAGCCATAGTTCAATTGAACCGTCACTCCAGCGCTTCCGGTGGTGAACACTCGATCACCCCTATCCCTATTAGCACGTCGCTGGGTCCCAAGAGGCAGGTAATAATCTAGATTCCACTCTCCAGAGTGTGGCAACGTCGCGGTAAAGTACGCATAAAAAGGAGTATCACCCGATCCTCTAGTTTCCGCTCTGGTACCACGGTATCTACCGTAATTTCCCCATCGATCGCTTCGCATCCAACCACCCTTGACCGGAATCCAGCTGATTGGCAATCCCTGATCAAGTTGCAATTCAGGTTGCAAGAATGAGAAGAACTGCAATGGTCCAGGAAATTCGATTGCAGCAAGATCAGATTCTGCGGAGAACCCGGGATCCAGATCGTCAACGATAATGCTGTCACCCTCGTCTACATCCCAATCACTTAGTTCAAAAAACGGTCGTGGATCTTCATCAACTTGAGGAATTCGCTGGTCATCTTCTCGCTCAGCCATGAATATCTCCAAATCCTTTCTATTGAGAGATAAATATGACTCCACCTCCAAATCTTCTGGGGGACTATTGGTGATTAAGTTGAACCTGAGCGCTGTGTTGCCTTGGACCACAACAGCTTCCGAGGTCATATTCACATCATCAACCTCATATTCAAGAACTACGACCCCGGGTGCCTCCTCATTATTTCTGAGGTAGAACGAAGTCTGGTACCTTGGAAACTGATTCTCGTCATCCCGAAGCCTCACCACAGTAGCGTTTGAAGCCAAAAATCCAGGTAGAGTCGTGCTGTGAAGCCAGTCACCTAGGATGTCATTCATAGGAATATTCAGTTCATTCGCTATGCCCTGATAGTCCTCCGGTGTAAAACTCATGCCTCGATGTCGTTCCAGCAATGTAGACAGTAATGCGCCAATATCATCCGAGTCCAGACCTTTGATTAGCATCGTTGCCAATTTGGAAGTCTTCAGCTCTAGTACATAGGAAGACGTTTTAGGATCATCATCGAATGGCAGATCACTCAATGGGTGAACAAGTGATGCTTCCCAATTGGATGCTCGGGAGAAAATCCAGTTTCTAAAACGATTGGTCAGCACCTCAGGCATTTCCGAATCCCCAAATCGAAAACCCATCCCTGGTGTTGCACCTACAGGAGATGTCAAGAGATAGGTAGTGAAAAAGCCTTGATCATTAATGATCAGTTGATCAATGAGCTTCTCTAACAGTACATTGAGTGCCTCTGAACCGTCGCCAGTTGCAGAGGTCTGAAAAGCAAACAGATTACGGGCAAAACCTAAGAACAGATTACCACCGTACAGATCGTTTTTAATGAAACTCCTCAACAGCGCTAGCTTGTACTCCTTACGTCGTTCTTCATCCCATTCCGACCTATTTTCGAACGAAGTTGGTCTGCTGAAATTCGCGGTTGGAAATGCCAGTTCTTTTGTTAGCAACACGCCAGGCAAAGCCTGCGCTGTATCCATTCGCCAACCACCGCCGTAGACGCGCATATTGGTGGGTACTTCAACTACTGATAGAGATGTCATCGGATAGCTGACCCCGTACCTGTCAGCTTGCGCGAGAATCGCCCCAATCTCTTCCTCTATTTCAGGAAGAATGTCCACAAAAATCGGTAGGTTCTTTGTGTGTTTCGGATGGACCAAGAGTTCAAATTCAATACCGTTGATTTCCATAGCAACCCGATGAAATTCATCCGCAAATAGATTTAGAGACGGCAACTTGACCGATGGGTTAAATCGGACCACATTTCCTTGACGACCCGAGACTTTTTGACGCTTACCAGGTCCTGCTACCAACCAGCCTTCGGGAGTTTCCACCTCCACGTCGATGGAAAAGAAGTCAGTCGGATATTTACTCGTTAGATCCCGTTGGACCATCGGTCCTGGTTGAGGATACCACGCTCCGTACGCAGGCAGAGATACAAAGTCTGTGTCAAAAACTAGACTGTTTTGACCAAGCAGTCTTAACACTGGCACGTCGAACATTGTGCCATCGTGGATATCGATTGCACTATCTAGGTGTTCAAACTGGTTATTTGGCAATCCAGTGGCTTGAATATGCATAACTACGGTAGTACCAGAAGCAAAGCGCTCATCCTTACCGACCAAAAGCAAACCCCGATCAAACTCATACTCGATATTCGTCTGCTCATTCACAGAAAGGGATTGAATCTCTAATCCTGGGTTAAAAGAAAACAATAGTCCATCAGAGCTATCATTGGTGACTACCTCTAACTCTATGGAAAGGTCGAGGAACAAGGACTCGCCTGGAATGACTCTTACCGTCCCACTAATCTTGTCAATATCCAATAACTGCGTAGGTTGTTCAACGAAGATCCCGTTGTGTTTAGCAACCCAATCTTTCCGCTGATCACTTATTTCCTGTACGTTTGCCAGACCTAATCCAAAACCGAGCACACCCAGAACGAGGAGTCCCGAGCCTAATGCTGTGCGACCGAGGAATACGTTGCCATCTTCTCGTTGATGGGCAATAGCTCCTAAATAAAGTAAGCCAAGACCGAGAGAAATCAACAGTAGCCGTTCAAAGAGAATCCAAGCGCTTGTAAAAAAGGTGTCTATATCTGAAGGTAAGTTCTGTGACGTCACCCAGTTCAACACCTCAAGTAAATGAATAGGTGCGATCGATATGAGCCAGAATTGCAGGACCATCAGTCCGACAGCGCAGACGATCACCAGTAGCCGATATCGAAGCACCATCGATAGGAATACCACGAAAGCTGTGTAGAAGAACATATTTGGGACGATATCGATCAACACGGTATACCAAAACGAGTGCGGTTGCGCACTCTCTAATTGGATTGAACCTACCATCTGAGTGACGAGGGCAACAATCGTTGCCAAGGACATCGTTACGATCATTGGAATGACCACGATACACATAATGCCTAGTGACCGACCTAGTAAATACCCGAAGTTATCCATGGGTCTGGATTCCATGACTTCGTACATTCTGTTGACCTTATCTCGGACGCGTATATCAAAGGCGAGGAATACCACGCCAATTGAAAAGACGAGGAACAACATACCCGTAAACTGCGAGGCGAACGTATAGCGTACATTGTTCATAAGCGCAATATCTGGGCTATATCCCGAACCAGAGAGGAAATTGATGCTCGATATGACCCAAGGTGTGACGCTCAATATGACACCTGCGGCGACAAAAATCCACGTTCGCACTAATCGTCGTGCCGAACGCATCTCTGCCATCATGACCGCCAGTATGCGTGACGCGTAATTCAAGCTCTACTCCTATTTACTGTCTGTTTTATTAGAAGACAACAAAGCAACCTAGTTCTAAGCAAGTTAGTCTTTTAACTGATCTGGATAATGCTCTTCAAGCTTCGCAATCGCCGAACGATCAAGACCTATCCTTCCTGCTTCCTGCATCAAGCGATGCCAGCTAGCTTTGAACCTAGCACTTCCTGAATCCGCTGATTCCAACCAGGCATTGAATTTAGGAGGACGCTTTTCTCTGAACGCCGTACCCCCTTCTCGTGCGTCAGGATGATGGTCCGTCACTGCCGTCTTAGCTGCTATTTCATCCAATGACTGTTCCCAAGACAGTTCATAGGCGTTATAGATCGAACGCTTAAGGAAGCGCATGGATACCTGTGGACCATGGGCTAGCTCAGTAGCGAACTCCATCACGTGGGATTCCAAGTCTTCCTTAGCCACGAGTTCATGAATCAGTCCTAACTCATATGCCTCCTCAGACTGGATGATTTTCTGGCGAAGTAGAAAATCCAGGGTTTTAGCCACTCCCATGTGCTGGACGAGCAGGTATTGACCTCCTTCGTCAGGAAGCAATCCGAATCTCAATGTCGCACTCCCCAATCGAACACCAGGAACCGCTATCCTGAAGTCGCATGCGAGTGCAAGCGTTAATCCGGTTTGGATGGCTACGCCATTGACGGCAGCAATTGAAATTTTGTCACAGTTTCGTATCGACGTATTGACTGTTTGAGAAAGATGTCTTAAGCCTTCGTAAGTCCCAATCTCCGAGTCATGTCCGTGGAAGATTGGTGGTACTAAAGCGTCGCCTTCAATGGGTTTAGTCTGTCCGGATATATCATCCCCGGCGCAGAACGCACGACCTTGCCCGGTGAAAACGAGCACTCGCACACCGTTATCCATTTGTGCTTGGATGATGGTTTCAACCAAGTCTCTCTTGATTGCCTGATTGAGACCGTTTAGTCGCTCAGGTGTGTTGAAACAAATCCACGCGATACCCGGATCGCGGAGCTCAACTTCAAAACCTGTGAATTTACCTGTTTGCACTTCTCTCTTTCCTCATTCAACTAATCAGCATTTATACTCGCACAGAAGAGTGACGGCAAGAACCCCTATGGTGAAAATCGATATACGGACACGCTCGGTTCAACCTACGGGCCGAAATTTCGCACGAGACATCCATAGCGCAATGACTGGTACGAGGAATATGGCAAACGAGATCATACCTGCGGTCCAACCGCCACCTCTCTCATCGACTAGATTCCAGACCAACATGGAAATGGCGATCTGAGCTGTATAGATTGCCGCCCAAGGGTGCATCCATCGACTCATCTTCCAGAACCCATAAGCTCCAAGTCCATATATGAGCCAATGTAATGGCTCCGTTGCTTTTGCCCACCAACCTCGTAAGACAAAGCCAAACCAGACCTCCTCATCAGACGCGACGTCCTTAAAGAAAAGATCAAATGGAAGGTAGATCAATGTCATGTATATGCAGAAGAACCACATGAGGTTCATCCACCATGGTCGCCGTTTCCATTCATTTATGACGGGTTGTAAATTCATGAATCACACTTTAGTCGATTAAGTCCTTATTATTGATTGGCGAATCGGGTCGATAGCGAAATACCTTCGCCTGTCCCATATTCATTGGTGTTCTTCCCCAAGAATCCGGTGCCATTTGTCAGCAACCAATTACACACTCGGTCTGGACGAAATTCACACCGATTGAACACTCTTCTCATTGAGTATTTTTACACCAAGACATGACCGAGCAAGTTAAAGACTCAAAATCAAAGATACCTGCACGTATCTTCAAAGTAATCACCTGGCTCTTAGCTTTCGGTTGCTTTTACATGGTATACAGCAAGGTCAACTCTGCCGCTGTAGCAGAAGGTGTCAGCGCGCTCGACTTCGTTTGGAATTTCATCTCCGAGGCTAATTGGTGGCTTTGGTTAGCCATCATGATTCCCTATTCGTTTTTCTTTTTTCTGGTGGATTCCCACGTCACGTGGCGAGCGGTGCGGTGGTTCAACGCACCTACCTTGAAACTTACCGATATTTTGCCGATACGCGGAAGTGCCTACATCCTCTCTTTAATCAGCGAACAGGTCGGCAAGGGGGGAATGACTCTCTATCTGTGGCGACGGCACAAGGCGCCCGGCTGGCAAGTGTTGTCAACAATGATTTTCCTAGGTCTCATGGAAATTTATCAGTTACTCCTATTTTCCTTTCTAGGAATGCTTCAGTACTTTGAGGAAATCTCCAGCGCGTCGACCACACTACCACTGCATATCATTCTGGTGGGGGTACTGATCTTTGCGGTTGCTTACCTGCCCCTGCATATTCTGTTTTTTCGTGGATACATAGGCAAAAGTCTGAATCTAAGGAACCATCAGTATTTACGAGCATTTCGCGAAGCGCAAGTCAAGCACTATGCACTCACCGTACTGTTCAAGGCACCTAATCTCATTGGCGCGATCTTCGTCTACACCACCGCACTCTGGTTATTCCAGGTGGAGGCAAGTTTCGGTCAGATGCTGGTTTTTCTACCACTGATTTTCTTAGCCGCAGCTCTACCATTGCCATTTCATGCGGGGGCATTGTTAATCTGGACACTGCTCTTCCCGGATTATCCAGAAGTTGGCATTTTCAGTCTGATCATGCACACGTTTTTCGTACTTTTCAATGCACTGATTGGAGTGGCGTTTCTGCCTAAAGCCAATCGGGAGTTATTCGACGAATCGACCGCTGACTCTTCCGCAGCACAATAAAGTCGTACACTCCTCCGTTGAATGGAGTGTTTGTGGCATTTCGCCTTTACACCTCATACAATTCCCCAAAATAATGCTTTTTCAGAGGTTTCTCATGCGCGCTACCGCGATCCTGTTTCTTTCGTTTCTAGTGTTGGGATGTGCCCAATCCAATGTAGTTCAGACTCAATCGGGAATGTTGGAAGGTGCGGTCTCTGATGAGTATGAAACCGTCGCTGTCTATAAGGGAATTCCTTATGCTAAACCGCCCGTAGAAGAATTGCGATGGGTACCTCCACAACCAGCGGATGCATGGGAAGGTGTCCGACCTGCCACGGACTTCGCATCGGAATGTATGCAAACTCCAGTAGAAGAAGGTCTCTATACAACGGCACCCGCAAGCACAAGCGAAGATTGCCTGTACCTCAATGTATGGACACCCACGGATGCGAACGAAGCGAATTTGCCGGTCATGGTTTGGATTCATGGCGGCGCATTCATCATGGGGTCGGGATCTAGTCCTGGATATAACGGTGCTAGCCTAGCGAATAGAGGCGCTGTGGTAGTCACCATTAATTATCGACTGGGCATTTTTGGGTTCTTTGCACATCCTGCACTCAGCGCTGAATCACCAAACAACGTATCTGGTAATCAAGGCCTATACGATCAAATCGCTGCTTTGCAGTGGGTTCAAGACAACATCGCAAATTTCGGTGGGGATCCCAGCAATGTCACCATTTTTGGTGAATCAGCCGGATCAATGAGCGTCTGTTATCTCGTGTCTTCGCCACTTGCTAACGGCCTTTTCCAAAAAGCAATCGGTCAGTCGGGTGCCTGTTTTGCCGAACATAGAGCACTTGATACCGATATCAATGAAATTGAGCCTTTTACCATGCCAGGAACACCCGCAGTAGTTGGATCTGGGCATGAGATAGGTCTTGAGGTGGCTTCCGCGTTAGGCGTAACTGGTACTGGACCTGAGGCTCTTGCCAAACTTAGAGAATTGAATGAGCTCAGTATTTTTGAAACATTGCGCGAAGCGGATGTAAATCCGCATTGGCGGTCCATTTTTGTTGACGGACATCTGTTTCCAGACCAAATGCACTCACTCGTCGAATCGGGACAAAGTAATCCGGTAGACGTAATCGTTGGATCGACTCGAGACGAAGGTACCGCACTCTTTCCGTTCTTTGAAGACATCAGTATTGAAGACTGGGAAAAAGATCTGATCAGCAATCTGGGTGAAACGTCCGCTAGTAAATTGATGGCCGTTTATGGAGAAGATGCTAGCATTTCGACGAGAACAACCAGTCAGGAGTTGATGTCGGATCAACTTTTCGCATGGGAGATGCGAACTTGGGCACGGATCAATACTGCACTCGGTAGAAACGCGTATGTTTACGTATTCAATCACGCACCGGTACTCCCCGAGTATGGTGAATCATTAGGCGCATTCCACGGCAGTGAGATTGCCTATATATTTGGCACCGGCTCGCTCATGTTCGCCGCAGAAGTCGAATCATCAGACGACGTTGAAGCTACCACAGCAGAATTCTGGCGAGCGGAGGATGATCAAGTCCTAGAGACGATTCAGCAGTACTGGTTTAACTTCGCTGCGACCGGCGACCCCAATGGTGATGACTTACCAGATTGGCCGGTATACGACGTAAGTACCGATCAGACACTTGAGATCAAACTCCAATCAGCACCGATGAAAAACTATAGAGGCGCAAAATTAGACGTTTGGGATGAGATAATGACAGCCGCAAAGACGGAATTGGATTCGTCCGAAGAGCAGTCAGACGCAGAAGGTGAAACCTGATTGCCGCAATGTGGTCCATATTACGAAATCCTATTATCTTTTAAGGGGTAGCAGAGTCTAACGTTATGAAATTTGGTCTGTTCGGAATAGGTGCTGGCCTCTCCAGTGATCCTGATATTGCTACGCGTTTAGCGATTGAAGCTGAATCCTGCGGTTTCGACTCGGTGTGGACAGGGGAACATGTGGTGCTACCGGACCCTCGACAACCGCCTTCACCGGCAGAACCTGACCACCCAATGGTCCATCCTTCTACCGTACTCGCATACGTAGCGGCTAGTACCAAAACGCTCAAACTCGGTACCGGTATTACCTTGATTGCTCAAAGAAACCCTGTCGTGCTAGCGAAGGAAATGGGTTCGTTGGATCACCTATCCAAAGGACGACTAATCTTTGGCATAGGTGCAGGATACCTTCACCAGGAGTTCTCTGCGCTTGGAGTGAATTTTCAGCAACGAGGTGAACGTACCAACGAATACATTGAGGTCATGCGCGCACTTTGGACTCAACCTAAACCTTCCTATCAAGGCAAGTTCTATCAGTTCGATCAGATACAAGCCATGCCACGACCTGTTCAGGAAGGCGGTCCTCCCATTGTCGTAGGCGGTGCCAGCGATGGTGCATTGAGACGAGCGGTGAAGTATGGCCAGGGTTGGTATGGATTCGCGATGAATCCCACGCAAACCAAGACGGTCCTCGACAAGTTACGTGTAATGGGAGGAGACGGTCTGGAAATCAGTGTGACCCCTCCAGGTCGGTATGGTATCGATGACATCATCGCTTTTCGCGACATAGGTGTCCATAGAATCATAGGCTTGCTACCGCAACGTGACGAAGACTCACTATTTCGCGCGGTGCACACCATGGCAGAGTTTATCTAAGACTTTCTCAATCAATAGAGTGTGCATGCGCCACGCGGCACTTGTCCAATCTATCTGTCTAAAATATCTCAAGGGGTTCGTATTGCTGTAATGTACCGAGTGTTGTATTTGTATGACACGGCAAGAACGCTCCTGCCTTGCACTTTCTAATCTTCAACATGGTTGAACTTATGCAAAAAAACAGAATTTGGTCCTTTTTCGGAAGCACAGCATGTGTCAAACTGCTGGTCTTAAGTGCGCTATTGGGAATATCTCAAGGCAATCTTGCCCAAGACACGGAAATCGACGAGAGTGAAATCGAAGAAGTTGTCGTAGTCGGTACAAGAGCTGAGCCAAGATCGGTAACGCAGTCGGCAGTACCCGTGGATGTGATTCAGAGTGACGCTTTCGAACGTCAAAGCGGTAGTGATATGTCCAATTTGATCCGTTCGGTCGTGCCGTCTTTCCACATGAGCGACAATCCCTCCAGGGATTTAGCGGCTCTACTCAGACCTGTCAATCTTCGTGGACTCGCTCCTGATCACACACTGGTTTTGGTCAACAACAAACGTCGACACCGTGGCTCTGTCATTCAATGGATTTCAAACGGTGCATCCAATGGTGCTCAAGGTCCAGACATTTCGTCAATTCCCAGCGTTGCAATACGACAAATGGAGGTTCTTAGAGATGGTGCGGCCGCTCAATATGGATCCGATGCCATTGCAGGTGTTCTGAATTTTCAACTGAAAGACAGTGCCGAAGGACGCTCTTTAACGGTGAAGCATGGTCTCTACACGGATGAGCTATCTGAAATGCAAACCACGCTCGCCGCAAATGCCGGCTTTGCCCTTGGCGAAAATGGATTCGCAAATTTAAGTGCTGAGTACGCCATGTCCAATCCGACTGATCGAAGTGTGCAGCACGGCGATGCCACAGCATTGATCGAACAAGGAATTTCAGGTGTGGGTGATCCAGCCAAGCCATGGGGTTCGCCAGAGGTTGGCCAGAATCTCAAATTGGTGGCGAACCTAGGTTCATCGATCAGTGATACCTCTGACGTATACGCATTCGGTAACTACTCGTTGAAATCGGTCGAGACGTTCTTTTTCTTCCGTAGTCCCATGAACAGAAATGGCGTCTACAAAACCAGTAGCAATCTATTCCTAGTCGCCGGAGAAGGTTGTCAAGATCAATATAGCGTGCCTTCTACTGCGGAAAACGTCGTTTCATTCCGACAAACACTGACCGCTGATCCAAACTGTTTTTGGTTCGGTGAACTTTATCCCGAAGGTTTCACACCTCGATTTGGTGCGGACATCGTAGATATCGCAGGAGTTGCAGGAATGCGCGGCTTATTTGCCAACGATGTTCATTACGATGTCTCTCTGAGCATCGGTTCAAACAACATGAGCGGTTATCTAGATAACACTCTGAATCCATCTCTAGGCCCGAATTCTCCTCGGAACTTTAATATTGGCGAGTACACACAGACCGATACAAATTTCAATGTCGATCTTTCAAAAGCATACACACTCGATGCAGGTGTTAACCTGAATGTCGCCGGTGGATTTGAATGGCGCAACGAAGAGTTTGAGATCACCACTGGCGGGCCAGACTCGTATCGAATCGGACCCTATCAACAATATGGATTCGGCACAGGCTCAAATGGCTTTGGTGGTTTCAATGAAGCCTCCGCAGGAACTTGGGACCGGGCGAACACGGCTTTCTACGGTGACCTCGAGTTAACCACTGCTAGAGATGTCACTCTAGGTGCTGCCATTCGAGTCGAAGACTTCGATGGATTTGGTTCCACGCTTAATTTCAAGCTCGCCACCAGATTGCCACTGTCAGAAAACGTTGCGTTAAGAGGAAGCTACGGTACTGGATTTAGAGCACCAACACCAGGTCAATCGAACGCACGCAACGTATCCACCGTTGTAAATGCGGCAACCAATGCATTTGAAGAGCGTGGCACGATTGGTTCAACGCACCCGGTAGCCATGGCTTTAGGTGGTCGAGAACTTCAGCCTGAAGAATCCGACAATTTTACCGTGGGAACGATCATGGAACTCGAAAATGGCTTCACAGTCACGATCGATTATTTCAGTATTGGCATTGAAGACCGAATCGCGTTATCCGGCTTAACGCCTGTCACTGATGAGATCAAAGCAATGCTCTTGGCACAGGGAGTACCAGAAGCCTCTGAATTCACTTCAGTTCGTTATTTCACCAATGATTTTGATACTGCCACTAAGGGAGTTGACGTAGTGGCAACTAAATCTTGGTTTGCGAGTGGTGGAAACAACGAGCTCCTGTTCACCCTCAATCGTACGGAAACCGAGGTCACTAGCTGGCGTCCTGGCTCAACGATTACAGGTGGTGACACTATTGAAAACTTGGAACGTGGCGCACCTGGAACTAGATTTGGGTTTACATATCGACACGCACGAGAACTTTCTGAAATAACGGTTAGATACAACTTCTATGGCGAGTGGTACGACGACCATAGTGCGCAAGAATTTGATGGGTATGGCTACTTAGATACACTCTACTCACGTGACTTCTCTGAAAATTTGCTGGTGACATTTGGCATAGAGAATGTTTTAGGTGCCTATCCAGATGAATCCGTCAATTTCGGAAACGGTCGCAAGTATCCCCGATATTCGCCGGCAGGATACAACGGTCGCTTGGCGTTTGCATCAATTCGATACGAACTATAGAAACGAACCATGCAATCACTAATACGTCCGATCTAAGTCACATAGACGACGCAAAGGGGCAGAAACCTAGAGGTTCTGCCCCTTTTTTATGCGCGCGACACCAACTAGCGAATTTAGTAGATAGGTATTGAACTACTGACTCTTGTCTTGAGCAAACGGAACTCTGCTATCGATTGCTCATGTAGCCAAAACTCTCGGCCCATGCGGGGGTAACCACACCCCGATTTGCCATCTCCGCCATTTCCTTTAGTAGCACACCTCGCTGTACATCGAAATCTTCCTTATCCCGGAAAGGAGTAGGCATATACGCTGCTCTAGGTGATGTGGTATTGAAATTAATCGATTCCTCACCAAGAGCATGAAGGACCGCGAGTTCGGTGAGTGAGTACGCATCTTCTGCGTCGCGATTGAAATTCATAGGTTCTTTGAGCACAATCGCCAGATTAGCGATAAACCGAGGTCGATCGCTTGGGTTGACGGTTCGGCGATGCAACATGTATGGATGGACTATGGCTAGGTCTCCAGGTTCCCCGGTCAGCTCAACAAACTCACTACATTGTTCAACTAAATACGGTATCAGATAACCATTGCCTTGCGTACCGTCCGCATGAAAGCCTTCAGGTTGTTTTGATAGTAGCCGAGCGACCGGTGCTATGGAATCTTTGGCTAGAAACGTGCCTCCACTTTCTGGCAGAATTTCGGTGTAAATCGGTACCGTTAATAACCCTTGTTCCGGGGAATCGAGAAAGTGGCGGAAGTGCCAACCATCTTTATGCCAACCGTTCTGATGCGGTCCCGGCGGTTGCCAAGGTGAATCACCATCTACACCAAAATTTGCGATGATGCCACCATGTAAGGACAAGTCCCTACCTTCATTAGGCAAACGGTCTGATCCTCCGAGAATGTCAAGTTGTGCTTGTCGAGCTTGCGGTGCCTCTTCAATTAACCGAATTTGCAACTTCTGACCAGAAGTTCTTATGTAGCCATCTGGTTTTCCTCGCCAAGAACTACGGTCCTTCGCACTTATGTCATGAACTTCCTGCAACTCGTCCCAAGCGGTGGTACAAATTCTCTCGGCGATTTCCTGCGAAAAAGCACTTTTGATAACAACGAAACCATTGGTGATGAAGTCCTTTGCTTGGTCTTCAGTCAGAAACTCACATTGTTGAACGGCTTTCTGAAGTAAAGAGCTGTCCTGAAAATCGAACGTCATTTCAATCGTGGGGGCTACCCTGAAAATAAATACGCGACTGCGTAAGATGAAAGTCGATTATAGGGAGATTAACAGCTGAGATTTCTTAAGCTCCAATGATCCAGGGATTGGCTAGTTTTAGGTCACTTCCACTATCGTGAACTCGTACTGACGAGGCAGGAAGAGACAACAAACTTTCAAGGGCTACAGGTTGAGTGCGGCAATAGTCGAAAGAAGTGATCCATCGTTTCTTTACGCCCTTCTAATTCTCTCCGAGAACGGCGTCCACCTTTTGCAGTAGGTCATGCACTCCACTAGAAGTGATATAGGCAGCTACGGTGTCTAAGCTAGCCAAGTCGGCGGTTTTTGCGATGGACTCTATTGCGTCCAGTGTTGTCCGGTGTGCTGGTTGAGCAATGAAGTCAACCGTCTTCATGTCCGACTCCCTCCTCCAGCAGTTGCTTGTACACTGGTCGCGCTGCCGTTTTGCCCAAGCGAATATAGTGCGAAGAGCCTCTCGAGTCGCTCGGTATCGTTTTTGAATTTTCGCCCGATATAGATTCGCTCTACTAATTCGTCGTTTCGTTTATGGGCATGCTGCAACATCGAAAAGTCGTAATGCATTCTGTCCGGGTCATACATTTCGCCTATCGTCGCGGGGAAATAATGCTCTCGAGCAAGCAGAATATGGCTGGCGGACTCTGCCAAGTCCGATTTGTTTTTATTCGTAAATTCTGGTACAGGGAAAGTATTCCAGCCCATTGTGTTGGAATATCGAAAGTCCGTCTTTAGTTTACCGCAAACTGCGGCAATCCAAACTAGATGCAGACGAGAAGCGATCAGGGACAAGTTCCAGAGAGGCGCGTCATAGAGAGCGAACGCGCTGTCACTAACCACCGCATTCTTGTCGAGTAGACCCACGGGAAGGTAGGGGCGGCGTACAGAACTCACGCGTGGGACGATAAGACAATTGTGCCTTGCGGTGCCCTGTATTTGCACGAATCGATAGTATTCCTCGGCATAATTGCGTGTAGAGCCAGCCTTGCTCGCCAAACGCGTCCTTCTAACAGCTTCAAATCGCTGTGCGATCAATGGTGACTTTAAGGCGTCGCCCAACTGTTCACGTTCTACCCAAATGCAATATCTGGTTTTTCCTTGGATAAAGTCCTCAGAGCCAAGGAACGGTCGTAGGAAACTTTGAAAGATTGGATCCGTTCGGCCAACTCTATTCCTTTCCTCAAGTGAGACAATCAAATTTCCACCGTCGCGAGGCATATTGCCGAAGAACATAAGCGCGGATCCTCTCGGTGGCGCGCGCCTACTTTTCACGACCAGATTTGATCCCTCAACAAGGTAAGGATTGATGTTATTGCAAATCTTTTCTAGCACCAAGCCATCGGAGTCTAGTGAGTAGATGCGTTTCCGACCAACTACCTTGTTGGAGATTCCGACCACAATGACGATAACGCCTGCATTGTGGCTTACTAAATTGGCCCACTTGAAAGATGTATGGGCAAAATTAATCTCGTGACCTGTCTTGAAAAGGGCGGGCCACAGAATTGGTACCTGTTGTCCTTGGCACAAAGAATTTGTAGTGACGAATGCGGAAGCCGCATTGGTTTTGGTTCCGTAGTCTGCAGCCTTCATTAGCCAAGCTGCAACATAATCAAGAGATTTCCACCCATCGACTCGACCGTCGAATACGGCACGAAGGTCGTCCTTTTGGTCTTCCGATTGGAGCTTGTTTCCTAAAAACGGGGGATTACCGCAGATATAGGTTTCGCCACCGTCGTTCTCGAAGTTCATTTTCGCCTGATTGAGCGGAGTCCGAAACAGGTCGTCTCTAACCAGTTTTACGGTTGTGCCTTTAGGTGGACATATGGTTAGCCAATCGAGACGCAACGCGTTACCGCATGTAATCCAGTTCATAGCATTGAGCGGCAGGAACTGGGCCTGTGCTTCCCGATGTCCGCGGTAGAGCACATCGCACTGATACTCGGCGACAACGAGGGCGATTCGAGCAATCTCGGCCGGAAAGTCCCGCAGCTCGATTCCCCGGAAATTTGTCAACTGGATGGCTGATCGGTACCCCCGTTCACCCCTCCTCTCGTTGATCTCTGCTTCGAGCTTCCGCAGTTCCTTATAGGCGATGACGAGAAAGTTCCCGGATCCGCACGCTGGATCGAACACTCTGATCCGCGCCATGCGGTTACGCAGGTTCAGGAGTTTTCGTGAATTCGTCCCGGCCTCCGCCAGCTTCAAACGCAACTCGTCTAGGAAGAGTGGATTCAGCACCTTCAGGATGTTGGGCACACTCGTGTAATGCATGCCGAGAGCGCCACGTTCCTCATCATCGGCGATGGCCTGGATCATCGAGCCAAAGATGTCAGGGTTTATCTTCTGCCAGTCGAGGTTCCCGATGTGGAGAAGGTAGGAGCGTGCGATCCGGCTGAATCGAGGTACCTCATTCGATCGTGAGAAGAGACCTCCGTTCACATAGGGGAACGCCTCTGTCCACCTGCGGAGACCCACCGTTTCCCGGTCTTTGTGTGCAGTGTTCATCGCGCGAAAGATCTCGCTGATGACCTCGTGGGTGTTCGAGCTGTCGCGAGCGCTCATCTGCTCGACGGTGTCCGTGAACAGATCGGTGCCGCCAAAAATGTCCGTGTCTTCGGCAAAGAAGCAGAAGATGAGCCGCGCCATGAGCTGGTTCATTTCCTGCTGCCGGTGCATAGCACCCCAGTCAGGGTTGTCCTTGAGCAGCTCGACGTAGAGCCGGTTTAGCCGTCCGGTCGCCTTGATGTCGACCGCGTTCTCGCGGATCTGCTTGACGGTCGTGATTCCGGCCAGCGGCAGGAAAAATCCGAAGTGGTCGGGAAAATCCGGGTAGTCGCAGGCAATCGTCTCGCCCGAGTTCAGGTCTTCAGCCTGGAATTCCGTGCCATCCGTCGCGAGGATAAACTTTGCTTTCGCCCGCGCCGTCGCACGGCTGGTCCTGAGTGCCGCGAGCGTGGCCGTCGCGTCTCCTTCGGGACACACCTTGATGTGGATGTTCCCGTGTTGGAGTACCCCGGCGAGGTCAGATTTGTTCGACGCACCCGACCGCAACCGCCTAATCGTCGTATCCTTGTTGCCGAAGGCCTCCAGGAATGCGAACGGGAAGCGCGCGCCTTCGAACGGCTGTTCAGCAAGTCTGGAGATCGCTTCTTCGATCTCAACGGCGTTCATCGATTATTCCATAGACATCCAGATGCCAAGTCGGGCAATTCTACGTTCTCGCTGTTAGCGCTTTTTTCGTCTTGTGCTTTCTCATAGACCTCTCAGCCATCTAGAGTCGGAAAGGGGATCGTACCCGCGATACGAGCAGGAAGTACTGCGGCATGCATGCGCTGATTTTCGCCATTGAGACGTTGAGATCGGCCAGACTCTATTCATTTCAAGATCGTGTTTCACGCTACCCCTCGGAAGACGCCTCGAAAGACATCTTCGTTCACGATATCGGGCGACATGTTTTCGTTATGCCGGGCTACACGTGATTTTGATCCAGTGGTGCGGTCTCTCGCGTTACCGGTGCGCATCGGGAGCAGTCTCGTATGTTCCAGCTGTGCAGCATAGGCCTTGCACGTATTGCCTGAGTGTAACGTCATCGGGGGATTTGTCGGTGCAACGGACGCTCACAGCGTGTAGCGTGACGCGTGACAATGCAACAACAGGATCTGGCTCGAAGGACTGCAGGTACCGCACGATCGGAACAATCCCTCCCAAACGAATTGGGAAAAGTATCAAGACAATGTGTCGTTTGGATGAAAAGGCAATTTGTCGTGTAACAGTTCCGAGCGGGTCCTGAAACACCAGAACTCCGTCACTCCAAACGACACCGGTGGTGACACCTAGAAGCGCATACGTAGTCCCGTTTCAATCGTGCGTCCCGGCTGGGGTGCCAGATCCTTGACAACGGACGTGTGCAACCGCTGTTCACTGTCAGTGAGGTTACGCCCGGCAAGAAACAAGTCGACCACCATGTCGCCCGGGCGAAAACGCCACGCGACGCGGGCTCGCAGGTCGTCATAGGAGTCCGACGGCAACTCAAAGTCGGCGACATCGTCCTGCTCGGAAGCCCGTATGTAATCCATATTGGCCAGTAGGCGGTCTCCTGTGAACTTGAGTGACACTCCGGTCCTCTGAGGTGGGATGAGCGGCAGGTTGTCGTTGCCGGAGACATCGATTTCTGGCGACACCATATCAAAGAAAGCTCCGATTTCAAGATGTCCAGAGCCCCACTCAGCGACTCTCACACTGCCTTCTACTTCGAAACCGGTAAATCTTGCGTCCGCCTGGGAGTACCGGCGCACGGCGAAGCCGTCCCGCTCCTCACCTGTCGCGGCCTGGTAGATAAAGTCCGCGAAATTCGTGTAGTAGAAAGTTCCCTGAAGAAACCATCCATCGGCGCTGCCGGTTAGCGTCGCCGTCACGTTGCGGGCTTTCTCTAGGTCTAGTTCGGGATCCCCGATCTCGAAGACACCCGTGCCGGGGTGCGGGCTGTCAGAGAAGAGTTCCTCCCCCACCGGAGCACGTGTCGAGTTGTCTGCCAGCAACGTTGCCTGCCAACCCTCGGTGAGCGGCACGATGAGGCCGAGTGAAGCACTAGCGCCGTTGAAGTCGCGGCTCGAACTGTGTGCAGGGGCATGCTCGACCGAATCGAAACGCAGGCCCGCCTCAAGGCCGAGTTCGCCAAGAGAGCGTTCGCCGACCCAGAAAAACCCTACGGACGACGTGTCTACGGGGGGCGTGAAGGCCTCTTCGCCGACCACAGAGAATTCGCGGTCGCCCAGCTGGACACCGAGGGTACCGCGCCAGCCACCTACCGGATTGTGCCCCAGTTCCGCGCGCGCTTCCCAAGCCTTGTTCGCGAATGCCGTCCCCGCTTCGCCGGCTTCGTTCTCCACATGTTCGTAGTCATTGATGCCGAGCCGGAGGTTGAGCTTCTCAAAGCCGGCGAACGGATCAGCTATACCAGACTTTACGTCTATGCGCGTTTGTGCGAGGTCGACGACGGGAGTGCCCGCTTCGTCCCCGTGATCTTCCTCTTCTTCGTGGTCATCGGCGTCGTCCTCGTGCTCGTCTTCATGCTCGTCGGGCCCGTGGGCATGGCTGTGGCCGGGAATGCCGTACTCCGAGTCGAGGCGACTGACGGCAAGGCCGACGAAGCTACGATCGCTGATAATAGAGAAACCTACGGAACCGCCGCTGACCTCGAGGCCGCTGCCGGGTAAATATCCTCGGACTTCATCCTCCTCGTGACCTTCTTCCTCGTGGTGTTCATCTTCGTCTCCATGGTCGTCAGCGCCGTGTTCTTGCTCGTCGTGGTGTTCCTCCTCTTCTTCCAAGGCTCGCTGGGCCGCGGACTCGGAAAAACCGGGGATGTCGTAGTCGTTCGCCTCGCGGGTGAAGGCGTCGACGTGCCACGCAACGTTGCCCCCGCCGCCGTCGAGCCGCAAGGTCCCGTTTCTCCCGTCGCCGTTGTCGGAGCCGCGCACGTCGAAGGCGGCCTCAATGCGCTCCGGCACTTCCTGCGGGATGCGTCCCGTGTGGATATCGACCACGCCGCCGATGGCGCCAGAACCGTAGAGCAGGGTCGCCGACCCCTTCAAGATTTCCACGCGCTCGGCGATGATAGGGTCAACTGTTACGGCGTGGTCGCCGCTGCTGACAGAAACGTCAAGCGTGTCGATTTGGCTCTCCATGATGCGCACGCGCGCACCGCCTAGTCCGTGGATGATGGGTCGTCCCGCGGCCGCGCCGTATGAACTGTTGTGGATGCCTGGCTCATTACCCACGGTCGCGCCGATATTGTCCACCGCCTTTCGTTCCAGTTCCTCCTCTTCTAGCACGTCGCTGGCCTGTGCGAGTCCTTCACTCCCTAGCGGGTGTGCGAGGACAACGATCTCCTCTATCTCCGACGATTGTTCCCCGTCGGGCACCTCTGCGGTAAAAGCAGCCCCACCGAGGCAAGTTGCTACGGCCGCAAAAATTAGTTGTATGCGATTCATCGTGTATCTCCAATAAATATCCGAACAGGCGCGCGACTCCTATGGACAGTCACGCACTCAATTTGGGTTACAATCATACAACCAATATGTTATAACATATCTTTTACTCAACAGGGAACAGAACATGACACTGAAATCGAAGCAGCCGGTCCATTCGGTTATCGATGATGTCGAACGCTCAAGGGTTCGACACGGAACGCTACATGCCATTCGATCGTCCTTGCATATCCTCCGAGCACTACAGAGCAATTCTCATGAACCGGTTTAACGCTAAAGGTGTCGGGTGGAAACCGGCGGCACGCCAGAATCTGTACGCCGTCGGGCTATCGACGCTATGTGTGCTCCATTGCCTGGCCCTTCCGGTACTAGCAGCGGTGATGCCGGTTGTTGCCCAGGCCTCGGAGAGCGAGCTTGTGCATCAAGTCCTAGTAATCATCGCGGTTCCCGTGAGTCTTAGAGTGATCTGGAAGACACGGCTGGTGAAGGGCAACAGGATGTTCGTCAGCGCGGCATTGGTTGGCCTCGGACTGCTACTGCTGTCCGCGTTCGTAGAAACGGTGGCTCCGTACGAGGAATCAATCACCGTTGCCGGTGCCGTGCTTCTGGGTTCAGCGCACCTTTTGCACTGGATACGAATGTGTCGCGGTGAGGGGTAAGTTCTAAACAACCTCCCCCATTTACTTCAACTTTAATGGTCTGTCTCATGGGACATTTCTGGAGACTTCTGAGGGGGTTTTACACAGGTTCAGTAGGCCTCTAAAACTAGTCAATCTGACACGATCAATGATCACACCAGGAGCAGAACGATGTATGACCGGAGGTATTACGTGTAGATGAATCCGGTGTTGGAAATGAGGTATTCAAAGACGGCGGTAGCGAGCCATCCGAATGTAAATCGCCGGGGGACCTCTATCAGAATGTGCGAAGCTGGTTCAATGACAATGACTTTACGAGATCAGATCCGCGCAAAGTTAGCGCACTTGACTTTGTTGGTGCACTGGGCGGGGTTTCGACGATTTACTGGCATGTGTGGATGGTGGTGTTTTGCGGACCACCGGTGTGGACAAGACGCATCTGTGAGTCTGTTTCACATCATGACCCATTGCGCCGATGGCTCGACCGCTTCTAAATTAGAAAAACCGGGTTATTTAAACTTGGAAGATGTGGGACAACTTACAGTTGGAATAAATGGGACAATTTAAGTTGGAACTGACAGTGGCGCCAGGGATCTCAGATCAAAGCCGATGGCCCTTGATAGTCGGCGCCGGATGTAATCAGCGGACTCCTTATGGTATTTCGAATTGGCTAGACGGTTAGCGAGTGCAGCGCCGCTCGCCGCGAAATGGCGAAAGCTCGCCGAAGAGCGCTGCACAGAGAAAGGAGAGCGGCTGACGCCGGCCCGATTAGCAGTTTACGCGGAAATGCTGGCCCACAACCGTCCGCTTTCCGCCTACGAACTCATCGCGCTGCTGGAGCAGCGGCAAAATCGAAAAATCGCACCCCTTACCGTCTACCGTCACTTGGACTTCCTCATGCGAACCGGCCTCGTCCACCGGCTTCAATCCATGCAGACGTACTTTCCGTGCGACCATCCCGATCATGCTCACGAGAGCCAGTTCCTGCTCTGTTCCTCTTGTGGCCATGTGGACGAGATCGAGTCGAGCGGAGTCGAGACGTTGTTGTCCCGTATCGCAAACGAGCACGGGTTCCGACTAGACAACGCGGTTGTTGAGGTCAAGGGGTTGTGCGGCAGCTGTGTCTTCGGCGAGCAAGACTGAGCGCGCTCCTCTATTAAGGTGAACTCCGTATCTTGGCCTTCAACGAGAAGTCCCAGACAAAACGTGTTGTGATAGTGACATTGGAGTTAATCGATTCCTCACCGAAAGCATGTAGGACCGCGAGTTCGGTGAGTGAGTAGCTATCTTCGGCGTCGCGATTGAAGTTCATACGTTGTTTGAGCACAATCGCTAGATTAGCGATAAATCGAGGTCAACCTCCGCCTGATGATTTTCGATTAATCAGCGGCACTGCGCTCACCTTGTACTTCAATCATCGGGAGTCCTTTGATTTGGCCTGGGTTTGCGTCACAAGTAGCGTAGATGTGAGCGAGATTTTCGCTATGAGTGTGTTTGATAACGCTGGTGAAATTATTACAGCTAACGGTGGTCCAGAAATGGTGGATTGTCAATTAAGTCCTCTCCAATGGGAGTTGCGGCAAATTTCCATGACTTTCGTGGAACCCCATGAGGAGTTTGTTCATGTGCCGATTCACAAACCGCTGGTGTCCCCCGTCAACGACGTGTCCGTTGCACACCCTCTCGATCTAGTCATCGGAAAACTCATGGCCGTAAGCAATTGAGCAACCGAACGCGATTACCGTGATCTAACGTACTTAGCCGAACATCAACCGCAATTACTTGACGACGCAATGCCGCACATTGGAGATTTTCTTGCAATCACCCCCAAAATCGCACGAATTGCCCCCGAATTGGAAAAGAAACTCGATATCACGCCATTACTTGAATTTTTACGGAATAGAGACCCCAGAAACTGAGATGGTGACTGAGATAAAGGTATGTGTCGATAGCTCTTTAGCATAAGACTTTTTAGGATGGAGAAAGAGTTATCCAACGTGCCGTAAACACCTACTCTTTAGGACAGGGGCTAGAGACATGTAAGTGCTACAGAATTTAGAGTTCAATTCCTTCGTAGCACACTGAGTACACGTGACACGCTCCCTGAGCCTTTCGCGTAATGTCGCACTCAATCCAAGAAGATGACCCGTTTACGCTCCAACGATCCAAAGATTGACTAGGTTTAGGTCACTTCAGCTGAAATCCCTTGCGTTCCTTGTGCCTAGCGTAGAACTTACTTTAATAGGTTAGGAATTGTCACCATTTCATCTCGAGGAGGAATATCTAGCTCGAGACCACCAATCGGTGCAAAAAGCTCATGGATTTCTGTCGCTAATCCGCGTTCGTCGGAATCGTCCTCTAACACATCCGTCAAGATAATTCGTGCTTCTTCTTCCATGGATCGCCCATTGGATGTCGCTCGGATGCGTAGTTTGTGCAGTAGTTCATCGTCTAGCATTCTCACCGTAAGATTTGCCATCCAGATAATCCTCCTAGAATTCCTGATTACGTTGACATCACGTAGTGATCTTAATTTGTAATTTACTCAAATACCTTTAATAAGTTTAGTAATTAATTTGCTTAATAACAAATAACTAAACATGATACTTTTAAACATTGAAGTGAAGAATAAACTATGCAAGCATTGATTTCAGTAATAGCGTTAAGTGTAATTGAGACTGACGGTTCGAAAAGTACCAGACAAAGCATGTTGTGATATCGGAACGCTTGAGACCCTTTTTCCTAAATCTCTCCTGTGACGGTTGACAGCAAAACTAGAAGCACTCCTTTATACTGAAGGACTATCGTTCTGAGAGTGTGCCGAATTACCAAATAGATGAGCAAGTAGCAGTAGGTTTTCTCCCAGAACACCGCAACGCAAAAACAACGACTCCATCTAGTACCATGATGTCCTCACTCGCAATGTTCGTCTATCTTCAAAGGATTCAATCAGACCCGTTGTTTCCCGGTACTACCCCTACTTTCTTGCATGACCATATTGACGGTTTGAGTGCAACCTAATCAGGACCCGTTCCCCGAAAATCACCCTAGATGAGTAGTACAGTTCCAGGTTCAGCTGAGAACCGGATAACATAGTTTGGCTGAAGACTCAGTTCACCACCAGAACTCCACAGCTAAATAAGGTAAGGGAATTGCATAAGAAATTCATTGATATCAAAGGCTTAAAAATAGCCTACGTCGAGCAAGGAGAGGGTAAACCACTCATTTTCTTGCACGGTAATCCAACTTCCAGCTATCTATGGCGAAACATCATGGAACCTTTGTCTGACCATAGACGTTGTATCGCTCTAGATCTTATAGGAATGGGAGACTCCTCTAAGCTGCCCGACTCAGATGCCTCTCGGTATACCTTTGCTGATCATTACCACTATCTAGAACAGGCCTTAGCCAAATTAGAAATCGAACGCGATGCAGTATTCGTGGTCCACGATTGGGGTTCGGCATTGGGATTTCATTGGGCCAATCAACATAGGGAGGCAGTCAGTGGAATTTGCTACATGGAAGCCATCGTGCGACCTTTATCTTGGGAAGAATTCCCAGAATCTGCACGTCCTATTTTTCAAGGATTTCGATCGCCTGCAGGTGAGGACCTGATTCTCAACAAAAACTACTTTGTCGAACGAGTCTTGGTAGGGTCTATATTGAGAACACTTACTACCGAGGAGATGACTGAGTATCGTCGACCATTCTTAATTCCTGGAGAGGATAGACGACCTACATTAACTTGGCCTCGACAGATTCCTATTGACGGTGAGCCAGAGGACGTGGTCTCAATCGTCAGTGAATACGCTACTTGGCTCGAACAAAGCGACGTGCCGAAATTGTTCATAAATGCTGAACCCGGCGCATTACTGATCGGCGATCAGAGAGAATATTGTCGAACGTGGCCTAACCAATCCGAAGTCACCGTCGCAGGTAGCCATTTCATCCAAGAAGACTCACCTACTGAGATCAGTACCGCTATTTCAGAATGGCTGACTCAAATCGACACATAGTCGCACCTCACCACCTCGAAACGTACAAGGACTTCAATCATGCCTGAAGAAATTCAAGACCCTACCTTCATTGATGGCTGGCCGATCAATACACCCATGGATGTGAGAAAAGGTTTTACCGAAGAGGATGGCATCCGCCATCCGTTGCGCTGGGGAATCATTAGTGCATCTGCGATTGCATCGGATTGGATCAAATCATTACAGGAAGTCCCTGGTGCTTCAATCACCGCAGTCGCAGCGCGTGATATGGCCCGCGCCCGAGCTTATGCAGACGCACATGGCATACCCACGGCATATGACTCTTACGAGGACCTATGCAATGATGACAATGTCGACATCGTCTACATTGCCTCTAAGACTTGGGATCATCATCGAGATTTGCTTACTGCGCTAAATGCCGGAAAACACATTCTCTGTGAAAAACCTTTCACTGACACAGCTGAACAGGCGAAAGAGGTATACCGGATTGCCAACGAAAAAGGTCTATTCTGTCAGGAAGGCATGTGGCTGAGGTTCTTTCCGGCGATCGAACATGCAAGAGCGATATTGGAACGAGGGGACATAGGTGACCTGGTCTTAGTTCAGGCTGACTATCCAGACCGAGTGTATGCACTCAACCCGGCCATGACTGGTTTTGGCGCAGAAGAAATGCCGGTGATTGTCGCTGCCGGTAGAGCTCCTAGAGGTCAACCGTATGCAAACGATGTGCCTTCGGCTCATGGAGCACCTCCGAGCGCTGCTATTCTGCAATACACCGAGCAGAAAGGTATTGCGGTGATTACTTTTCCTGGTGGTCGCTTCATTGAAGAAACTCAGTATGTGGGTACTAAGGGACGAATCACCATAGAGACACCTTCACATCATCCGTCTGCCATTACTATAAGGACGGGTAGGCCCCCGCGACAGGGTTCTCGTCGTCAGGAGGGTAAACCTGTCATGGAACTAGACCCATCTGAAGGTTGGACTGGTGACTGGCTTGAAACACACTGGAATCAGGACCGAAACCCATCTGCGGGTCCATTCAACCATGTTGAACGGTTTGAATATCCAGTCCCAACACCTGCACCTATTACGAGAGGTCAACCTGCAGGGTCCAGATGGAATGGAGAACGATTGGTTCGGTACCAAGGTTGGACCTGGAGTGGCGGTAATCAACATGGTTTCCTCTATCAGGCTCAAGCCGTCCATCGCTGCTTGGCAGCAGACTTAAAGGAAATGCCTCAATTCACTCAAGCTGAATCTATACGAGTTTGTGAGATCATCGACGAGATTAATCGTCAATGTCAGGCTAGAGGCTTCTAGAACATGTAGCTAAAATGAGCAGAAGACCCAGAGCTACCGTTCAAAGAACGGATTAGACCGAATGGGCTGGATGATGGTGAGGCGACCTACGATGCGAGTGTTTTCATGGCTACTTGCCACAGTAAACAAAACGATTACCAAAACGCGCTCTGTATTCGGTCTACTCGGGCTGGTACTACTGGCGCCATTACCGGTATTCGGCTCAGATCCCGACGTATATGTACCACCGGCGTTACAGGAGTGGGAAGAGTGGGTCCTGGCTAATCATCCTGACCGCAATTGTCCACACAACTCAAACAGAAACTCGCGCACGACCTGTGTGTGGATTTCCAATCTAGCCGTCAATGTTGACCGAAACGAAGGGCAGAAAGGTGCGACTATTCTTTTGGAAGTCACTGCGTTTGCCGGCTCCTCAATCACGCTTCCCTATACCAAAGACATTCGAGCCTTTGATGTATCTATTAACGACAAACCTGCTATTGTCATAGGAAAATCCAACCCACCAAAAATCCTACTGGAAGAGGGTGAATACACCATTACCGCTCGATTGAGCTGGAATAAGGAACCAAGTTCACTCACTGTGCCGACGGCGGCGACGATTACCTTGATGATCGATGGAGAACAAGTACCACAGCCTAGGTATGTACCACCGCAGTTATGGTTTTCTCCCGAAGTAGAAGAAAGTGAATCGGATGTGGTTACCGTCAAGGTATTTCGTCAACTCGAGGACTGGATTCCACAGGAGTTGGAAACTCGCATTCAATTAAGTGTGAGCGGTTCAGATCGCAAGATTTCCTTGGGAAAGGTGCTTCCAGATGGATTTGAGCTAATGCATGTGGAGGCTTCTATACCTGCACAAGTGGATCAGTCCGGAAACTTAGTGGTGCAGGTTGGGCGTGGCAATCACACGTTAGGGGTCCACGCGAGGGCAACTCGCGAAACTATGGACTATACGATCACAAGTACCGCTGAGCACTGGCCGAGTCAGGAGATATGGGGAATCGATCATAGGTCTAATCTTCGCACATTGATCGTCGTAGGTGTGCCTTCGATTGACCCATCTCTTGCATCCTCACCTTTCACCGACATACCAAGTTTTATCATCGACGCCGATTCTGTGATGCAACTTGTTGAACAGGAGCGTGTAGACGTAACGGTAAGCGAAGGCAGGTTTTCAGTAAAACGCTCACTATGGCTGGGATTCGATGGGGAGACCTTTGTTGCTAAGGATGCACTGTCAGCCGATCTAGACCAGGAGCAGCGACTCACCACACACTATACCGCTGGAGAGGTTGTTGATCAAAACGGACCAAGGTGGGTCACTTATTTTGATGAAGAAGGGATCGCCAAGCCGGGCATAACAGTAACCAAAGGTGAGAACCAGCTAACTGCAACGAGCCTTATCGAACATTCTCGGACTGTGTCAGCGACAGGGTGGGATGTAAATGTGAGTCAGTTAGAGGCTACTTTGTTGCTACCACCGGGTTGGCGCTTACTATGGACTCAAGGTGTCGATGAGACGGTTAATTCTTGGCTTAGCAAATGGGATTTGTGGGACATATTCCTTGTATTGTTGCTTCTGACCCTGACAGCTCGTTCCAAGCACTGGTGGTGGGTGATGCTAATCGGCGTAACAGCCATTGTTACCTACCACGACAGCATGAACCTGACCGTGGGTTGGCTGATTCTTGTGGCCATCAGCCTCCTTCTTGAGCAGATCAAGAACAGTAAGCAAGCCAGCCAGTTAGTGGTCAAACTGATCTACTGGGCTATATTCACCATGGTGGCTATTGTCTCCGTATATTTCTCGATTACTCACGTTCGTCAGGCAATTTATCCGCAATTGGAGTCACTAGAAGGACCCGCCGCTGGATTGAGTGCTTTTATAGCACGGTCAAATTTCGACCTTTCATCACCTTTATCTGAGTCAGAAAGTGAGATCCAGGAGCTTACGGTTTCTGGAAATTTCGTTAGGCAGACCTTGAAACCAAAGTCCGCCTACCAGGAAAACATGCTACGTCAGACCGGACCTGGAACACCCACCTGGGAATGGAACGAAGCAGATTTGATATGGTACGGACCTGTTAAACGAGATCAGACTATGTCTTTGACGCTGATGCCTCCGTGGCTATCCCGCTTAGTGGATGCGTTAGCAGGGCTATTGGTGTTATTCGTTGCCGTAACTTTCATTCGCAGTGAACAATTTGAGCGCTTACCTGCGGTGAAGCGAATATTGCCTCTTTGAGAGCATATTCAAGCGCCTAAAAACACTTCCACATTGATCCCTGAATCGTTTTCCACTTCCTAATTGTGTTTGGTAAATGATAATGAGTATCATTATGGTTTCAGCTTTCTAATCCTCGGAAAGGTAAATGCACCAAATCGAATTGAATACCTTAGCTTTACAGAGATTCCTTCAACGGTCTTTTAATTTCATTTCGCCTGCTTTGTTGACTTTTGCTCTGATGACCAATCTCGCCGCATATGCCGACGAGGAATCCGATCAACCAAATACCGAACGCGAAAACGACGCTTCAAACCTAGAGACCGTCACGATAGTGGCGACCCAGCCCGAACAATTTGACCGCAAGCCCAGTGCTGTAACAGTGATTGGTCCAGATCAGCTGAATCTCTTTTCGCACTCAGATATTCAACGAATTCTGCGTCAGGTCCCCGGGGTTGCACTTCAAGTTGAAGATGGATTCGGGTTACGACCGAATATCAGTATTCGAGGAGTCGCCAGTGAGAGATCTGGTCGTATTACGTTACTTGAAGATAACGTTCTGATTGCGCCTGCACCTTATTCCGCACCGTCCGCGTATTACTTTCCAACAGCAGGTCGAATGCATCGAATGGAAATTCTCAAAGGTGCTACTTCCATTGCCCAAGGACCTTATACCATTGGTGGAGTACTAAACCTGATCTCGACTCCCGTTGAGTCTAGCTCCCGTGGTTCAGCCGACATCCACCTTGGGAAATTCGGATCCCAACGCATTCACGCTTGGCAAAATTTTGCCAATAACGGAAAACTGAGTGTTTTATTGGAGACTCATCTGTGGTTTGCTGATGGATTTCAGGAGATCGACAGATCCGACACAAACACTGGATTGGACATACGCGACTATACCGCTAAATTCAAATTTGAGCCTACCTCCAATCAAAGTATTGAAGTGAAAGTGCAGTTCGCCGATCAGACCTCTCAACAAAGCTATTTAGGTTTGACTGATGCTGATTTTTCCAGCGACCCATACAGGAGGTACGGGGTATCTGATTTGGATGAAATCACGACATCGCACCAACAGTTCATGGCCACGTATCGAGTGGAGCTAGGCGAAAACACATTCTTTCGTACAACAGCCTATCGGAATACCCATGAACGTGCATGGTTTAAGACTGAGGGCATTGACTTTGACGGAAGCGAAAGTGCAGAAACATTGAATCGGACCTCTTGGTCGAATGTCATTTATGCGGTGAATACCCAACAAAACATCGGTAATGTTTCGTGGTCAGACATGAGTGCAATCCTGAATGGCGACATGGATACTCCACCTGGTAGCATTCAAATTCGATCTAACGCGCGTGATTACATATCACAAGGCTGGCAGTTCTGGGTCAGTCACCAGTTGGAACTAGGAGAAACTTCCCACCAGATCGAAGCGAGCTTCAGGATCCACGAAGATGAGGAAGATCGACTACAACGCAATAGTTCCTACCACCAAGAGAATGGTAGCTTGGTACTCGATGATTGGGGTTTGTTGGGAAATGCAGGAAACCGAATTCAAGAAGCGCGAGCGACTGCTTTTTATATCCAGGACACAATTGACATGGGTAATCTCACGATTCAACCTGGTCTACGTTTCGAAGACATTCAGCAAAACCGCACACGCTACGAGATTCGCAGTGGTCGCACGACCAACCCGGCGTCGCGGAATGCAAGCAATTTACGAAGTACCCGACAAAATTCGACCAAAGTTTGGTCACCTGGTTTGGGTATCAGCTATCAGACCAGTGACAGTGTGGTTGTCTTTGCTGGCACATACCGTGGATTCTCGGCTCCTAGTAATGCATCTGGGGTTGACGAAGAATCTGCTTGGATTTATGAAACGGGCATTCGGTATGTCAGTGGAACCCAACCTATGAAAGCCAGTCTGGTTGGTTTCCTAACCGATTACGACAACCTACTCGGCGAATGTACTGCATCATCGGGATCGGACTGTGAGGTTGGTGATGCATTCAATGGTAATGCGGCAACTGTGAGGGGAATGGAGTTTCAGGCATCTCTTGAGTTGGCACAAGATAGAGTATTTTCATGGCCGGTCAACGTCAATTTCACATTATTTAGTGCTCAATTTGACAACGATATTGCCGATACCGACTTTTTTGGTCATGTCAGTAAGGGAGATCCCATTCCCTATCTGCCGGAATCGCAGTTCAACGTTTCGACCGGCTATGTACTGAAGCCAATCGAAGCATATGTCACGTTAGTTCGAGTTGGAGAAGTTTGCGTGCGCGCCTCATGCGGTGCGTTCGAAAAAGTCAAAGGTTCAACGACGATTGATGCGTCACTCAAGTACCAGCTTCATGAGTGGGTAACCCTCAATGGCAGGATTGAAAATCTCACCAATGAGCAATCGATAGTATCCAGACACCCTTATGGTGCAAGGCCTAATATGCCGAGAACGATTTCATTGGGTATCAAGTTAGATTGGTGATTCTCACTTCGATCCATAGCATGAGCTTTCGTTAATTCATGAGGCGACTAGTTACAGAAATCTAAACACGACCTAACATAATTAGTTCACCACGAGTCTCGGGTTTTGAATCGATTGTGCGTCGCATCCTTAATCAGATAGCAGTTTTACTTTCGGCGGTCTGGCTGATTGTATTGAGCACTGTAATCCAGGCGAATACGCCGGATCCTGCTATTCTTAAAGAATTAGAGAGAAGATTGACTCGAAGTCCAGAGTGCCTACCCGATTGTGCCAGCTTAGAGCGTCTCAATATTCAGGTAACTGCAGATAGTTTGACCATCAATGCTCGTATTCACAGTATCGGTAGATTTGGGGTTCCTCTTCCTACACCCTCAATTTTTGCACCCGATCTGACGGTTTTGGTGGACGGTGAGAAACCTCCGATTACACGCGAAACCAATGGCACTCTGATGGCGTTGCTCTCCGAAGGCATATCAGAGGTTGTCATTCGAAGCAGTACATCTTCAACCAATCGGTTTGATCTTGAACTCCCTCTAATTCCCTCAACGATCGAACTCACTAATAACGGCTGGCGAACCAGCGGTATTTGGGCTGGAGAATTGACAGGTTCGAGTATTGGTTTTAATCGGGTAGAACAGCAGCTAGAGGTCACATCCGACCAGTTGGTACAGGAACAAGCAAAGCCCTACGTGTCTGTTGCCAGGGACATAGCTTTCGGCATTGAAATACTGGTAGAAACCAAGGTTCGCCGCTTAGCGCCTCGGACGGGAGCATTCAGTGTTGAGATTCCACTATTACCGGATGAAGAGGTACTAGAAACGGAACATCCGATGGAAAACGGTGTCATGACTGTCAATTTCGGCCGCACAGAAAGTACTATTTCCTGGAAGAGTCGGTTTGATAATGTTTCAGAGATTACGTTGACCGCACCTCCAATATCAGCAAGGTCTGAGGAGTGGACATTTGTAGGATCGGACCACTGGCACTGGGATTACGAAGGTCTAGAACCTGTCTTGACACGATCCGACAGTACAACTTTCTGGCCTCGTGCCGACGAATCACTGAAGATCGAGCTACAAAAACCAATACCTGTTGAAGGTGCGTTCAGCACGATTGAATCTGCTACCGCTTCTTATACCGTCGGTACGCGGTTACTGGACGGCAGTCTACTCCTCAATATTAACGCCACACAAGGCAGTCAGTTGACTGTCGATCTACCCGAAGGATCACGAATCACCGAGGTTCGTGCACGCGATGTTCAAATTCCCGCGCCAAAGGGCTCAACAGTCATCTTGCCGATTTCGCCAGGGAGCTCAATCTACCGAGTAAATTGGCAGATTGACAAGGATATTTCGACGATCTTCCGATCTCCCGAAATAAAGCTTGACCTACCAGCACGAAATGTCAACGTAAACGTAGAGTTTCAGGGAAACCGTTGGGCGGTCTTCCTCAACGGACCTTTATTAGGACCAGCGGTACTTTTCTGGGGCGTTGTAGTCGTAATACTCTTGATTGCATGTTTACTGACTTTACTACCAAACTTCCCGTTGACTCGTTTGGATGCCATTGTCCTGTCGCTCGGCGCGACTTTATCGAATGTCTGGGTGCTACTTCTCATAGCGGTGTGGTTTGCTGCGATCTGGGTACGATCGCAACGTGATTTATCTCAGCTCAGTTTAATGTACTACCAAGTAATGCAAGTTGCATTGTCCCTTCTTTCCGGGGTTGCGATCTTGGCTTTGGTTTGGTCCATTCCACGAGCACTCCTAGGTAGCCCCGACATGCAAATAGTGGGCAATGAGTCATCGGCGACTTTCTTCCGTTGGTATACGGACTATGTCGATGGTGTGCTACCTCAGGTTTCTGTCGTATCTCTTCCAAATTGGATTTACTTGCTGCTCATGCTCGCTTGGTCATTATGGCTTGCATATGCAATTGTGAAATGGTCGATCGCGACCTGGAAGACTCTCAGCACGCCGGATTACTGGCGTAATAGTGACCCAGCTTCTGAAATTGAGAGCGATGACACAGTCTCACAACCTTCATAGACTCCGGTTTTCTCACTTTCGTTTGATGAAGCCTCCTAGCGCGGTACCAACATGCTGAATAACTCTTTATCTCCCAAGTAGGTGTAACACCATGTTTATTGCCATGAATCGTTTCAAAATTGCACTTGGTAAAGAAAACGGATTTGAGCAAGTATGGCGGGAGCGCGAGTCCTACTTGAACGAAGTTCCGGGATTCAAGAAATTCAACCTTCTCAGGGGGGCTACCAAGGACGATCACACACTTTATGCTTCACACAGTGTCTGGGAGTCACGGGACGCATTTGACGCTTGGACTGAATCAGAGAATTTTCGACGGGCTCATGCGCAACGAAGCGCACCTAGAGGGACATACATAGGGCACCCAGAGCTCGAATTATTTGAGGCTGTTATCTAGCGGCTCAAACTCTGCGAGGCTGGAGACTGGTATCACTATCGATCGGGATTCTTGGGTGTAACCATCATCCAGAAAATACGCTTCTACCCATGTCACCGCTATCGGCACCTGTGTAGCCTAAAAACGAGTTTAATAGGAAGTACCGAATCGGGAGTTCACCATGAAATATTGGAAATTTGCGTTGTTTGCTATATCACTTTGCTTCGCGCCGTTGCTATCTGCCGAGGATTCAGCACCGAAGGTAATGACAAGCTTGGGTGAAGTTCAGGGCATTACTGAAAACGGAATCAGGATTTTTCGTGGAATCCCTTATGCTGAACCCCCTATAGGTGATTTACGCTGGCAGGCTACCCAGCCAAAAACCGCGTGGGAAGGAACTCTAGACGCATCTGATTACGGTCCTCAATGTCCTCAAGGCTTTGGTGAACAGACTATTCCACAAGATGAAGATTGCCTAACCATCAATGTGTGGACACCAGAAGTGGTTGAAGAGCCATTACCAGTTATGTTTTGGATCCATGGCGGAGCACATGTATTGGGGAATGGACGCATACAGGGCGAAACATTTGCCCGAGACGGAGTCGTTCTCGTTTCGATCAATTACCGATTGGGTCCTTTTGGCGTCTTTGCGCTTTCTGAAATCGTGAAGAACACTCCCGAAGGCGAACCTACTGGTAACTTTCATTTATTAGATCAAATTGAAGCTCTCAAGTGGGTCCAACGCGAGATTGGCACGTTTGGAGGCGACCCAGGTAAGGTAACCATCTTCGGAGTCTCAGCCGGTGGTTCAAACGTGAATTTACTGATGATGTCACCACTCTCCGACGGATTGTTCCATGGTGCGATAGCACAGAGTGCTGGTAATGGCCTATCTCCGTCCCTGGACTTAGCTACCCAGTCTTTTTTGGATGATCGAATCCTTGGTGCACTCTCAGTCGATGACCTTGCAGGACTGCGAGCTCTACCGTGGTACCGAATTATTCAATCTGGACCTGATTCTCGGGGTCCATCCGGTCCTATCGTCGACGGTATAGCCGTCAAAGAAAATGTCCATCAAGCCTTTCAAGCTGGTCGACAGCATGATGTGCCCTATATCGGCGGTGCCAATAGCCATGAAGGATCTCTACGAGTTTTTATCCCTATCCCTGATTACGACCAAGAACTTGAGGCAAACCGGGAGGAGCTGGCTCCATTCTATGGCTTAGAGTCGAACGATCCATCCCTTGTCGTGGACTACTACGGAGATAGACTTTTCGTCGCTCCAACGCGGTTTATAGTCTCTCAGATGTCAA
>MKWU01000456.1_pt1 | contig 78087 bp, 59 predicted proteins | sample 809101 | NCBI WGS metagenome assembly MKWU01 (sample SAMN05860141, study PRJNA318959) | sponge metagenome | host: Aplysina aerophoba | place: Slovenia: Piran, Adriatic Sea, Gulf of Piran | collected 2013-05-07 | reverse complement strand
CCATGATCTGATGCAGGCAGGCATCATCGTTCGGAAAGCGTTTTTGGAATTGATAGAAAGTCATCGTTCTCTCCTTTTTCAGAGAACCTACCAGATTCCAGTAAGTATGTCAAGGGGATAATGGCGAAAATCTATAATGCTATTCTCACACATTCGATCAATTGTCTGGACCGCTCTTAGCGCCTATGTTAAGTAATGTCGTTAAGAATCGTTAAGGAGAGGTCCATTTATCAACAAAACCGAATCGCAAAGGAGTAAAAAAGATGGCTATTGATGACCAAGAAAAATTGAGGTCGGTAAAAAGCGCAGTTGATTTAGCGATCGTGGGGGATAACATAAGCGATATTGCGGCGTTCACGATTGAGAAATATGAATTCAAGAATGACGCGACTCTCTCTTCCGAGGTACGTGAGGAAGGGGATGCCAAAATCAAGGACGTCTTGTGGAAGCGGGTTGAGGAATTGAAAAAGCGGCGCATGCAGATTTTGGCGGAAATGTTCATGTTGGCGGAATCGACGCTTGAAGAGGTGATCAGTAAAGGGAAGTAACACCTGTTCCGTCTCCGAATAGACGACCAGACTGGCTAGGTCACCGAAGGAACGGCCTTAGTTGGGAAAGGTCTGCCTGGAGTTAACTGACCACCATCATATTCGTTATTTGCGTGGGTAGACTTGTTCCGCACGCTGAAGAAGACTCGAGACGGGCTGGGACCGAAGAAGCGTTCATGCACTTGATCGTGCCGACGCACCTCTCGGTTGGTGGTTTCACCTGCATGCATAGCTTTTCGCACCAGCAAGAGAGACGATAAATCACACAACTGTCGTGAGCCTTTAGCCGCTACGCTAGCCCAAGCTACGCTTCTTCGCATTGCCCTGAATGAGTTGTTTTTCTGCCATGTCCATAATATTATAGGATGCACTATTTCATTTTCTGGATAAACCAGGACCAGTAAGCTGCGCATTGCAGGTTTAGGGTCGCCGAATCTCTTGGAGAGAGAAATGAAGAAGTCGGAAAACCCTGTTGCCATCGTCGGATACAGTTACCGCATGCCGGGCGGCATTCTCACCGACGATGACTTTTGGTGTCTGCTCAGCGAACGCGAGATCCTCCAGGAGCCGGTTACCGACCGCTACGGCCGAGGCTACCGGCCGATCGGCGGTTTCTCGGGTCCGGGTCGCTTCGCCAGTCCCTACGAGGGACTGATCCGAGAGGATGGAGAAAAGTTCTTCGATCGTAGTCTCTTCGGTCTGTCTCACAAGGAAATGACGTTGGCAGACCCGCAGGTCCGGATGTTGTTGACCTGCTCCTGGGAAACCTTTGAGCGGGTCGGCTGGGATTTGCAGACATTGCGCAACAGTCCGACGGGTGTCTTCATCGGTGCGCAGGTGCCGGCAGTGGCCAGTTGGCGGCCGATGCATGGCGCCTCCGAGTTTGACGTGACCAGCATCAGTCTGGCCATGCTGTCCAACCGGATCTCCTACCACTTCAATCTGATGGGACCGTCAACGACCTATTGCACCGCGTGTTCCGCCGGGCTGACCGCGCTGCACTGGGCGATGACCGCACTCCGGTGCGGCGATTGTGAACAAGCTCTCGTCGGGTCCGTTAATTACCTGGGCACCGCCAAACTGAGTGCGTCCTTCAATGCGCTGGGTGTCATCAGTCCGGACGGCCGGTGCCATTCATTCGACGCGGAAGCCAACGGATATATGCGCGCGGAAGGAGCGTTCGTCTTTGCGATCAAGTCCCTGGCGGCGGCCGAACGAGACGGGGATCCCATCTATGCTGTGATAGAAGCCACCGCTGTCAATGCAGCCGGCGCAGCCGACGGGACCGAGGGTTTGGCTCAGGGGCGTTACATCACCGCGCCCACCCGCCATTCACAGGTTGAGTTGATGCGCATAGCCTGTGCCCGTGCGGGCTGTGCGCCACAGGATTTCGACTATATCGAAGCCCATGCGACCGGTACCGTGGTGGGTGATCGCATCGAGGGGAACGCCATCACGGAGGCGTTCGGCGGTGTCGACCGCCAGGTACCGCTACGGGTTTCCAGCGTCAAGAGCAACGTGGGGCATATGGAAGCCGCCGCGTTCCATTGCGCCCTCCTCAAGGTCATCCTGATGATGCAGCGCCGCACGTTCGCGCCGATCTCAAAGAATTTCCTGGTACCGAATCCTGAGATCGACTTCGACGGGTGCCCCATGCAAGTGCAGACGGCCTGCGAACCCTTTCCGGAACGTCCGGTCCTGGTCGGCATCAATTCGTTCGGCTTTGGCGGGGCCAACGGGCACTGCGTGGTGCGGGAGTACCGCCCAGCGCAGCCGCGGATCTGGTCGGTGGCGCTGGCTCCGGAGGCAGGCTTCATGATCCCCCTGTCGGCGCGGACGTCCGGGACGTTGGTGCAGAGCGCACGGCAGTTGCGTGAGGCACTCGACAAACAACCGATGGATCTCTATACGCTGGCCGGAAATCTCAGCCGCCGCCGTACCCATTTCACCACGAGGACGGCCTTTGCGGTGCGCAACCAAAAAGAACTGATCGAAGCACTGGACGCCTTTGAGAAAGATCCCGCGCCGGTCGCTACAATAGGCGAAGGGAAGCCACGGCTTGTGATGGTGTTCTCCGGACAGGGCACGCAGTGGGCCGGTTGCGGTCGCGGCCTCTACGATGCCGACCCCGTGTTCCGCCGCGTGATCGATGCCATCGAGGAGCACTGGCGGGAGCACTCGGAAGTCTCGTTGCGCGAGGCCTGTTTCTCGGCCACGCAGGAGGAACTCAACGAGTGCGAGTTGGCCCAGCCTGTCACGTTCATGCTCCAGTGCGCCCTGGTGGAACTGTTCAAAACGTGGGGAGTCTATCCTGACTGCGTGGTCGGCCACAGTTCCGGCGAAGCCGCCGCGGCTTTCGCCTGCGGGGCGCTGTCGCTGGCGGAGGCCACGCGCCTGATCTTCCATCGCGCCACGTTGCAACAGCGCGTGGCCGGTTCCGGTCGCATGCTGGCGATCGGTCTTGATCGTCCGGGCGTGGAGCAATTGTTCGAGACGCTGGGAATACCCTTTCGAGCCGGCGAAGACCGGCCAGCCCAAGTTGAGATTGCCTGCGAGAACGCCCCGGCCAGCACCGTCATCTGCGGGAAAGAGGCTGCCTTGCGGCCCGTCATGGAGGAATTGGATCGGCGGAACCTACAGAACCGGCTGCTGCAGGGTAACATCGCCTTTCACTCCAGCGCCATGGACCCGCTCAAGGATGACGCACATGCGGACCTGTCCTTCCTGAACGCTTGCGCCTTCGACGCCGAAGTGCCGTTGGTGTCTTCGGTGACGGGACAGCAGATGCAGCGACTGGACAGCGCCTACTGGTGGGCGAATATCCGCCAGACCGTTCTGTTCGCCGCGGCGGTGGAAACCGTCAAGCGGGATTACCGGCCCGACGTCTTCCTGGAACTCGCGCCGCACAGCGCCCTGCAATCCACCCTCGCGCAGTGCTTGGAAGACAGCGTTCCGGCGCCAGCCTGCATCCCGACGCTGATAAAAGACACTGATGTCTGTCTCAGTTTCAAGCGGGCCTTGGGTGCCTTGTTCAGGGCCGGCGTGAATCTGGATTTTGCCGCGCAGTATCCGCGGCCGGAGCCCATTGCCCATTTGTTGCCCGGTCATCCGAAAGAAGAGCAGGTCACGCTGGATATCCTGTGCGACAACGAGATGTTCGTCAGGCAAGGCGAGTATTCGCACGGTCCGCTGGTCGGGCATAAGGTGCCGAGTGATCACCTGCTTTTCGAGGCCCGGCTTTCCGAGAAGGACTTTCCCTGGTTGGCGGACCACCGGGTGCATCACGCGCCGATCATGCCCGGGGCCGGATACATCGAACTGATCCTGGAGGCCCTTGGAGGCGTTCCCGTTCATTTTGACGTGCTGGAGTTTCTCCAGCCTTGTCCCATTCCCAAGACGCCGGTCCGCTTGCAGACGGCCTTGCACCCGGTGGCGAATGCACCGGACGAATTCACCTTCACTATTTCTTCCCGGTCGTACGATGTCGAGGCGCAGAGCGAGTTGCATGGCCGCGGCAAGGTGCGGCGGCTGAGCGGCGACGAGCCGGTGGATGTGCCGGCCCGGCTGAGCGACATAGACACCGGCGGTTTCGGACGCTCGTTTCTGGCTGACGACAAGGATTTTTACGAACGCCTTGAAGCCATCCTGAGCGAGACCTTCCAGTACGGTCCCTTCTTCAGAACCATCAGGCGCGTCCGCCTGGATTCCGAACGGGCCTTCTTGGTGGACGTCGAAATGGATGAGGGGTTGTGGGCGACGGGGCAAGAGGAAGGCTATGTCTCCTGTCCCCCCTGTTCGACGGAGGCTTGCAGGTCTTTCTGTATCATCTGCTGACCGCTGCCGATCTCTTCGCGATCCCGCAGCGGGCCGAAGGCATCACGTTCGTTCGCCCGCCGACCGGCCCGAGGATCACGTGTCACGTGACCAAACCCCGTGAAGATTGGATGAATGCCAACGAAAGGGGGCAGTTCTCCGTTCGTCGCGGCGAGAGATCAGGCGGGAGCATCAGTTTCTACGACAGCGCCACCGGTGAACTTATCGCCCACATTCGAGAATATACGTATTTCACGTCCAATCCGAAATGGAACGACTTGCTGAACAGCAAGCACAGGGTGTCCTGGCAACCGAAATTCATCCCCACCGGCCAATCGCTTGTTGACAGATTGCCCGATGGGGAGATCGACCCCGTCGCGTTGGTTGCCGCCCTTGAGCAGCCGCAAGAGGGTGAACGCTATGCCTGCCACGTCATCGAGTTCGCGGGTAGTCGCGAGCCCGACCGGACCGTCCTCAAACAGTGCATCGACTATCTCTCGAATGGTGACGCACAGACCGAGTTCTGGCTCGTCAGCGACAATGAAGAGAGCAGCCGGGCCCACTACGACGCCTTCCATCAACGCGAAGCCGCGTTGCGTTTCGAAAGCCTCGATCCGTCCGTTCAGCCTGAACTGGACGCGGGCCTGCTGCGTCCGGGGGCTGTGGAGATCATCGTTCTGCATGGGGATGACGAGGCACTTGGCGCGGAGAAATGGGCATTGATCCGTCGTTTGGCAGTCGCAGGCGGCCTGGCGTTAGTCTCTCACGAGGAGGGTGCCGTCATAGACCCCGGCGCCGGCTGGACCACGGTACGCGCCGGCAGATGCACGACCCTGCTGCAGGCTCCGCAGTCCTACGGCGATGTACCTGACATGAAAGAACTTCCTGGCCCCCGATGGGTGCTGGGCGAGGCGGGCAGTTGGGCTGAGGACTGGGTGCCCCTGCTGAATGCACCCGATGTGCATCCGATTTCTGCTAAAATCCTTGCCGCCGAGTTTCTCTCGCTCGAAACGTGGCCGCAGGCGGCCGACGTGCAGGCAATTGATTTTTTCTGCGGCACCGATCCCGAGGATTCGACGGGCGAGAAAGTGGCGTCGCGTTGTATCGCCTTTGTCCAGTCTCTGGTTTCCTACAGGATCGAGCATGCGAGTTCTCCCTGCCGTTTGACCGTGGTGACGCGCGGAGCCGCCTTCGAGGTGGACGACCCGCGCGGGAGTGCACTGTGGGGAGCGGTTCGAAGTATGGCCATGGAAATCGGTGAACAAGCCAGGATCGATTTCCGCTTGGTGGATTTGGGTGATGCTGACGATCTGGAGACCTTGGCTTGGCTTACCCTGTGCGACTTGCGCGAACGCGAATTGGCGGTGCGACGGAACCGCTTATGGGTCCCGAGGATGGTCAGCATCCGTGAGCGATATTCGCGGGTGTCCCCCGGTGAGGCGGCCGAGTACCGGCTCTGCCTGGACAATCCGGGACAAATTAACGGTCTCGAGATGAAAGCGCACGAGCCTCCTGCGTTGAGGCCAAGCGACGTGGAGATCGAGGTGGCCGCGGCGGCGCTCAACTTCCGTGACGTCATGGTCACTCTGGGGTTGTTGCCGGCGTTGGCTTACGAACGCTCGGCGCTCGGCCGTGAAGTCGGCATGGAGGGCAGCGGGATCGTCCGTCGCGTCGGATCAGACGTGAAGCATTGCCGCGTCGGCGATGAGGTGGCCTTCATCAAGGGCGGGTGCATCGCGAATCGCGTCGTGGTCAACCAATACTTTGTTTTTGCCAAACCCGGCGGCCTGAGCATGGAGGAGGCCGCGTCGTCCTTGTCGGTCTACGTCACCGCGTACTATGCCCTGATTCATCTGGCCCGCCTCCGGAAAGGCCAGCGCGTGCTCATCCACTCTGGCATGGGCGGTGTCGGGCAGGCGGCCATTGCCCTGGCCAAACACGCGGAGGCGGAGATCTACGCGACGGCGGGCAGCGAGAGCAAGCACGACCAATTGCGGACGTTGGGCGCCCGGGCGGCTTTTGATTCGCACAGTTTCGACTGGTACGACGAATTGATGGCGGCGACCGGTGGTGAGGGGGTCGACGTCGTGTTGAATTCCCTGGCCGGCCGCCACGTCGAATTGTGTCTGCAGGCCTTGCGTCCGGCCGGCTGGCACTGTGAGATCGGCAAGGTGGATATCTATGCGGACAACGAACTCAACCTGCGTGTTTTCCGGAAGAACCTGCGCTTCGCGGCCATCGACGTGGACCGCCTGATGATCGACGACCCCTTTCTTTCACGTGAACTCTCTCAGGCCTGTCTGGACCTGCTCGACCAGGGCGCCTTGACGCCGTTGCCGGTCACCGTCTTTCCATACGGGGATTACGCCAAGGCCCTGCGCTTGATGACGACCGGCCAGCATCAGGGGAAACTGGTCCTGAAAGCACCGCCGTCTTCCGTTGATCCCGAATTCCCGATTGTCGACGTGCGGCCCCTGTTCGATCCCGATGCCACCTATCTCGTGACCGGTGGCCTGGGCGGATTCGGCCTTCGATTGTTGCCGTATCTGGTGGCCTCGGGCGTGCGCCATCTGACCTTGATGGACCGTGATCCTCAACGCCGCCGGGACGCCGAGTGGATCCGCCAGTCCAGCGCCCTTGTCTACATGGACGAAAACGTCGAATTCGACATCGTATCGGGCGACGTGGCAATGGAAGAGGACGTCCGGCGCTGTATCGCCCAATTGCAGAGACCGCTCAAGGGGGTGTTCCACCTTGCCGGCACGCTCGACGATCGTCTGCTGGCCGACATCTCAAACGAATCTCTGGCCAAGGTTTTCGCACCCAAGGCTTCCGGCGCCCTCCATCTGCACCGGGCCACCGCCGGCTGCGCCCTCGATCATTTCGTGTTGTTTTCCTCGACGGCCTCGATGTTAGGCAATCCCGGGCAGATCAACTACAGTGCGGCGAATGCTTTCCTGGACGGCCTGGTGAACAGTCGCCGCCGGCAGGGCCTGCCGGGTTTGTCTTACAATATGACCGCCGTGGCCGACGCCGGCATGGCAGCGCGCAGTCTCCCGGTATTGCGCATGATGAGGGCCGCAGGCCTGCCGCCGGTCAGCAGCGATTTCGCCATTGCCAACCTTGATTACGCCATGCGCTCGATGTCCGAGCGGGATCACCTGATCACCGTCCTGTTCGAACGCCCAACGTGGACGGTTGACTTCCCGGATTACATGCGCATCGGACGTGTGATGCACAATCAGGATGCTTTCAATGTCGGTGCGGCGGGCGAACTGACGCTCGACAGCGTGGTGGCGCAGATTGCCGCCAAGGTCGCCGAACTGTGCGGTCATGATGAGGGCGGCGTGGAGGAACCATTGTCCAGTTTCGGGTTCACGTCGATCTCGGTCGCCGAGTTGGGGACGTTCGTCCAGACGCAGTTCAACTACCGCGTGAGCGCGCTCGAACTGATGACCACGGCCTCCGCCCTGTCGTTGGCGCAAGGGATTATTCATGGAAAGAAGGATGTTGAAGAGGAGCAGGCTGAGACGGATACGGCTGGTCCCGAAGACGCGCTCCTTGAGGAGCAGCGGCACGTCCGCCGCACGCTTTCGGCTTTTGCCAGCCCGCTGGAAGATCACTTTCCCCAAGGGAACGGCGTTCAACCAAGCCCCGTGGAGGAACGCGCTATCCGCTGACTCAGCGGGCCGGAGGAGGCCGTTGCCATGCCGCATGCGCTTCTGGTTTATCCCGAACATCCCCCTACATACTGGGGAGCGAATTTTGCTCTGAAGCTGCTTGGCATCAAGGCGGCCTTTCCGCCTCTGGGGTTGCTCACCATTGCCGCGATGTTTCCGTCGGGATACGACCTCCGCGTCGTGGATATGAACGTGACTCCCCTGGAGGACGCGGACTTGGAGTGGGCCGATCTGGTGTGTACCTCCACCATGATCGTTCAGCGACATTCCCTGCAAACCGTGATCGAACGCTGCAACCGGGCCGGCGTGCCCGTGGTGGCCGGAGGGCCCCATCCCACCACGTTTCATGCAGAAATTGCGGGTGTGGCCCATTTCGTATTGGATGAGGCCGAGGAAATCTTTCCAGAATTTCTGCGCGACCTGGAGAACGGCGCGGCCAAAGTCATCTACCGGGAACCACGCAAACCGGACGTGCTCCATACGCCGGTCCCCCGTTTCGACCTCATCGATCTGAAAGCTTACCACTCGATGTGCGTGCAATTCTCCCGGGGCTGCCCGTTCGATTGTGAATTCTGCGACATCATCAAGCTCTATGGACGGATCCCCCGGACCAAGTCGCCGGAGCAGATGGTGCAGGAGTTCGACGCCCTGTATCGACTGGGGTGGCGCGGCCCGCTGTTTCTGGTGGACGACAACTTCATCAGCAACAAGAGAGACGCCTTGAAGCTACTGCCCGCGCTCGCGGAATGGCAGAAGGCTCGCGGCTATCCGTTCACGCTGTTCACCGAAGCGACGGTGAATCTGGCCCGCATGGACACCTTGATGGATGCCATGATCGAGGCCGGGTTCAATTCGGTGTTTTTGGGCATTGAAACGCCCAATCCCGAGGCCCTGATCAAGATGAAGAAACCCCAGAATGTCAGGAAGCAGGAAGACGACTATCTCTTGCATTCGGTTCGCACCATCCAACAGAAGGGGATGCGAGTCGATGGGGGCTTCATCCTGGGTGTGGATGGGGATGACGAGAGCGCGTTTGATGCCCAGATCGACTTTATCCAGGAGGCGGCTATTCCCATAGCTCCGGTCTATCTGTTGGCTGCCATAAAGGGCACGGATCTGTATGAACGCCTGAAAAGGGAAAACCGGCTGTTGGACGCATCCGGGGAAACGAACGAAGTGAGCGCTACAGCCCTTAACTTCAAACCGGAAATGGATCCCGAGACATTGATAGACGGCTATCTACGAGTCAGCGCCACCGTCTACGACCCGACGCTGGAGAATTACTTCAATCGCTGTCTGACGTTGTTTGAGCATCTCAAGCCCGTCGCGCACCTGTTAAAACCGAGAAGCCAAAACGCACTGTATCTGGACCTGATGGGCGTGCACCGGCAACTGTCCTCGATACAACGTCCTGTCTATGGGAAGTTCATCGCCAAAGTCTCCAAGGACCACCCCCGCATGCTCCCCGAGGCGATCCGCTTGGCCGGTCTGGGCTACCACTTTGAAAAGATCACCCGCCAGCAGATCGCGATCCACGCCTTCCGGGAATTTTTGGCAGCCGAGTTGAAGAGGTTCAAAGAAGCGGTGGCGCATCCCGGCCGGGACGCGGAAGCCATCAGGGATCAGCGGCAAGAGGTGTTCACGCGCGTCGAAGCTCGCTATAAGTCGATCCCCGAGGACTTTCGTTACCATGGCGACGGCATCGAGCCTGCGTTGGAACGTTTCCAATTCGCCGTGAATGATCAGGTCGAGCAACTCACACACGCGGTGAGGTAAAGAATAACCCTGAATCTGCACTGGTAAAGGAAAGAAAGCATGACTCAAAGCTCCTCCGGCGACACAACGGTGGCTCCGCTCGCTGGTTCCCTGCCACCGCATTGCCAGCGGGACGTCGAGACCCTGCGTCGATTTATCCATGAGACGGTCAGCCGGGAGTCGCCGGCCGATCCTGTGTCTCCGGCTGATTTCCGGGAGGTTCTGCTGACCGGGGCGACCGGTTTCATCGGTCGTTTCTTTTTATGCGATCTCTTACGGCAGCACGCCGATCTGGTGGTGCACTGCCTTGTCCGGGCCGATAGCGCCGAGCATGGGCACACGCGCATCCGCGCCGCCTTGGAACATGCTGAAATCTGGGACGAATCCTTCGCGTCGCGTATACAGGTAGTGATCGGTGATATCGGCCAGACTCGCTTTGGTCTCTCGGCAGGACCATTCGGCTCTCTGTGTGAGCGGATCGATGCCGTCTATCATCTGGCTGCCGACATTGATCTCGCCTCGTCGTATCTCGACATACGCAAGATCAATACGTTCAGCCTTCGCAACGTGCTCGAATTGTGTTTGCGCACACGCTTCAAGCATCTGTTCTATGCCTCAACCATGGGTGTGTTTCCTCAGTATTTTTTCACCTTCGCACATGAATTCAAGCACAGCCGCATCGACCACCAGATGCAACCGGACCTCGCAAGCATGAAGAGAACGTTCCCGATCGGATTGCTCGGCTATCCCTGGAGCAAACTGACTTCCGAACAGATCCTGCTGTTTGCCCAACAGGCCGGTATGCCGTTGGCGATTTTTCGGCTGCCCCAAACCAGCCTGTCCAGTACAGGGTATACTCCGGCGCACGATCCTACTGTGCGGACGTTTGCTGCGGTGCTTGACAGCGAAACGATACCTGAAGAATTCTCGTTTCGAGCCAGCAACGAAGCGGTCGATACGCTGAGTGAAGCCTGTACGGCCATTTCCTTGAATCCCAAACGACGTTTCACGATCTACCATTGCTGCAACCCGCAGTTGGATCATTACGATCTCGAACCCGCTGATTTCGGGTTCTATTTGCCCGAGGTTCCCTACGAGTCGTTCAAGCGCGCGTGCCAGGAACGCGGCGAAAACTCTCCGCTCCATGGATACTGGGCCGTGTTTGATCATTTCGGGAAGTACTGGTTCAGTAACAATAAGCCGAAAGACAGGTTGCCCATTTGTGACCGTGCCCTCCGCGAGGATTGTCCGCTCCCGATTAAGTGGCCGGGCACGTGGGCCAAGCTTAAACGCTCCAAAGAGTGGATTATGGCTCATCGGGAGGAATGGCCCTATCCCATTGCGCAGAGCCGCCTGGACTTCGAACACCTGCTCCTGCGGGCCGAGCGCTACGCCGAGGACAAGGGTGTCCCCTTCGACTCGGCTTATCCTGAGTGGATGCGTCAGAGCCTGCGGCAATTGGTTCGGGCCATGAAAGCGCCTGATGCCAAACTGTTGAAGGACAGGCTTAGTGACATCGTCTTCGAATTAAACCGCTTCTTACGAAACAACGCCGAGTTGGCCAACGAACGCCGGCAGCACCCGGAGATCAAACGAGAGGAGATCACGAGGCCGGTCTTCATTGTCGGAATCAACCGGACCGGCACCACCTACCTGCACCGCCTGATGTCGCGCGACAAGCGATTTTGGGTACTGCGGCTCTACGAGCTCGCCGAGCCGGTTCTCCGGACGGGTGAATATGCCACGGTAGCGGGCACGCCCGACGACCCCCGCCGGGCGCGGATGCAGGGCATGCTCGATGCATCCGACATCCTCAAGGCAGTGGAAGGCGTGCACCACTTCGACGTCGACGAACCGGAAGAGGATTTCCCTATCTTCAGGATGGCCTTCTCGGCGTGGGTTTCTGCCGCTCGATTCCATATCCCGGAATACGGCCGGTGGCTGGCCGCAAACGGTTCCGGGGAAGCTTACGCCTTTCACCGCCGCACCATGCAGCATTTCACTTGGCAGCGCCGACAGTGTCAGCCCGAGTTTCAGGGGCAGTGGTTATTCAAGATGCCCTTTCATCTCTTGGAATTGGAGGCCCTGATCAAGACCTATCCGGATGCCGTGTTCATCCAGACCCACCGCGAGCCCTCGCAGTTCATGGGGTCCTGGAACAGCCTGGTGGAGCGGGTACGCTCCCTTTCCAGCGAACCGCGCCCACTGCACGAGTTCGGTGCTGAACAGCTGGCCTTCATGAGCGGCATGCTCGACAAGGCCGTGGAGTTCCGGCTGGCCCATCCCGAGCTGGAGCACCGCTGGATGGACGTGAACTATTTCGATCTGGTCGAGGAGCCGTATGGAGTCGTTCGCCGTATTTATCAACACTTCGGCTGGACGCTTGAGCAAGCGGCTCTCGACGCCATGGAAGAGTGGCAATCCCGGCAGGCAGAGAAACGACGAGGGGAAAAGCGGCATCGCTACGCCTTGGAGAACTACGGACTCACGCCGGAGTCGGTCAATGCCGCGTTCAAACGGTACCGGGACTTTCTCACCACACACGGCATTCGGACGTCCCGTTCGTGAATCGGATCGACCCAAGCCTTTTTAAGTCGAGTTCGGCTTTTCAACCTCCTGTTCATTCGCTCTGAAGCTGCCGGCGGAGCCTTTCGACGCGCCTGCGGTTCGCGCCAAAATCATAAACGCCGAGCCGCGACGACGAACGAACGTGGATCACGCGGCCCTTGGGGCAGAGACGGCATTCGAGGTCATCGATGAAACCGATCCGTGTCCGGCAGGCCGCGTGGAGGTAGGTTTCCGTGGCCGTGATGATGCCGGTGCGAGCCGTCGCAGCCACGAGGTCTTTCAATCGGGCGAAAGCCAGGACGGGATCACCCGACACGCTGAACGGCTCGACTCGATGAAGACACGTTGCGTCGTCCCGACTGCAGACGCAATTCAACAGAAGGCGAGGACAAGGCGAGAGTTGTTCTGACACGAATCATCCTCCCTGAAAGGCACTTTCGAATGTGTCGTACGGTGTCGAGGGTGTGACATTCTACGCTATGTGGAAATTCAAGGTCGAGTCACGAGCCCCACGTCACTCTCCTCTGGACAGGCAAAACCGGAACGTCCAAAATAGCAATCCATGGTGAATCAGAGAGGCCTCAGCCGTCCAGACGCGCTTGAAGCGGAGTCGAGCAATGCCCCGGAGAACGGCCTCCGCGTCATCACCTGCGGTGGCGCGGACGACGGCAAGTCCACGCTGATCGGCCGCCTGCTCTCCGGATCCCGACCCGGCAAACGCTCGTTCATCGTCGCCGACACCCCTGGTGACGAGCAATACACCCGCGACATGGCGACGGGCGCATCGGCCGCCAGTCTCGCGATCGTCCTTATCGACGCCAGCAAGGGCGTGATGCCCCAGACCCGCCGCCATACCACAATCCTTTCCCTCCTCGGCATCCGTCACGTGATCCTGGCAATCAACAAGATGGACCTTGTGTCGTGGTCCCGAACCGTCTATGACGGGACCGCGGGAATCTATTCTGCCTTTGCGAAACAACTTGACGTCACGAACGTCACGTGCATTCCGGTCTCGGCAGTGACCGGCGACAACGTGACCGAGCCGTCCACCGCGATGGCTTGGTATCAGGGGCCGACGCTTCTCCAAGCCCTCGATTCGACCGACGTGGCAACCGGCCGCGAGAGCATGCCCTTTCGCATGCCCGTGCAGCGGGTCAAGAGCCCCGATGCCGGCCCCCGCGGGTGCACGGGCATGATCGGGTCGGGTCTCGTGCGTCCCGGCGATCCCGTCCTGGTCTGTCCAACGGGTAAGCCCTCAACCGTGAGTCGAATCGTGACCGCGGATCGCGATCTCACGTGCGCCGGACCCGGCCCGGCCGTCACGCTCACGCTGGCCGACGACATCGACGTCAGTCCTGGTGACGTCATCGCGTCGACCACCCATCCACCGGGCCGTAGCGACCAGTTTGCCTGTCACCTGATCTGGATGCACGAGAAGGCGCTGTTGCCCAAGCGCTCCTATCTGTTGAAGATCGGTACAGACGCGGTGGGGGCCCAAATCACGGCCCTGAAATACAAGCTCAACGTCGAGAGTCTGGAGCGCATGGCCGCCAAGACGCTTGAGTCCAACGACATCGCCTACTGCAACATCAGTCTCGACCGGCAGATCGCCTTCGACCCTTACCGGGAAATCAGGGCGACGGGCGGCTTCATGCTGATCGATCGCTACACGCATGCGACGGTGGGCGTCGGCATGATCGATTTCGCCTTGCGGCGCGCGTCCAACCTGACCCGTCACCAGTTGACGGTCGACAAACCGGCACGCTCGGCGCAGAAGAACCAGGAGGCCTGCGTCCTGTGGCTCACCGGGTTGTCGGGAGCGGGCAAATCGACGACGGCCAATGCCGTGGAGCAGCGCCTGCACGCCTTGGGGCGGCACAGCTACGTCCTGGACGGAGACAACCTGCGCCACGGGCTGACCAGGGATCTCGGCTTCATTCCTGCCGACCGCGTCGAGAACGTGCGGCGTATCGCCGAGGTCGCCAAGCTGTTCGTCGACGCAGGCTTGATCGTGCTCGTCTCGGTGATTTCCCCTTTTCGGGATGAACGTGAGATGGCCCGACGAATGATGGAAGAAGGCGAGTTCATCGAGGTCTTCGTCGATGCTCCCCTGGAGGTCTGCGAGCGACGTGATCCCAAGGGGCTCTACCGGAAGGCCCGCGCCGGCGAGATCAAGAACTTCACCGGCATTGACAGCCCCTATGAACCGCCTGAGCGTCCCGACATCGTGCTGAAGACCGGTGAGCGAAGCGTGGACGAACTCGCTGATCAGGTCATCGCCTACCTGCGATCAAGGGTCGATTCCCCGGAGCCATAGGCGCGACGGCTCCCTCACGCGATCCTTCCCTATCATGGCCTCGAGTCTCGAAGGCAAAAGCTTCATTCGTAGTCTTGCGCCATAAAACCGGGTATGGCACTATGGCGACCTTGGCCTGTCATGAGCACACTTCCTGAATTCGTCGGTACGATTCACATTTTTTTCGGGCCCTATCGGGGCAACCCCATTGGGTTGTATCTTCGACAAGAGGGCGACTCCTGCTCCATCGCTCCGACCATTTACCCGTGGAACCGGGTGGTGGGCGTGGGCGAAACCGCGAACAAGGCGGCTGCGGATTTCGATGCCAAATGGAAAGAAGGTGAGTTAGCCGCGGAAATGTACTCCGGGCCGCATTGGGAAGGCGGGATCAAACCGGAAAAACCCAAACCTCCTCCAAAACCGGCTGCTCCCAAGCCGGAAGCAGCAAAAGCTTCTGAAGCCGCGGCTGCTCCGAAGCCCGATGCCGCGACAACGCCGGCATCCCCAACGACGGCCGGCGATTCGGCCTCTCCAAGTACAGCGCCAAACCCCAATACAACGCCTCCTCAGGCTACTTCTGCCGAAACAGACCACTCAGCGTCTTAAGACGTGTCGTAGGTCAGGTTAGCGGAGCGTAACCTGACGTCCTCACTTCTGCCCGTTGGCACATGTCCTGGCAACCCGGATTAATGCGGAAAAGAGACGCCGTTGGATGGGATCCCGCTCGTAGAGGAATTCCGGGTGCCATTGAACCCCTAGGAAAAATGTGCGGTCCGGGGCTTCAATGGCTTCGATGACGCCGTCAGGGGCGATGGCGGTCTGCAAAAGATTCGAGGCCACCTTCTTGACGGATTGATGGTGGGAGCTGTTCACCTCCACGCGGGCTTTGCCGGCAATGCGTCGCAACAGGGACCCCGGCGCGATCTGCACGGCATGCGTCGTCTTTGTCGCCGAATAGGCGGGAAGATGGTCGATGGGCGTGTCGAGTTGGGCCGCAATGTCCTGATACAGCGTGCCGCCCAGGGCCACGTTGATGGATTGCATGCCGCCGCAAATGCCCAACATGGGCACGTCGGCCCGGTACGCGGCTTTGGTGATGCCCAGTTCCATGGTAGCCCGCTCGCGACTCATGCGCGTAAACTTGTGCCGTTGTCGTTCCCCGTAGAATTCGGGTGCCAGGTCGGACCCGCTTCCCGTGACCAGGAGCCCGTGCACGTGGGTGACCACCTGACGCCAGGCGGTCCTGTTGGACAACAGGGGCAACACCACGGGAATGCCGCCGGCGTCTTCGATGGCTTTCATATAGCGGGCGCGAAGGAAATAGGTCGGCTCTTTGCCGCCCATGTCCTGGCGGTCCCCGGCATTAAAATCCGGCGTGACCCCGATGATCGGTTTGTTCATGGCGCTTGCTCTTCCTCCACGGGAGGGATATCCAATTCGGCCAGCAGGTCTTCTTTGAGCGCATGACCATTCTGCCGTATGGCATCTTCCAGTTCCTGGGCAAGGACGTCGTGAGATAACAGGGTTGTTTCCTGGCGGAGATCTCCCTCGATGGCGAGTTGCAATTTTTCCTGGCACAGGTATTGGAGAAACAAATCCTGGCCTCGTTGAAAATATTCGTCGTAGTCCACTGGCGAAAGATGGCCAAGGACGTTCCGCAACCATGTCTCCAGTTCCAGGATCCGTTTGAGTTGGGAAGCATGGGGCTGGGCAATCTCCACCACAAGTTGAATGCCGCCTTTCCAACTCCGCTTCTTGACGTTGAACACGCAATAGATAATGTCGGGATTCGTTTCATGCACCTCAGGCCCGAAAAACAAGGTGATTCGAAAAGCAGGAATTCTTGGAAATGACGAAGTGGGCATCGATGAAGATTTTACCACGTGTTGCACTCAACACAAGCCTGTCCTGAGCCTGTCGAAGGGCGACGGGTCGTGAATTCCGTGCGGAGCCGGCCTGGAGATTTTCGCCGTTGGTCGAGCGGGTTGACACGTCCCACCATGGTCTTTACAGTAAATTCAAGGAGTGCTCAGGCGTATATCCTTTGGAGGAATTGCGATGTTCGGAACCCTCGGCTTCTCAGAACTGATCATTATTCTGGTCATTGTTCTGATCATTTTCGGAGCGGGGCGTCTTCCTCAAATCGGAGAGGGAGTCGGGAAAGCCCTCAAGGGGTTCAAAAAGGAAGTCAATGAGGTTCCTCCTGCTCCTGCAGAGGAGGAAAGCCCTCAGGTTGCCTTACCCGAGCCGACCCCTGATGCGGCGGTTCAACCCGTTGCTGCTCAGGGAGCGCAAGCGGCAGATGCGACGGCTCAGCCCGTACCTCAACCCGTGACCCAGCAAGCCCATCAACCCGGGCCCGAACGGACCCCGGGAACGTTGGCGTCACAGGTGTATGGCGGATTCAGTCCCGAAACGGTTCAACAGGCTCCTCAACCCGCTGCCGACACGGGACCGGCTCCTGCCTATCAGGAGCAGTTTGAACCGGTGACCATGGAACAGCGTGCCGCGAATTCAGTGCCCCGACCAATGGCGCAGTATCCGCCGGTTCCTCCTTCGGCTGCGACGACCCAAACCGGAAAACGGCCGGCGGCCATCGTGAATAAAAAGGCCGTCGAGCGTGTTCAGGCGCAACGTGCCGCAATGCAGGCCAAAGCCGCCAAGCCCCAGGCTGCTCCGGCAAGCGACGACCTTCAATCCCTGGGAGAAGGGTTGGGGAGCACCCTCCGAACTTTCCGCGAAGCCACGGCAGACGTGCGGAACGCGATTGATCCGGAGATGCGGACGATTCAGGCAGAACTGGAATCGGCGCAAAAAGAAGTTGAACAGTCCATTGAAGCGGCGAAACAACCTCCGGTCCCCAAAGATCCACCACCAACCACGTAACGGGACGTTGAACAAGCCTGTCCTGAGCCTGGTCGAAGGGCATGTCCTGAGTCGGGTCGAACGACGTATCCTGCGCACAGCTTCTGGGCCTGTCCTGCTGGTGTTCCTTCTCATCGTTGGCGCAGGTTGTCAGGCGGAAGCCCCTGTTGGGGATCCGCAAGCCGTCACCTCTCGACTCGTCACCCTTCTTCAAGATTCCTCCCCTGACGTTCGGCGAACGGCGGCGCTCTCTCTCGGAAAAATCGGGCATTCCGCTGCAACCACGGCCCTGATTGAGAGGTTATCCGACCCCGATTCCCAAGTTCGTGAATATAGCGCCTGGGCTTTGGGACAAATAGGGGAAGACGTGAACGACGAGGCAGCCGTCCGTCTCGCAGGTGCATTGGGCGATCAGCATCATGCCGTCAAACAGGCAGCCGCGCGTGCGTTGGGCCACATCGGCCCTCGTCAACCAGTTATTGCCATACTCACGCAGGCGTTGGCCGTCGGAGAGAGCGGCAGCCGTCGTGCCGCGGTTGAAGCGCTCGCGCAGCTTGAAGCCAGAAGCGCCTATCCGGCGTTACGGAAAGCCCTGACCGATCCGGACCCTGCCGTGCGACAGGGCGCCCTGGCTGCGTTGGGTGAGTTGGGTGATCGTGGAGTTCTCCCTGATTTTCGGGAACGGCTCCTGTTCGATGCCGACCCGGGTGTGCGGACCGAGGCTGCCTACCGATTGGGAAAATTGGGAGATCCGGGGGATCACGGGGAGTTGCAAACCCTGGATGAAGCCGCTCGTCACGATGCCTCCCCCGGTGTTCGTGTGTGGGCCGATCGGGCAAGGGCTTACATTGGTCCCGCGATGGCGGGTGAGGAAAACTAGACACCTGGATTTTGGATTGCGGATTGCGGATTGATGCGAAAAGAGTCGGCGTAGAAATCCACAATCCCAAATGTTATTCGACCTTCGTATCCACGAGGAATCCGATGGCACGACGAATAGAATCACTGGCACCCATCAGTACCACGATGTCCCCGGCTTCGAGCACGGTTTTGTCTGAAGGGTTGGATTCCGTGACCCCGTCGCGCATGAAGGCGATGACCGAGGCGCCGGTTCGTGGCCGAATGGCCAACTCATGCAGTGATTGCTCCAGCGCGGGTGAATCGTCATCGATGCGGCAGGTTTCCACTTCCACGTCCTCGAGCGTACCGGACTGAAGATGGTGGACCAGTTCGGGCAGTTCTCCCCGGCGGAGCAACGCATAGCCTTCCTGCCGGATTTGTTCCGCTTTCCCAAGGATGACATTGTTGGGAATTTGAAACGATTGGAGAACCAGGGTGGAGATTTCAATCGACGTTTCAAATTCTTCGGGAATGATTTCACTGGCTCCAAGTTTGTGCAATTCTTCGAGTTCCTTGAGATATCTGGTCCGGACAATGACGTGAATCGACGGGTTCAAACTCTTGGCAAGTTGAACGATACGCCGTGCCCCAAAGGGGTCGGAAATCGCGACTACGAGGACTTTGGCATTTTCAATTTGAACTTGGTGCAGGACCGTTGGATTGGTGGCGTCGCCATATTGAATGGGCACACCCGTCCCGATTTCCAACTGCACCACTTCCCCTCGAATATCCAGGACGACGTAGGGAATCTCGAATTCTCGCAGGACCCGTGAAAGATTGCGGCCGTTCAAGCCGTAGCCCACGATGATGACGTGATCCCTGAGTTTGAATTGGGCCGTTTCCGCGCGTAGCGAGACACGCCCGGGCAACCATTGATGCAGCCGTTGCACGGCTTCCGTCCGGCGCGCGATTTTGGGGGACCATTGAATCAAAAACGGGGTGATGATCATGGTCAGAACCGAGACGGCGAGAAACATGTTATAGGTTTCGTGGGACAGAATCCCTTCCGTGAGGCCTTCCTGGGCCAGGATAAAAGCAAATTCGCCGACTTGCGCCAGGGCTACCCCGGCCAGGATCGCCGAACGAAGCGGGGCGCCGACTGCTAACACCGCCGCGGCGCCCGTCACGAATTTGCCGATCACGACGGCCCCGACCATGGTCATGATGAGAAGAGGGTATTCCAGGATCACGCGCGTATCCAAGAGCATGCCGATCGAGACAAAAAACAGGCTGTTGAAGCTGTCCCGAAACGGGAGTACCTCGGCAAGCGCCTGGTGACTGTATTCCGATTCGGAGATGATGAGTCCGGCTATAAAGGCGCCGAGGGCGATGGATAACCCGAACAGTGAGGTCAACCACGCCGTCCCCATGCAAAGGACCACGATGGTCAAGAGAAAGAGCTCTCGACTTTTGGTGCGAACGATGTGCTCAAGGAGTTTGGGAACGAAGACTCTGGCGGCCAGCACGATCAGGAACACCAGCGCGAGCGATTGGCCGAGGGCGAACAGAATGCGGCCCATGTCTTCCGATCCCTGGTTCCCCAAAAAGGGAGTCATGAGCATCATGGGCACGATGGCCAAGTCCTGAAAAATCAGGATGCCGATCGTGGATCGTCCGTGGAGGCTGTCGCTTTCTCCACGCTCAGCGAGTGCTTTCAGGACGATGGCGGTGCTGCTCAGGGTCACCAGGAATCCCCAGAAGATGGCGGAGTTCATGTCGATGTCCATGAGGAACCCGCCGATAACGAAAAAGAGCAGGACACCCAAAATCTGGGCCGGACCTCCCACGAAAAACAGGGTCTTCGAGGACTTCAGTTTCGCCAAAGAAAATTCCAAGCCGATCGTGAACAGCAGCAGCATCACCCCGATCTCGGCCAGCACGTGCACGTGTTCCCGGTCAGAAATGAGGTTGAGCCCATAGGGCCCCACAAGCGTCCCCACGACCAGGAACCCCGCAATCGAGGGGAGATGGAGTTTTTGAAACAGGAAAACCACCGCGATGGACACGGAGAAAATAATGATGACGTCCCTGAGTGCGGTGAATTCATCCATCGTGCTGTCTCCGGAAAACGGAAGAATGGAACGAAATGGCAGTCCTTTCGCTCACGTGACCCAAGTCAGGGAGGGCGTCTCTCGTGGCCGTTCGGGACATGCCCCACACGGGCCGGGGAAACGCTTTGTCGCACGCGCCGGTGACGTCCCGGAACAGCGGGCTTACGAGCACAAGTCTTGAAAGAGCCAGGGAGCGTCCCGTGTTCTTCGTGCTTCGTAGTCCGCAATAGCCTGTTCGCGTTGGAGGGTCAAGCCGATCGCGTCCAACCCTTGCAGAAGGCACTGTTTTCGAAACGGATCAATGGAAAATCGAAATGTGGAGTTCTGCGGCGTGGTGATCGTTTGCGCAGCCAAGTCGATCGTCAGTTCAAAACGGTCATCCGCGCACACGTGGTCAAAGAGCCGTTGAATGTCCCGGGCTTCAAGCACAATTGGCAGGATGCTGTTTTGAAAGCAGTTGTTATAAAAAATCTCGGCAAAGCTCGGAGCCAGGATGGCGCGAATTCCATAATCCAACAGGGCCCAGGGCGCATGTTCTCTGGAAGAGCCGCATCCGAAATTGTCACGGGTGAGCAGAATGGTGGCATCGGCGTACTGCGGGTGATTCATGAAAAAATTCGGGTCCGGGGAACCATCGGGGAGATGGCGCCAATCGGCAAAGAGCCCCTCTTTCAATCCCGTTCGATGAATCGTTTTTAAATATTGCTTGGGAATGATCTGATCGGTATCGACGTCGACGCGATCCAGCGGAGCGACTCGTCCGGTATGGGTGGTAAAGGATTCCATGGCAACGCTCCCGGGTCAGGCCCAGTGACGAATATCGACGAAGTGGCCGGTGACGGCTGCGGCCGCGGCCATGGCCGGAGAGACCAAGTGGGTGCGCCCGCCCTTGCCTTGACGGCCCTCGAAGTTCCGGTTGCTGGTTGACGCGCACCGCTCACCGGGTTCGAGCACGTCGGCATTCATGGCCAAGCACATGCTGCAGCCGGACTCCCGCCATTCGGCGCCGGCCGCTCGAAAGACGGCATCCAATCCTTCGTCTTCCGCTTGTTTTTTGACCAGGCCGGAACCCGGCACGACCATCGCCTGCACGCCGGGCGCCACCCTTTTCCCTTGAAAGTAGGAGGCGGCCAGACGTAAATCTTCAATCCGCGAATTCGTGCACGACCCGATGAACACCCGGTCGATGGGGATGTCCACGATAGCGGTTCCGGGTGTGAGGGCCATGTAGTCGAGTGCGCGTGCCGTGGCATCCCGCGTCTCCGCGTCGGAAAAGGACCGGGGGTCCGGGACCACGCCGTCCACCCCGGCGACCATGCCGGGATTCGTGCCCCACGTGACTTGCGGGGCAATGTCCTCGCCCTGAAGCGTGACGACTCGATCATAGGCGGCTCCGGGATCCGTGCGCAGCTCTTCCCACTGATGGACGGCCTGGGTCCAGAGGTGGGCCGGGGGAGCCATGGGACGGTCCTTGATATAGGAGAACGTGGTCTCGTCGGGGGCAATCATCCCGGCGCGGGCTCCGCCTTCAATCGACATGTTGCAGAGGGTCATGCGGCCTTCCATCGATAAGGACCGAATTGCCTCGCCCGTGTATTCCACGACGTACCCGGTTCCCCCGGCGGTACCGATGGTCCCGATGATGGCCAGGATCATGTCTTTTGCCGAACAGTGGGGAGAGACGTGGCCGTCGACTCGGATTTCCATGGTTCGCGGTCGCTTTTGGATCAAACACTGGGTGGCCAGCACGTGTTCGACTTCACTGGTCCCGATGCCGAACGCCAACGCCCCGAAGGCGCCATGGGTCGAGGTATGGGAATCGCCGCAGACAATCGTCATCCCGGGCAAGGTGAGCCCCTGCTCCGGGCCGATGACGTGAACGATCCCCTGGCGCACGTCATGCATGGAGAACATCGTAATGCCGAAGTCGGCGCAATGTTGTTCGAGCGTTTGGATTTGAATGCGACTCAGGGGATCCGCAATACCCAAGCTCCGGTCGGTGGTCGGCACGTTATGGTCCGGTACCGCGAGCGTCGCCCCTGGCCGGCGAGGTCGACGCCCGGCAAGCTTGAGCCCTTCAAAGGCTTGCGGAGAGGTGACTTCATGGATCAGGTGGCGGTCGATATACAACAGGGTCGTGCCGTCCGACCCCTCATGCACGACGTGGGGAGCCCATATTTTGTCGAAAAGCGTTTGTATTGCCATCACGCGAACCTCTATTCGTGAGCAGCCAATATGGCGCATTGAAGACATGGCGTGCAACCCTCCGGCATCTTCCTGTGTCTCCATAGACTTGGTCGGCCATCTCGGCTACAATTATCGCTCCAACACCAACTCAAGTGCCAAACATAGTTGATTCATGCAACGCGGCCAGGATGCGCAATCCTGACGGATTGACGTCTCAAACGACACTTCCACCGGCGAGATCCATCAAGCATGCTTGAAGAAGCCTTACTGTCCATCGGTCTGGTTATTGTCGTGGCCAAACTGGTCGAGGGTCTTCTGCGGCACTTCCGGCTGAACGCCATTGTGGCGTACACGGCCACGGGAGTCCTGCTGGGACCGATTGCCGGAATCGTCGAGCCCACCGGCGAAATGCAGATCCTGCTGGGCATCGGCATCTTCCTCTTCTTCTTCCTCATCGGCTTGGACGAACTCGATATTTCCGGCTTCATCGCCGCCATCCGCGGCCGGTTCTTCGCCACCGCGATCATCTCGGTCTTCCTCTCCCTGCTCGCCGCGCTGACCGTGACGTCCGATTGGCTCTATGACTTCGGCCTGGGCCTCACGTTCGCCGGGTCGCTGGCCCTTGCCGGGATTCTGTCCTTGACCAGTCTGGGCGTGGTGGCCAAGGTCCTGGTCGATGAAGGTCGCCTGAAGGAACCCATCGGCATCCAAATATTCACCACCGCGCTCATTGCCGAGTTGCTGACCCTGTTGCTGGTGGGATTCACCATCGGCGAGCACGTTCACCACTTGAGTTGGGGAAGCGTGCTCTTACTGCTGGGCAAGATTGCCGGCTTTACCGTGGTGACCTGGGTGTTGGCCAGCCGGGTGCTGCCGCCCCTGATCGTTTTGCTGAAGCGCTTCCTGCACGTGCCGCAACTCTCCTTCGGATTGATTTTAGGCGGGCTGTTCCTGACCGTCGTCGGCGCCGAACATATGGGGCTCCACGGCTCCCTGGGTGCGCTGCTGTTCGGGGCCGCCCTGTCGAAACTCCCGTATCACGTGCGGCGGGACGTCGTACCCGGCATGAGAAGCACCGCCGAGGGGTTGTTCGTGCCCCTCTTTTTCGCCTCGGCCGGGTTACACCTGAGCTTGGCCTTCACCGAGTTACCGCTGTGGACCATTGCGGCGTTGGTCTTCATTCCCCTGGTCGGGAAATTCGTCGCCGCTTACATCGGTGCCCTCGCGGCCCGCCTGAACAGGCCGTCTGCGCTGGCCACGGGGCTGATGGCCAAAGGCGTTGCCGAAATGGCCCTCCTGCTGGTGCTGCTCGAGATCGACATGATCGGGCACGCCGTCTTCTCATTGCTCGTGCTCATCATGCTCGCCTACATCCTGCTCACGCCGCTGGCCATCCGCGCCGTTGTCAACCGGGTGAAGTTGTCGGATGCAGTCAGGCTGCCGGAATCGCTCCCGCCGTCTCTGGCCCGCTTTGCACTGGACGACATCACCGTTGGCGACATCCTCGACCGGACACGCCCCTACCCCGACCCGGCGATGTCGGTGCGGGCCTTTGCCGACCAATGGATCGTCCCCCACCAGCAAGACTATGCCGTCGTGGATCAAGGCGAGCTGACCGGGATTGTGTCGTTGAGCATGCTGCGATACCTGCCCAAGGATTCCTGGTCCCACACGCCGTTACGCAAACTTGCGCGCCCCAGGAAACTGTACGCCTGGCCCGATGAGCCGGTGGAAGACGCGCTTCAGCAAATGACGGAGAACTCGCTGACGGTGATACCCGTGAGGGACCGGGAGTCCCGGGAATTTCTGGGCGTGATCAATATCCGGCAAATCCTGGAACTCATCACGCGCGAAGCCACCGGCGAATATTAAATGGGAAAAGAGTGCTGTCGCATTTCTGGTGCAATGGGCCGGTACCGGGGATGATACCTCGATTTGTCAAAAGACAGTTGACAATTCCGTGGCGATCAGAAACAATGCAATTTATAGAACTAAATACAGACAGGAAAGGCTTTCTACAGACAGGAAAGGCTTTCAACTCCTTTCGGATCATAGGGTGAGCTATGGGTGAAAAAACAAATAAAGAGGTAGATGCCGAGAAGGCGGAGGCCGAGCCTAAGCTCCTGGATGACGACAAGTTGGAACAGATCGCCGCTGGCACTGTGCCCTACAGTTACGCGCCCGATGGCAGGATTTTGCCGCGCAGCTAGCGGAAACGGCGCCCCCGCCCATCATTGATCCGCCGATTCCTCCAGGAGGACCGGGAGGAACCTGAACAGGCCCCTACATCCAGAGTGACGCCCTCTGCTTCTCAGTTCCAGCCGTCCGGTGTAAGTTTGGTATTTGGGCCAACGGCGAACGTCCGGCAGTAATCCCCGACCCATCTTCACGTCGGATTCACCATGCAGGTGTGACGCTCGCCGATCTGCACCCGTGACGTGAAGTCCTTGATTGACTTCAAGCATATACCCTGGCTTCCTGCTGCCCCATCATTGCCTGAAAGGGTCATTTCCAGTATATTCCCATCCGAAACCAGTGCAAGCGCCTCTCCTCGACGCTTCCTGAGCCCGATCCCCGGTCGAGTCCAGGACAGGACCCATCGAGAATCTATTAGTGTGAGGCACCCTGTTTCTCTTCCGGAGCAAACAGCGCATGCAACGATGGTTCAAGCAAGGCGGCGTCCGATCAGAAAATTTTTCTCAACTTTTCCAAATCTCGGTGTATGACGAGGGGGGCTTGAGTGACAAGATGTCCGACCACGTCCACGCTTCAAAATCGAGTTTCTGGTATGCGATGTTCGTGATCACACGAAAGCTCGGGCAGGGTGCGTTCGCTTTCGCTCCCGGCTGCCGATGGTCACGGCGATGACTCATTTGGACCGCTACATCGCCGCGATTCTGCGACGCCGGTGGCCGGTCGTCGTACTCGCGACGTTGGCTATGCTGGTCTTGACGGCGGGGGCCCGCTTCATCGGCGTCACGAACGACTACCGTAGCCTGTTCAGCGAAGACGATCCGCAACTCGCCGCGTTGGAGGCTTTGGAGGATACTTATTCCGTATCCCATACCGCACTGATCGCCGTCGCGCCTCGCGAGGGCCTGGTGTTCACCCGGGAGACCCTCGGCGCCGTGGAGGAACTGACCGAAGCCGCGTGGCGCACACCGTATTCCAACCGGGTCGATTCCCTTACCAATTATTCCCATAGCGAGGCGTTCGGCGACGAACTGGTTGTCGCCCCGCTCGTAGATGACGCCCAATCGAAGAGCGACGAAGAACTGGCGCGAATCGAGGAGGTCGCGTTGAGCGCGCCCCAGATAGCCGGACGGCTGGTCGCACATGATGGGCGAGTGGCCGGGATGGCGATCAATTTCGTCCTGCCGGAAAATCCGGACCCCGCGGTGGTCGAACTGACCGATTATCTCAATGCCCTCCTGGACCAGGCACGCGCAAGCCATCCGGATATCGAGTATTACCTGACCGGCGACGTGGTTACCAACCGCGCCTTTGCCGACGCGACGAAGGACGACATGGAGAACCTCTCGCCGGTCGTGTTCCTGCTCATCGTGGTCATGACCACGGTTCTTTTGCGCTCCGGATTCGCCACCCTGGCCGTCGTGGTCACGCTCATGTTCACGATCAACACCACCATGGGGTTCGCCGGCTGGATCGGCACGGTGTTCAGTCCCGTCAATGCCGGCGTCCCGATTATCGTCATGACAATTGCCGTCGCGGATTCCATCCATATCGTCACGGCCGCCCTGGCGGGCATGAGACGTGGTCTGGGCAGGAATGAGGCGGTTACGGAATCGTTGCGCAGCAATACCTGGCCGGTTTTCCTCACCTCGGTCACGACCGCGATCGCGTTCCTCAGCTTGAACGCCTCGGATTCGCCGCCGTTTCACGTCCTGGGCAATCTTGTGGCGTTCGGGGTGATATGCGCCTTGATCTACTCGATGACGCTCCTCCCGGCGCTGTTGTCGATCCTGCCGTTGCGGGCGCCCCGCGCTCGTGCCGACGGGCCGGGCTTCTTCGATCGATTCGCCGCCTTCGTCATTGCGCGGCGCACGTTCCTGCTTTGGTTCGTCTCCCTGTCGACCGTTGTTCTGGTCATGGGAATTTTCCGCATTGAGTTGACCGATAACTGGACGGAGTATTTCGACGACCGTTATGCGTTCAGGCGTGATACGGACTTCGTGATCGAAAACCTGACCGGTATGGAATCATTGGAGTACTCGCTGAACGCGGGGCGCGAAGGCGGCATCACCGACCCCGACTATCTGCGTAAGGTCGATGCCTTTGCCGAATGGTTCCGGGGGCAGCCCGAAGTGACCCACGTCCAGGCCTTCCCGGACATCATGAAACGTCTCAACAAAAACATGCACGGCGATGATCCGGCCTTCTATCGCTTGCCTGAAGAACAGGAACTGGCTGCGCAATACCTGTTGCTGTACGAGTTTTCGCTGCCGTTCGGCAGGGACCTCAACGATCGTATCGACATCGCCAAATCCGCCACGCGGATGACCGTCGTGATGCGCAGCTTGTCGGCTCAGCAACAGCGCGACCTCGATGCGAGCGGTCTGGCCTGGCTCCAAGCCAATGCGCCCGGCCTCGCGACCCCGGCCACGGGCGTCAGTATCGTCTTTTCTCACCTGTCCCAACGAAACATCCATAGCATGCTGCGCTCCACAATCATCGCCATGGGCCTCATTTCGATCATTCTGATCTGGTTTCTGAAGAGCCTGCGACTCGGTCTGATCAGTCTCGTGCCCAATTTTATTCCCGCGGCCATGAGTTTCGGGCTGTGGGGCTATCTGGTCGGCCAGGTCGGTCTTGCCGGGTCCGTGATGACGGCGATCGCCTTCGGCCTCATCGTGGACGATACCACGCATTTTCTGAGCAAATACCAGAAAGCCCGCCGTGAGGGGCTCCTGGCGCCCGAGGCGGTTCGGTCCACCTTTCGCACGGTGGGTCAAGCGTTATGGACCACGACCGTGGTCTTGGCGGCAGGCTTCTTGGTATACTCCGCATCGGGATTCGAGGTCAGTTGGGCGCTCGGCCTTATGGTCACGATCACGATTGTTTTCGCGATCGCCGCTGATTTTCTGCTGCTTCCCCCTTTGCTGATGGCTATCGATAGGAGGAAATCATGAGAATGAAGCAAGCTTATCCATCGGCGTTTGGGCTGCTCGCCCCGTGCTTGGTCTTGTTGTCTTGGTTAGGGACGTCGCTCCTCGTGCACTCGGCGACTCCCGAGGAAATCGGGCTCAAGATTGCCACTGACGCCAGCGACAAGGATGAAGGGTTCGGCAACTTCACGGCCACTCAAGCCATGGTGCTGCGCAACAAGCAGGGGCAGGAGAGCCGGCGACAGCTCCGCGTCAAGGTGCTGGAGGTCAACGGCGACGGCGACAAGAGCCTGATGGTGTTCGACGAGCCGCGCGACGTCAAGGGAACCGCGCTGCTCACTCACGGCCACAAGCAGAAGGCGGACGACCAATGGCTCTATCTCCCGGCGCTGAAACGGGTCAAGCGGATCAGTTCGTCGAACCGGTCCGGCTCCTTCATGGGCAGCGAATTCTCCTATGAGGATCTGAGTACTCCGGAGGTGGAAAAATACACCTATCGGTACCTGCGGGACGAGCCGTGCGGGGACTTGACGTGCACGGTGACCGAACGCTTCCCGGTGGACAAGAAAGCCTCAGGCTACAGCCGCCAAGTGGTCTGGCGCGACAAGGGCGAACTGCGCACCTGGAAGGTAGAGTACTACGACCGCAAGGACGCGCACCTGAAGACGCTCACCATCGGGAAGTACCAGCAATACCTGGACAAGTACTGGCGCGCTGAAGAGATGACCATGGTCAATCATCTGACGGGCAAGAGTACCGTGTTGACCTGGGCGGATTATCAGTTCCGCACCAAGCTCAAAAAGCGTGACTTCAGCAAAACCGGATTGAAACGGGCGCGGTGATGCGAGGCTGTGCCGCTCGCTACCCCTTGGCCCTCACAGCGATCTGGCTGGCGGCATCGGTTCTTGCCGTCGAAGCCCAGGCGGAAATCGAATTCGCGGCCTGGGAGTTGTCCGGGCGCGTGAGCCTCGAAAGCCGTTACTTTCCGAGGACCGGCATTGACCCCAGCCATCAGAGTTCGAATACGAACGGCTTTGTAGTGGAGCCCAAACTCTACGTTGAAGAGGCCGAGGGGAGCAGTTTCACCCTAGTGCCGTTCTTTCGCTACGACAGCGCGGACTCGGTCCGGACCCACTGGGATCTGCGGGAAGCGTATGTGCTGCTGTTCGGCGAGCTCGGCGAGGGCGAATGGGAAGTCCGGGTGGGCGCGGACCGGGTGTTCTGGGGCGTCGCCGAATCGCAACACCTGGTCGATATCGTCAACCAGATCGACTTTCTCGAACATCCCAACGGCGAGGTGACGTTGGGGCAACCCATGATGCACGTGACGTGGACCGCCGATTGGGGCACCTTTGAATTCTTCGGGCTGCCGTATCACCGCCCGCGCATCTACCCGGGCCAAGGCGGCCGCCTGCGCTTCGCCGGCCTCTTGGACGACGATCGAGTGGAGTATGAGAGCGGGGCCGAGGAGTGGCATCCGGATTTCGCGGCCCGCTACAGTCACAGCTTCGGACCCCTGGATATCGGCCTGAGCATGTTCAATGGCACCAGCCGGGAAGCGAGCCTGATTTGCATGCCGCCTGCTTGTCAGCCGACCGGTGTCAGTGATCCCTCCAATGTGTGGATTCCGTACTACGCGCAGATCCGCCAGTTCGGGCTGGACGCGCAACTGACACTCGACGCCTGGCTGTTCAAGTTTGAGGCGATGCATCGCTCGGGCGATCGCAACGCGTTCGGTCGGGAGCAGGAGTACGGAAAGGCGTATCAGGCTGCCGCGGTGGGGGCAGGCGGGTTCGACGATCTGGTCGGCACCCTTCGGGAAGAGGAATACGTGGCCGCCGTGGTGGGGGGCGAATACACGTTCTATTCGGTCTTTGGTTCGACGGCCGATCTCGGCCTGCTGGCCGAATGGAATTATGACGAGCGGGGCCGGAAAGCGCTTCCCAGGCGCCAGCCCATGACGCTCGACAACGATTTTTTCGTCGGCGCGCATCTGGCGTTCAACGACGTCGAGAGCACCGAGATCACGGCCGCGTTTTTTACGGACGCGAGCCGTGCGACCCGCACCGTGGGCGTCGAATTCGACCGGCGGCTCTCCGACCAATGGTCCCTGCACGCGGAGTCGAGCTTGATTCTCAGCATGGACCCGGACGACATTCAATGGGTGGGACGACGCGACAGCTTCTTCGAGTTCCACCTGGAGTACAATTTCTAGCTCTCATTCCGTTTCGTTTTCCGTACTGGTACGGGCTTCCGCAGGCGGCTCGAGCGGTAACGATATACGCATCTCGGTGTAGTGCCCGATCTCCGTGCCGACGTGGATGGAACCGCCGTGACGAAGCAGGATGTCGGTGGTGAGGGAGAGTCCCAGGCCGGTCCCCTTCCCCGGTTCCTTGGTGGTCACGAAAGGCTCAAAAATCTTGTCAAGTACTTCATCCGCAATGCCTGGCCCATTGTCCCGGATGCAGAACTCCACGTGATCCTCCAACTGCCGGCTGGAGATGGACAGCACCGGTGCGTAGTCTCCCTCCACCTTTTTCTGCTTTTCGTTCATCGCCTGAAAGGCGTTGTTGACGAGATTGAGGAACACGCGACAGATATCCTGGGGGACGACGACGATTTCTTTCATGTTCGGGTCCAGGTCCTCCTTCATCTCCGCGTTGAATGAGTTGTCTTCGGCGCGCAATGCGTGGAAGGACAGGTCCACGTACTGCTTCAAGAGGGCGTTCAGATTCGTCTTCCGCCACTCCCCTTCTTTACTGCGGGAATGTTCCAGCATGCTGCGGACGATGTTGTCGGCGCGTTTCCCGTGCTCTTTGATTTTCCCGAGGCTCGTCCGCATCTCCTCCAGAATCGACTTGATCTCCTCCAGGTCGAGGTTTTCCTCCTGTTTCATCAGGTCCTCGATCTCATCCGCGAGTTCGATCGAGACGTTGGCGAAGTTACTGACGAAGTTGAGCGGGTTCTTGATTTCGTGTGCCACCCCGGCGGCGAGTTGACCCAAAGACGAGAGTTTCTGCTCGGCTATGACCTGCTCCTGGGCGGCCTTCAGATTCCCCAGTGCATGCTCCAGGTTTTCATTCTTAGCATCCAGTTCTTGCGCCAATTTTTCCACAAGATTGAGACGCTGGATCTCATAGGCGTAACGCCGGAACACTTCCAACGCCCTGGCCATGTCCGTGACTTCATCATTCCATGTGAGATACCGTATGTTCCGCGTCAAGTAATTGGCAGATCCTTTCTCCGGCTTGACGATATCAGTCCCCTCGACTTGTACCGGGACCTCCAGGTCGCCACTGGCCATCTCGCGCATCGCGCTGGACAGTCCCACCAGACGGCGCACCAGATAGCGCCTGACAAACAGCGAGCCTAACGCAAAAGCGCCTACGGTCCCGAACACGTTGAGGAGAATCAGCAAAAAGATCCCCGTCTGCGCGGCGGTGCGGGCCGCCGCGCTGGAATGAATGGCCTCCTCGTTGATCTGCGCAACCAGATTGTTGACTTCCGATACCAGCGACTCCGAGGTGGTACGCGCCCTTGCCAAGGTGTCCTGCTCCTGTTCCAGCCTGAGCAGCGCTTCCTTCTGTAGCACGATGACACCTTCCGAGCCTTTTCCGATTTCATCCAGGCGGGTCAGGTTTTCTTCAAGGAGGTCGTGCTGCATGGAATCCGGCAGAGTCGCGTAGGCGTGCATGAAATTCCTGACGGCACTGTCGAATCGTTCCTCCAGAGGAGTCAAAAATTGGCGGTCTGCCAGGACCAGGACTTCGTCCAGCAACAGCACCGCCAGATTGGCGGATTGGTTCACGGTGATCAGGTTGCGGTAGGCGGTCAATTCGTCTTCCGAAGCCCGTTTACGGATAGAGTCGACCTTGTCATCCAACCGCCGTAATCCCGATACCAGGTAAAAGGCTTGATCATCAATGGCCTGGACCAATAACCGCTCCACGCGCCTGGTGGTTTCGCCCAGCTCGTCAATGAAGATGGTGAGTGCCTGGGCAATGTCCAGACGCCGGGCTGAGGATTGCTTGACTGCGTCCAGATGCTTGCCGAGTTCCTCCAGGTGTGACCTGATCAACCGGGTTTGTTCGCCAAAGGCGGAGCGGGCTTCCAGTTCGAGGATGGTGTTTTCGAGGGAGGCTATTTCCCGGGCCGTGTCGATCACCACGGCCGCATGTTCTTCCTTCGTGGACGCCGACACCAGACGAAAGGCGCCGTTGACCACGATGGCGCTTTTTCGGGCCACGTCCACCGAGTTGATCAGGTTGGGCATGCTGTATTCTGACAGCCGGATTTCGTGCCTCAGCGTTTCGTTGAAGGTAAAATAGGCCAGCACCGTAGCACCCCCCATGAGGACGATGGCGCCGAAGAGCACGAAATACAGCCTTGCGCCGACTCCGACCCGGAACGTTCGTTCGGTCCCCGGCTTTTCAATGACAAGCGGTGTCACCTGCCTTGGGGGTGCGCCGGATTCGGTCGGGTCTTGAGGTTCGGTGGGCGGGGGTTCGTTCATGGTGCCGACATCTTGTCTACCGACTGGAAGCGCCCTCTGTTGTCGATACGGGTCAGGTACACACGATCCGAACCCTGATTGTCATCGACGCCGTAGCGTAGATGAAACCCGCCCAGATCAATGTCTCCCGCCTGTGTCAACGCCTGCAGAAAGCTCTCTCTGGTCGCAGCCGGTCCCGCCAGCCGCAGACCTTCTATGGCGAGGCGGCCCGCGAGGTAGCCTTCCAGCGAGACGAAGCTCGGTCTGCTGTGGGCGTCGATTGCTTTCAGCGCCTCCTGGTATTGCGCGATGATCGGCAGGGTGGTATCCCGCGGAAACGGCACAACCTGGGTCACGTACACCCCGGTCCCGTTGGGGCCCAACGCTTTGGCCAGGGCCTCGCTGCCGATGAAGGAAATGTTGATGAAGTACGGATTGAAGTTGAGTCGTCTCGCCCACCGGATCATGGTCGCGGCCGGCTTATAGGCGCCCACGATGACGACGGCCTGGGCATCGGCGCGGCGCAAGTCCAGCAGGGCGATTTTAACGGCCTCGGTGTTGCGGGTATAGTACACCTCTTCAATCAGGTTCAGGCCATGGCGATTGACCGCGCGGCGCAGCCCGTTCAGCCCGGCCTGCCCGAAGGAGTCGTTCTGGTAGAAGATGCTGATCCGGTCTATGCCCAGATCGTCGTGAAGCCGGACCACCATTTCCTCGGTTTCCTGGTAGTAGGAGGCCCGCACGTTCACCACGGTGGGACGCTTCTTCGCGTCACGCAGAAATTCGGCTCCCGTGAAGGGAGCGATATACGGAACGCCCGCCTCCGTGGCGACGGGTTCAGCCGATTTCGACGTGGGAGTCCCAACGGCGCCGATCAGGGCAAAAACCTTGTGCTTTTCAATCAGGGCGCGGGTATTGGCAATGGCGGCTTCCGGTTCGTATCGGTCGTCCAGCGATTCGAGGCGCAGCCGGTAGTCATGGACGCCTCCTTCACGATTGACCTCGGAAAATGCCGCGAGGAGTCCAAGGCGCATGCCGATACCCAGTTCGCGGGCCGGGCCGGTGAGGGCCGCGGACTGGCCGAACACAATCGTTTGTTGATCGGATTCCGCCCGAGCCGGTCCCCACGGCATGACCATAACCACCACCAGGAGCAGGATCATCCGCATCATCATGGGAATAGCAGGGTTGTGTCGTATTATGAGGAAACCGTAAGGGGTGCCAGAAAACGTGCCGCCATGCAGGTGATGTCGTCCGATTGCGGGGCATCGCCGACAAATTCCTGTACCGCGTCCACAATCTCCGTGGCGACCCGTTCCGAACTCGTATTGGCAAGGCCGGCCAGCTTTTCGTCGAGTCGCGACTCGGTGAACTCTTCACTCTTGCTGTCTTCCGCTTCCGTGATCCCGTCCGTGTACAGGAACAGAGTGTCACCCGGCATCAACTGAACCTGCTTATTGTGATACGCGTGACCGGGTTGGATCCCCAGCACCAGATTGTTGGTCTTCGGCACCACCTCAACCTTGGAATCCGTTGTCAGGACTCTGGGGGGATTGTGCCCGGCGTTGGAATAGCTCAACTCGCCGGTCCGCAGGTCAAGCACTCCGAAAAACAGCGTGATGAAGATGCAGGACGTGTTGCTCTCGCAGAGCAGGTTATTGACCAACATCAGGCAATCGCTTGGTGTAGAGTAGTCCCTTGAAACGGCCGCTCGCAGGAGCGCCCGGGTCACGGTGGTGAACAACGCCGCAGGCACTCCTTTGCCGGACACGTCCGCAATCACCAATCCGAGGCGTGATTCGTCAATGAAAAAGAAATCGTACAGGTCCCCGCCGACTTCCTTGGCCGAGATGATGGCCGCCTTCACGTCGTAGTTGTCGTTGGCCGGCAACTCCTTCGGCTGAAGGGACATCTGGACTTCCCGGGCCATCTCGAGTTCCTGCTTGACGGCGACCAGCCGGTCACGGGTGTCCAGGGCAATTTGCAGGGCTTGTACGTGTTTGATGCCCTTTTCGATGGTCACTTCGAGATCGTTAAAATCGATCGGTTTGGTCAGAAAGTCAAACGCCCCGCGGTTCATGGCCGTGCGAATGTTTTTCATATCGCCGTAGGCGGAGACGATCACCGCCTGCACGTCCTGTTCGGAATCGGCAAGTTGACCCAGCATGGTCAGACCATCCATTACCGGCATGTTGATGTCGGAGAGGACCAGGTACACCTCAGGGTTTTCATCCAGCACCTCCAGCGCCTCTTTGCCATTGTGGGCGAACAGGAACTTGAGGTCGCCCTCGCGGATCCGGCGGCGGAATTTCTGACGTACCAGCAATTCAAGATCTTCTTCATCGTCGACGACAAGCACGTGAGTTGGTGATTTACCCATGTCTTGGATTCCCGGTCAGTGCTCCTGAGGCGTATTCAGTCATCGACTATTCCGGCACGAGTCTTCGCTCACAGTGCTCCAAAGGCGTCGGCTCTCGTGGAGCGAATGTCCAGAATCTCGTTGAACCCGCTGATCTCGAAGATTTCAGCGATGTGTTCGGCAAGGGCGCAGAACAGGGCCTTGCCGCCTTCTTTCTGTGTCAGACGAGCCGCGATGAGTAGCGCACGCAAGCCGGCACTGCTGATATAACTCAGATCCTTAAAATCGAAGATCAGGGTTTTATGTCCGGCATTGATCTGTTCCTGTACGGCACTCTCCAGAATTCCCACACTGGAACCGTCCACTCGCCCGATCACGACAAGGATCGTGGCTTTGTCGCTCTGCTCGGCTTCCACGGACAGCTTAGCTCTTTCCTCCATAACCTTTCCTCCAATCCGGCATCACTTGAAAGTCATTAAAGTACATTGGGGTCTCTTTATGAAGCAACCCTTTAGCCGCAGCTCATGCGCCATCTTCCATGAATCGTTTTCGGTAATCCAAGCAAGAATATCATTCATTCCATCTTGCTTCAATAGCCGTCTCCGCATCTGCGCCAGATGAGTGTTTCTACATAATCTTCAGGCGATAGTGATGCTGATAGTACTCTATTGGAGTCGGTATGCCAAGACCATTCTGGAGGCTATGGCAGGGGTGCGGTCGGGTTTGGCTGGTATATTTTGGGATTGGCATGCTGGTTCAGCGTCACCCGAATACCATGCCCAGGCTATACTAACACGGACGATAGGTGTATGATATGGTTCCATTATGACTGAAGTGAAACAGATTCCCCTGACGCCCGACTTGTCCTCGATTTCGGAACTGGAGCAGTCTCTTGAAGAGTTTGCCGGCGCACATGAGTTGGATATGGGATTGCAGAACCGCCTGAATCTGATGCTCGAAGAACTGATCACCAATAGTGTGAACTATTCCCTGCAAACGGTGTCTGGACCGGAACTCGAGTTGTGTCTGTCACTGGAGGATACGTTTGTCGTGGCTCGGCTTGAAGATAACGGACCTGCGTTCGACCCGTTCAGCGACGCACCCGAGGCGGATACCACCTCATCCCTCGCGGACCGGCCCATTGGAGGGCTGGGCATTTTTCTGACGAAAAAGTTTGCGACTGAATACGCGTACGAGCGGGTTGGCGATCGAAACCGCGTGACCTTGCGGTGCCAAATCGGGAAAACCCCCTAAGACGTCCGGCCGCTGCGAACCGGCCCTGAGGCCTCCACGCGGACGGTCACGATGTCCGTCCCATGGTATTGCTGGTGACGAACCGAGGACGCAAGGTGCCGCAGCAACCGCAGTGACACTTCCTGTTCGACAAGGGCTTCGTCGATTCGTGCGCCAAGCAGCGCGATTCGATCCTGAAGGTTTGCGTCGCCGGTCGAGGCAATGAACTCGAGGACCGCCCCGTTCTCTTCCTTGTAGGCAACCAGGAGCAAGCGTCGGGTGCGTCCCTCTGCGGCCTCGTCCCGTTGAATGAGCGTCAGCAGCGTCTCTTCACTGGCGGCGTCCAGCCGGTTTGCCGTGTCCGCATCCCAACCGCTTCGGGACGCGAATCCAAAGAGAAACTCCCTGATTCTCGGCAGGGCCGAGACCTTGAACTCCACTTCCAGCCGGCGGCGGGGTTTTGTCAGATCCGAGAACAGGGTCATGAGGATGGCCACGAATCCGCCGGCCGTCATCCCGTTCTGAAGAAGACCCCCGGCGAACGCCGAAACGGACTCGGGGAAGATCACGCCGTTTTGGAAGCCGACTCCCACCCAGAACGCGACGCCACAGACAAGGCCCTTGCGATAGTCAATTCCGTCCTGGACGACCAGATTCATGCCGATGACGAACAGCATCGCCAGAAAGACGGCAAGGTAGGCGGCGACGACCGGGCCCGGTATCGCCAGGACCACGGCGAGCGCCTTGGGAAGGAATGCCAGCACGATGAGCACGGCCCCGAGGGCGATACCGACGCGACGGGCGCCGACGCCGGTGAGTTCGGTCACCGAGACGGTCGTGGAGTAGGTGGTATTCGGCACCGTTCCCGAGAGGCCGGCCAGCAGCTTGGCGATACCGGCGGCGGCCACGGCGCCCTGCACCGCCCGGAAATCCACCGCGCGAGACTGGCGCCAGGACACGTGCTGAATGGCGATCGACGCGCTGATCGTTTGCATGGTGTCGATCAGGGCCACGAGCACGAATGCCGGAAGCAACGTCCAGAAAACCGGCGTGAAGTCGAGATCGATGCCCGGCCATACGCCATCCGGAAGACCGATCCACGAAGCCTCGGCGACTCGCCCCACGTCGTAGAGACCGAACACCCCGGCGACCACCGAACCGGCCACGACACCGGTCACCGGTGCCCAGAGGCGCCATGTCCCCGATCCCTTCAGGACGCCGCCGGCGATGACGAGTATGGTCGCAAGCGCGCTCAGTGGAGCCGCCACCGCTGACACGCCATCCGGCACGTCCTTCAGCATAGCGAAGACGTGCGACATCACCGTAACGGGTATGAGCATGATCACCGTTCCCGTGACGGTCGGCGTCAGGATTCGCCGGAGTAACCAGAGCCGTGTGGAAAGCGCGAGCGGAACGAGCGAGGAGACGACAACCAGGGAGGCCAGCATCGCCGGCCCCCCTTTGGCCAGAGCGGTGATACTGATCGCAATGGACGCTCCGGAGATGCTCATCAAGAGCACGTAGCCCGAGCCGATCTGGCCGAACCGAACCGCCTGCAGGACCGTGGTTGCCCCGCAGACCGCGACCGCGGCGAACACGGCCCATGACAGGTAGGATTCAGGCCCTCCGGCGGCCCGGATGATGATAGCAGGCACCAAGACCGTCGCGGCGACACTGAGAATGGCGAGTTGCAGCCCCAGCCCGAAGGCGAGTGCCATCGGCGGTTTTTCGTCGGGCTGGTAGCGGACGCGTGTGCGACGGTCGGAATCGTTGGACTTCATGCCGTAACCTGGATGTTCCAGAGAGAATGACCGGATCAGGACAAGGAGGCATCGGTGGACATGTCGCGGGGGGCACGACAAATCATTGTTACCTCTCTGCCCAAGCGTGTCAATGACGAAGTCGTCCCTGCCTTCACTCCTCAACGAATGGATGGCCCTGCCACGTGTCCACCGTGCCTGGTTGCGATCCTCCTATGGCAGGACAAAGTTTTGAGGTTAAGCGGAAGGTCTGCTATACTAGCCAACTTATAATGCAGGCGAGCCCGTCCAGGGGCGGATCGGAGAGCGAACAAGTCCTGTTCGCCCTTCTCTTCGAACGTCCGTCTCTCCGAAAAGTCGTATTCCTTGTGTCGCCGGATGTGCGTTGTCGTCTTTCATGAGCTTAGACCTGAAGTTTCACCTCCGCCAGTGAAAACATTATGGGATTGTTCAGTCGATTTTTGAGTCTGTTCTCGAGCGATATGGCGATTGACCTGGGGACCGCCCATACCTTGGTCTATGTCCAGGGGAAAGGCATTGTGTTGAATGAGCCGTCCGTCGTGGCGATTGAACAGCAATCGAGTAGAATTTTAGCCGTGGGGAGCGAAGCCAAACGAATGGTCGGGCGGACACCCGGAAACATTTCCGCCATTCGTCCGATGAAAGAAGGGGTCATCGCGGACTTTGAAATGGCCGAGCGTATGCTTCGCTATTTTATCACCAAGGTTCACAATCGTACGGCGTTTGTCCGGCCTCGGATCATCATTGGCGTTCCTTCGCGAATCACGCAAGTGGAGCAGCGAGCCGTGAAGGAGTCCGCGGAGTTAGCCGGTGCGCGTGAAGTCTATTTGATCGAAGAACCCGTCGCGGCGGCCATTGGAGCGGGGCTGCCCATCACCGAGCCGTCGGGGAATATGGTGGTCGACGTGGGAGGGGGCACGACCGATATTGCCGTCATTTCGTTGGGCGGCATTGTCTACAGTGAATCCGTGAAAGTAGCTGGTGACCAAATCGATTCGGCTATTATTAATCACGTGAAGCGGGAACATAATTTATTGATCGGCGAACATATGGCTGAGCGCGTGAAGTTGGGCGTTGGCTCCGCCTATCCATTGGAAGAAAAAGCCCAAATGATGGTCAAAGGGCGTGATCTGGTTTCCGGGATTCCCCGGACCATTGCGCTGGAAGACGGTGAAGTCCGGGAAGCCCTGCAAGAATGCATTACGGCCATTGTGTCGGCAATCAAGGTGGCTTTGGAACATACCCCTCCTGAATTGGCGGGAGATATCGTTGATCGAGGAATTGTGTTGACGGGAGGCGGAGCGCTGTTACGCGGGTTTGATGCCCGGTTGCGTGAGGAAACCGGCCTTCCGATTGTCACCGTCGATGATCCACTCACGTCTGTGGTCTTAGGAGTCGGGAAAACGCTCGAAGAGCTCACCCTCCTGCGGAGTGTCTCCTCTATGTCGACGGTCAGTTCGTAAAGGAACGACTTCTTATGAGTGGCCGGTTTCGGCCTGGGGTGTTTTGGGGTTCCGGCGTGAAGCGGGTCAGCGTGGCCCTCTTGGCTGTCGCCTTTGTCGTGTTCGCCCTCCTGCCTCGGCAATCTCAATTGCTCCTCCACACGATAGGCCAACCCCTTGCCGACCTCGTCGCCATCCCTCTTGAGGGCATGGCCACGCTTGATCGAGACATGCGGGAATGGTGGATGCAGTATATTGCCCTCCAGAGCCTTTCCGAACAGAACCGCGAGCTTCGGGAAAAAGTCCGGCAACTCACGGGCGAAGTGAATCGATTGCGAGCACAGGCGTTGACTGCGGAACGGTTGGCCGCGTTGTTGAAATTTCAGAAGGACGAGTCGGTCCGGACGGTGGCCGCAAAGGTCATTGGCCGAAATCTGTCGAACTGGTATCAAGGCGTGATTCTGAACAAAGGCGAGGAGGATGGCATTCGGGAGCAAATGGGCGTCATCACGCCGGCTGGGGTCGTGGGGCGAATCGTCAGAACCTCAGGGGCCACGAGCATAGCCTTGTTGACGATCGATCCGAACGTGGCCGTCGCGGGTATGGTTCAACGAACGCGAGAGGAAGGGATGGTTCAGGGAACGTCGCAAGGGCTTGTGCGCATGAAATATCTCCCCCCGCTTTCCTCGGTCAAAAAAGGTGACGCCGTGGTGACCTCAGGGTTGACGGGCGGATTTCCGCGAGGGGTGCTGATCGGGGACGTCTCCCGCGTTGAAGAAAGTGAAGACAATTTGTTCCAGACCGCCGAAATTGTGCCGGCGGTGCAGTTTCGATACTTGGACGAAGTGCTCATCGTTGTGTCTCCTCGGTCGCCGGACGCCATGATTCCCCTTGATCAAGCGTTGGTTTCCCCAGGGCTCCAGAATCCTGCTCCATGAAGATCAGTGTGTATGCGATTTTCATTCTGTTCCTTATTTCCTTTCAGGCTACCCTGTTGCATTCGCTGAATCCTTTTGGGATCCAGCCGGATCTGTGTCTCGTCATCGCCTGTTTGGTCGGGTTTCGGACGGGACACATACCGGGAGCGATCGTGGGTTTCGGCCTGGGTTTTATCCAGGATGTGTTTTCTGCCGGTTTGTTTGGGCTGAATATGTTCACGAAAGCCGGCGTGGGATTCCTGGCCGGCGTCTTCGCCAGGAATTTGGCCAACAGGGCACCTCATGCAGCTTTTGTGCCGATTGTGGCGTGTTCCGTTCTTTCGTCAACCGTGTTCTTACTGTCGTCTCGGATGGGAATGGGTCTGGGAGAGATGCTCCACGCGTTTTCCTTTATCTTGCTTCCTCAGGCGATTCTGGATGGACTCGCGGCCATCGTGGCGAATTGGGTCATTGTCCAGTGGCTGGTCGAAGCGCCAAGTTCGTGAGGGTTGTCATGAGAGGCATCCAGGTGAGGTGTGTCGGTGAAGCAGGCAATGACTGATCCCGGTCTCCAATCAACCGGATTGGCGGATATCCAGGGACGGTTACTTCTCATCAAGATCGTCGTATTGATCATTGTGGGGCTGTTGGTCGTGCGGTTATGGCAGCTTCAAGTTCGCGATGGGACATACTATCGAAATCTTGCTCATGATAATCGGACCCGATCGATTCTCTTGCATCCCGTTCGCGGACTTATTTACGACCGCAACGGGATGTTGCTGGCGAAGAACGTCCCGAGTTTCAACTTGTACGTCCAACTCAGCGACGTGCCTGACCGTGAAGCCCTGATGGGAAAACTCGTCGAGTTGTTGTCACTGGACAAGAGTGAGTTGAACAAGAAGATTCAGACCCCGGAAATGGAAACGCCGATACGCCTGAAGAAAGGCGTCAGTCTCAAAGAAGCGGCCATTGTCGAATCACATCGGTTGGATCTGCCAGGCGTGGTGATTCGTCCGGAATTTCAGCGGAACAATCCTCAAGGTGTCTATGCCGCACACGTGCTCGGGTACGTGGGGGCCGCTTCAGAGGAACAACTGGCACGAGAAGAGTTTCAAGGGCTTCCCCCGGGCAGCGTCATCGGCCAATATGGCGTCGAACGGATCTATGAAAGGACATTGCGAGGACGGGCGGGGCGAAAACTCATCGAGGTCGATGCCTTGGGTCATGAGAAGCATCTGATCTCCGTAGACAAGCCGCAAGTGGGACATGACGTGCATCTGACGCTTGATTTTCGTTTACAGAAATTGGCGGAAGATTTGTTGGGAGAAGAAGCCGGCGCGATTGTTGTCTTGGACCCGCAAACGGGGGAACTGCTGGCCTTGGCGAGTCGGCCGAGTTTCGACCCCAATGCCTTATCCCGTGGGTTACGTGCCGATGAATGGAACACCATTCTTCAGGACACGCGCCATCCTCTGACGAATCGAGCGATTCAAGGGCAGTATCCTCCAGGTTCCACGTTTAAAATCATTATGGCGACGGCTGCTCTTGAGACTCAGGCAATCGGCCTCACCGAGACGGTTCGTTGCGGGGGAAAGTTTCGATTCGGCAACCGAACCTTTCGGGATTGGAAGAAGTATGGTCATGGTGCGGTCGATTTACATAAAGCGATCACCGACTCGTGTGACGTGTATTTTTATCGATTAGGCGATCGCATGGGTGTGGAGACCATTGCGGCCTATGCGAAACAATTCGGGTTGGGGGCCAGAACGGGTATTGAGCTGCCTGCCGAAGCTACGGGACTCGTCCCGACCCCGGAATGGAAACGACAGACACAGGGGGAACCATGGTACCCGGGTGAAACCATTTCCGTGGCGATCGGACAAGGTGCTGTCACGGTTACACCGCTTCAAATGGCGAAAGTGATCGCCATGATCGGGAATAATGGAAGATCGGTTCACCCGCATGTCGTTCGTGGAATAAGGGAACGGGATGGCGAATGGATTCAGAAGTGGGCTCCGACACCGGAGTCTGCTCTTGCGTTACGACCGCCTCAACTGGAAGCGATTCAGAAGGCTCTTGCAGCGGTGGTCACCGAAGGAACGGCACCACGGGCCAGATCGTCGATCGTCACGATTGCAGGAAAAACCGGGACGGCGCAGGTGGTCTCGTTACGCCACAAATCTGAAGAAGACACTCCCAAGCGATTTCGAGACCATGCCTGGTTTGTCGCCTATGCGCCGTTCGAACATCCCCGCATTGCCGTGGCGGTGTTGCTTGAGCACATGGGGCACGGCGGATCCGCTGCGGCACCTTTGGCCAAGCAACTGATTGAGGCCTATGTCTCATATGGGGTCGATGAGAAAGACGGAACACAGGCTTCTCGTACGTTTCCTTCCCACAAACCGATGAAACAGGGGACGCGGGTTCATGGGTGAACAGTGGAGTCGCGGGCGGGGATTCGACCGGTTTGATTGGTGCTTTTGCGGTATCATCCTGGCGTTGTCATCCATTGGGGTCCTGACCATTTACAGCGTGACGGTCGAAGGGCCCGGCAGTCAGTTTCCTCTGTATGTGAAACAGGCGATCTGGATCGGTGTCGGAACACTGGCCTTTCTGGTGGTGTCGCGGATCGATTACCATGCACTCGCGCGATGGTCGTATCTGCTGTACGGATTCGCGGTGCTTCTCCTCCTCTTCGTTCTCTTCAGCGGGAAAAGCAGTCGCGGTGCCCAACGATGGATTGCCTTGGGACCCCTGGCGTTTCAACCTTCAGAATTCGTGAAGATTCCGATGCTCTTGGTCTTGGCCGTCTATTATGCCAGCCAACCCCGGCGAGGCTGGTGGTATCGGGTCATCGTGCCGGCGTTGATCGCGTTGCCGGGATTTATCTTGATTCTGAAACAGCCCGATTTGGGGAGCAGTCTCAGCTTTCTGTCGATATACGTCACCCTGCTTCTGGCTGTCGGCATCAAGTCCAAAACGTTGGGGGCGGTGCTTTTGTCGGCGCTGATGCTGTTCCCCTTTGCCTGGAGTGAATTATGGGGTTCCCTGCATGACTATCAAAAGGAACGGATTTTGAGTTTTGTGGATCCCGACTATGATCCCGCAGGAAGAGGGTACCAAGGGTTGCAATCCCGCATTGCCGTGGGCTCAGGGCAGTTGATTGGAAAAGGGTTCCACGGCGGGACGCAGACGCAATTCAAATTTCTTCCGGAAGGCCACACCGATTTCATCTTCGCGGTCCTGGCCGAGGAATGGGGGTTTTTGGGCGGGGTCCTGTGCCTCAGCCTCTATCTCGCGCTGTTGTTGTTGGGATTGGAGATTGCGGCGAAGGCCAAAGATACGTTGGGCGCCCTGTTGGCCATTGGGCTCGTGGGCATGCTGACGTTCAACATGGCAGTCAACGTAGGGATGACCATCGGTCTGGCACCTATCGTCGGCATTCCTTTGCCGTTACTCAGTTATGGGGGGAGCGCGACGATTATGACCATGGCGGCGTTGGGCCTGCTGTTCAGGGTCAAGAGGGAAAGACTATTGCTATCGGCGTGAGCCGTTCACACAGGCCTTCCTTGTCGCGTGTCGGGATCGACCATTTGACGAAACGTAGAATCCATGTCACGCTTTTGGGGGAGACGTCGACCACGACGGGTTTGACCGGGGTTCTCTCACTGAGTCGCAAGCGCGTCAAGGAATAAAGGAGTCGAGGTATGGGTGTTGAGATTGCCATCAATATGACGCCGCAGGAAACGCGTGTCGCGGTGTTGGAGAATAAGGTGGTCATGGAATTATACGTGGACCGGGCCAAGAAAAAGGATTTTGTGGGCAACGTCTATAAAGGCAAAGTCGTGAAAGTCCTGCCCGGTATGCAGGCCGCGTTTGTGGACATTGGCCTGGAACGCGCCGCGTTTATGCACGTGTCTGATCTGTCGGTGGGCACTGAACCCGGCGATATCCTGGTGGAAAGCGACGAAGATGAGAAAGGGCCGGAATTCCCACGTCCGCGACGGCAAACGGTGCTACCCATTCAAGAGTTGCTGGAAGAAAACCAAGAACTCGTCGTCCAGATTTCCAAGGGTCCGATCGGCACCAAAGGCCCCAGGGTGACGTCCTATTGTTCCTTGCCGGGGCGTTTCCTGGTACTCATGCCGAACGTCGATCATGTCGGGATTTCGCGACGCATTGCCGAGGAAGATGAGCGTGGTCGTCTCAAAGACATCATGAAACGTATCCGTGAACCGGGCTATGGATACATTGTCCGGACGGTGAGCGAGGGGGTCAGCGAAGAGGATCTCAAATCTGACGTCGGGTTTCTCACCGCGATGTGGCAGGATATTGTCAAGAAGCAGGATATCTATCCCGCTCCTGCCGCGCTGCATACGGATTTGGATCTGACGCTGCGGGTGGTGCGGGATTTATTTACCAAAAACGTCAAGAGGCTGCTGATCGATTCGAAAGAGGAATGTGCAGCGGTCAAAGAGTTTGTCCGCCGGTATCTGCCTGACCAAACGTCTCGAATTGTTCACTATGACAAGGATGAGAGTTTGTTCGATCACTTGGGGATCGAGATGGAAATCTCTCGCGCCTTGAGCCGAAAAGTCTGGCTCAAGTCCGGCGGCCATATTGTGATTGATCATACGGAAGCCATGACGGTCGTCGACGTGAACACGGGGCGTTACGTGGGCAAGCGCGATCAGGAAGAAACGATTTTGAGAAACAATTTGGAAGCGGCTCGTGAGATCGCCTACCAGATTAAACTTCGCGGAATAGGGGGGATCATCATTATCGATTTTATCGATATGGAACGAGGACGGAATCGTGACAAAGTCTATCAAGCCCTCGTGGACGCGATGGGTAATGACAAAGCGCGCACGCGTATTTCTCGTATCAGCGATCTGGGGTTGATCGAGATTTCCCGGGAACGCGTGCGGGAAGACTTGCTCAGGACGCTCTCAGACGTCTGCTCCGACTGTGATGGGCGCGGCTACACACGATCCGCACTCACGGTGGTGTATGATATGTTGCGCGATATCCGCCGAATCGGACGAGCGGCCGGGCAGCAAACCGTGGTGGTCGGGGCCCATCCTCATATCGTGGAGATGCTGCAAGAAACCGAGCCCGAAGCGCTTGAGCAACTCCAGCGAGAGTTTCATTATCAGATTATCGTGAATGCCGATCCCCTGCTTCCGCTTGAGCAGTATGACCTTGTGGTGTTAGGCGACGGTGCGGGCTAGCCGACTGATGCCCATCACCCCCACGTCTCGTGTGCGGTTCTTTTGAACCATGGAAGTGCTGGAAGCGTGGCTGTCCTTGCGGTCGGTGAAAGGATTAAGTGACGGGACCATCTGTACACTCGTCCGGCATTTCGGCGGGCCGAAGGAGGTGCTGTCTGCGTCTTCGTCCGAGTTGCGGCACGTGGCCGGACTGCGTGCGTCCGTCATGACCTCCCTACGAAACGCCCCCGATCCAAGCGTGGTTGCCCACGTTCGCAAAGAAATGCGGCTGATCGAAAAAGGAGCGAGTTCGATCGTCACGATTTTGGATGCCGCCTATCCTCGCCGGCTGGCCATGATCCCTGATCCACCGCCCGTGTTGTACGTTCGGGGCACCCTGCCCCCGGCTGACGACCATGCCGTGGCGATTGTGGGATCAAGAAAAGCGACGCCGGCCGGGGCGCTCATGACGCAAGAGTTCAGTCAAAGTTTGGCCGCCATGGGGTTTACGATCGTGAGTGGATTGGCGAGGGGAGTTGACGCGGCGGCTCATCGAGGCGCGCTGACGGCCAAGGCCAGGACGATTGCCGTTGTCGGGTGCGGCGTGGATCGAACGTATCCCCCGGAACATCGACAATTGCGAAAGGACATCGAAGTCAACGGCGCCGTGGTGTCGGAATTGCCGCTCGGATCCCCACCGCTGCCGTATCATTTTCCTCGTCGCAATCGGATCATCAGCGGGTTGTCGTTAGGCGTCATCGTCTCGGAAGCCAATCAGAAAAGCGGCGCGTTGATCACGGCGCGCTATGCGCTCGAGCAGAACCGTGAGGTCTTTGCCATCCCGGGTGCCGTCAAAAACGGCAAGCACCAGGGGGCGCACAGCCTCATCAAACAGGGGGCAAAACTCGTGGAAGAGGCGGGAGACGTCGTTGAGGAATTGCTTCTTCAGCTTGACGGACCTTTTCGCGATCGAGTAAAGAATGCCGGTTTTCAGGAAACGGCGGTTCCGGTCTTCACCGCCAAAGAACAGCGAGTGCTGGCTCTGGTTCATGATGAGCCCGTCTCGATTGACGAGGTGTTGACGCAAGCGCCGTTTGATCGTGCCGAAGTGATGAGTCTCCTGCTCAGCCTGGAATTGCGAGGCTGTATTCAACAGGTTCCCGGGTCCTGTTACATCAGGAGTTCGGGCCAGGGATAGACGGACTCGTCGTCGAGCGGCGGCCCGCCAAGCATCCCGGAAATGGTTTGATCATGCCTTCCCGTACGTCCACTGCACCCAGAAAGAAGAAGGCGTCCCCCCGCCCTGCCGAAGGAATGGGCAAGACCCTGGTCATTACCGAGAAACCCTCAGTGGCCCGCGACATCACCAGGGCGCTTGGTGGGTTTCAGAACGAGAAAAACTTCTTCGAAGGGCCGGAGCACGTCGTGACGTCGGCGGTCGGTCATATGCTCGAACTGGTTGCTCCCGACGGGGTCGAAGTCCAGCGCGGGAAGTGGGCGCTCGTCAACCTCCCGGTGATTCCCGATCACTTTGATCTGAAACCGATCCAGCAGAATGAATCGCAACTCAAACTGATCAAGAAACTCTACGCGCGTAAGGATATCGACAGCGTCATCAACGCCTGCGACGCCGGACGCGAAGGCGAGTTGATCTTTCATTACCTGATCCGCCACTTCAAGGGTTCAAAGCCGGTGCGGCGCCTCTGGTTGCAATCCATGACCCCGCAGGCGATTCGCGACGGCTTTGAACGTCTTCGTGACGGCGAGACATTGTTGCCACTTCAGCGTGCCGCCGTGTGTCGCTCGGAGTCCGACTGGCTCATCGGGATCAATGCGACCCGGGCGATGACTGCGCTGAATTCGAGCGGCGGCGGGTTTTCACTGACCACGGTGGGGCGGGTGCAAACGCCGACGCTGGCGCTCCTTGTCGACCGCGAGAAAGAGATCCAGCACTTCGAGCCTCGCGAGTATTGGGAAGTCAAGGCCATCTTCGCGATTGCCTCCGGCCGGTACGAAGGGTACTGGGTTGATCCGCAATTGCAACCCCGGTCGAAGCAAGGCGTCACACCAGGTGCGGCCAAGGATCAGCATGGCACCGCGAAGCCGGAGCGCATCTGGGACAAGACCCGGGCCGAGGCGATCGTGGCGCAATGTGCGAATCGGGAAGGCCGTGTGTCCGAAACCACGAAACCGTCGAGCCAGCAGCCACCGATGCTGTTCGACCTGACCTCGCTGCAGCGTGAAGCGAACCGGCGGTTCGGGTTTTCGGCAAAGACCACGCTCGGCATCGCGCAGGCCTTGTACGAACGCCACAAGGTCCTGACCTACCCGCGCACCGATTCGCGGACGTTACCCGAAGATTACCCGAAGACGGTCGGAACCATCATGCAGTCGCTGGTTTCGTCTGCCGCCGGCCCGGGTGCCGCGTCATCGGACGCCGAAGGCGACCGACCGATCAGCCACTGGGCCGAACGGGTCCTCCAAGAACACTACATCAACGGCAAGAACAGGCGAATCTTCAACAACGCCCAGGTGTCCGATCACTTTGCCATCATTCCAACCGGGGAGGCGCCGGGCAAACTGAAGGAACAGGAACGTCGCATCTATGAACTGGTCACCCGCTGTTTCATCGCGGCATTCTATCCTCCGGCTCGCTTCGAAAACACGGTGCGCCGGACGGTCGTGGAACACCAGACCTTTGAGACCCGCGGGCGGGTGCTGATCGAGAGCGGCTGGTTGCAGGTGATGGGGCGTAAGGAAAGCAACGAGACGTTGCCTCCGCTCGCGAGCACCGCCCAGGACGACTCTGAACGGGCCGAGACGGTCGAAATCGATCTGGAGGGCAAGCAAACCAAGGCGCCCCCGCGCTACAACGAGGCGACCCTGTTGTCCGCGATGGAGGGTGCGGGTAAATTGATGGAGGACGATGAGTTGCGGGAAGCCCTGCAGGGTCGTGGACTCGGCACCCCCGCGACGCGCGCCGCGATCATCGAGGAGTTGATCCGCAACCGTTACATCCTGCGCGACGCCCGTGAATTGATTCCGACGGCCAAGGCCACGACGCTGCTCAGGTTGTTGCGCGCCCTCAAGATTGACGAATTGACCACGGCTGAATTGACCGGCGAATGGGAAAAGAAACTGAAGCAGATCGAAAGCGACCAGTTCTCCTCCGAGGAGTTCATGAGGCACATTCGCAGGATGACCGCGGATATTGTCGAGGCAGCCCGGCAGTGTGACGTTGACCAAATTGACGACGAATACGCCGTACTCGCCGTTCCCTGTCCCAAGTGCGGTCAAGGTAGAGTGCGAGAGAACTATCGCAAATTTGTGTGCGAATCCTGCGATTTCTCGATTTGGAAATCCATCGCCGGGAGAGAGTTGTCACCCAACGAGGTGTCAAGCCTGTTACGTGACCGGCGTCTCGGCCCGCTGAATGGTTTCCGTAGCCGTCTCGGCCGCGAATTTGCCGCCGAGTTGATGATCAAGGATGACTTTACCGCGGCCTTTGATTTTGGTGAGAGCACCAAGGGGGACGACGTTGATCCGCAAACTTGCGACCAAGTCGGTCCGTGTCCCAAGTGTGGTGCGCCGGTGCTCGATGCGCCGAGACGATACGTCTGTCGCAACGGGCTGGGTGACGAACCGGCCTGTGATTTCAAAATTAGCCGGCAGATCCTGAATCGCCTTCTTGATGCCGGTGAGGTGCGGCAATTGTTGGACAAGGGGAAGACCGATCTCCTGCAGGGCTTCGTGTCGAAGAAGAATAGACGCAAGTTTGCAGCCCATCTCACGATCGACCTTGGATCGGGTAAATTGGGCTTCGAGTTCGCGCCGCGCAAGAACAACGTGAATGGCGGCGGAAAAAAAAACGGTTTGCAACAAAGAAAGCCGCTCGAAGCGTCGGCGGCTGAAGATTGACGGGGGCGTCCGGGGATGCGGTGCCGGTGGGGAGCGTCGTGACCGGGTGCGTCAACCCTCCCGGCGACCGGGATGGCGACAGTCCTCGCGTTACGAGCCGACCGCCGGTTTCATGCTTGATGACGGTTCCAAAAAAGTGAACGGTTCGCCCTTCTTCAGAATCACGTCTTCGGTAATCACCACTTCCTTGATTTCGGTTTGAGAGGGAACCTCGTACATAATATCGAGCATGACCTCTTCCATGATCGCGCGAAGACCCCGTGCTCCGGTTTTCTGCGCATGGGCTTTGCTGGCGATCGCATGGAGGGCCCCATCCGTAAATTTCAGTTTCACTTTGTCGAAGGACAACAGCTTTTGATATTGCTTGGTCAAAGCATTTTTGGGTTCGATCAAAATCCGCGTCAACGCTCGTTCATCCAATTCTTCAAGCGTGGTCACCACGGGCAAGCGCCCGATGAATTCGGGAATCAACCCATAGTGGAGCAAGTCTTCCGGTTGGATTTGGGCCAACAGGGAAGAGGGGCGTTCCTGCGCTGAGACGGACTTGTCCGATTTAAAGCCCATGCGGTTTTGATTCAGGCGTCGCTCGATAATGGGTTCAAGCCCCACAAACGCCCCACCACAGATGACCAGGATGTTCTTGGTATCGACCTGGATGAATTCCTGGTGCGGATGTTTTCGACCGCCTTGCGGCGGGACGTTGGCCACGGTGCCTTCGATCAATTTGAGCAGGGCTTGTTGCACGCCTTCCCCCGACACGTCACGGGTAATGGAAGGCCCGTCCGCCTTCCGAGTGATTTTGTCGATTTCATCGATATAAATGATGCCGCGTTCCGCGCGCTCCACTTCATAGTCCGCGGCTTGCAGGAGTTTCAAAATAATGTTCTCGACGTCTTCCCCGACGTACCCCGCCTCGGTCAAGGTGGTGGCATCGGCCAAGGTAAACGGCACGTCGAGATAATCGGCGAGGGTTTGGGCCAATAAGGTTTTCCCTGTCCCCGTCGGCCCGATCATCAGAATGTTGCCTTTTTGCAATTCGACGTCTCCGGTTTCACTGGCGGCGATGCGTTTATAGTGATTGTGAACGGCAACCGAGAGAATTTTTTTGGCGCGGGTCTGATCGATGATGTATTGATCCAGGTGGCGGTTGATCTCGGCGGGTTTTCGAAGTTTTGAGGAGATTTCGTCTTTGGTCTCTTGCCATTCCTCGGCCATGATTTCATTGCACAGGCCCACGCATTCGTCACAAATGTACACGGTGGGCCCCGCGATCAGTTTGCGCACTTGATCGCGGCTTTTCCCGCAGAACGAACACCGAAGATTTTCGTCTGATTTGAGTTGTTTGGCCATGAGGGTCGTGAGGACGGTCAGGGGTTAGGCGCCATTCGCGGCGGCAGGTACCTTTTCCGACGCTCTGACAATGACTTCATCAATGAGGCCGTAGTCTTTGGCTTCCGTGCCCGACATGAAATAATCCCGCTCGGTATCCTGGCTGATTTTCTCCAACGCCTGACCCGTGTGTTCCGAAAGGATCTGGTTGAGTCGCTCGCGAATTTTCAGAATTTCACGCGCGTGAATATCGATCTCCGTCGCCTGTCCCTGAAATCCTCCCATGGGCTGATGAATCATCACCCGGGCGTTGGGAAGGGCATGGCGCTTGCCCTGGGTGCCGGCGGCGAGGAGCAGGGCGCCCATGCTGGCGGCTTGCCCCAGACAAATCGTCGTAATCGGGGGTTTCACGTATTGCATGGTGTCGTAAATGCCCATGCCCGCGGTGACGCTCCCGCCCGGCGAATTGATATAGAGATTGATGTCTTTCTCCGGATCTTCAGCCTCCAGAAACAGCAATTGCGCAATGATGAGGTTGGAGAAGATGTCGTCGATGGGCGCGCCGAGAAAGATAATGCGATCTTTTAACAGGCGGGAGTAAATATCATACGCGCGTTCACCCCGGTTCGTACTTTCAATCACCATTGGAATTAACATACGGTTGTACCCTTTCCGTGCAAAACTGGTTTCGGAGCGCCTTACCCTTGAATCACCGCAAATTGGTAGACCAATTGAAGCGCTTTGTCGGCCCGGATGCGATCCTCGAACTCCTGCCGTGAATTTTGCCCTCCCGATTCCACCATCTTTTGAATGTCCTCCAGCGGGACTTGAAGTCCTTTGGCAAGTTTGCTGAACTCATCCTGAATTTCCTGTTCACTCACGAAAACCCCTTCCTTGTCCGCAATGGCTTCCAACACCAGGCCGAGCTTGACTCGCTTCTGCGCCCCCGGAGCGACTTCGTTTTGGATGCGTTTCGCCTCCTCCTCCATGTGGATTTGATCATCCATTGAGAACTGGCCGCCCTTTTTTCGCTGCTCTTCCATGAGTCGTTGTCGCACCAGCGTGCGAACTTCCCGTTCGACCAGGGCTTCAGGGAGATCAAAATGATGCAGGGCCAACAGGCGTTCGAGAATTTGGTCCTTATAGCCTTCTTCGATGTCCCGTTTGAGGACCGATTCCAACTCGGATCGAATCTTGTCTTTGAGTGCGTCGAGGGTGTCAAAGGCTCCGCAATCTTTGGCAAATTCATCATCCAGCACCGGGAGCGTTTTTTGCTTCACCCCGAGGATTGAAACCCGAAACGTGACGATTTTCCCGGCCAGACGGGCATCCGGATGCGTGGCGGGATATTCCTGGGGTATCTCGGCCTGGTCCCCTTCCTGTTTTCCCACCAGCACCTCGTCGATGGTCAGACCCAGCATGGGTTCCTGAGACCCCACTTTGTGGAGATGCCCTTCCTTCTTCGACCCGTCCACCGGCGCGCCATCCAAAAACCCTTCAATCGTCACGACCGCATACAGGCCTTCCTCCAGGCGGGTGCCCGCGGCGGCGGCATCAAGCCGGGACTGTTGTTCGCGAAACCGGTCCAGAGCTTTATCCACATCCTGGTCGGTAATGGTCCGGGAATCGGGCTTCAAGGAAATAGGATTGGGTGGACGATAATCGCGTAATTCGATAGACGGCTTGATTTCAACGGTGGCCGTGAAGGTGAGCGACGCGTTCCGGTTGGCTTTCATTCGCTCCAAAGGAGGAATTTCAACGAGAACGGGAGCCACCCCGGATTCTTGAATGGCCTTTTGGTAGTAAGTCGGGACCAAGCGCTGAATGACGTCCTGTTCGGCGGCTTTGGCGTAGCGTTTTTCCAACATGGCGACCGGCGCCTTTCCGGGGCGGAAGCCTGGAACGCGCACCTGACGCTTCAGATCGGTATACACCCGGTCGAATTCCTGGTTGACGACGTCTTCCGGCACTTCGATTTTGAGCGCACGCTTAACCGGCCCTAATTCCGTGACTTCCAATTTCATAGTGAGTCCGATCGTCGATGAAAGACAGCAGGTCAGTGGTGCGAGAGGGGGGATTTGAACCCCCACGGTCTCCCACGAGATCCTAAGTCTCGCGCGTCTGCCAGTTCCGCCACTCTCGCTTCAATGAATCGCTTCCATTTCTCGGGAGCATTCGAAACGGTGCGGCTGGAGCCCCAAAGGCAACAGGCTTAGCCATTTTTACTATTTACCCATATAGGCGCGAAGGGTGTCAACGCTTGCCCCGCTTTCCGATCGACGGGTTCTTGCCAGAATCCGGTGCGGTAAGCTATGGTGTTCGCTATGGACCTCAAGAAACTGTATCTGAATATTTACGAGCAATTCATTCACGCGCGCGATACGCACAAAGGGTTTGATTTTCAAGAAGAGCCGCTCAAAAGCGTGGCGCCCAAAGCGGTTTCGTTTAAGGACCGCGTGAAGTGGTGGACCCTTGACCGCCCCAGCCGGTTAAAGAAGATCGAACAGGAACGGGACCGGCAACAACAGGACATTCTCGCCCTCAAGCAGAAATCGTCAGGCTAATCGTCTTCCACTTCGCCACGACGACGCATGTCGGAGTTCGTCCCAGCGACTTTTCATCTCTATCGTCAAGCGTTACTCGCGACCTGGCGGTCGTTGACCAGAAACTGGTTGCTCGTACCGGCGGTTGTGATCCTGGCCGTGCTCATGTACGTCGTCACCGGGGTGGCCATGGCCTTCGGCATGCTCGGCGGGTTGTTACTCGGCGTAGCCAATGCCTTCGTGGTGGGGGCGTTTCTGGGGTTGCTCGAACAAGCTGTGATGGGCGCCCGGCCGATGGTCTGGCGCGATCTGTGGGAGGTGGCGGGCAGCTATTTCTGGGACGTGATCACCATCGGCTTCATCGTGTGGGTGCCCTTGCAAGTTCTCGAACTCGGCATGCAAGCCAATCCCTATGGGCCGGCGATCGTCTCGGCCGTCTTTCTGCTGTTGTTCATTTTGCTCAACCCCGTCCCGGAACTGATTTACCAGGGGCGTTCGGGCGCTCCACTGGAGATCCTCAAGGACAGTTACGAATTCGTCCTGGAAAATTGGATTGAATGGTTTTTGCCGCTTGCCGCGGTCTTCGCCCCGTTCGGGTTGTCCTTTTTCCTTGCGCTGTCGAGCCGAAGCGGCAGGCTGATCGGGTTGGACTTTTTACAATTGTTGGGACTGCCCTTTGCCGTGTTGAGCCAGTGGTTCCAATATCTCGGGCTCTCCTCCTCGACGGCCGTGACCCTGGTTCTTTGTCTCACGCCAGTCGGCGCGGTCCTGATGATGCTGTTTCGCGGCCATCTCTATAAAGCGCTGACGGGGTCGTCTCGGTGACAACGACTCTTTCAACGACGCCAGTCAGGGGCTTAAGCCTCCGACGAAGTGGATTTACGCATCTAACTTCAATAGGCAAGAGCGTTTACTTTTTGAAACATTTTAAAACGCTACAGGAAGATATATTACGTTTTTTACACATTATTAATAACGTAATTCACCATTAATCAACAGGTTATCCATAATGTTATTATGGAATAAAAATTGCCTGATTTAAGGCAAGAGATTGATTAATTTCCTACCTTTTGCTCTTGGCTTCATAAGCAAGTAATTGGCGTTTTTCAAGAATAAACATCTAAAATTTAAAAAGGAAAGGGACACGATCATGGCTAGTGTTCTTGATGTTGCAGCTTATATTTTGGAGCAAAAAGGGGCCATGACAACCTGGAAGCTTCAAAAGCTTGTCTACTATTGTCAAGCTTGGTCCCTTGTGTGGGATGAAGATATTCTTTTTCCTGAGGCAATTGAAGCCTGGGCGAATGGGCCGGTTGTTCGAGAATTATACAACAAGCATCGCGGGCAATTTCATATTGGAAGGGTAAAAAGAGGAAATCCAGAATCACTGCTTGAATACCAACGCGACACCATTGATGGGGTTTTGAATTTTTATGGCGATAAGTCGCCACAATGGTTAAGCGATTTAACGCATATGGAAGATCCGTGGAAATTAGCTCGCAAAGGGATTCCTGATGGAGATCGCGGTGAGGCTATCATTTCGAAAAAAAGTTTAAAAAAATACTATGCTAGCTTGTAATTGTTGTGACTAAGAAACATAAGCGGCCCAAGGTATGTGAGAGTCCACCTGCCAAGAAAGAACCAAAAGCTAAAAGTGCAGATCTTGATCGACAAGAAATTGAAAAAATTGCATGGCGATTCAGTATCGTAGATCTTTACGGGCCTTGGGGTTGGAAATCAAAAGCCGGCAAAGATTGGTGGTCAAAGATATTTCCTAAACTTAAGGACTTAGAATCTATGACCTGGGCTGCAATTATGGATGCATCCGGCGGAAAATCTCGTGGTCATGGAAACAATAGTCATTTTGTGCCTGTTTCTAAGCTCGCCAAACAAGCCAAGGAACGGCTAAAGGAAATTGGCCAAGAAGATCTTTCTGATTTATTTTCTTTGCGTTTAGATGGAAAAACCAGAATCTATGGCATTCGGGATGGACGTGCATTAAAACTTCTTTGGTATGACCCAAGTCATACAGTGTGTCAAGTGACCAACAAGTAATATCAGGCAACCAACTCCCGGTACAACAGCCATTACCCTGGCATCGCCCGGAAGAGCATCATCATCCGGTCTTCCGCATCCACCTGACAATTTTCTTCGTTCAACCGGAACGAAAATTCGTTCACGTAGCTATTCAGGTGCTTCGTGTTGACTTGAGGAAACGCACCTTCGCTTGTTGCTCCGAAGAGCCCATGCTAGAATTACTATCCTTTGTCATAATCCCTGCAATGCGGAGAGGTGCGAGAGTGGCCGAATCGGCGTGCCTGGAGAGCACGTGTGCTGGCAACGGCACCGTGGGTTCGAATCCCACCCTCTCCGCCATTTACACAGTCTCACGTAGTCTGCCGTGGTCCACGACCCCCACCTGTTCCATCATAACTACTTGATGTATTTGATATTTTCGTGTAGCATGCCTGTGAATCCCAACACGGACACGGGGATGGCGTCACCCCAACACCCAGGTCTGTTCTTGGGAACAAACTTGGGAACACCTGGCAGCTTGGAGGCACCATGAAGGGGCTCACGGACACCAAAATCAAGACCCTCACCACGCCCGGACGCTATGGGGATCGCATCCCTACCCTGTATCTGCTCGTCAAGTCCGCCACGAGAAAAACCTGGGTGCAGCGCTTGACGATCCAAAAAACCCAACATGATTTAGGCTTGGGGCCGTGGCCCCTGGTCACCATCGAAGACGCGCGCCGGAAAGCGATGGACAATCGCCGCAAACGGTATCAAGGCGAGACGCTCATTCACGGGAAACGACAAGTGATCGGCATCACGTTCCAAGAAGCGGCGGACACCGTGATCGCCTTACACGAGCCCACGTGGAAGAATGGCGGAAAGTCTGCGCAGCTCTGGCGGGCCACCTTGCGTACCTATGCGTTCCCGTTTATCGGACAGAAGCCGGTCGCCGAGATCACACCGGCGGACGTGATGACGATGCTCGATCCCATTTGGACGACCAAACCGGAAACCGCGAAGCGGGTCAAGCACCGGGTGGGCCGGGTGATGAAGTGGGCCAAGGCGCAGGGACTCCGGTCCGACGACCCGACGGAGGGCCTCAGAGCTGCCCTCCCCAACACGGCCCCCCTCAAAAAGCGGTTCAAAAGCATTCCCCATCAGGAGGTCGCTCAGGCCCTCACCACGGTGCAGGCCTCGGGCGCCCACCGCTCCACCCGATGGTGCTTTGAGTTTCAAGTCCTCACCGCGACCCGTTCCGGCGAGGTGCGGCTGGCGACCTGGGAGGAAATCGACCTCCGCAAACGAACCTGGATCATTCCGGCCACCCGAACCAAAACCGGCAAAGAGCATCGGGTGCCCTTGTCCGCCCGGGCCCTGGCGCTCCTGCACGATGCCAAGAAGTCCAGTGGCGGCAGTCCCCTCCTCTTTCCCTCGGCCCGCGGCATGCCGCTCTCCGATGCGACCATTTCCAAAGTCGTCCGAGAGAACGGGATCAATGGCGTGCCCCATGCCATTGCCCGGGCATGTTTCCGGTCGTGGTGTGCGGACTCCAACATCTCACGAGAAGTGGCCGAAGCCTGTCTCGCCCATGTCGTCAAGGGCGTAGAGGCGTCCTATCAACGCTCCGATCTGTTCGAGCGCCGGCGGTCGGTGATGCAACAGTGGTCCGACTACGTCACGGATGACCCACGTGCCGACGTGATCCCGCTGCACGGGTGATGGACACGGACCTGCACCTCTTCCTTCCCAGTTTAGACACGCCTGCTTCACGCCACCCAGGCCTATGCCAACACGGTCACGCGGGCCTTCTCGTGGCCGGGCAAGCCGACCGATAATGCCTACATTGAGTCGTTCAACGGGAGCTTGCGGGAGGAGTGAGTGAACGTGCACGGGTTCCAGGATTTGACTGATGCACGAGCGAAGCTGCAGGCTTGGCAACAGGCGTACAATGAGGAACGACCTCACCAGTTGCTTAAGAACCTAACGCCATAGTAGTGCAAGGCACAGCCACATCAACAGGGGTTAGAGCATTGCTGCCCATGTGGACTAAGAATCGGGGTTCCCTCAATCCAGCCACTCCCTTACTTTGGTATGGCCCTGAATCAGGGAAAGGTGAGGCGCACATAACATGGTGAAAAAAAGACCGTCAACTGAGAGCGATTTTGAGGCAGAAATTCACAGAGCGCTCCAGCTAGCGTTTCCTTGGTTGCCTGATGGCTCAATACAGCATCAGACAACATTTTCTATTAAGTTCGGCAAGAAGGAGATACCAATCGACAATGGCAGTGGATGGGATAACGCATATGCTCGTGCTGATATTTTGCTCAAGAGGAATGAGCAACATCTTGCCATTCTCGAACTGAAACGGCCTGGAGTCCCCATTAATAGTGATGACGAAGAGCAGGGATTATCTTATGCACGTATCCTTCATCCTAATGCACCCCTTGTTGTTGTCACTAACGGCACTGATTGTAGGTTACTGGAAACGCATACTGGAAAGGAATGGCTCCCAGATAACCCTTCCGAACAGACCTTTGCCGATCTGGTTATGTCAGCAGCAGTTGCAGCAAAAAAAGACCTTAAGTTTGCGATCTCAACGTTAATGGGATCGAATTCGCAAATCTGGACTCAAGCAATTAAGCAAACCTCTGAACAAAATATCGAGGAATTGTCTGGTGATTGGCCAGAATCTCTATTGCCATTTGTATCAGGTTTCCTCATTCCGAGGAAGGCCACGCAGACTGTATTGCAGAAATTACGCGAAGGTGAGCGGTTGCTTTTGGTTGAAGGACCGCCCCTTGTTGGGAAGAGCAACGTCCTACGTGAGTTGTTCATGGAGACTCGGGATGCAAATGAACTAGTAACGCTTATAGTTCAGGCGGATACAGGAAAAGGATTGCTCAAACAGTTAGCGCACACCTTGTCCCAAGCGTTGACTTGGGCAGTTGACAAAAATGATGTGCGTTCATGGCTGTTGCACTTATCAAATGCCGATGGCCCCACGCTTGTTCTTGCCGTCGATGGTATAAGTTTAGGTCGAGACAAACTTATCTATGACATTAATGATTTGTCGTCACCAGCATTTGGATCTTCGCTCCAGATGGTGGTCGCGCTCGACGATTCTGTCGCCGACCGTCTTGTACACAATTCGACAGGACGAAATTTGTCAGCTATAGGTCGTCGCGCGAGTCGCGTAACTGTTCCTCCGCTTGAAGATGAAGAGTTTGGCAATGCTTTAAGTGTTCTACGGAATCACCGTGTAGAAATCATGAACGGTGGGGAGTGTTCACCGGAATTAAGACTTCCTTGGATCTTGCGCGCAATCATGTCTGAGATTACAACGGGTTCGCAACATGCTGATACAAAGCTTGCTGCCCTGATACCTCCATTTCTCGGCATGAGACTGATAGCCCACGCACGGAAACATCTGGGCGATGACGAACTCAGGAGGCAACTTCGTGCCGTGGCGGAGGCTGTTATCGAGGACGTCCAAAACTGGAGTCGGCCGTCATCGCTAATTTTGCAGTCAGTAGTCGCTTTCGTGCTTCGCCGTAGTACTCTTGAACGAAGGCTCAAAGGTGCTGAAATAGACAAACTGATCCAGCTTGGATATTTGCGGCCTCGTTGGCATGAATCGAGAACCTATATCCTTGTAGTTCGTGTTCCCGAACTGGTGGCAAGTGAAGCAGCGGATGTTCTTGCTGTCGAACTACTAACGCGATGCCAAGGCGACACTGCTAAAGCCTCGCAGTGGTTATCAAAAACCGCGAGTAACATTCCGTTAGGTGACGTAATAGCAGCGCAAGCTTTGTTTGATGCTGTGACGCAGAATGAAAACCTACCCTTCAGCTTAATCATGCACTTGCTTCGTTCTTCACCACAGCAACATTCTATGAAGCCTGGAACCAAGGTGGCCATGCTCGGTCCTGATAAAAGTGCTATAAATTTCACTTTTCAGAACGAGGGAGTAATTGAAGTCGAAACTCACGGTCACCGTCATATGTTGACTCTAAAATCGAACGATGAAGACCAATTTACATACTCAAATCTAGACAGTTGGCTCATTTTATCTCATCTAGCGGGGCTGTGTTTAGCAATGGAAGATGAAAAGGGGATGCTGATACTCGTCAGTTCGAAGATTTTATTGAAAGTAGGAGCATGTCCAATTGTGCTGCGTCGGCCAAACACCGAAGAACTTCGGTGTGAGTTGCCAACGCATGAATTGCCAAACCACGGGTCAGTAATTTGTCACGAGGCGGGAATCCTAGAGCCGATTACCTTATCAATTTTTTATTTTCTTCATATGGCAGTCGAAAATGCGGAAGAATGGATTGACGAGTCCGTTCGCCAAGAATCCTTCCCACTGTTGATACGGATTGCTATAGCATTGAAAGAGCTTTCGAGATCGGCACAGGAAGAACGAGCCAAGGTCGCTCAGCGAATGCTTGACGAAGTAGTTAGTCCAGCATTGATGGAATTCGGTCTGATGCACTGAAACTGCAAGCGTGTCTAGAAGGCCAAAACCGACAATGGGCAAACTCTGTTCAGCAGAAAATATAATTCCTGCTTGAAAGACCTCTCTGCCAATTGGCCTCTGCTTTTCAAAAGCATCTAAGGCTTCTCCATCATGCGCCTCCGGCTTCAATCCACTAAGAACCGTCGAAACTAAATTTAAATGCCTGTGCTGATCGACATTACAAAGATAGTACAGTTCTCTGAAGGCATTTACATTAAACGGTAAACCCATGCCGTCACTACGTCTTCAGACTCTCCGTCAAGATTTTTCCGCCGAATTCTCTTTTGTGCAACGCGCTGTCTTCCGCAAACTCTCTCCACGTCAGTGCCTAGCGTTCGGAGTTCCTTATCCGTCCTTTCAATTTCTGTACTGATCGCTTCACGATAGATTGCCATTGATCCTTCCTTTTTCTTCAAGTCCTCACTCGCCGAGGGAAGGCCAGCACAGACTTTCCAGCCAAAATTGTCATTGTCTTAGCCGCAGGCAGATTTCCCACTGAACCGCTGTTTCTGACAAGCGGCGGTAGTCTATCTGATGAAGGTATATTCGCTGGAGTTATCGGGCCTCACCTTCAGTCATCCTTGCCGTCAAGTCACTCTAGACCCCGCCTTGTGATCAGTTCCTCCAAGCGGCCGAAACACTGATCGTTCACCAAGGTATGATCTCTTTGTTTTATGTCTTGCAAACACTGGCTGAGTTCCTCTGGCAGCCACTGCGCCCCATTGCCCACAATTGCACCAAGAAATGTCAAAGCATCTGTCGGGAAACTTTTGCAGAATCCTGCTTCGCACAGGCGGCCTATCAGAAAATCAGGATATTCCACTGGTATTAGCCAATGGCGTAATGTATCCAAGGCTTCGGGAAAGGCTTCTCCGGCTGCCAAGCAAAGTCGTCCGAGTTCCTCGGCTATCGTGGGGGTTACTAAATCGCTGTCCTGAGGCCAGATGCCAAGAAAAAATGGACGCACGCGATTTTGCCAATATTCACTCCGCTGATCCCCAGCCCCTTCGAGCGCACGAGTCAGCGCCGCGGCTACCCCCGCCAGCCCTGACGGTGGCAAGCTTTTCGTCGTTTCTGCCAACTCTTCGGTCGTGAACGTGTCGGCTGGACCCAGTGCTATAAAAGTCAGAAAAGCTGCATACTGCTCGGCGTGCTCGCGGCCAAGATTTTCATAATGCGTCGCCGTCTTCAACATAGATTCTTTCATAACCGATAGAAGCGGCCGGTATATGCTCGGCGACCAGAGAAAGCCTGCCCAGGCGGAACGAGCCTCAATTTCTGAACGTTGCCAGTCAAAGAGCGGCACAAGATAATCCGTCGCCCAAATACGATCAACGCGATACAGCGACACAACGTGTGCTGCTAGCAAAACACGTCCATGACGAAATTTTTCTATGTCCGTATTGCATAGTTCTGTAAAGATCGATTTGAGCGTTTCCGGCAAGCTTTGGCCATCTCTGGGAGAACTCCGATACCACTTTCGCAGCAACGCTTCCGTCACCAGTCCAACAGTATGATTCATGGCTCCCCTGAGAAGGTCATCCATGAGGAAATCGTCGGGTATTTCTTGGTCCGGATGATCCATCTCAAGAATGCGACGACAAAGGTTGAAGAAAAATACCTCTTGGCCTTCGAAAGTCTTGGCGATAGCCTGAAGCCACCAAGCGAGAGCATTGGCTAGCGAATGAATGAAGGGATCAGGCGCATCCTTCAGAACGGGTGTCATGTAAGGCCATGACCGATTGATGAGTTCACCCTCTGACCAAGCCCGAAGCGCTTCTTGCCAACGGCCCTCCGGCCATTCGTTTTGTCTAGCCAACGCGCGCAAAGCCTCAGCAGCGGACGGAAAATCATTTCGGCAGCGCTCCAGCCAGTCGTCTCTCTTCCAGAAGTTAGCAGGATCGGGGTGCGCCCTGAGCCATTCAACCAGTTCGCAGTGCTCCTGTGGCGTGGGGGAAAATTCGCGCAGATCTGTTGCAACGCCTGATTCTAGCCAGACCGAAAATTCGCCCCTTTCGTTTTCGGCCAACCTCCAGCGCGGGTATTGCTGTGTCAGGGCTTCCAACTTAGTTTTCGAAGCTTGGCTTAGCACTGTTCCTGTTTCTTGCATTATCGCTAGTCGCAACCATATATCCCGGTCGACTATCTGTATCCATCTAACGTGTTCCAAGTCGTTCAGGAACATTTCGCGTGGCGGCCCTTCCAAAATGGCATGTTCTAGTCTGGCCATCTCAGCTGCATCCAATTTCGGCGCTAAATGCACCAAGAGACGAAGAGACTCACGTTGGGTTTCCGGTGACCACAGCCACCAACCGTCTTCCGCCAACAACCAATCCAGTGCCTGCTCCCGTGAAATCACATCGGGTTGTGCAGCCGCAAACAAAGCCAACCGCTTGAAAACGGGATAACCGATTTGCCACCAGCCTCCGGCTGTATGTCGAGCTTGAGCATGATCAGTTCGCGCAGTTGCCACCCATGCATCACGCGTCAATTTGATCAGAGCGGTCCAATCACGGAAATTTCTATTTTGGTCGTGGTCTCTGATCGATGGCTGATGCATATAGGATCGATCACTTTTTGCATCCGCTTCTCCGAGTTCCCATACCAAATCAAGTGCATCGCGGAGGAGTATGGTGAAATCTAGTAACAGATCGGGTAGTTTTTCCTGCCACCCCTCCTGCCTCGCTGCCCTAGCCAGCAACGCTTCATGGACATGATTGCTGGAGAGGACAAGCTCCCAGTCGACAAGATCTCTGATGCGCGTGGGCTCGGATGAGTCAGGCATATTTTCTTCCCAACGAAAGGGCTCTCGTAGGGTCAAGCACGGGGCCAAGCTTTCTCGCAATTCCATACGCAAAGACGGCGTTATGCCATCCCGCGCTATGCGGTCAAACCAATGTGTTTCATAGATTCTGGAACGATGCATAGGCGATCGTATCCTCCCAGCCAAGAGAAGTCGCCATAAGGTGCGCATCAATTGGCCCGGAATGGCCTTGGGTGCATTTTCCCGAATACGGTCAAGGTCTTCCTGGCGCTTGGCATCAAGTTCTTTGATTCGGCTACGAATGAGCTGTGCAAATTGTTCATGCAACTGGTCACCACGTTCAACGAGCCAAATAATCAGGTTGGGGTCGTCAAGATGCCGTGTGAGCCAATGAGCCAGGTGACCCATTACGCTGTCCCAATCGCTTCCACGCGCACCTGTATCGACAATGCCCATCCAGCGTGAAAGCTTATAGGGTGCGGGGCGGATTAATACGCTGAAACGAAGCTTCTTATCCTCGGTGCTGTTTGCAACAACACCGAAGCGAGACAAGTCACGATGTTCAAACTGATATTCCGCAAACGGCCCCAACCATCCTAACGGAGGGACCGGATTCATATCCGCAAAGTGCTTTGCTGCCAAGTCATCTGTCAGGGACCATAGCACCCGCCCCACGGCAAAGTCGGAGCGCGACGGAGTCAATGGTGGCGTACTTGCGTGTTGGGCAATAATCATCTTTTTGCCTTGCACGCCGTCACGATAGGTATTAGCCCATTCTTTGAGGGTACGATGAAGCGCGGAATGGTTGTTTGTATTCGCAGGAACCTCGTACGTTAACGGCCTAATCCCTTTTGCCTTCCATTCCGTTGACGTTTTCTCTTCTTCGCCAGCTGTAAAGTTTGCGAAAGCATAGGCTTGTGACTTCTTCTCTCCTAGCAACTCGTCAACAGCAATTGCATCCATCATATAACGAAGGACAGGATCATTCACGCCGTAACCGACAAAACAGACGATATAGTTTTGGAGTAGTGCGCTGACAAACCGAGCCGCCCAACGTTCAGTCAAGTATGCCAGACCGAAGTCACCACTACTGAGCACTAGACGGTCCAAAGCACTTTCGTTCCCTTCAGCCGGCAACAATCCATGTAGGTACACGACCCCATTCCAACGACTTAATTTGGGAATGGGAAGATACGGGGCCTCAAAGCTAGCAATATCAAGCTGTTCGTGGACTATAACGTGCTGAAAAATTCGGTCGAAATTGGTCGTGACGATACGGAATATTCCTTTTCGATCTTTTGCGAGTTGCAGGAGTGCCTGGTGCGTTGTCGTTACATCTTCTCCGTCCAACGTAGGATTGAGAATAGTCCACAATTGCTTCCTGATCTTTAGACGGTGGCCCGGGTACGTCGTTCGAGTTGATGAATCGTCGCGTCATATAGCTTCTTCTCATAAGCCTCTTTCTCTGCAGGATTTTTTTCTATGCCCAACCGTTCATAGATCCTGTCAACCAGTCCTCGAAAAGGTGGCAAACCTGCTGGAATAGAAATGCCAGCGCCACAGAAGAACACGACACGTCCTTCTTCGTGCGCCTGTAACAGATGTTCAGGAATATTTGGACCATCAGTGACAAAGGCAGGCATCAGACTGACCCATCTCTATTCATAAATCGTGGCTGAAACAGACGACCGGTCTTTAGTTGCCTCAGTGACATTGTCCCAGTTTGGGTGCAGATAGTTCAGGCCCAAGTGGAGAGCAAAGAATTTCTATTATTATATCGGTCGTAGTCTCCGTGCAAAAGTCGGCTACTCCCAGTGCGATCCTCTGTTGCCTCCCAGCGACCATTTACTTGGTGATACACATAGTCACTACACTGAAGACTGTGCAGGAAGTGCCATGAGATGGCGGGCTACAACGACGCCGGAGCGATGATCAGTTTCGACCAGCCGAAGCGGGTAAACTCGCCAGCAAAGTTTTTCCGCTCGCTGCCGGACGTCTTGCTCTCGGCATCTAGGTTGTCCATAAATTTATAGATGAGTCAATCTGGCGGAAGCCGTGTTTCTATGTCATGGGGGGATTCGATGGTATTAGGCGGGAGGCGAAAAAAGTCGTCTATTTTAATAAAGAAGTCGGTTCAATTCTAGGCCGCTTCAAGAATAAAACCGGATTGCCATATTCTCCTACGTGGTCGAGTTCTAGATGTTTGATGTCTTCCAATTGTCCGAGTTTGCTCGTCCATGTTCCATCCTCAAGCTGCCGCGCCGCATGTGTTGGACTGCCATCCTGACCAGCGAAAATGGCCACTTTTTCCACTTCCACCTCAAAGGCAGCATCTTGACACACTTCAAATCCCAGTTTTTGGAAAGCTTTCGCGTATGCCTCCACTGTATATCGTCTAGAAACCTCTTCGGGCCAATAGTACTGACCAAGGGAATCTGGTTCCCACCAACGGGAATGATCTCCTGCGGCCCACGCGATACAGTTATAATCCGGTTGCGCTGGACTGGTAATCTTATATGCCGTACCACGGAGACGTGGAAACAAGTCTTCTAGATTCACCAGCGCAAGCCTTTTCTGCGTGCCCAGTTCAGCCAATCTTGGGTCATCTCGGCGACAACACCCTGATGATCGGAGTGCACGGGATCTTCTTTAACAATCGCCCTAAGTGCCCAAAACCAATGTCCCGGCCTGACTTCAAGTTCTCTGAGGAGTAACGGCAGCACTTGCGGCCCCATGCCTACGATCTGCTGGTATGCAGGATGCATCACGATCTCCCTGATTGATGAAAGATGGGCGCATTCCTCACGTACAATCTCTGCAAGATGGCGGAACTGTTCTGACAAGGCATCTGACCGGGCTATGACCTCTGCCTCCGTTATGGAAGTGAAATCACATCCGATTATCAGAAGATCCCAGATCGGCTGGCCTAATTGCCTTGCTTCCTCGGACACGTACATGTCGTCCAGATACGGATCTTGTAACGACACCATGCTGGTCGTCATTGGACCTCCGTTTCAAGCAGAACGCGGAGTCGATCGGTAATGCTGTCCTCAAAAGCCATCACCACGTTGTTGTGAGCCTGTCGAAGCTGCTTTTTCAATTCAATCTCGTCTGTAAGCACATCGAGTGTGGCGATATCGTAGAGATCCAGCATGAATACTTGCTTTTCTTTTATTGGCTTGGCGAGGGGAGCGGTGCCGAACGTTATCAACACCCTATGCTCTTCGTTATGTTCTTGTTCGGCTTGGGGGATCTCCACTCGCACCAGAAAGGAGCCATGAATATTTCCCAGGGACTTGGGAAGTTGCGGATAAATCGTAAAGTAGTCTTCCATCGCAATCTGCGCCCCTGGAATCTCTATTCGATTGATGTACCGTAGTCCAATCCGATCGACTTTTTGGGGCAGGGCCACTTCACTATATGCTGCAAATCCTTGGTACACTACCGGCTCCCACTCCGCAAAATGAGGATATGGACGCAATTGGTTAACCACGAGCAGGTTCTTTGCCACTTGTATCATGAGGTTGCCTTGCTCAGAGACGAATTGCATACGCGGCGGCGGCCTCTGCACGCCGGCTGAAGCAGTACCTGAGCTTAGAACGATCTGAGCTTCTTGGATTTCCTGTTGCTGTTTCTTAGGAAACTCATTCTTGACTCTTTCGTAGAAGGCTCCGGGAATGGTGTCGTCCCATATCGAATCGGCAAAATAGATCTCGCACAGGGCTTCAATAACTGGCGGGTTCCGGTAACTTCTTTCCGGTATTGTCCTGTGTGGACCATCATGGTAAGGATGACTCGGTGGTATCTCCATGCTCAAAACTTCACACCCTATCAAAAAGGCTCGGCAACTGAATCTTCGGATAGAAAACTACGGTCACTTGATAGCTTGTTAGCGTGACCTCTATCTAAGAAAGCCGATGCCGCCCCATCCAAGAAACTTTTCAGGGCTCAACGTATCGTATCCCCTGGACCTCGTCAAGCTTCACGGCTCAATCCTCATGTGCCTTTCAGGTGGCGAGATGGTCTACGGATTGTCGCGTTCGAAGTCCCAGAAGAAGTGCCGGTTGCCGTTTGACAGGATGACGAAGCGGCACTTCTATGCCTTCGCGCATTTACGGATCTGTTCCTTGCCGGCCAGCGGGGTCTTCTTTCGGTCGGTGTCGAGCGGCGTGTTCGTGAAGGCCGTGAAGTAGGCGCGGCAGGACCCGCACCAATATGTCCCGACCTTCTTCTGCGGCGTGATTTTCTCGGCTTTCCCGCATTTGGCACAGACAGGGGACCCGCCCCAGCGCACGGCTTCAAAGTAGCGGACAGCCGACGCGACCGTGGGATCCAAGGCCGTGAGTTGAAAGAGGCTGAGGGTGATCGCTTTGGGGGTGCTCATCGTTGACGCACTGGAAGAATGGTCGCCTTCCCAATGGCCAGAGACGTGCTGCCGATTCGTTGGATGGTGCCTCGGGCCACAACCTCAACGCGATCTGGTATGCTGGCGACGGCCCGTTCATGCGTGACCTCAACATACACATAGACTACTCGTTTCGGGAAGTCATAGTTGGTGTCCCATTCAACCACCACCAGGAAATCAGCCGCCAGACTGCTGGGTCGCCTGTCAAAATTGGACGACGTCGGCCCCGACGGCATTCTCCTCACGTTGATAAATTGGCCTTGGACCTGAAGGGACAAGCCCACTTGAGACTGTGCGATAGCGTTCGCGTCGGTCGTCCCTGCTGCTACCAAGTCCATTAATTCCAGCGCCGTCAATGAGGTCGAGGAGACCAAGGCCTCTCTCGGGCGTGGTGGGATCGGTCGGGGCGGGCGCCTGAGAGCGACTGATCAGCCCATACAGGACCAGGCTCACGAGGACGCCCATGGCCACCGAGATCGTGATAGTGGGCCACCGCTGCACGCCCCAGTAGGTGAGGGCAAAGAGGGAGATCCCCACGAAGATGGGAGCGAACCACGTCGCCGCGGTCATGGGCGCCACCCCCAGCCATGCCAGCACCGCCACGACCAAGGAGGCAAATGTCAGAGCGATGCCCAATCCTTGCAACCACGTAATCTCCATAGGTACTCCAGGCTCCCAGCGTTTGCAACGAGAGCCACCCATTCTACAATGCCGAACGGTCCACCCATCAAGTTATCTGTATAAGTCCCCTTTTTTCCCGTCTACCGTCAACCAGAGTGATGCAAATCCAACCCAACCAAGTATAATTGACCGGCTTTATCCACCTAGTACGAAAGGAGGTGTATCGTGCATATCCTCGGATTGATTCTGCTCGTGGCCCTGGTTGGCACGCACACTTGGGCCGCCGACAAGGTGTGGACGATTGACGACCACATTGCGGCCATTGAAGAGATGCTGACCGTCGCCAAAGACGTGCGGGACATGACCTTGGCGAATTCGCGCTATACCGACCACGAACGGGAACTCGCAGCTACCACCTTTGCCAAGGATATTACCGATCTTGAATCATGGTTGTCGTTAGCCCTGGCCGCGAAGCAGGGCGACAATGAGGCCGCGATGAAAATGTACGAAATGGAACAGCAACGCTTCCGAATCCTGTTCGTCAGTGCGGAATATCTTGGATTGGATCGGGCCGCGTATCGAGATTACGTGGACCAACGGGAGGCGCGGGTCACGATGTTTCACCACCTCCTGCAGCGCCCACCTTTCGGGGTGGGTGAAGATTGAAGCTTTGGAGAGTAGACCTTGTCCAAAATGGAAGTAACCTGATTTTCTGACTGACAAAAGAGGGCTTGCGATGAGTTCAATCACTTGGAAAGGAAACAGGCTAATTCAACATGTGGGAGAGCACGATGAAGAATTGGGATATGTACAATGTGACGAAAACTCGGAAAAGTGCTTTTTATGGTTGAAGGACACTTGTGGCGTGCTGGGGTTGAACGGCGGAGACATACGGGGAGACGAATTTCCTTCGATGAATGCCGCCAAACAGAAGGCCGCGTCATCGCCGTCCGCGTTCATTCTTCACTACCTATGGATGAGGAACGTTGTCAAACGGGAAACCATACGAGCCTTGGATGACCATTGGGATGAAATCTCGCCGAATTTACCTCATGACACCAGTAAGGATGATTTGCGTCATAAGATCCTTAGATACCTAGAACAATTACCAATCGACGAAATTAAAGCTTGGGCTGAAAAACTTAAAGACGTTTATGAGATCGTGAGTACGATAATCACGTTGGCCAATAGTTCGATGGGTGGATAGCGGATGATTTTACTCGTGTCTAGATAGGTATGTTTTCCATTCAGGCTTTCACCTTCGGGAGGGTTTCTGAATCCTTCACGGGTTCCGGAGAAATTTCCTCTGGTTCCGGGGTCGCTGGTTCATCAATCATGTCAAGATAGCCCTTGAAACACGGCCATATGAATTGATACCCCAAGACGCCTAACGTATTGGTTTCTTCCTGGCGGCATTTTTCAATGAGTCCGGCGTACTGGTCTTTATCCTCTCGCTTCACTTCGTAGATCATCAAGGCGGAAAAACCGGTGATATTTTCCGTGACGCATTGCGTGGCGTATTCCTTGAGGGTGTGCATTTCGGTTTCGATACTCGCGTTTAAATTCTTCTCCACTCGGAATTGGTTGGTTGCGGTACTGCACATATCCGCGATGGCTTCCATGGTTTGTACACATTCAACAATCTCGACAATTTCCAAGTGATCGTCAACCGGCTTCAAGGTGACCCGGCAATGCCTGGCCCGCTTCTTGCCTTGCCGTGCTTTGGCCTTGGCGTTAGCGATAGCGGTGTCGCGGGCGGCAAATATTTCATCACTCAGAGCACTGGCTTTTGCAGAGGCGGCCTTATATTTATCCCATGCGGCTTTTCTCTTGGCTTCCCATTTATCCTCTATGGCCTTGACCTTGGCGCTTGAATAAAAAATGGTATCGGACATGTATTTGAGCACAGCTTCGTCACGTGCACGCGGAATGGCCATATGCCATTTATCAAATGCGGCCTCCGCGTTTTCACGCACGGCCTCATATTCTGGCCATGCACGGGTGCTGTCTGCTTGAGCCTCAAGAGCGGCCAAGGGCACAATCAGGGATTCGTCAATCGCCTCTTGAAGGCTTTGCGCATACCCTATCGACGGCATGCATCCCAACACCACCAGACACAAGAAAACGGTTCTCGGCTTCATGGGTTTCATGGTACGGCCCTTTGTTGTTGTTTGGTGAAGAAACCTGTAAACGGTAGTCTATCTCTCCGTCCCTGATTGAAGCTGGCCCCACTCCCTGCCGCGAACTTACCTGCTTACCTGTGCAACGCACGAACGGCGTGTTCCGGGTCGGCGTCCAGGATTCTCAGCAAGGTCTTGGCGGGGCCGGTTGGGTGTCGTCGTCCTTGTTCCCAGTTTTCCAGTGTCCGCTTGCTGACACCGATCAACATGGCAAAGCCGTTCTGGCTCAGGCCGACCTTTTCACGGATCAACTTGACTTCCGGCTCCGGGAACTTCGTGACTCTGGCAGCGGCTTTTTTACCTCGGACAATGTCGTCCATTTCCTGCACACTGGCCAGCAACTCGTTGAACAGTTCATTTTTCATCTGACCACCTCTCGACTATCGATTTCAGCGCTTTCTTTTGCTCTGCCGTCAAGTCTTCTTGCTGACTTTTCGAGTACACGTACAGCATGTACAGTTGTTCGTCTTCCGTCATCCAGTAGTAAATCACCCTGACACCCCCGCTTTTACCATGGCCCTCCTGCTTCCAGCGAACTTTCCTCAGCCCTCCGGTGCCTTGAACGATGTCGCCCATACCTGGGCGATTCACCAAAGTTTCTTGAAGTGCCCTGTATTCATCATCACTCAACAGTTCTTTGATACGCCGGGTAAAAAGACGGGTTTCAATAATGACCATAACGGCTATAATACGCCAATGGCGTATATTGTCAAATTCAGCCTGCTTGGAGAATAGCGGAGTCAGGGCTTTTGGCAGGGGTCATTGACGCGGATTCCCATCTTTGTAGCCGGGCGAAGAGGTTGCGGTTGCCGCCCGTGATGGAGACCGGCGAGCAGACCGAGGGGTGGCAACGCTGCCCGGATGAGCGGGGCGAGGAGATTCAGGATTGGGGACGGTCCTCGCTCAGTCAAACGTTTCGGTGAGCCAGATTGGCACGCCCCCAAATTAGGTCCCCGGCGAGAAAGAGGAAATGGCGACAATGAAGAGACCCCGATTATTGGAGGCGACGATCTAGGTCGTCCTCTCCGCCCTGTCCCCCGGCGCAGACTCGCTTCTCCAAGCGAGTCAGGTCAGCAGATCAGCCCCAGCGGATCGGCGGCCGGTGCGGTTCCCGTGCATCGACAGAGCCGACGGGAGGCCGAGCCCCAGCGACGCCACACGGGTTGGGCTGCTGCGCTGTCGCGGCACACGGGCGTGAGCCGTGACCAACCCTTGGAAGCCAGCCGCGTGCAGCGGCGGGGGGGGGGGCGCAGGCGCAGCCCCTCCGGGGGGTGGGGGCCGCGGGCAGAGCCTCTCGGGGGGTGGGTCGCGGCTGCGACCCCTCGCACAAGCCGGGATAGCGTAGCGGGGTGAATGGCCCAGGTCCGCCGCGTTCAGCGGGGGGCGTGGAGCCAGAGGGGAGACCCCTGGGCGGGGCCTGGCGCTCCCAGACCCCGCCGGTGAATTGGCCAAAAAGCGTTGTCCAAACGCGCAGTTGGCCCAGAGGCGCAGCCTCCGCCGGGGGCCGGTGCTCCCGGCACCCGGCCAGGACCGGACACGGGCCGGTCCCGCAACCGGCGACGGCGTGTCGCCGGTCAATCGACCGCCTCATTCACCGGTGAAACCACCCCTGACACGTGACAGGGGCAGATTCAGGGGTGAATACAGGGGTAGATGAGGCGAGCCCCGGCCCCGGGGCGCGAACCAGGACGGGGCAACGAGCCGGGCGAGTGAACCGGCCCCGTCCTGGCGCCCCGCAAGGCGCCCGTGGCGGGCTGGGGTGGGAGAGGGTGGATTCACCTGTCACGTCACCGGTGAATCCACCCGGTACGACGGTCCGGGGTCGAGGACGGAGTCGCCACAGAGCGGCGGAGGGCGAGACACGGAACGGGGTGCAGGGTCACGCCGGGCGCGGGGCTTCAGGGACGATGGCGGCCAGTCACCACGGGATCGGAGTGGCCCCTCCTCAGTGACGCCGGCGCCCGCCGAGCAGCGGGACGGCCCTCCCCGGGCAGGAGGTGACACGCGGGGCGCAGAGAGTGTGCCCCATGACGTGGACGACCGTGCCTGGACTTCCCGCGGGGATCCCACAGCGACCGGTCACGGCTTGAGAGGTCTGTCGTCATGGAGTCGGGGGAATGCGGTCTCGCCGGCCCCACGCGCGACGACGAGCTCGTCGCTCCCTTGACCTTCTGCCTCGATCCTCGCTGGACGGCTCCCCCTACCGCTCGTCATGCACGCAATATGCACAAAAGCACCCACGCTTTTCTTACCCTATTCCTAAATTTATCTTTATACAATACCTTTCCGTTAGATTAGTGTTAGGGACTGATCCATTGAAGTTGATGGATGTTGCGTGTTCCCCCGCGCCGCGGGGGCGTAGAAAGTTTTTCGATTGGCGGCGAGTCCGATCAGACCACCATCGGCGGAAGCTTGGTGCTAAAAACTGCAGACGACTGACTGGCAAGACCGGACGGATGGAGTGGTGTGCGAGACGGGAACGCAGGTTCCGTGGCGGTGCGGAGACGGAGGGCAGGATGTCCCACGTCGCGAAAGCCTCTCTTGACGCCGGGAAGGCGCAGGCCACCACGCCCCTGGCCGAGGTCTGGAAGTACTTGGATATGGCGCAGGGTGCCGGACGATCAGCACGGCAATTCACGCCTCGCCACCAAATTGAGTATTTACCCTAATACGATCATGATGATACCCATGGACCTGAACCGCCCTCCTGGTGGCGCTTTCGGAAGACGCATCGTTTTGGGCTTGGTGCTTGTTCTCGGAGGCTGCACCACAGGCACCCCAGTGGCGGAGAAGCGGGCAGAAGAGCCGTGCATCCGGGTCCATGTCGGCGATTGCCTCGCGCCGGAGAAGTTCGCGGAGTCGGCGGCGGAACTGGCCGAGGCGTACCGGGACGAGGACGAATTCCAGAACCGGTGGGAACTGGGGCACATCAAGGCGGCGCTGGCCTACGGCAACCTGCGGCTGCTGCAAGGCCCGGCTGCCGAGCCCGGGGCCGGAGTGACCATCGGGTTCCTGGACTCCGGCATCGTTACGGACCACCCGGCATTCGCCGGGAAGACCGTGACCCAAGACTTCGTGGAGGAACCCACCGCCGACACTTCGCCGGTCCACGGCACCGCCGTGGCAAGTGTGGCCGCGGGTGCCCGCTCCCCGGCGCCCGGCGCGGTCCGCGGCGTGGCTTGGGGAGCGGATATCGCCATGTTCACAATGAACGAGAGGTCTGGCCCTCCCCTGTACGCTCCCCTATCGCTGGAGGAAATGGTGGCCGTTGACTCCGAAATGGCGGACGGGATCGAGCATGCGTTGGCCTGGCGCGACGGCGACCGCAAGGTGGACATCCTCAACCTGAGCATTGGCTACCCGGGCCTCATCGACTTCTACGGCGAACACGTGCTGCGCGACAACATGAGCCGGTCCATCGCGGCCATGGTGCAAGCGGACGCCGAGGAAAAGGCCATTTTCGTGTGGGCCGCGGGCAACGCCCACGGGTTGCCATGCGATCCGGCGGCTGTGGACAGATGTCGCCATGGACGTTTCAACGCGGTTTCGCCCGAGGTGCTGGCCGGCTTGGCCGCGCACATCGAGGAACTCCGTGGCCACTCCATCGCCGTGGCGGCGTTGAGCCCGTCCGACGGGCGGCTCGCCCTGTTTTCCAATCGCTGCGGCATCGCCGCGGACTTCTGCATCGCGGCGCCTGGAGAGAGAGTTCGGATCGCCGGTGGGGGGATCGCCTACCTGGACCGCAGCACGGGGGAACCGGAGGTGGTCTACACGGTCGTTGAAGGCGATGGGACCTCGTACGCCGCGCCCATGGTGTCGGGAGGGCTGGCGATCATGAAGCAGCTCTTCCGTGACCAGTTGTCGAACACGGAACTGGTGAGGCGGCTGTTCGAGACGGCGGACAAGAGCGGCTTCTACGCGGACTCGACCCTGTACGGACAAGGGGCCATGGATCTCGGGGCTGCGACCTCGCCGGTGGGCGTGCTGGCGGTCGTGCCCGGCACCCAGGTGGACGGCCTTGGCATCGACCTGCGTACGACCGGGATGCGGCTGGGTTCGGCATTCGGGGACGGGCTCCGGCGCTCGTTCGCCGGCCGGGAACTGGTGGCCTTCGACCGGATGGGCGCTCCGTTCTGGTACCGTCTCGACGGGTTCGCCTCGGCCGCGTCTGGGCCGGCGACGACGGGGCGCCTGCAGGACTTCCTGGGGACGGATTCGCGGGGCACCCCGACACAAGGCATCGACTTGATGGGCGGCTCGTTCCAGTCAGGCCGGGGCTCCGTGCCATGGCAACTGGGCGTGGCCGCGAGGACCTTGGGAGCCCGGGTCAGCCATCTGGCACTGGCCGAACGCACCTTGACCCTGACCATGGCTCCCCGGGCCAACCTGTCCGTCGCCGCCTTCACCACGGAGGGGGGGGTCGGGCAGAGGCCGGTCACGGGCGCGACGCTGGCTTGGCGGCCGAGCGGTTTCCCGCTGGGCCTGCGCGCCGGCTGGATCGGGGAACGGAGCACCCTGCTGGGCGGGACGGCCCGAGGCGCCTTCGGCGGCCTGGCGGCCGGAACCGCGTTTGTGGGGATTGAAGCCGAGGTGGTACTCGAGGGCTGGCGCCTGGGGGTCACTGCGGAGAGTGGGACCGTCAACCCGGCGGCCTCCGGGGGTGTGATCGACGACCTTTCGACCATGACCACCAGCACGTTCACATTGCAGGCGAGTCGCCGGTTCGCCGATGCTGGCTTCTTGCGCCTGTCCATTTCGCAACCTCTGCGCGTCGAGCAAGGACACGCCGCGCTCATGGTGCCCGTGGGCCGGACCAAGGCCGGGGAGGTGGTCCACATGCCCGTGACGGCCGGAATGGCCCCGAGCGGCCGGCAGCTTGACGTGGCGGTGCACTGGTATCAGCCCTTGGCCATGGGCGAGTGGCGCCTGGGCGCCGCGGCCACGCACCAGCCGGGGCACCGCGCCACCGCGGGTCCCGCATTGACCCTGCTCTCGGGCTGGCGCTGGACGTTCTAAGCGTTCGGGTCGTGTCGCGCGGACTAGGATAGGGGGGATGCGCGTACCAAAGACAAACCCCTTCCCGGCACCTTCGGGCGTGGCTACGCCCCGGTCCCGACTTCTCTGTGGGGGCGAGGACTGTCTCACCGAAGCGAGTTCCGCAAGCCTAAGCAATGGGACTTATAGACTTCATGAGTAGGAGAGGGACTCTTCTGTTCTTCAAGATCCAGTCCAGAACTTCACGCCACGGGGCTGGCGGCCCGCAGCCAACAAGACCGGCGGGCTGTCGGTTTTCGGTTCCGACAGATTTGTGGCCTGCGCGGCGCCTGTGCTGTCGGCGCACTTCCAGACAGCGTCTGCAACCAGCCCAGACCTGTCCCGCGTCTGGCCCACCGAAGCGCGGGAGCACCTGTCGGGCTTGGACGAATGGGTCGAATGGGACGGTCCCCAAGGGTCAGGGGTCGCGGAAACGGATGTTTCGTGCTACCCCGGCCGGGTCGGTGCTGACGACCGATCCGGCGGCGACTACGGCGTACATGAGCGAACAGAATACGGAAAGGACCGTTCGCCTCTCCCTCTTGACCATGGAATTGCCATGGAGAAATGGATCGCGGTCGGAGCGATGATGGCACGAACGGCATATTGGGCTGCGGTGGTCGTTCTGGCGGCCGGGTGCTGCGGCAAGGGGGCGGCCGTCCAAACTGCAAGCGACTGGGAGACCCCGGAGTACCAACGGCAAGGAGGACTCGCTCTCATCAAGGCTTCCTCGATGTATGCGAGAGGCGGGACAGGGAAGGGCGTCACGGTCGGCTTGCTCGACACCGGGGCGACGCCCGGCCACCCGGATCTGGCCGGGACATACGTGGTCATCGACAGCTTCGAGGGGGTCGATCCAATGGATACCAATCCTGAATTTCATGGCCACGGCACGCACGTTGCCGGAATCATGGCCGCGCGCAAGGACGATTCCGGGATGCATGGCGTCGCCTATGAAGCCAGGCTCGCGTCCTATGCCTTGGAGTTCGACGAGAACGACGACGTGGTCGACTTCGAGCTGGGGAAGGCCACCGACGAGTTGACAACGTTCGGGGTACGGATCGTGAACAATAGCTGGGGGAAGGTGGACGTCAACAACCACCACATCTCGATCACGATCACGGACGTGAATCGCCAAGAGATGGACGCCTACTTCCCTCACGGCCTCCCTGCCTATCGACGTTATGTCGACGCCGGCGGTGTGCAGGTGTGGGGAGTCGGGAACAGTAGGTTGCCTGAAGTGAGCTTTCACGCCGGGCTGCCTCACCTTGTACCCGAGTTGGAGAGAGGCTGGCTGGCCGTGATTTCGGTCGGTCTGGATGGGGACTTGGCCGACTACTCGCAGCAATGCGGGGTCGCCGCCGCGTGGTGCATCGCAGCCCCAGGAGGAGACAGGTTAGGAGAAAGAAGGGACGCCGGCATCTACTCCACAGTGCCCGGTGGCTACGACCGCTCCGAAGGAACCTCCTTCGCCGCTCCGCAGGTGAGCGGCGCCTTGGCCGCCTTGAAGAGCATGTTCCCGAACCTGGGATTCCAGGACGTCCGGGACCGGATCCTCTTCACGGCGGATAGAACCGGCATCTATGCCGCCCCTTCCATCTATGGGCAGGGGCTGCTCGACTTGGATGCGGCCTCACGACCGATTGGCGGCACCCTGTTCTCGCTCGGCCAGTTTGACGATGGTCCTGTCGCCACCACGCAAGGCGCCAGGCTATCATTGTCGGCCGGGGCGGTGTCCAGGTACTTGGCGGGCGAAGAGATCCTCGTGCTCGACCGCTATCAGCGCGCCCCCTTCCGGGTCCCGATCAGCCGCTACGCCGGGGCCCGCGGGGGCGGTCTGTCGATGCGAGACCTTGAGCTTATCGTCCCCAGTCGCCTCTCCGCGGACGACGGCGAAGCCTCGGGGCTGGCGTTCGCCGGGCAGGACTTCCAGGTCAGCGGCACGTCGAATGGCCCGTGGCGCCTGAGCGTCGGCCACGGATCCGGGCTCGTGGAAGGGTTTGCCGGGCTGGCTGGCAGTTCGCTTCCCCACGGCAATTTCCGCATGGCCCGGAACGCGGTCGGCATGGCCCTCGGATTCACCTCGGCGGCGGGAGCATTCCATGCGAGTGCGGTCACGAATCTCGAAGACGCGGGTGGCGCCGGCCGGGGAATTATGGGGTGGCATCCGCGCTCCGTCTGGAGGGCCTCGTTCGTCGGCCCGCAGGCGCGCTACGCGCTCGGCGCCGCGTTTGCCTCCGGGCTGAAGCGACCCGCCGGCCTGAAGGGGACCGGCGCCTTTGCACTGTCCGGCGACAGCGTCGATCTCGGCGTGCGGCGTACGCTCTTCGCCAGCGACGCGGTACGGGTCGGCCTGGAGAATCGGATCACCTATCTGGCGCCGAACGAGGGGCCGCTGATCGCCTTGCACCAGGCCCTCCTGGCAACCGCGGGACTCGACCTCTCGATCAGCCTGACCCGCCACGTGACGTTGAAGACCAGCGTGTCGCTGGAGCGTCCGCTTGACTCGGGCGAAGCGCGGATTCGTGCCGCGCGAAGCGTCGACGCAAAGGGTCGAATCGACTATGACGACATCGTGATCGACCAGGGCGCCCTCCTCGCATTCGACCGGGTAGGGGTCAGCCTGCGCTATGGCCGCGGCCCGGACGCGATGTATGGCGCAGGAGTGATGGCCCTTCGGGACGGTTTCGGCAGGATGCAGGCCATCGCCGGCGCACGCGCGGCACTCCGCTTCTGACCCATCCCTTGGCGGAGACGCCCGTCTCTGAAAACAGCGTCAGGAACTGTGGATTCATGAAGAGGTGAAGTCAGTAGAATGCTGAAGACGCGGATTGTCAGGCCACCGATGGGAGGAAAAGTATGACAGATGAGACCAATCCCGTGCATTGGTTCGATAGTCCAGTGAATGATTTGGAGAGAGCCAACCAATTCTACGAAACCGTGTTCGGACTGCAACTCAGTCTCAACGAGAGGGGCCCCAGGCAGATGGCTTGGTTTCCCAGGGGCCGAGGCGGGTGCGGAGCCACAGGGACGCTCATGAAATCAGAGGGGGACGCGCCGTCCCATGCTGGCACATTGGTCTACTTGACCGTGACCGATATCGAGGGTACCCGGGACAAGGTCAATGCCAACGGCGGAAGGACGCTCCTACCCAAGACCGCCATCGTTTCAATCCTCGCCGACCCCGAAAGGTGGGCGCTACGTCGTTGCACGCTCGCCACCACGCCAGGCTCGACGACAACCCGCTCTTCCACGTGTACCACTGACGCTCATCACCCCACCCCTCTTTTTTGAAGGGAATCCCTTGTGGTGCTGTGAGGCTCATGAATGAAGAGAAAACAGTCGCGTAAGTGATCGATGGCATCAGGCTGGAAGTGGGTGCCGGCCGGCGTGATGTTGCCGGTCTTACGATTGTAGTGGTACTCGGGCCATGCCTGGGCCGCGAAGAGCGTCTGGTAGTGCACGAGGTCGGGTTCGCGGTCGAACAGATAGTACACCCCGGTGTAGCGTCGCTTGATGAGCACCCGCGCGTGAT
>MKWU01000454.1_pt1 | contig 78348 bp, 68 predicted proteins | sample 809101 | NCBI WGS metagenome assembly MKWU01 (sample SAMN05860141, study PRJNA318959) | sponge metagenome | host: Aplysina aerophoba | place: Slovenia: Piran, Adriatic Sea, Gulf of Piran | collected 2013-05-07 | reverse complement strand
CGGGCGCGGACCCGCTGCTCGCGGCGGGCACGGAACGGACACTGCCGGTGGTGGTAACCGAGCAGTCGCGGCGGTTCGCGCTGCTGGCCACCGCGGTGGCGATCCTGGCCGCGGTGGCGCCGGTAATCGCCAGTTCCCGGTTCTCGGTGGTTACCCTGCGCCAGGTGCAGGCGCGCGGCATGCGGCGCTCGTTCTGGCACCGCTACTTCCTCGACCTGATCCTGCTCGGCCTCGCGTTCTACGGCTACAGCGCCCTGCGCTGGCAGCAGGTGCGCCTCGCCACCGAAGCCACGGTGGACGCCGACCCCATCCTGTTCCTGGTGCCGGTGGCGTTCTTCATTGGCGCCGGACTGGTGGCGCTGCGCCTGTATCCGTTTGCCATGGCCGGCCTCGGCTGGCTCAGCAACCGGTTCCGCGGCATCGTGCTGCAACTCACCTTCCGCCGCCTGAGCCGCAGCTCCGGACAGTACGTTTCGCTGCTGGTGCTGCTCATCCTCACGGTCTCCATGGGCATTTACAACGGCTCCGCGGCGCGCACGCTGCTGGTCAACTTCGAGGATCGCGTGCGCTACATGAACGGCGCCGAGCTGGTGATCCGCGAGGCCTGGGAACCGCCGGAAGAGACGCAGGCGGCCGGGATGGCGGGCGCGGTGCAGCCCACCTCGTACGACCAGCCGCGCCCCACCGCGAGTGCCGAACCGCCGTTCTTCAAGCGGCTGGAAATCGAGGGCGTGGAGGCCACGGCGCGGGTACTGGTACGCCGTGCCGAGGCGCGTAACGCCTCGCTGCACGCCGGCTCGGTTACCATGATGGCCATTGTTCCGCACGAGTTCGCCGCGGTCGCCTGGGCGCGCTCCGACCTGTTCAATCCGCACTTCTACGACTACCTGACCCAGTTGAGCACCCATCGCCAGGGCGCCCTGGTAAGCCCCGAGCTGAAGCGCCGCGGCAAGCTGGAGCCGGGCGACCCGATCATCATCAACTACAACAATCAGCGCATCGATTCCTACGTGGTGGGGGTGGTGCCGTACTGGCCGTCGCTCAACCCCGATCACCGCCCGTTCGTGATCATGAACCTGGACCACGTGCAGGAGTTCACCGCGCTCGAACCATACGACTCGTGGTACGACATCACCGGCCCGGAAGCGATTCCGAACATCGTACAGCGGCTCACCAACATCGGCGTGTGGGAGTGGAAGCGGGTGGACACCGAGTTGATCCTGCGCGAACTGCACCGCGAGCCCTACCGGCGCGGCTTCTTCGGAATCCTCACCATCGGCTTTCTGGCCGCGGCCGCGGTGGCGGTGCTGGCCTTCGTGGTGTACACCATCTACTCGACCCGGCAGCGGCTGATCCAGTTCGGCGCGCTGCGCGCCAACGGCCTGTCGCTGGTGCAGACCCTCGGCGTGGTCGGCCTGGAGCAGTTGCTGACCGTCGGCATTGGCCTGTTGATCGGTATCGCCGGCGGTAACGCGGCCACCACCCTGTTCCTGCCGTTCCTGCGCGACCGGGCGAGCGAGGTGGAGCCGGTGCCGCCGTTTCTGATCGTTACCGATCTCGACGACCTGACGCGCATGGTGGCAATCGTGGGGGCGGCGTTCGTGGTCGGGGTGGTGGCCCTGGCGCTGTTCCTGGTACGGGCGCGGCTGGCCAGCGCACTGCGGCTCGGCGAGGAGGGCTAAGCGGCAATGGCGGCAGTTGCGGAAGTTGCGGAAGTTGCGGCAGACGAGTTCATCCGCTGCGAGGGGCTGGTCAAGATCTACAAGATCGAGGATGTCGAGGTGGTGGCGCTGCAGGGGCTGGACCTGACCATCCGGCGCGGCGAGGTGATGGGCATCATCGGACCGAGCGGCAGCGGCAAGACCACCCTGATGAACGTGCTCGGGGGGCTCGATGCGCCCTCGGCCGGCAAGGCGGTGGTCCACGGCACCGACCTGATTCGCATTTCCGACCGGCAGCGGCTGCGCTACCGGCGCCGCACCGTCGGCTTCGTGTGGCAGAACGTGAGCCGCAACCTGATTCCCTACCTCACCGCGACCGAGAACGTGCAACTGCCGATGATCCTGTCGGGCCGTTTCGACCACCGGCGCGCGGAGCGGTTGCTGCGGCTGGTCGGCCTCGGCCATCGCCTGCGCCACCGGCCCGCGACCATGTCCGCCGCCGCCCCGGGCCGGTGCCCAGGCCGGGGGGCGAGCAGCAGCGGGTGGCGATCGCCATCGCGCTGGCCAACCAACCGCCGGTGCTGCTCGCCGACGAGCCGACCGGCTCACTGGACACCGAGAACACGATCCGGTTGCTGGAGGTGTTCGACACGGTGCGCCGCGAACTCGGTGTGACCGTGGTAATCGTTACCCACGATACCTCGATGGCGCGCGCGCTGGATCGCTACGTGCAGATCCGCGACGGCAAGACCAGTACCGAGTCGATCCGCCGCACGCGGGTCACCTACACCGAGCAGGGCACCGCCGAGGCGATCGCCGCGCTGCAGAGCGCCACCAGCGCCCCGGAAGGCGGCGATGAGGATGGCGGCGAAGACGCCGCGCAGGCAACCGACGAGGCCAGCCACGAGCACTTCACCCTGCTCGACTCTGCCGGGCGGCTGCAGATCCCGGACGACATGCGCGATTCCTACCGCATCGGCGGGCGCGTGAAGCTGGTGGAGGAGGATGGCCGCATCCTCATCGTACCCGGCGACGATCAGTAGCAGCGGTACTCCTGCGCCATGACCCGGATGCCGGACGATTTCCTGTTTGGCGCGGCCACCTCCGCCGGCCAGATCGAGGGCGCGGCAACCGAGGGCGGCCGCGGCGACTCCATCTGGGACGTGTTCGCCCGCCGGCCCGGCAGGATTGCCGGCGGCGCCACCCCCGCCACCGCCTGCGACCACTTCCGCCGCTACCGCGACGACGTGCGGTTGATGGCCCGCCTCGGCATCGGCGCCTACCGTTTCTCCATTGCCTGGCCGCGCGTGATTCCGCGCGGCTACGGCGCCGTGAACCGCACCGGTCTCGATTTCTACGACAGCCTGACCGATACGCTCCTGGAACACGCCATCACGCCGCTGGCCACCCTCTACCATTGGGACCTGCCGCAGGGCCTGCAGGAACGCGGCGGCTGGCCGGTGCGGGATACCGCCCGCTACTTCGCCGACTTCGCCGAGCAGGTGGTGCGGCGCCTCGGCGACCGGGTGCCGCTGTGGGCAACGCTCAACGAACCGCACGTGGCCGCGCACCTGGGGCATGAGCACGGTGTGCACGCCCCGGGGCTGCGCGGCCTGGGCACCGCCCTGCAGGCGGCCCACCACCTGCTGCTGGCGCACGGCCTGGCGGTGGAGGTGCTGCGCGACCTGGCGCCGCGCGCGCGCGTCGGCATCTCCGTGAACGTCGCTCCGGTACACGCCGCCGGAGACGGCGACGCCGACCAGGCCGCGGCCGCGCGCGCCGACGGCTACTTCAACCGCTGGTATCTCGACCCGCTATTGCGCGGCGCCTACCCCGAAGATCTGACCGACGCCTACCGCGAGCTGGACCTGCTGCCGGAGGTGCACGAGTACGACCTTGCCGCCATCGCCGTGCCGGTCGACTTCGTCGGGGTCAACTACTATTTCCGCTACCTGGTGGCGGCTGACGGCGGCGACGGCACCGGCCTGCGCCAGCGCGAGCTGGGATTTCGCGTCCTGGACGCGGGCGGCGCGGGGTCGCGGGAACGCACCGCCATGAATTGGGAGGTGTACCCGGAAGGGCTCACCGAGGCGGTGCTGCGGGTAACGCGCGACTACGCACCCGCGGCAATCTACCTCACCGAGAACGGCGCCGCGTACGACGACGATCCCGGAGCCGATGGCGACTTCGACGACCGCGCCCGGCAGGCATACCTGCACGCCCACCTGGAGGCGGCCGGCGCCGCTCTTGAGGCGGGCGCACCGTTGCGCGGCTACTTCGTATGGTCGCTGCTCGACAACTTCGAGTGGCAACACGGCTACCGCAAGCGGTTCGGGCTGGTGCACGTCGACTTCCGCACCGGTGCCCGCACGCCCCGGCGCAGCGCCCTCTGGTACCGCGACGCCATCGCCGCCGGGGGCGTGCCGTGATGCCGCCATGGGTCCGCGCCCGCCGCCATCGAGGCACCGGGTGACGGCCAACCGGGACCGCCTGGTCGCGCTGTACGACGCGGCCCTGCGGCGGGTCGATCCGCACGCCATGGTGACGGGCCGGCTTACGGTGGAAGGGGGCGCCCTGGTTGCGGTCGGCGACGGCGAGCCGGTGCGGATCGACCTGGACCGGTACCGCGAGGTGCGGCTGATCGGCGTCGGCAAGGCGGCCGCGCCGATGGGCGGCGGCGTGGAAGAGGTGCTCGGCGAGCGCCTGAGCGGCGGCGTCGCGGTAACCAAGCTCGGCCACGCCGGAGCCGGCCTGCGCCGCGCGCGGCTCCTGGAGGCCGAACACCCGGTGCCCGGAGAGCTGAGCGCGGCGGCCGGACGCGCCATCGCCGCCGAATGCCGGCGTGCCGGAGAGGACACGCTCCTGATCGGCGTGATCTCCGGAGGCGGCTCGGCGCTGCTGACCGCACCCGCCGAGGGCCTGACCCTGGCCGACAAGCAGGAAACCACCCGTCTGCTTTTGGCGGCCGGTGCCACCATCGGCGAGGTGAACAGCGTGCGCAAGCACCTGTCGGCGCTCAAGGGCGGGCGCATGGCGGAGCTGATCCATCCGGCCACCTCGCTCAACCTGATCCTGTCCGACGTGGTCGGCGACCGGCTCGACACCATCGCCTCCGGCCTCACCGCCCCCGATCCCACCACGTTTGCGGACGCGGCCGCGATCCTGCAGCGCTACCGGCTGTGGCCGGCCGTCCCCGGCGCCGTGCGGGCGCGCATCGAGGCGGGCCGCGCCGCCGCGATCCCGGACACGCCCAAACCCGGGCACCGCGCGTTCGGCTCCACCCACAACCTGCTGCTCGGCTCCGGGCAGGCCGCGGTCACCGCCGCGGCGGACGCCGCCCGGGCCGCCGGCTACGACACGCTGGTCCTGTCCACCCAGCTCACCGGCGAGGCGCGCGAGATCGCGGCCGTGTTCTATGCCCTGGCGCGCGACCTGCGCAGCGGCCGCCTGGCGCTGCGCCTGCCGGCATGCATCGTCGCCGGCGGCGAGACCACGGTAACGGTCACCGGCTCCGGCATTGGCGGGCGCTGCCAGGAGATGGCGCTGGCGTACCTGGTCCAGATGGCGGAAGACACCGACCCGCCGCGCACCGCCACCTTCCTGGCCGCCGGCACCGACGGCAACGACGGCCCCAACGACGCGGCGGGGGCATTCGCGGACGCCGCCGCCGTGGCCGCCGCGGCCGCCCTCGACCCGCGCGCGGCGCTCGCTGCCAACGACTCGTACGGCTTCGGCGCCGCGGCCGGGACGCTGTTCGCGCCGGGCCCAACCAACACCAACGTCGCCGACCTCTACCTGCTCACCGTCGACCGCCCCTGAGCGCCGCTTGCCGTGGCCGTGCCGCCGCGCGCGCCGCTACATTGTCAGTGGAGGCACACAACAGATGCCCGACGCTGACCACAGCCACCACGCCAACGGTTCCAACGGTTCCAACGACAAGTGGCAGTTCCTGCAGCCGCCGCAGTCCGACGGCGGGCCGCGCGAGCAGCCGCCGCTGATCCGTCCGCCGAGCCGGGGCCAGTTCCGCTTCTCGATCTGGTTCATCGCGCTTGCCGTCATGGTCCTGCTCCTGGTCAACTCGCTGGTCGGCAACCGGCAGATGGCCACCACCGTCGACTACAGCACCTTCAAGAACCTGGTCACCGACGGCCAAATCAAGCGCGTGCGCATTACCGACAACTACTACGTCGGGCTCGGCGCTACCGAGGCGGAACTGTCCCGGCTGCGCGAGGCAGGCTCTACGACCACGACGGCGGTGGGCGAGTGGCGCACGGTACGGGTCGAGGATCCCGGCTTTGTGGCGCTGCTCGACGACAACGGCGTCCAGTACTTTGCCGACCCGCAGGGCGGCCGGCCGCTGCTCGGGTTGATCCTGCAGTGGGTGGTGCCGCTGGGGCTGATGTTCCTGGTGTGGCGCCTCATGTTCAAACGGCTCGGCTCGATGGGCTCCAACGTGATGGCGTTCGGCAAGTCGCGCGCCCAGGTGGTGGCCGAGGGAGAAACCGGGGTGCGGTTCGCCGACGTGGCGGGCGCCGATGAGGCGAAGGCGGAGCTGGAAGAGGTGGTCGACTTCCTGAAGAGCCCCGAGCGCTACGTCGAGATCGGCGGCAAGATCCCCAAGGGCGTGCTGCTGGTCGGCGCGCCCGGCACCGGCAAGACGCTGCTCGCCCGAGCGGTGGCCGGCGAGGCGAGCGTGACCTTCTTCCGCCTCAACGGCGCCGACTTCGTGGAGATGTTCGTCGGTGTCGGTGCGGCGCGGGTCCGCGACCTGTTCAAGCAGGCGCGCGAGAAATCGCCGTGCATTATCTTCATCGACGAACTCGACGCCATCGGCAAGAGTCGCGGCGTCGCCATGACCGGCGGCAACGACGAGCGCGAACAAACCCTCAACCAGCTCCTGGTGGAGATGGACGGTTTCGACGCCCGCTCCGGGGTGATCATCCTGGGCGCCACCAACCGCCCCGAGGTGCTGGACGCGGCGTTGCTGCGACCGGGGCGATTCGACCGCCAGGTGTTGGTCGACAAACCGGACCTGACCGGCCGCGAAGCGATCCTGAAGATCCACAGCGCAACGGTGAAGCTGGAGCCGGAGGTGGACCTGCTGGAGGTGGCGCGCGCCACGCCCGGCTTCGCCGGCGCCGACCTGGCCAACCTGGTCAACGAGGCGGCGTTGCTGGCGGTGCGCGCACGCCGCAAGCTGGTGTCGCAGCGCGACTTCGGCGAAGCGATCGACAAGGTGGTGGCCGGCCTCGAGAAGCGCAGCCGCGTGCTCAGCCCCAAGGAGAAGGAGATCGTCGCCTTCCACGAGGCGGGGCACGCCCTGGTCGCGCACCACACGCCGGGTTCCGACCCGGTGCGCAAGATCTCCATTGTGCCGCGCGGGCTCGGCGCCCTCGGCTACACCATGCAGACCCCCGCCGAGGAGCGCTTCCTGCTCACCGAAAAGGAAATCCTCGGCCGCATCGACGTGCTGCTCGGCGGCCGCGGTGCCGAACAGGTGGTGTTCGGAGAGATCTCCACCGGGGCGGCCAACGACCTGGACCGCTCCACCGACATGGCCAAGCGCATGGTCACCGACTTCGGCATGAGCGAGAAGTTCGCCAACATGCGCCTGCCCTACCGGCAGGAGAGCCCGCTCCTCGGCCACAACGGCCACGCGGTCAACCGCGAATATTCGGAGGCGACTCAGCAGTACATCGACGAGGAAACCGCGCGCATCATCCGCGACCGCTACCGGCGCGTCGTGGACTTGCTGCGCGAGCGGCGTGACGCCCTGAAGGCAGTAGCCGCCCGCCTGCTGGAACAGGAAGTGCTGGAGTCGGACGAATTCTCCCAACTCGCCGGATCGCCCGCCGCGGTCGCTGCCGGATAACGATTCCGGCACTGCGCGCCGGCCCAGCCGCTAAAGCGAGAGGGGCGAACAGCGTCGTCAACGACTGAAGCGCTCCTCCATCGTGCGGCGCAGGACCACGGCCGGGTCGGTCTCGTCGACGGTCACGTCAGCCCAGCGCAGTACCTCGCCGGCGGCGCGTGCCCGGCGCAGGGTGACGCCGTGGGCCAGGCCGAGCGGCAGCGCGCCCAGCTCCACGGAACGCGCGGCCGGGAGTTGCCTGCCCCAGACGGTGTAGCCGCCCTCCCCGTCCAGCTCTTCGCCGGCGGCCAGGTCGCGCTTGGCCACGGCGGCCACGTCGGAGCGGAAGCCGGTGGCCGCGCCGGTCGGTTCGCCGCGCAGGGCGACCGATGCTATCGACACGCCCAGCTCCAGGCCGATCAGGTGGTCGGGCCGGTACAGCGCCAGGTAAGAGCCGGTGGCGTCGGCCTGGAAGCCATATTCGCGGATGCACTGCGCGACGTACTCCTGGCCCGCCTCCACCACCACGTAAGTACCCATCTTCAGGTCGTGCGGCACCGCGCTGCCGTCCCGGTTAAGGCTGGACACCACCTCGGTTACGGCAGCGCCGCCGGGCTCCGCCGCCAGCACCCCGCCCAGCGCGCGCGGACGCAGGCGCTCGGCGAGCTGGTCGCGCGCCACCGGCGGGAAACTCAGGCCGTCCGGCTGCGGCACCAGCCCGGTGGCGTTGCACACCGCGGTCATCTCGATCGCCGACTTGCTGCCGTCGATGAAGCTGTTGAACATCTTTGGATCCATGCGGCCACGTGTGGCCACATCCTTGTCAATGCCAAAATTATTCCATACCGTGTCGGGAGTTGACTGATGGAATGAGGGCCGGTAGCGAGTGCCCTTGCCGGCCGCGGTGACGCGGAAGCCGGCGGTGCGCGCCCAGTCCACCTGCTCGCAGATCAGCGCCGGCTGATCGCCGTACGCCAGGCTGTACACCACGCCGGCGGCGGCCGCGCGCTCGGCGAGCAGCGGTCCGGCCACCACGTCCGCCTCCACCGTGACCATCACCACATTGAGCCCGGCGTCGATCGCCGCCACCGCGTGGCGCAACCCCACGCGCGGATCGCCAGTCGCTTCTACCAACACGTCAATGCCGCCGGCCCCGATCACCCGCTCGCCGTCCTCCCCGGCGCGGGTCCCGCGACCTGATCTCCCTCCCAGCCCGCCCCCGCCAGCAGGCCGCGCACCTTGGCCACGTCGCGGTCGGCAATCGCCACCACGTGCATGCCCGGCGTGCGCCGCGCCTGGGCCAGAAACATCGATCCGAACTTGCCGGCGCCGATTATCCCCACCCGCACCGGGCGTCCCTCGGCCGCGCGCCGCTCCAATCCCACAGCCAGATTCACGGTGCATCCCTCATGCGCGCCACCCTACCACGGATGCCGAGCCGCTGAGCCAACTGAGCGAACTGAGCCAGCGGACGGTTGACAACCGGCCACGGCACTCCCCAAGGTGGCGCGCAGAGCACAACGAACCATGAAAGACCCCAAGATCACCAAGCTGGAAATTCACGAGTACCGCTACGAGCTGCCCGACATGGGGCATGACGAGGACGGCTTCAACATGGTGTACGAGCCCGGCGGCCGGCTTCCGGCCGGCGGCCAGATTCTGCGCCTGTTCACGGACACCGGGCCGGTCGGCGAGTGCCTGGCGGGGCGCGGTTCCGAGCTGTCCACCATCCCCCAGTTCTGGCACTACCTGAAGGGCAGGAGCGCCCTGCACCGCGAGCAGATCTACGACGACATCAAGCGCGCCCTGCGGCAGAGCGCACGCATCGGCGTGGCGCCGATCGACAACGCCCTGTGGGACATTGCCGGCAAGCTGTTCGACGTGCCGATCCATCGCCTGCTCGGCGGCCACAAGAAGTCGGTGCCCTGCTACGCCAGCACCTACCACGGCGACCAGGCCGGCGGCCTCGACAGCCCGCAGGCGTACGCCGACTTCGCGGTGCAGTGCCGGGAAATAGGCTACCCGGCGTTCAAGATCCACGGCTGGAGCAAGGCGCCGGTGGCGCAGGAGGTGGCCAACGTGCTGGCGGTGCGCGAGGCGGTCGGCGACGGCATCGACCTGATGCTCGACCCCGCCTGCGAGCTGCGCACCTTCGGCGACGCGGTCAAGGTGGGGCGCGCCTGCGACGAGGCGGCCTTCTTCTGGTACGAGGACCCGTTCCGCGACGGCGGCATCTCCCAGTTCGCGCACCGCAAACTGCGCCAGTTGATAAGGACACCGCTGCTGCAGACCGAACACGTGCGCTCGCTGGAGCCGCACATCGACTTCGTGGTGGCCGACGCTACCGACTACGTGCGCGGCGACATCGGCTACGACGGCATCACCGGGGTAATGAAACTGGCCCACGCCGCCGAGGCGCTCGGCATCGACATCGAGTTTCACGGCCCGAGCCCGGGGGCGCGGCAGTGCATGGCCGCAATCCGCAACACCAACTACTACGAAATGGGCCTGCTCGGCCCCAAGGCGCCGCCGTCGCACGCCACCGAGCTGTACCTGGACCACCGCGACGAGCTGGATGCCATCGACGAGCGCGGCCATGTGCCGGTGGGGCAGGCGCCGGGGCTCGGCGCGCGAATCAACTGGGACTGGGTTGCGGCCCACCGCACCGGCATCCAGACCTACGACTGACGGGATAAGGCAATGGCGAACGGAAACTTGGCAGTAAGCGACGCCCAGCGCGAGCAGTTCCGCGAGGAAGGGCTGTGCATACTCGAGGGCGTGATCGATCCGGACACGGTGACGATGCTGCGCGAAGAGTGTTCCTACTATCTGGGCTACATCGACGCGGTAATGGACGAGCAGGGCATCTCCTCCATCGGCATCACCCACCGCGGCAGCCGCTACTTCATCGCCAACCGCTACCGCGTCAGCCGGCGCATGCGCAGCTTCATTTTCGGCGAGCTGATGGCGGAGGTGACGCGGCGCCTGCTCGGCGACGAGGTGTACCTGTTCAATGAGCAGTGGGTGGTCAAGGGGCCGGAACAGGGCATGAAGTTCTCCTGGCACCAGGACTCCGGCTACGTGCAGACCCGCGACCCGAGCGCCACCCATCCGCCCTACCTGACCTGCTGGTGTGCGCTCGACGACGTCGACGAGGCCAACGGCACCGCGTACGTGCTGCCGCATTCGCGCGGCGGCACCCGCGACACCATCTACCCGCACGGCCGCGAGGAGGGCAGCAACGACCTGGTCGGCTACGGCGGCGACGATCCGGGCGATCCGGTAATCGCCCCGGCCGGCAGCATCGCGGCGTTCAGCAGCTACAACCTGCACCGCAGCGGCGCCAACACCAGCGACGGCATGCGCCGCGTCTACCTGCCGCAGTACAGCGGCGCCCCGATCCGCGGCCGCGCCGGCGAACTGTGGGGCATGGCGGTGCCGTTTCTGAACGGCGGACGCGTTGTCTACCAGGCCGGCGAAGATACCCCGGAGCGGTACGGCCCACACCCGCGCACCTGACCGCGCAATTGCGTTACAATGGGAGTATGAATCGGCGTCCACTGGTTATTGGGGCAATCGCGGTCGGAGTTGTGGTGGTGTTGGCCGTGGGCTGGTATCTGGCGTCGCCGCTGTTCATCAATCGGATGGTCAGCGAGGCGTTCCCGATCGAGATACCGTCCGCGGCGCAGATGCGGGAAATGTCGGCGGACGAGATGGACGCCATGGAACAGCAGATCATGGACGCCATCCCCTCCGCGGACGACATGGAAGCGATGCCGGAACGGGCACGCGAGCGCATCCGCAAGGACGTGGAACGGTTCGCCGCGGCGATGCCGGACAAGCACGCGTTGGAGCCGATGCCGGGCGCGCCGGTGCTGCTCGCGAGCGGCGAGTTCCGCGACGCCGACCGGTTCCACAAGGGTAGCGGCCTCGCCAAGCTGTACGACATCCCGGCGGTCGGGCGCGTACTGCGCTTCGAGGAGTTCCGCGCCACCAACGGTCCCGACCTGCACGTCCTGCTGGCCGCCGCTCCCCTGCCCACCAACCGTCACGACCTGGGCGAGTACATCGACCTGGGATCGCTGAAGGGCAACGTCGGCGACCAGAACTACGAGATCCCCGAAGATATCGACGTGGCGCGCTACGGCAGCGTGGTGATCTACTGCAAGCCGTTCCACGTCGTGTTCGCCACCGCCCCCCTGACCCGCGCCACCGGCGGCTGATTGTTCACCGGACCGCGGCGTCCCCGTCTGCCGGTGCATCGGAGCCTGGGTTTCAACTCAGAGGCAGATGCGGACCTATGTACCCGACCTCTATCTCGCAGGTACTTGGTTGGAAACGCAAATGGATGCGGCCACCGGCACCGTAGCGGGCGTGCCACTCAAAGATCTCATGTGCACCCTGCCGTGTCTGAAAGCCGCGCGCGTTCCACAACTTGGGGGTAGTTCGTACGGTTTCGCTCTCCGGCGTGACCTTCGTCTTCCAGGGCGGAACCGGCCCGCCCACGTTGTGCCACTCCGCCGCCGATCGGTCGAGGTCGGCAAGCTTTCCGATGATTGTACCCAGATGTGTCGCGGCGCGTCTGAGATCGGCCTCCACTCCCGGGCCGAAGTGGAGGTGTGGAAACGCCTGGTTTCGATTCTGCCACAAATCGGACGGGCCCTTTGCAGCGCGGAATCGTGCTCCGTGCCGCTCCAGGATCGATTGAGCATGGGCGAATCGAGACAGACTGTCGATTGCTTCGGAGGTTTCTGAGATAGCTCCGTCAGACAGCATCTCAAGGAACCGCACCGTAAGCCTGTCCTGATCCCACGCTGGTTCTGATGGGAGACCGACTGCGATCCCATCCGAAATAGCACAGAGCACAAGAGGTGCACCATCTTCTCCTGGTAGTGTTTGATCTTCACATCCTCTAAAACGATCATGAACATCTACGCTGATGGCGCTCAGGAGTGGCGTCTTTGTCCCCAATTTAACGAGAAACAGGTACTCTTCGCGAGCTCCCGCCTTGCGGAGATCCTGATAGGCGTCGTATAGCGAGTAACCGGGAGAACACAGCGTCTCATGATGCCCGCGGTACATTCTCAGGCTCCTCTCAACCACTCCCTCTTGCACGAGTTGAGCCATACCACCAGCCATGTCCCTAATCCAACCGACGATCGTAGGTTGGTTTGTGGCCGATGAGACGCTCGTATGATTGAGGATCATTTCCCGCATTTCAAGATCTTGGCGCAAGTAATTTCGCAAGGTTTTCCTCGTGCTGATCGAAGAAACCGCTGGGCCACGAAGACAGCCGTCCGTCAGTGTCGATCCGTGGAGAACTGACTACCGTTGTAGCGCCGTCCCGTTCAAAGTAGTGGAATGCCGTCCCATGCGGGTGTATGAGCCGATTGCGCACCGCGATCCGCACTCCGTCCATGAAGTGATCACTGTGGGTCTCGGCAATGACTTGAACCCCCGCAAGCGCAGCGCGAACTGCAAGTTCGGCCAACCGCGTCTGCCCTCGCGGATGCAGGTGCGCCTCGGGGTTTTCGATCAAACACAGTGTTCCGGTGGGCGCCAGAAGTGCGGTCAAGACGGGCAAAATATACGACAATCCAAACCCGACATTGGTGGCTCGGAAGCGTCGAGTCCGGACATCACCCGGGCGTTCGAACGAGAATCCGCCGACCAGTGCATCGGCGTCCCGAATCGCCTCGAATTCGAGATGCGCACCCGGGCTTACGTCTTGGAGCCAGTAGTCCACCACTGCAGTGAGTCTTCGGTTGGACGAAGCCGCGCAGCGGGGGTCACCATCGGGCAGAGATTCATTTTGCCTTGCTTCAAGGTAATTCAAAACGTACTCCCCGCGTGCGCCGAGCTCACGGCGGTGGGCGGCCGTCTCTGAGCGGGTGTAGATCTTCCGTGGACCAATTCGTTCGGCGCTTACGTATTGCAGATGAGCAAATGGCGCGACCGCGAGCCACTCGTCCAGTGGGCCGGAAGACCGATCGTCCGTCGCCGTCAACTGGTCGGCGTCGCCGGAATACCGAAACGACAGACGGCAGGGCGCGGCCATGTCGGTGCCGTGCAGCTCGAATTCCAGGTCATCGCTATCAGCGTCCTCAAAAAGAACGTCGCGACCCGTGCCGAGATCCGCGAACTCTCCGATCAGCATCAGCCTGCCGTCACTCAACTCTCCAGCGACCGCCGACTGCTTCAGAATCAGCAACGCTTGCAGGAAGCTACTCTTCCCCATACCATTCAAGCCGCACAGCAGCGTGATCGGCGCAAGATCGAGAGACAATTGGTCAAAACACTTGAAATTCTTGAGAGACAGTCTGCAAAGCATCAGACCACTTCCTTGATCAGCTGATCGATTGCTCCGAACCGTTTCCGTACGCGGACCGGAGTACCAGTAGAATACGAGATCGCATACCCGAATTCTGTATCCTCGTTCATCAGCGTCATAAATTTGTTCACAACTGTGACCCGGTTTTCGACCAGTGTTTCGATTTGTGACTCCGAACATCGAGCCAACCCCACTGACCACGACTCGAACAAAGCTCGACTGACACGGAAGCGGCCATCTTTGGGATCGTACCGCTTGCGGAACGCGTCGTCATTGAAGATTCGATATGCTGCTACCATCGCTCTTTGAAATGCGGTAGCAAGTAGCCCTCGCTGATGGTCGTCCATGCCGTTTATCTTGTCCATAACAGATCCGAGATATCCGTCGAGGTCATTCGTCGAGTATTTCTCCCATCGATCGATGTAGAATGCGAGAAATCGGAGAACCAACTCTCGATCCTCCATTCTGGCCTTGCTGATCGTATGTGAAGTAGCATTCAAGAACGCTTCTGTATCCGCCAATTGCGGAAGGAACTCACGAACGTGACCCGGGTGCAGTGCATGCCGAATCTCCTGACCGTTCAGTGGCTTACCTCCGGTATTGAGACGCAAGAAAATGTTGAACATCACTTCCTTGGGTGTACCCGGGTCGATAACGTGAACAACGAACTGTGTCTCCCCAATGCGTCTCTGCATCTTCCGGGGAAGGTCATCGTGCCGTTTGCCGTTGAGATGAGTAAGGTATTCGAGTCTACTCAGGGGAAACTGTCCCGATACAAATCCAAAAATGGTCGACGTCCGCTGCACTCCATCGACTACCGACCACACATCATCTTCATCCGCCGCGACGTAGAACACTGGTATCGGTATGCGTAGCAAGAGTGATTCAATAAGGCGACTCTTCCTCTGCGCATCCCAGATGCCAGCAAGACGCTGAAATTCCGGAGCGAGATCGATCTCCGCATGGGTGATTCGTGATACGATCTGATCAACAAGAATCGGTACGGTGCGAACCTTTATTTCTTCCGGGTTGAACGGTTGGGTGATTTCGTCGAGATCTTGCTGCTCTTCTTCCAGTGTGGTTTGGCTTTCGACGACGCCCTCGGTGCTGACCTGTGTAGCAGTAGCCATGAGTTCCTTCTCAAACTACCATACGAATCCATCCGTCGTTTGGCAAACTTGGAGCGCGTCACGCGAAGCCGCACAGGAGAGTGGCCCACATGGAATTGTTGCCGATGCGACCCGCTGTGTCCTACCCGGCAGCGAGCACCAGGATTACGCCGGCCACTGCCAGCAGTGTGCCGGCCAGAGTCATGGCGCTCGGCGGCTCGCGCAGCAGAAGGGCGCTCAGCGGCGCGGCGTACAGCGGGGCGGTGGCGCCGATGATGGCGGTGAAGGTGGCGCCCGCCAGCTTGATCGACTCCACGTAGAGCGTACCGACTACTACCCATCCGAGCAGACCGCCCAGGATCAGCAGCCACATCGTGCGGCGGTCGCGCAGCACGCGTTCGGCGGCGTCCAGTGCCCCGGGCCGCCGCAACGCCACGCTCAGCGACAGCAGGGCCGCGATCGGCACCCGGACCGCGTTCACCGCCAGCGTGGTCATGCCCTCGGCCGCCTTGGCGGTCAGAATTACCTCCAGCCCCCACACCACGGCGGTAATCGTGGCCAACAGCAGTCCGATCCTGCGCTGCCGCCGCGCCACGTCCGGCACGCCGCCGTGCGCGGTAGTCGGCCGCGGCTTCGCTAGCGCTCCCGGACGCCGCTCCGGCAGTGACAGTACCGCGCCCGCCGCCACCACCAGCAGTGCGCCGACCGCCGCGAGCAGCGGCGGCGCCTCGCCCAGCAGGAGAAAGGCGAACAGCATCGTGAAGATCGGGAAGCTGCAGGTCACCGGGACCGTACGCGCCACCCCCACCAGGCGCAACGCGATCACGCTGCAGGTATCGCCGACCAGTCCGCCTACCACGATGGCAGCCACGATCAGCAGGATGCGCGTTGGGGTGAAGGTGGATGCGCCGGGTGCACCGGCGGCCAGGAACCAGACCACCAGCACCGCCGCCCCCAGCAGTGCGCGCAGCCCATTGAGCACGAACGGGTCCAGCCGCTGGGAAAGGTGGCGCAACAGGATGCTGGTGACGCTCCAGCACACGGCGTGAGCGAAGGCCACGACGATGCCCATCGCGATCATGACGGCGGCACCCGGAACGACCGGCGTCGAATGAATGTCGTCGCACTGTGCCGCCGCTCCACAACTCAGTATGATGGCTGTACCATGGGGAGGCAACCATCCGTTCCGGAAGAGCGCTCCGCGGCGAACGCATCGCCGCGCCAGCGGCTGGCCCGCTTCGTGCAGCGTTGCCGCGAGCGCGCGGACAACGCCAAATCCGCCCTGACAGTCCATGGCGTTACTTACGCCGCCGTCAACCTCGGGCTTCTGCTGATCAACCTGCTTACCTCGCCCGGCTTCCTGTGGTTCCTGTTCCCGGTCGCCGCGTGGGGCATCGGGTTGCTGCAGCACTTCACCGAGGGGCGCGTCCGGGAGCGGGAAGCGCGCGACGCCGCTACCCTGCCGCCGCTCACCAAGCGCGCCCTGGCGCGGGTGCGACGGCTGTTCAAGGTGCGGCGGCGCCTGCGCCATCACCTCAGCACGGTGGCCGGTCTTTCGGCGTTCCTGGTCGGGCTCAACGCGTTCTTTCCGGCGGAGGGCCCGTGGGCAATATTCCCGATTCTGGCGCTCGGGATTCCTTTGGCTATCCACAATGCGGTCGCTCGGTCGCGACGCAAGCGCCTGCACCGCGAGCTGGCGGAGGAGGGGATGGATATCGAGGCAGCGTCGGCGGACCTCGCGGCGCTGGCCGTGGACGCCCCCGAGGCGCTGTTCGCCGATGCGCCGCTGTTGGCGGAGGCGGCGGAGTTGCGCGAGGCGATTCTTGCCGACCTGCAGGACGGGGGCGCGGATGCGGACCGCTGGCGCACCGAGCTGCAGCCCGAGCTCGACACCTACACGCGCCAAATCGGCGAACTGTTGCAGACGCGGCACGAGTTGGAGCGCGCCGGCGCGCGGGTGTCGGCAGCGGAGATCACGGAACAACTTGCCGTGCTGAACGGCAAGCTGGACGCAGCGACCTCCGCCGAGCTGCGCCGCGAATACCAGACCGCGGTGGAGCAGTACGAGGGTCAAGCCAAGTCGCTCCGGGATCTGCAGGAACGTATCGAGATGATCGACTTGCGCGCCAAGTCCGCTGTGCTGGCGCTGCGCCAGCTCTCGCTCGACATTCCACGGCTGCGCACCGCCCCGGCCGGTGAGCCAGCGGGCCTGGCATCGCTACGCGACAAGTCGCAGGAACTGACCCGTTACCTCGACGACCTGCGCGCCGGCCACCGTGAGCTGGACGCCGCCGCCATGCGCGTGCGCTAGGGCGGCGGCAGCGTTGGCCTCCCGTCCGCCCGGCATCGACGGCCGGCTCACCGACTACGGAGATCCCGGCTTCAGTTCCTTTCTGCGGCGGGCCTTCCTGGCCTCCGCCGGCTACGACGAGGGCGACGTCGACCGTCCGGTGGTGGCCATCGTCGATACCAGTTCCGACTACACCACCTGCCACCGCGACATGCCGGCGCTGGCCGCGGCGGTGCGGCGCGGCGTGCTGCAAGGCGGCGCACTGCCGCTCACCCTGCCCACCCTGTCGCTGGGCGAAATCCTGATTTCGCCCACCGCCATGCTGTACCGCAACCTGCTGGCAATGGAAACCGAGGAGGCGCTCACCGCGTACCCAATGGACGCGGCGGTGCTGCTCGGCGGCTGCGACAAGACGGTGCCGGCGCAACTGATGGCGGCGGCATCGGCGGACGTGCCGGTGGTGTCGGTGGTTACCGGCCCGATGCGCACCGGCTACTGGCGCGGCACCCGGCTGGGCGCCTGCACCGACTGCCGCGCCCACTGGCTGCAGTACCGCGCCGGCGAGCTGGACAACAGCGAAATCCGCGAGGTGCAGCAGGAACTGTGCCCGACCGGTGGCACCTGCATGGTGATGGGCACCGCGTCCACCATGGCCTGCCTGACCGAGGCGCTGGGGCTGATGCTGCCGGGCGGCGCCGCCGCGCCGTCCGGCTCCGGCGCCCGCCTGCGCCACGCGGTGGCCTCCGGCCGCCGCGCAGCCGCCCTGGCGCGCAATCCGATTCGCCCGCGACAGGTGCTCACCGCGGCGGCAATCGCCAACGCGGTTACCGTCCTGCTGGCGATCGGAGGCTCCACCAACGCCATTATCCACCTGCTGGCAATCGCCCGCCGCGCCGGCGTGCCACTCACCCTGACCGCATTCGAGCAGGCGGCGGCGCGGGTGCCGCTGCTGGTCAACTGCAAGCCCAGCGGCGCACTATGGCTGGAGGACCTGCACCGCGCCGGCGGCATGCCCGCTGTGCTTGCCGAACTAGGTCCGTTGCTGAATCTCGACGTGCTTTGCGTGACGGGAAATACGCTCCGTGAGCAGCTCCGGGAACACGCCGCCGGCAGAGCTGACCCCACACAGAGTGAGCGCTCAATTTCGGCCTCGCAGGCACCGGGCGTAGTGGTCGGCACGCTCGCCGAACCGGTCGGGCCGCCGGGGGCGCTCACCGTGCTGCGCGGGTCACTGGCGCCCGACGGCGCCGTGCTGAAGCGGTCGGCCGCCACGCCCGCCCTGCTGAAGCATCGCGGACCGGCGCTGGTATTCGAGTCGCCCGCGGACCTGGCGGCGCGCATCGACGATCCCGCCCTGCCGGTTACGCCAGAACACGTCCTGGTGCTGCGCAACAGCGGCCCCGCGGCCGCCGGCATGCCGGAAAACGGCTCGGTGCCGATTCCGCGCAAGCTGGCGGAGGCCGGCGTGCGGGACATGGTGCGGGTATCGGACGCGCGCATGAGCGGCACCGCCGGCGGCACCGTGGTGCTGCACTGTTCCCCGGAGGCAGCGCGCGGCGGCCCGCTGGCGCTGGTCGAGGATGGCGACCTGATCCAGCTGGACGCCGACGGCGGCCGCATCGACCTGCTGGTATCCGAACAAGAGTTGGCGGCGCGCCGCTCCCGCGCACCTGCGCCGCCGGCCCCGCCCCGGCGCGGCTGGAAGCGCCTGCACGCCGAGCACGTGCTGCCCGCCCACCTCGGCGCCGACCTGGACTTTCTCGCGCCCGACCCCGATACGAGTCCTATTCGATAATCTTGGTGAGCGAGTACTCGACGATGCCGCTCGCACCGGCCTCCTTGAGGCGCGGGATGATGTCGCGCACCACCGCCTCGTCGATCACCGTGTTCACCGCGATCCAGTCGCCGTTCACCAGGCCGGACAGGGTCGGCTTCTGCAGGGCCGGGAGGACCGCCACCACGCCGTCCACCTTGTCCTGGGGCACATTCATCATCAACCCCACCTTGCCCTCGGCTGCCATGGCGCCGCGCAGCATCAGCGTGATGTTGTTGATCTTGCGCCGCTTCCAGTCATCCTGCCACGCCGTTTCGTTGGCGATCAGGCGCGGCGTACTCTCCACGATCGTGTCCACGATGCGCAGGTTGTTGGCGCGCAGCGAACTGCCGGTCTCGGTAATCTCCACGATGGCATCCGCGAGGCGCGGCGGTTTCACTTCCGTGGCGCCCCAGGAGAACTCCACGTACGCCTCCACGCCGTGCCGCTTCAGGTAGTCGGTGGTGAGGTTCACCGCCTCGGTGGCGATGTGCTTGCCCTGCAGGTCGCGCGCGCTCTGCACCGGCGAGTCCTCCGGCACCGCCAGCACCCAGCGCACCGGGCGCCGGCTCACCTTGGAGAATACCAGCTCGGCGACTTCCACCACCTCGGCGCGGTTCTCCACGATCCAGTCGTGCCCGGTCAGCCCCGCGTCCATGACGCCATCCTGGACGTAGCGCGCCATCTCCTGGGCGCGGATCAGGATGCACTCGATCTCCGGGTCGTCGATCTCCGGATAGTAGGAGCGCGACCGGAAGGTGATGCGGTAGCCTGCCTGCTGAAACAACTCGGCGGTGGCGTCCTGCAGGCTGCCCGCCGGGATGCCGAACTTCAGTACCCGCGAGCTCATTGGCTGTACACCTCTTCGGGGTCGAATACCCGCTCCGCGACCACATGCAACTCACCGTCGGCCACGTGCCGGAAAAAACAGCTGCGGTAGCCTTCATGGCAGGCGGCACCGCCAATCTGCCGTACCTTTACCAGGATGGTGTCGCCGTCGCAATCGACGTACAGGCCGCGCAACTCCTGCACGTTGCCGCTCTCCTCGCCCTTGCGCCACAGCTTGTTGCGGCTGCGCGAGAAGTAGCAGACGCGGCCGGTGCGCAGCGTCTCGGCGAGCGCCTCGCGATTCATGTACGCCATCATCAGCACCTCGCCATCTTCGTCATCCTGCGCGATGACCGGCACCATGCCGCCTGCCTTGTCGAAATCGACCACTCCATCCAACGCTGTCATTGCTGCTCCTCTTCCCCGTACCGCCTACAAGGTAATCATGCACCGCCGCAGCACGAAGCCCCGGCGTCCGGCAGCTACGCGCCGCGTCCCTCGAACCGATCGCGGCCCGCCGCCAGGGCGTGCAGCTTGCGGTCCGCCACGCTGCGCGGGAGCATCCAGAAGCCGCAGTCGGGATGCACCCAGCGGATGCGCTCGGCGCCCAGCACCTGCACGGCTTGTTCGATGCGGGAGGCGATCAGATCGGGACTTTCCACGGCGTTGTCCTTTATATCGACCACTCCGACCCCAAGCGCAATTTCCGGACGCAGATCGGTGAACAGCTCCAGCTCGTCGTAGCCGCGGCGTGCGAACTCCAACACCAGGTGGTCGACGTCAAGGGCATTCAGAAAACCGAGCAGGGCGCGCCACTCGCCGCGCTGAATGCTCTGGCCGCCATAGTTGCCGAAGCAAAGGTGCAGGGCGCGCTCGCCGCGCACGCCGGACAGCACCGTGTTGATCGGCTCATGCGCCCAGGCGGCGTCCTCGGGATTGCCGGTCAGGTTGGCCTCGTCGACCTGGACCACCGCGGCGTCGATCTCCGCCACCTGGGTGCGCAACACCTCCGCCAGCGCCGCCGCGAGCGCGCGCAGGTCGCCGTAGTGGCGGTCGAGCAGGGTGCGGGCCAGCATATAGGGGGAGGTGACCGTGAATTTGAGCGGCCGCTCGGAAAGACCGCGCACCAGGTCCCAGGCCGCCGGCAGGTTGAGGCTTCCTTCACCCACCGCGGCGCGTACCACGCCGGCCGGGGCGCTGCGAAACTGCATGCCCTGGAGGCTTCGAAACGCGGCCAGCTCAGCCCGTGTGAGGCCGGTCGCTATGCCGTCCATCGGCGCCACGAAGTAGTCGATCATGCCGTTGGTGTCGGGGTGGTTCACGTCGAAGCGGGAGAATTCGCCGTCGGACAGCAGGTCAATGCCGGCCATCTCCTGGGTCTTGAGCACCACCAGCAGGGCGTCGGCGAGGTTGGGAGCGCTCGGCAAGGCCGCCAGCCAAGCGGGAATGGGATAGCTGCCGACCACGGTGGTGCCGACGCGGTTCCGTTCGGGAAGCACGAGCCGGCTCGTCATTCGGCGATGCCGGTTTCGCCGCGCGGCGCCGCCGCCGGAAACCGTGCCGCGGCGGCCTCGAACTCGTCCCAGATACCCTCCGGCAACGCGGCCGTGGCGTGCCGGAAGCTGGCCGTTATCTCGCCCGGATGGCGGCTGCCGACCAGCGTCGATCCGATGCCGGTGTTCCGCGTGCTGAATTGCACCGCCAGGGCGCCCGCATCGACGCCGCGTTCCCGGCACCAGGCGTACACGGCGGCCGCGCGCTCGGTGTCCTGCGGCTCCTGGCTGCCAAGGCGCGCCTGCTCCGCCGGGTCGGGGCCGGCGAGCAGACCGCGCAGATAGGGGGACGCGCTTACCACGCCGACATCGTGTTGCCGCGCCAGCTCGATCAGCGAACGGGCACTGTCGCGCACCGGACTGTAGTCGTACGGCAGCAGTACCACGTCGAAGCGGCCATCCTCGATGCAGCGCCGGTGCCAGTGATGGTTGCGTACGCCGAGACCGAGCGCGCCGACCGCACCCTCGGCCTTGAGTTCTTCGACCGCCTCGGCGGCGCCGCCCGCCCCCAGAATCTGGTCCATGTGCTCCTCGGAGGCGGGATCGTGCACGAACACGATGTCGAGATATTCCCGCCCGAGCGCCTCCTGACTGATCGCGAATGACCTGCGCACCGCCTCGTTGTCGTAACGCCAAATCATCCCGGAACGAGTGCCCACTTTGGTGGAAACCCGCACCTCGTCACGCTGTTCCTCGCTCAGCCCGCCGAGCGCGACTCCCAGGCTGCGCTCGGCCACCTCGTCCTGGTACAGCGGCGAGGTGTCGATATAGTTGATCCCGAACTCCACCGCGGCACGCACGGTGGCCGTGGCGATCTCTGCCCGCTCGCCAGCCGGGTTGCCGCGATCGCGTGCCTCGCCCAAGAACGCGCCACCCAGTCCCAGCACGGTGACCTCCAGGCCGGTACGGCCCAATTTCCTGCGCGGCAGCAATCCGTGGGCCGGCACGTCCGCTGCTGCTTCGCTGTCCTGTTTCACGGGCGGCACCGTATCACAAGCCCCGCGCAATGACACCCGGAACGCGCATGCGTGGTACGGTTGCCCGCCTCCCATGACCATCCTCAATCGTCTTCCGCGCGTGCCGGCGCAATATCGCTCCGTATACGGCGGACTGTTGACGATCAGCCTCCTGTTCGGCGCCAACTTCACCGTGACCGGTGCCGTCCTTCCCCAGATGATCCGCTCCTTCGACTGGAGCTACACCGCCGCGGCATCGGTGATGGCGGCCGGGTCGATCGGCTATTTCGGCGCCACGTTCGTCAGCGGGTTCGTGGTGCACCGGATCGGCCTGCGCGTGACGGCGGTCATCGGCATGACACTGAATGCCTGCGCGCTGGCGCTGTTCGGTGCGACCCCCTCGCTGCTCGTCAACGTGCTGCTGTACGTGGTTATCGGCGTCGGCAGCGGCTGCGTGGAGGTGGTGCTGAACTATGGCGCGGTACGCATGGAACGCGACGGGCGCAGCCAGCTCATGAACCTGCTGCACGCGGCGTTTTCGGTCGGCGGCATGCTCGGCCCGCTGGCGGCGTCGCGGCTGCTGGACGTAGGAGCACCGTGGCAGGTGGTGTTTCGGATCATCGCCGCCGGTGCCGCGCTGGCCGCCGTGTGGATGGCGCTGCTGCCGTTCCAACGCCTCGAAGAGCCTCTCCCGCCTCCCCGCCGTGGGAACACTGCGAGCGCCGGTGGCAGCGGAGTCGCCGAACTGCCGCTCGACCACCTGCTGGTGGGACTTTGCGTTGCCCTGTTGTTCATCTACGTCGGCGCCGAGGTGGGAGTATCGGGGTGGATCGCCGAGTACTTCGTGAGCGTGCTTGGCAGCACGCCTGCGCAGGGAGCGTTCCTGGTCACGCTGTTCTGGGGTGGCATCCTGGCCGGACGCCTGCTGCTCGCGTTCTTCTACACTGGTACCAACTCCGCGCTCGCCATCCTCACGCTCGCCGCCGTCGCGGCCGCCGGCCTGATCGTGGCGGTTGCAGCCGGCGGACCGGTTGCCGCGGCGGCCGGCTTCGTGGCGGGCGGGTTCGGCTTCTCCTGCATCTACCCCCTGGTGATGTCGATCGTCGGCCGCTACGTTCCGGCGCGCCGGCAGAGCGTAGCGGTGGGGCTCGCCTCCAGCGGCGGGGGAATCGGGGCGCTGGTGTTCCCGCTTCCGATAGCCGCCGTGGCGCAGCAAATCGGCATTCGGCGAGGATTCCTGCTGTACGTCCTGCTCACGCTGCTGCTGATCGGGATCGCATTCGCGACCGTACTCAGGACCCGGGCCATCGACCGCTCGCGGCCGTGATGCCGGCAGCGCTATCCGGATGCCCCGTTGCTGCGCCGGACCGGCTTTGACGACGAAGACGATATCACCCGTAGAATGCGGCTGGCGACCAACTCGTCGCCCACTTCCAGCGTAATCACGTAGGCGCCGAAGTGGTTGAATTTGCAGGTGACCGGCAGCACCAGCTCCACGTCCTCCCGCTCGCTGGCCACGTGGATCTCGCCGCTGCGGGTCACCACCTCCTGCGAGGACTGGCCGTGGGTCACGGTAACGCTGAACTCGTGGGTGCCGCGCGAAACGCTGCCGAGCGAGCCATAAATGAACCAGGACACGCCCGGCGACGGCATACCGGCAAACTGGAAGGACTGGAACACACCAACCAACCCCTTCTTGCCGTTGTCTTCGGTGATGATCCGGTCACAACACAGCAGTGCGTGAACTACCAACTCGTACATGATCGTCGTGCTACCGCAGAGTAGCGGTTTTCGTCCCCCGCGCCAAGCGTCAGCGCCCGTCAGCGCAGTGTCTGCAGGCGCCGGTTGGTCAGCAGGATGAGCGACACCAGCAGCATGAAGCCTCCCATGATTGCGCCTGCCACCTGGCCGCCGAACGCCTCCGCCAAGGCGCCGGCGGGCAGAGCGCCCAGCGGCACCAGGCCGAAAGAAATCATGAACACGCTTGCCACCCGCCCGTGGTATTCCTCGTCGGCAATTTCCAGCATCACCGCCTGGTTGAGCGCCTTGCGGATGGCGTCGCCGATGCCGAGCACCAGCATGCACGCCAACCCGACCCACAGTACCGCCAGTCCCGACATCACCAGGATCGCCGCGCTGGCCACGATCGCGCCACCGATCAGAATCAACCCGCGCCGGCCCGGCCCCACGTTGGCCACCACCACCGCCGCACCGACCGAACCCACCCCCATCGCGGTGACCAGCAGGCCAAGTATCTCCGGACCCTGCTGGTACAGGTCGACCACGAACACCGGCAGGATGAGGCGGAACGGCATCGCCACCAGCGCGTATACCACCGAGATCACGAACAGCATGACGATATCGGGCTGGCCGCGAATGTAGGTCAGTCCCTGCCGGATCGCGGCTTGCTGCGTGCCGCCGACGGCCGGCACGTACTTCGTGGTGATGCGCCCGGTCATCCACACCGCACCGATGCCCATCGCCGCCACCACGTAGTAGGTAACGGCGGGGCCGAACACACCGTACAACCAGCCACCGACGGCCGGCCCGACCAGCGTGGTCAGGCTGAAGCCCGCCGCCATGAGGGACAGCGCGTTGGTCGTCAACCGGCGCCCCACCAGGCCCGGAATCATCGCCTGCCGCGCCGGCACCAGCAGCGCCCACAGCATGCCCTGCAGCGCCGACGACCCGAGCAGGTGCACCCAGGTCACCTCTCCGAACTGAATCGCCAGCCCTACCGCCAGCGCCACCACCGAGAACATCGCCTGCGCCACCTGCACCAGCCGGCGGCGGTCGAACCGGTCCGCCACCGCACCGCCGATCAGCGCCAGCGACAGCATCGGCACGGCGTAGCCGACCGCCACGAAGCTGAGCAGGAGCGGCGAGCTGGTCAGGTCGTAGGCCAGGTAGCCGGACGCCACCATGCGGATCTGCGATCCGCCGAACAGAATCAGCAGGCCGAACCACAGCAGGCGGAAATCCCGCACCGCCAACGACGCGAACGTACTGTTGCGCGCGCGCCGTCCCGTGGCGCGCAATCGTTCGGCTACCGCCAACCGGTTAGCCAATCAATTCCGCGTCCCGCCAGCGCGCGGCTCGCACCTGGGGCACGCGTAAGCTCCGGCGCCGTTCGAGACACACGTGGCACTTGAGAGAGATTGCAGACGGCGTTGGGAGGGCGGCCATGAGAGAGGGTCTTGCGCGTGAGCTTACCACGTCCGAGCCGCGGCGTGCAGGCACCGGGCGGGATTGCTTCGGCATTACCATTGTGCGATCGCTGGCGGGTGCAGCGGACTGCTGCGACGAACTCCCGACGAACCTGACGAACCCCCTCCCGGGCATGACCCGCACAGCGATGATGCGGTACCATGGCGCGATTCCATACCCCACCTGACAGGGAGCACACATGGGCAACGACAAGCTGCGCACCATCCCGGTGAAGGACACCGATGCACCGGAATTCGCCAAGGTGGCCCGCAAGGTAAGCTGGCCGGAGAAGGATGCGGACAAGCCGAGTCAATTCTGGCCGGCGATGAGCGGCTTCAACATCGGCTCCGGCACCGACGTCGACATCTCCTACCTGGAGTCGACCCGCACCGAGCCGTCCAACGGCTTCGACCGCCACCTCAACACCGAGGAGCTGTTCGTGTGTCTGGCGGGTGAGTACGTGATGCCGATGGCGCCGTGCCGCAAGCCGGACGACCCCGACGACGAGCCGCGCATCGAGGATCTGATCGCGTTCCGCGTGCGCGCCGGCGATGCCTACGTGCTGAAGCCCAACGTATGGCACAACGGTGGCTGGCCTACCAGGGAGGCGGGCAGCATGCGCTACATCATGGTGCTGTCCGGGCACCGCGCCGGTGAGGGGCACCAGGGACGCGTCGACCACATCATGAAAACGCTGCCGGAAGGCCAGCAGGTCATTCCGGACGTGCTGGCATAGCTGGCGCCGTGTCGATCGAACTGCCCAATACGGGCAACATCAAGGCGGCCGTGGTCGTCGGCGGCCACGGCTACGACGTGCCGGGTTTCAAGGCGCTATTCGATTCGCTCGAAGGCGTCGACTGGTACTTGCAGGACATCGACAACTGGGCCGGCTCGCCGGTTGCCGACCAATACGACGTGTTCGTGTTCTACCACATGGTGGCGTGGGGCGTGTGGAGCCTGCGCCCCGACATGCAGGAGCGCATCGATACCGTCAACCGGCAGATCGGCAGCACCGATCAGGGCTGGTTCGTATGGCACCACGCGTTGCTGTCGTTCCCGGAGAGCCCCGCCTTCGACCGCGTCTGCAACTCGACCGATCGCACCCTGAAGAAGCCGGGCCGGTTCACGCCGCGCATCGACATGAACGTGCACGTCGAGAGTCGGGACCATCCGGTGACCGCCGGGGTCGAGGACTTCGCCATTTCCGGCGAAGGGTTTCTGCTGCCCGCCTGCGGGCCGGACAGCACCGTACTGCTGACCCACGACCACGCCGGCAACATCCCCTCGCTGGCGTGGTGCCACCAGCTGGACCGCTCGCGCGTGCTGTGCTGGCAATCAGGACACGACGCCACCGAATGGACCAACCCCAGCTTCAAACGAATCTTCCAGCAGGGCATGGAATGGCTGGCCCGCCGCCGGTAATTTGTTCGAATGCAATACTCGGTGGTGCTTGACGCGGTAAACGAAACCGGGTTCGAGGGTTGCTACTACGCTCACATTCCCGCGTTGGATCTCACGACACAGGGTAAGGGGATCGAAGGAGCGGTTGCCGCGGCCAAGGACTTGGCTGAATTGTGGGTTGCGGAGAAACAAACACGCGGCGAGCGGGTTGACGATCGAGGAGTTCCGCAATCTGTGACACGCACATTGTGAGTCGTTCGCGTTGTGCGGCGGAACCACCATGCTTACACTCCGGGTCATGAAGCTGGAAGGGAAATGTGCGCTGGTTACCGGAGGCGCTTCCGGGATCGGCAAGGCGAGTTGCGAGCTGTTCGCCCGCGAGGGGGCCAAGGTTGCGGTGGTCGACGTGAACGGAACGGGCGCGGAGGAGACTGCGCACGGCATCAGCGCGTCGGGAGGCACCGCGCTCGCGTTTACCGCCAACGTCACCGATGAGGGCCAAGTGGCGCGGGCCGTGGCCGGGGCGGTGGCGGAATGGGGCGCGATCGACGTGCTGCACAACCACGCCGGCCTGCTGCCGGCCAACGACGCATCGATCTTTGACATCGACGAGGCGACCATAGACGAGGCGCTGTCGATCAACGTCAAGGGCATGATCCTGGTCGGCAAGCACGTGGCGCGGGTAATGCGCGGCGCCGGTTGCGGGGCGATTGTCAACACCGCCTCCGACCTTTCCTACATCGCGCTCGGCGGCCTTACCACCTACGTTACCTCCAAGAGCGCGATCCCCGGCCTGACGCGGGTGATGGCCGCCGACCTCGCCGACCACGGGGTGCGCGTCAACGCGGTGGCGCCCGGCTTCGTGTACAGCGGCATGACGGCGGGCCTGTTGGACCAGCCGGAGGTGCTGGAGCCAATGCGAGAGACCTACCTGATCAAGGATCTCGGCCAGCCGATCGACGTGGCCAACTGCGTGCTGTTCCTGGCCTCCGACGAGGCCCGCTTCGTTACCGGCGCCGTCCTGGTGGTCGACGGCGGCCACACCGTCCGTTAGCCGGCCGGCGAGCAGGCCAACGCAACCGCCAATGCGAGCAGACTGGAATCCGGCCGACGAGCAGCGCGTCCGCGAGCGCTACCCCGACATGGTGGCGTGCCCGCCGCCGGCGATCCACTCCCGAATCGAACTGCTTGGCAGGCAGTGCACGGTGACCGACCTGAGCCACGAGATCGCCCCGAGCAATCCCACCTTCAAGGGACACCAGCGCACCGTGATGTGGCAGCACCTGTCGCACCAGGACGTGCAGCAGTTCGGCCTTGCCGAGCCGCCCTACTCCTACGAGGTGGTGGCATTCACCCTGTGCGGGCACACCTCCACGCACTGCGACTCGATCAGCCACATCGTGCCCGAGCAGGGCGCCCGGCCGATCGACCAGAGCCCCCTGCAGTGGCACATGGCGCCCGGCATCTGGCTCGATTTCCGGACCAAGGAACCCAACTCCTACATTACCCGCGCCGACCTGGAGCGCGAGATGGCCAAACACGACCTGCAGATCAGGCAGAACTCGGTGCTGCTGTACGCGACGGGCTGGAGCGACAAGTGGGCCGGCGACCCGTACGCCTACATTACCGGCTATCCCGGCCTGGACGAGGAGGCCAGCCATTTCCTGGCCGACTCCGGCGTGGTGGCGTTCGGCGCCGACGCGCCGAGCGTCGACTCCTACCACGAGGTGGCGGTGCGGCGCGTGCAGCCGGCGCACATGATGTGCCGCGAGCGCGGTATCCTGAACATGGAGAACCTGGCCAACGTGCACCTCATTCCCCGGCGCAGCTTCACCTTCATCGGGCTGCCGCTGAAAATCAGGAACGGCGCCGGCTCGCCGATCCGCGCCGTGGCCATTACCGAGGACCAGGATTGAGCATGCAGGCCATGCAGGCGCTGGTGCTGTCCGCTCCGCATGAGTTCTCCGTCGAACAGGTGGCTGTTCCCGAGATCGGACGCGACGACGTGCTGGTGCGCGTCGACACCACCTACATCTGCGGCACCGACCCGCACATCATCGCCGGCGACTTCCCCGGCTTCTGGCCCAAGTCCTATCCATTTGTGCCCGGCCACGAGTGGTCCGGCACCGTGGTGGAGGCGGGATCCGTCGCCGCCGCACTGGGCTGGAGCGCCGGCGACCGGGTGTGCGCTACCTCGCACTGCGGCTGCGGCTACTGCCGCATGTGCCTGACCGGGCGCTACAACCTGTGCCTGAACTACGGCAACGAAGCGGTCGGCCACCGCCAGTACGGCCACTACACCGCCGGCGGCTACGCGGAATACGTGGCGGCCAGCGTGAAGAGCGTGTACCGCATCCCCGACCAGCTCTCGCTCGCCGACGCGGCCGTGATCGACCCGCTGTCGATCGCCCTGTACACGGTCAAGCGCACCCGCCTGCAGCCGGGCGCCGACATCGTGATCCTCGGCACCGGTCCGCAGGGCCTGATGGCAATCCTGTGCGCCGCCGCATTGGGCGCTGGGCGCATCATCGCCGCCGGCAGCGGCGAGCGGTTGGCGCGCGCACGCGAGCTCGGCGCCATCGGCATCGACTACCGCCACACCGACGTGGTCGAAGAGGTGCGCCGGCTGACCGGCGGGCTGGGCGCCGCGCACGTGGTGGAGTGCGCCGGCACCGCGCAGGCGTTCCGGCAAGCGTGCGAAGTGGCCGCCAAGGGCGGCGTGATCTCCGCCATCGGCCTGCCCGCGGAGGACGCCGCGGTTCCGGTGCGCCGCCTGGTGCTCGACGAGGTGGAAATCCGCGGCGGGCGCGCCAACCCCAACACCGCCGAGGAGGCGCTCTCCCTGGTCATCAACGGGCGCGTCGACATCGCCCCGCTGTTCACCCACCGCTTCCCGCTGGCCGACTTCGGCGAGGCGCTGGACACCTACAACGGCCGGGTCGGCGGCGCCATCAAGGTGGCCGTCTGCCCTTCCGGCATCACGTCCTGACGTGGCCGTACAGCCGCCGCGCGCGCCGCACCAGGTAATCGACTCGCTGCCGGTGTGGGGCGTCCCCGACGCCGGCGCCGTGGAGCAGATGCAGCGCTGCCGGCAGCGCGCCGACTACGCCGCCCTGATGGCCGATCACCACCTCGGCTACGCGGTCCCGGTCGGCGGCGTGGTCGCCTGGGCCGACCACCTCAGCCCGTCCGGCGTCGGCTTCGATATTTCCTGCGGCAACAAGGCGGTACTGCTCGACGCCGAGGCCGCCGAGGTGCGCCGCAACATCGGTGCGATCATGGACGACTTGTGGCGCACGCTGTCGTTCGGCATCGGCCGCAAGAACCCCGAGCCGGTGGAGCACGAGCTGTTCGACGACGATCCCGCCTGGGACCTGCCGGAAGCGGCGCAGCACCGCGACATGGCGCGCGCCCAGCTCGGCACCATCGGCTCCGGCAATCACTACGTTGACCTGTTCGCCGACGAAGCGGACCGCGTCTGGGTCGGCGTGCACTTCGGCTCGCGCGGCCTCGGCCACAAGCTGGCCAGCCACTTCATCCGCGCCGGCGGCGGGCGCGACGGCATCCACGTCGACCCGGTGCTGCTGGCCGACGGCAGCGACCTCGGGCAACGCTACCTGGCATGCATGCAGCTCGCCGGCCGCTACGCCTACGCCGGCCGCGACTGGGTGTGCGCCCGCGTCGCCCGCCTCCTCGGCGCCACCATCCTGGACGAGGTGCACAACCACCACAACTTCGCCTGGCGCGAGCACCACTTCGGCCGCGACCTGTGGGTGGTGCGCAAGGGCGCCACCCCGGCGTTCCCCGGTCAGCGCGGCTTTGTCGGCGGCTCCATGGGCGACATCTCGGTAATCGTGGAGGGCATCGACAGCGAAGAGAGCCGGCTCACCCTGCGCTCCACCGTGCACGGCGCCGGCCGGGTCATGTCGCGCCGCCGCGCCGCCGGCAAGCGCCGCCGCCGCCGCGGCCGCGTCGAACAGGTCACCGAAGGCGAGGTGAGCCGCGACATGATGCGCGACTGGCTGCAGCGCGCCGGTGTAGAACTGCGCGGCGCCGGCACCGACGAATCACCGCACTGCTACAAGCGCATCGAAGAGGTGCTCGGCTTCCACGCCGCCAGCATCCGCATCCTGCACACCCTCACCCCCCTCGGCGTCGCCATGGCCGCCCCCAACGAGTTCGACCCCTTCCGCGACTGAGGGCCTCTTCTTGTGTTCAGGTCTGCTCTGGTTGAGAAGGCCACACAGGTTCCCCGGGGCTTTCGGAGCCGGGAAACTGAATGCCGTTCGCGGTGACCGTTTCAATTACGCGGCACGTAATATCTACTGCATCCTCGCCGATTGCCGCGAGATCAGCCCGGGAAATGGGCTGCTCAGACTGCTCGCGCCAGCTCTTCCTCGGCCGGCGACCAATTCGCGCGACATGAGCGCATTCGAATCCGGCGTCCCATGCGAGTTGCGTCAGGTCGGGACTCAGACACTCGTCGATCAGTAACTTCACTAAGACGGACGCAATTCATCCAGCGAGGTCTCACTTGACGAGATAGGTTGTTGCTGTCGCCACGGCGGCTGTTTCTGTGGCCTTGCGAGGTGGGGGAATGCTCGCACGTATTCGACCGCGGCGCGGACCTGACCTTCCGTCAGGTAGGGATAGGCGGCAAGAACCTCGGGTACGGTGTCGCCATTCTTCACCATGTCAGCGATATAGTGTGCAGGCACCCGGGTACCCTTCACACAAGGAGTACCAGAGAGGATCTCTGGATCTACCGCAATGTAACGCTCTGCATCCCTGCCGAGATCTACGGCGGAGAGCCGAGGCGGACGCTTGTCTTCGGCGACCATGGAGAGCACCCAAACCTTCGGTACGCGGGCGAACTTGGCGGCGGCGTCCAGTGATATCGAGCCTTCCCGGTAGAGGTGGGCCGCTGTGCCGGCCATCCACCGCTCGCGCAACTGCTCCGGTGTCCATCGAGGTCCAAGCAGTGCATTCTCTTGATCCAGGGTTGGCGCTGACATCTTCGTCCTCCGACACTATAGCGGTACCTCCCAGTATACCACATCCTGTTCCCGGCACTCCCAGCACGACCAGCGGGAGCTTCGGTCCAGTTCAAGCGGCGGGTTACTGGACGGCGCCGAGGGTGAGGCCGCGGACGAGGCGTTTCTGGACGATAAGGGCGAAGGCGATGACCGGGATCGAGGCGGTGACGCCGACCGCGGCCATCTCGCCCCACAGGATGCCCTTGTTGGTGGAGAAGCCGGGCGCCGCCACCGGCAGCACCACGCGCCAAAACAGCCCCCACTGCGAACAGCCGTCGATCAGCGCCGCCTCCTCCATCTCGCGCGGAACCTCGCGAAAGAACCCCACCATGATCCACGCCACCAGCGGCGTCATGTACACCGGGTAGACCAGGATCAGCGCCCAGTAGGTATCGAGCAGCCGGAGCTCCCGGAACATGGTGGCGCGGTACTCGACCACCTCCGCGGCGCCGGTGTCAGCCTCCGCCTCCAGCGCGCCGCCGATCGGGTTGCGGTCCTGCGCCGCGTGGTGCGGCACGATGCCGTGCCGATGGCTGCCGGGCAGGAAGGTCATGGTGCCCTGATCGCGGGTCACGTCGACCAGCGCCAGCCAACAGGTAATGCCGCGCTCGCCGGCACTCCCCGGCCAATCGTAGCCGGCGTCCTGGTGCCACAGCACCTCGGTCTCCTGGCCCGGCTGCTTGTAGATCATCTGGTCGTACGCCAGCACCATGTCGTCGCCGCCCAGGGTCCTGGCCAGCGCCCCGATACGCGCAAAGTAGGGCATGGCGCGCCAACCGAGCTTTGCCGAAGGATCGCCGAGTTGCACGATCTGCCCCGGCTGCAGATGGTCGTTCCAGCCGGCGATGACCCGTTCCCGGCGCGCCGCCGCCAGGTAGGAAACGAGCATCGGCTCCAGCTCCGCTCCCGAAACCAGGCCGCGAATCACCACGTACCCCCGTTCGTCGAACTCCCGCACCCGCCGGTCCGCCATCTCGGCACCGCCCATCGACCCGTCCATGACGTGATGATCCGCCGCTCCAGCCATACCGTCAATATGCCGGATCCACTACACTGTGGGCGGGGAGGCAGATGGACCTCGAGCGTTACGGCATCCACGTCCGGCAGATTTTCCGCAACCCCTCGCCCGCCCTGCTGTATGAGTCGGCGCTGCGTCACGAACGCGGCACGGCCATTTCCGCGAGCGGCGCGCTCGTTGCCATGAGCGGCGCGCGCACCGGACGCAGTCCCGCCGACAAGCGGATCGTGGCCGAGCCCGCCACCCGCGGCGACGTGTGGTGGGGCGACGTCAACATCGAGCTCGACGAGCACACCTTCGAGATCAACCGCGAGCGCGCCATCGACTATCTCAACACGCTCGAATTGCTGTACGTGATCGACGGCTACGCCGGCTGGAGCACCGCCCACCGGGTCAAGGTGCGGGTGATCTGCGCGCGCGCCTACCACGCCCTGTTCATGCACAACATGCTGGTGCGCCCGAGCCCGAGCCAGCTCCGCCACTTCGGTACCCCGGACCTGCTGATCATCAACGCCGGCGCCTTCCCGGCCAACCGCTACACCACCGGCATGACCTCTACCACCTCGATCGACCTGCACCTTTCGCGCCGCGAACTGGTGATTCTCGGCACCGAGTACGCCGGCGAGATGAAGAAGGGCCTGTTCACGGTGATGAACTACCTCATGCCCAAGGCCGGCGTACTGTCCATGCACTGCTCGGCCACCGCGGACGCAGGCGGCGACGGCGGCAGCGCCATCCTGTTCGGGCTTTCCGGCACCGGCAAGACCACCTTGAGCCACGATCCGGGGCGGCAACTGATCGGCGACGACGAACACTGCTGGGACGACCACGGCATCTTCAACATCGAGGGCGGCTGCTACGCCAAGGTGGTAGACCTGAACGAGGCGGAGGAGCCGGACATATTCCGCGCCCTGCGCTTCGGAGCGGTGCTGGAGAACGTGGTGTACGACGCGCGCACCCGCGTGGTGGCTTACGAGGACATATCGCTGACCGAGAACACGCGCGGCTGCTACCCGATCGAGTTCGTACCGCAGGTTGAGACCCCGTGCGCCGGCAGCCACCCGCGCCACGTGATCTTCCTGGTATGCGATGCGTTCGGAGTGCTGCCGCCGGTGGCGCGGCTCACGGCGGCACAGGCGGAGTACCACTTCATCAGCGGCTACAGCGCCAAGATGGCCGGCACCGAGGTGGGCGTTACCAAGCCGGAGGCGACCTTCTCGCCCGGTTTCGGCGGTGCGTTCCTGGTGTGGCACCCCACGGTATACAGCGCCCTGCTGGCCGAACGGCTGCACCGCCACAACAGTGAGACCTGGTTGCTCAACACCGGCTGGAGCGCCGGCCCCGCGGGCGCCAGCGACCGCATCCGGCTGCGCCATACCCGCGCGATGCTCAACGCCATCTACACCGGCGTGCTGGCCGCGATGCCGGCGGTCACCGACCCGGTGTTCGGACTGGCCGTGCCAACCGCCTGTCCAGGCGTGCCGCGGGACATCCTGCTGCCGCGCAACGCATGGCCGACACCGCAGGCGTATGACGCCGCTGCCGGAAGCCTTGCCGCCCAGTTCCGTGACAACTTCCGGCGCTACGAGTCGCACGCTTCCACCAGCGTGCGCGCCGCCGGACCGAGCGGCGCCGTCCCGCCGTAGCGCGTACGAACGCACCTCACAGGCAAAAATGCGCCGGCTGCGATTGCCGACCGTGCCGACAGCTTGCGGGGCGCCGCGTTGCCGCGTTTCTGGTATAATCGTTCTACGGTGTTCGTTCAGTTGGCGCCTTTGTTGTCGCCACCGGCGGAGCACGACAAGCATCGGTTTCGCTGTTCATGACGCAAGTGTCAGTTTTGAGCGTTACATCGCCGAAACGATCGATGACTTGAAATGGCGCCGAATCTGCATCGTCCGGGACCAGCAGCAGGCTTGGCGGCCGTGGCGGTACTGCTTGCGTGGCTGCTGCCGGCTGCCTGCCAACTGTCTCAGGTCGAGCCGGTCGCAACGCCGGACGTCGTCCCCGAAACCGAGGAGCAGGGCGTTCCGCCCGAAGACCCCGCGGAGACCACCAGTGACGGCGTCCGTGACGAAGTACGGGAAGTAGTACGGGCCGTCCTGCTGGATCCCCGGGAGTTGAACGTGCCGGAAGGAGGCTCCGCCCGATACCGGGTGGCGCTGAGCGCGCAGCCGACCGGCGCCGTTACTGTGACGCCAAGCGTAACCTCAGCGGAGTTGGACGTGCAGCCCACCCAACTGGTGTTCACCACCACCGGGTGGCAGTCGGCGCAAACGATAGCGGTCACGGCCGCCCACGATGCGGACGCGCGGGCGGACGCCCAGGTACCGGTCATGCACGCCGCGCGGGGCGGCGGCTACGACGGGGCGGCGCAAGCGGTGTTGCGGGTAAGCGTCGTGGAGGACGATGTGTCAACCCTGGCGCTGGCGGGCGGCTCAGCGCCGGAGCAGGCCGGCAGCATCGGTTTCGAAGTGAGCCTGAGCTTGGCCGGCAGCGAGCAGATCACGGTGGAATACGCCACGGGAGCGGCGCAGGACACCGCCGTCGGAGGTCAGGACTTCGCACAGGCCGCCGATACGCTGACCTTCGCGGCGGCGTCGACGGCGGCGCAGACCATCGAGATCACGGTGCATGACGATGCGCTGCACGAGGCCGAGGAGCTGTTCACGGTGACGCTGCGCAACCCGGCGAACGCGGTGCTGGCAGGCGGCGGCGCGGAAGTCGCCGCGACGGGCCGAATCGAGGACAACGACCCGGCACCGAAGCTGCGCATCGAGCACGCGAGCTCGACCGAGGGCGAGGGTGCGATGCAGTTCGCGGTTGCGCTCGCGCCGGCGAGCGGTCGCACGGTCACGGTGCAGTACGCGACCGCCGACGCCGGCGCCGAGGCGGGAACCGACTACACGGCCGCGAGCGGCACTCTGACCTTCGAAGCCGGCGCCGGCGCCGCGACGATATCCGTGCCGATCGTGGACGACACGACCGCCGAACCGGCCGAGACATTCACCGTCGCGCTGCACAACCCAACCGGCGCCAGCCTCGCGGCTGCCACGGCGACGGGAACGATTGCCGACAACGACGCGGACGACAGCGCGCAGCCGCTGCAACTGACCGCTCTGCGAGTGACCGGCGGCATCGCGATGTATCCGGCGTTCGACCCGGACATCCACCACTATGCCCTTACCTGCTCGACTTCCGGCAGACTACGAATCCGCGCCGAGGCCGCGCGCCGCAGCGCCAGCCTTACCCTGCTGCGCGCCAATCCCAACCACAACCGCACCTTTACCGGTACGCTGGACGCGCATGTCCGAGTGGACCAGGACCGGGATGTCGCCATCAGGCTGAGCGGCGGCAGCGAGACCGCTACCTACGTAATCCATTGCCTTCCGACCGACTTCCCCGAGATCAGGGTACTCAAGACGACCGCCGGCATGTCGGACGGGCTGATGCTCGTCACCCCGCGGTACGACCACCAAGGTGTCTACAGGTTCAGCGCCATCATCGACAACAACGGGGTACCCCATTTCCATCGCATCCACGGCATCAACTTCCGCTACTACAGCAACGGCCCCACCATCGCCGGAGAAAAGGTGCGGTACTCGGTCGGAGTCGGATACCAACAAATCGATTTGCTAAGCCATGATCTCAAGGTAATCCGGACGTTGCGCAGAGATTCGCGTAACACCACGCTCGACGCCCATGACTTCCTGTTCACGGAAGACGGCGACTACTTGTTCAACTTGCGCGTGGACGCGACGCGCGACCTCAGCGAGCGCCTCGATATCCCCGACAGCGAAAACAACCCGTTCGGCACGGTGCAGCTCACCGACTCGGTGCTGCAGGTGATGACCCATGGAGGTGCCCGGAAGTTCTACTGGAATTCCTGGAATCACCTGACGATTCACCCCGATTGCCGGTTGCGGCAGTTTCCCGGCCAATATGCCCACCTCAATGCATTTCAGATTCTGGATGACGGCGACATCGTGGCGTCATTCCGGGGCTGCGCCCAGGTGCTGCGCATCGACGGGACGTCAGGGGCGGTAGAGTGGAAGCTCGGCGGCACGGAGGAGACGCCGGACTCCGACACCGAGTACCTGGAAATAGTCGGCGACGACGAGGGCGAATTCTGCGGGCAGCATCATGTCACGCTGACCGGTTGGGACACGGTGGTGCTGTTCGACAACGGCGTGTTCTGTCTCGGCCCAAGGAAGGCAAGGACGCCGTCCTCGCGAGCCGTGGAGTACGACATATCCTCCGGAACGCAGGCTTCCTTCGTGCGCGAGTTCGCGCAGCCGGCCGGCTACGGCTACTCCGACGTCGAGGGGTCGGTGACGGTGCTCGGCAGGAACCGCTGGTTGATCGCATGGGGCAGACCGATCGGGGTGACGGCCAACCCGGACAAGTTCGCGTCGATTGTCGAGGTCGGATTCGACCCTGCCACGGGCGCCGCCACTACATACCTGGAAATACACATGTCCAAGTCATCCAACCTGGCGTGGAGCTATCGGGTGTACCGGGTGCCGGAGTCCGGAGTCAACATTCCGCTCAACCTGCCATAGGCGGCGGCGGCAACGGCTCCTACTGGCCGACGTAGGTGCCCTGCTCGGCCATCAGGGCCAGCATGTTGCCGGCGGGGTCGCGGAAGAAGGCCATGCGCAACTCGTAGTCCGCCGCCGAGTGGATTACCTGCGGCGGGCCTGCAAACGCGACCCCGCGATGTTGCAGTTCGGCGTAGTGCCGATCGATATCGGGAACCTCGAAGTAGAGGGTGCAGCCCGCCCCGGATTCGCCAGTCCCCGAGGACAACATGAGACGTACGCCGTGGCAATCGAAAAACGCCAATGTCGGGGCCGGCTGCGCGATGAACGGAACGCCCAGGGTGTCGCGGTAGAAGGCCACGGCGGCGTCCAGGTCATCCACCGCCAGCGCGGCTTGTCCGATGTGCCAGCCCCGAGTGTCGCGTGCCGTCATCGTCCGGCCTTCCGCAGGCACGCGGCGATCCGTTCGGCACCGGTGCGCAACTCATCGACGCCGACCCGCGAGTACGCCAGCCGCAGGTACTCGCCGTCGGGCCGCGGGCCCTCGACGGGATAGAATCCGCGCCCGACAGGAAACACGACGCCGCGCTCCAGTGCCTGTTCCTGCACCCGCTGCGCCTGAAGCGGCTCGGCCAGGCGGAGCCAGAGAAAGAATCCCCCGTCCGGCTCGGTGAATTGGAACGCCGATCCACAAGTCTCACGGAGCGCTGCGGCGAGCGTTCTCATCTTGGTGCGGTACAGCGCCCGCATCCGTGCCACGTGCGCCTCGAGTTCGCCGGAGACCATGAATTCGTGCAGCATGCGGTGCTGCAGCGGGCTGTTGCCCATGTCGAAGCGCGCCGGCATCAGCATCTCCAACAGCTCGGGGCGCGCCTGCAGCCAGCCCACCCGCAGGCCGGGTGCGATCACCTTCGAGAAGGTGCCGGCGGTGATCACGAAGTGGCCCTGTGCCAGGGCTCCGAGGGTAGGGATCAGTTCGCCGCCGAAGTACAGCTCGTTGTATGCAGTGTCCTCCAGGAGCAGCACCCCGTGGCGCGCGGCCACCTCCAGCAGGTCGCGGCGGCGCGCGATCGGCATCGTGATCCCGGTGGGATTGTGAAACGTGGGCGACACGTATACCAGCTTCGCCGGAGTGCCGGCCGCGGCGAGTCGATGCAACGTAGCGTCCAGCCGGTCGACGCACATGCCTTGTGTGTCCATCGGCACCCCGACCAGGCGTGCGCCGTGGCCGCGGATGGTGCGCAGGGAGCCGGAGAATGCCGGCACCTCGGTCACCACCACGTCATCCGGGTCGAGCAGTGCGGAGCACGCCAGGTCGATCGCTCCAGCGGCGCCGTTGGCGAGCACGAAGTGGTCGGCGCCGATCGCCGGCTCCTGGTCGCGGGCGAAGAATCGAGCCACCTGTTCGCGCAGCGGTTCATGGCCGAGCGGCCCGCCGTAGGAGAGCGCCGCCGCTCCGCGCTGCGCGCCATGCCGTGCGGCGGAATCAAGTGCCGACGCGCCGTTCGCATCACAGCACTCGGACGGGTCGGTACCGCTCACCGACGCCCGGTTGCCGTCCGCCGCGGCAGTGACCGCATCCTCGGGAGCGAGTCCAAGCGCGCGGGCGGTCGCCGCCAGCAGACCGCGCCGCGGCAGGGTGGCGTCGTCGGGGATGCCGCCCGCCAGCGAAATCGGCGGCACCTCCGGATCGGGTTGCCGCGACGAAAGCCCCCAGTCGGTGACCGACCCCGCGTTCAGCTTGCGCACCCGCCGCGACACCAGCGCGTTCAGGTCGCGCGCAGCCCACCGTTCCGTCAACAGCTGTTCTGTATAGCTCACGCTTCCAATGTAATCGGCTCCACACCACCCGTCACGCTTCGTGCGCGCGCAACGTACGCAGCCCAATATCGTGGGCGCAAACGCCGGAATACGACACCCTTGCGCGACAACTGGTCCGCGGCGGCGCGGGGCAGCGAGCCCGAGGGGGCGCCGCCTGCTTGCGGCGCGCGCCTACATGCGGTGTACTGCGCGGCATGATCCGCGCTCTCACCCGCCTGCTGACTGGTCCGCCCGTCAAGGCGGGCGTAATCGGCACCGGTCACTACGCCACCGCCATCGTGTGCCAGTCGCGCCTCATCCCGCAGCTCGACGTTGCGGCGGTGGCCGACGTCGACGTCGACCAGGGACGGCGCGCCTATCGCCTGGCCGGCGTCGACGACCAGCGCATCGTGGTGTGCGACCGCCGCGCCGCCGCCTTGGCCGCCATCGAGCGCGGCGACAGCGTCGTGCTCCCGGATGCGGAGTTGATGATGGACCTGCCGCTCGCGCTGGTTGCGGAGGCGACCGGGAGTGCGGAGGCAGGCGCGCGCCACGCGTCGGCGGCGATCGCTCACGGCAAGCACGTCGCCATGGTCAACAAGGAGACGGACGTCAGCGTCGGCCCGATCCTGAAGCACCGCGCCGACCGCGCCGGCGTGGTGTACAGCGCCGTGGACGGCGACCAGCACGGCCTGCTGATCGGCATCGTGGACTGGGCGCGCACCCTGGGGTTGCGCGTGATCGCCGGCGGCAAGGCGGGCGACCGCGACCACATCTTCGACCCGGCGCGGCGCACGGTCACGCGCTCCGGCGGCCGGTCTCACGTCGATCTCGATAGCGAACTGGCCGCTGCGTTTGCGCCGATCGGAGCGGATGACGCGGGCATCAAGGTTGCCGCGCGGCGCCGCGGCTTGCAGGGCTATTCCGGCATTGGCGGTTGGGATGTCGGCGAGATGGCGATCGCCGCCAACGGCACCGGCCTGCTGCCCGACGTGCCGGAGCTGCACGCGCCGATTGCCCGTATCGCCGAGATTCCCGAGGTGCTGTGCCGCCGCGAGGAAGGCGGCATCCTGACCCGCGACGGCGCCATCGAATCGGTGATCTGCCTGCGCCAGGAGCACGAGGCGGGCCTCGGCGGCGGCGTGTTCGTGGTGGTAGACAGCGTCAGCGACTACGCGCGCCACATCATGGTCACCAAGGGGCTGATCGCCAACCGGCGCGGCTCGGCGGCCCTGATCTACCGGCCGCACCACCTGTGCGGCGTGGAGACGCCGCTCACCATGCTGTGCGCCGCGCTGCTCGGCGCCCCGACCGGCGCCGCTGAACTGCTGCCGCGCGTGGACGTGGTGGCACACGCCGCCGTCGATCTCGCAACGGGCGAAATACTGCCCGGCGACCACAGCCCCCGCCTCAAATTCCTGATGACCCCGGCCGCACCGCTCGGCGATGGCGCCCCGCTCCCCTTCCACCTCGCCAGCGGCAACCCGCTGACCTGCGCCGTACCGGCCGGCACCCCGATCACAGCCGCCACGGTAGCGCCGCCGGCCGACTCCACGCTATGGGCCCTGCGCCGGGAGCAGGACGCCCACTTCCTCCCCGCCGCCGGCTGACGTGGCCCTTGCTGCGAGCCTGTTGCACGCACGGTTTGCGGCTGGTTGGCGCCTCACGCGCCGCACACGCATCCAAGGATGGAAGGCGACGCCAGTCCCAGAGCAGCGACTCCCACCGCACTTCACCGGCGTCAGCGGACCGGCTTCGCACGCCGCAGTGTTCCATCGCTCGGTACGTGCGCGCGCCTTCCACCTCGTGGGCTTGGCGAGGCGGTTGCGCCGCTCCTACGGCGCGGCTCGCAGGAGCTTGACCAGGGCGGCGAGCGCGGCGGCGTCCGAGGCCGGGTGGCGTTGCTGGGTGCGGCGGCGCAGGTCCTTGACCATAACCGCGCTCGCGGCGGCTTCGTCGGGGCCGATGATCAGCGCGTAGCGCGCCCCTACCCGGTCGGCGTGCTTCAACTGGCGGTCCAGGCGCTGATTCGGATCGAGGCACAGCTCCACGGCCACGCCGTGGCGGCGCAACGCCTCGGCAACGCGCGCGGACTCCCGCTGGGAAGCGGGCTCGAACACCGTCACTACCGCCTCCGGGCCACCGGCCACCGGGGCCGGGACCCGATCCAGCTCGCGCAGCAGCTCCAGCAACGCCAGGTCGCCCACCGCCATGCCGACGCCGGGGATGCGCTGCTTGCCGCCCACCTGGCGGGTCAGGTCGTCGTAGCGGCCGCCGCCGAAGATCGCCCGGCGCAGGTCGCCGGTGGCCCACGCCTCGAACACCGTGCCGGTGTAGTAGTCGAAGCCGCGCGCGATCGCCCGGTCCACGCGCACGTACTCGTCGTTGCCGCCGACGGAAAGCTGTTCCATGACGGTCGCCAGCCGCGGCACCGGATCGGTTACCGGCGCCTCCACGAACGCCACCACCTCGCCGGCCTGCCCCGCGCCGAGCCCCAGTTCCACCAGCTGGCCGCGGGCGCGCTCGCCGCCCACCTTGTCCAGGCGGTCGATTACGGCCAGCACACCGCGCACCTGCTCCGCGGCCACGCCGAGCGGACCGGTAAGGTCGGCCTCCATGGCGGCGCGGTCGTTGATCCTGATCTGCACCTGCGCCGGCCCGAGCCCCAGCGCCCGGAACAACGCGCAAGCGACCTGGATCACCTCCGCGTCGGCGACCGCGCTCTCGCTGCCGAGCAGATCCACGTTCCACTGGAAGAAGGAGCGCCCGCGCCCGCGCTGCGGGCGCTCGTAGCGGAAGAACTGCCCGAACGACTGCCAGCGCGCCGGCAGCACGATCTCCCGCTCCCGCGCCGCAACCATGCGTGCCAGGGTGGGGGTCAGCTCCGGGCGCAACAGCAACGCCTTGCCGTCGCGGTCCTGGATCCGGAACGTCTGCCGCGTGACGATCTCTTCGCTGCTCTTGTCCAGGTACAGGTCGAGGTATTCGATCGCCGGACCTTCGTATTCCCGGTATCCATAACCGCGCCCGGCAGCCAGCATGATCTCGCGCAGCGCAATCTGCTGCGCCCAATCGTCCGGATAGAAGTCTTGCGTCCCCTTGACGCGTGCTACAGGAGGCATCACCCCCAATATAGCAACACCGCACGCCCGCGCGGGCGCGCCGGCCTCACTCGTTCAAGGCGGCGACAATCTCCCGGATCACATCCGAATCCATCAACATCGAAGCGTGGTCATCCTCCAACGTGGGAGAGTGAACCGGCAGAACCATGCTCCCTTTGGATTTCAGGAACTCGACCTCGGCTTCAGTCAGCCGGCCGACCCTACGGTCATGGGTGCCGTACACGTAGATGACTTGCGCCAAGTCCGTGTCGGCCAGTTCACTCGTGTAGCGATCGTCTCCGGTCGCTCCGGCGATGCGCATCTCCATTAGCTCGCGTGGCGTGAACTGCATACCTTCGACCTGCACCGGGGTAACGGCGTTCGGGAACAGGTACGGTTCGCCTCTCAGGAATCCTTTTACCACCTCTTTGGGCATGTCCAGGCGGCCCGCCATGATCAGGTACCGGTCCGCCGCCTCCGGGCCCTCGATCGCCAGGTAGCGTGTGACCAGGAAGGCGCCGTAAGAATGCCCGACCACCACCACGCGCTTGCCCTGCTCCTTGAAGTGCTCGATGGTCCGGTGCAGGATCTCCACGCTCACGTCCACCTCCGCCTGCAGCTCCGGGAGCATCCAGTCCACCTCACGTTCGGCCAGGCGGTGATTGAGGGTGAGGGTCTGGTGAACCTGGATGAAATGCACGTCTGCGGGTTCGAAGTAGTGGGCAAAGAAACCGTACGCAGGATCGAACTCATGCGCTGGACCGCCCTGTTCGTAGATCCACACCGTGTCCGCCTCATCGTTTCCAAACGCCCGATACAGCTCGGTGATGTCGTCGGGAATCGGCGTCGGTTGGTAGGCCTCTGGTTCGGGGGCGGGTGTAACAGCCTGACTGCAGCCGGCGATGAGTGCTCCGACCACCAGCAGCGTAACGGGCGCGAGGCGCGAAAAGCGTTGTTTGAGACGCATGTCCTTACCCTCCTCCAGGTCTGATCACGGCGCGGACATACCCACCGCGCGGACATACCCATTGTATCGCCTGCGCGCCGCGGAGGCTTGACCCGCGCGGAAGGGTGGCGTGTCACGTCCATGCGAAACTTCCACGAAAAAATCGCCGATTTCGCGGATTGGGGGTTGACATGGTCTGGGCTCCCCAATCCGCATGCGTGCCAGCCCTAGCCAAGACTCTACGCACGGCGCGCGCAACGGGCCTCTCTCTCGCTTGCTCGCACGAGTTGACCGCGAACAGCCAAAACCGGTCGACCGGCGTCTCCACGGACCGTTAAAGGGCGTCCGAAATCCGGGTGTACGATGACTCATCATGGAACCCCATACGATCACACTCGCACGCCACGCGACGACGATGGACCGGCCTGAACCGACGGTGACGAACCGGCAGCCGGACCGGGAGGCGCGCGCCGCCGCCCAGGAGACTGCGGCCGACCAGGCGCCCGGGGACGGTGCAGTAGTGCGACCGGATTCGGCCCTCGCGCCGGATCTGAATAGCCTCGGGAACCAGATCGCAGAACTGTCGGCGCGCATCGACGCGGCTACGTATGAATTGCTGTGCCACTTGCGCGAGTTCGACCGCCGCTACGGCTGGGAGGGTTGGCGCTCCTGCGCCCACTGGCTGAATTGGCGCACCGGCCTCGATCTCGGCGCCGCGCGCGAGAAGCTGCGCGTGGCCGCCGCACTGGCCGACCTGAACCACATCGCCGCGGCTATGGCGCGCGGCCAGTTGTCCTACTCGAAGGTGCGCGCCCTGACCCGGGTCGCGACACCGGCCACTGAAGCGCCGCTGTTGGCGTTGGCCCTGCGCGCCACCGCCTCACACGTGGAGCGGCTGGTGCGGGCGTGGCGGCAGGCGGATCGCGATGCGCAACCCGATGCCGCGCAGATGCTGCTGGCGAGCCGGGCGTTGAGCATGCGGGTGGACGACGACGGCATGGTGGTGCTGCGCGGGCGCCTGCCAGCGGAGGTAGGAGCGGTGCTGATGCGCGCCGTGGAGGCGGCACTGGAACAGGTTCCGGCGCCGGCGGACGGCGACGACCCCACGATTGTACAACGGCGGGCCGATGCGCTCGGGCTGGTGGCGGAGAGCGCGCTGGCCGGCGGGCTCGATCCCGGCAACTCCGCCGACCGCTTCCAGGTGACCGTGCACGTGCAGGCGGACACACTCACCGCTCGCGAGGTCGACGGCGCGGCGCGGCGCGGTTCCGCGGAAACGCGGACGGCCAGCCCGCCGGCAGCGAAGCCGCCTACCACTGCAGCAGACGCCACACCGCACGTTGCCGCGGTGACTCGGTCGGCCGGCACGGCGGCGCCGGAACTGCCCCGCACTGCAACGGTCGTGGTGCCGCACGTTGCCGCGGAATCTCGGGCCAGCGCGGCGGCCCCGATGCCGCACTCCGCTGCAGCAGACGCCACGCCGCACGTTGCCGCGGAAACTTGGGCCAGCGCGGTAGCCGCGGAGCCGCCGACCGTTGCAGCGGGGGCCACGTCGCACATTGCGGCAGAACCGTGGGAGAATGGCGCTCATCCGGAGGGGGCCACGATGTCAGGTATCGGTGCGGAGGTGGGGCGGCCACTGGGCGACATGCGGAAAGGCAATGGCCGCAGCAGAATGACCGCGAACGGGGCGTCGTTGCGCGACCAGTCTGCCGGGGCCCGCCGCGCCGGCATGCTGCATGAGAGCTGTTGCGCAGCATCCGCGGTTCGGTCGCCACTCCGCGAGGCCGCTCGGTGCAGCGGTGGCGCTACGGACCCGTCAACGCCGGGGCCGGCGACCGTCGCCACCGCTCACACTTCCGCGGAAACGTTGCAGGCGAACGCAGCGGCGAGAGAATGGGCGGCGCCGGACACGGATCGCGACGCCGGGCTGGCCGTTATCGAACAGGTGGGAGGGCTCCATCTCGGCAGGGAGGCGGCCCGCCGCGTGGCCTGCGATGCCGGCCTGGTAGTGCTGCGCCACGGCGCAGATGGCGAGGTTCTGGACGTCGGACGCAGGACGCGCACCGTCCCGAGCGCGCTGCGCCGTGCCGTGCAGAGCCGGGATCACGGCCAGTGCCAATTTCCGGGTTGCGACTCGCGCCGCTGCGATGCTCACCACGTCGAGCATTGGGCCGAAGGCGGCGCGACCCGGCTGCAGAATCTCATCAGCCTGTGCCGGTTCCACCACCGCGCGGTGCACGAAGAGGGCTTCCAGGTGGTTGCGGGAGACGCCGACGGGCAGTTCCGGTTCCTGCGCCCGGACGGCGAGCCGTTGCCGGCCGAGCCGCCGGTGCCGAGCTGGGAAGGGGCTCCGCTGACGCCGACCGACGCGCGGCTGGCGGCAGCCGGAATCACCATCGGCCCCGACACCGCCACGCCCGAGTGGTACGGGGAATCGCTGAACCTGGCGGCGGCGCTCGATGCGCTGTGGGAGGCGCCGGCTACCGCGACCCGCGCTGGTTGAACGGGTATCGGCTGCCGGCCCTCGCACGCGCGACCTCGGGGCGACTCGGGGGCCTGGAGCATCGTATAGTTGCCGGCGAGCAAGGGAGGTCCGATGCCATTTACCGTCTGCGTTACCACCGAGTACGACCGCGAGGTGATCGCGCCCGCGCTGGCGCAGTTGCCGGCAGAGGTGCGGGTGACGTTCGGGCCGGAGGTGGGGCGCGACCTGACCCGCGACGAGGTGCTGGCCGCGGCCGCGGACGCCGGAGCGGTGATCGCGAGCAGCGAAGCGTACGACGGCGACCTGTTCGCGGCGCTGCCGGGCCTGCGCATGGTGACCCGCGACGGCGTCGGTTACAACGCCGTCGACCTGATGGCGGCCACCGAGCACGGCGTGCTGGTAACCAACGCGCCGGTGATGCACATCGCCACCGCCAACTTCGCCATGGGGATGATCACCGCGCTGGTGCGCCGCATCCTGGTGGCGGACCGCGAGACGCGCAACCGCGGCTGGACCCGCCGCGCGTTGTTCCTGGCGCCGGGCATGGATGCCATGACGCTCGGCGTCGTCGGCTACGGCAACATCGGGCGCGGCGTGGCGCAGCGGGCGCTCGCGCACGGCATGCGGGTGCTCGCGTTCAGCCGCGGCCTTACCGCCGACCAGGCGCGGCGCGACGGGGTGACGCGGGCGCCGGTCGACCAGATCCTCGCCACCAGCAACGTGGTGAGCCTGCACGTGCCGCTCACCGACCACACGCGCGGCCTGGTCGGCGCAGCGGAACTGGCCAGCATGCGGCCCGGCAGCTACCTGGTCAACACCAGCCGCGGCGCGGTGGTGGACGAAGCGGCGCTGATCGACGCACTGCGCTCCGGGCACTTGGCCGGCGCCGCCCTGGACGTGTTCGAAGAGGAGCCGGTAGCCGACGACAACCCGCTGCTGACCATGGAGAACACCATCGTCAGTCCGCACATTGGCAGCGACACCACCGTCGCCACCCACGGCGCCGTGCAGATGTGCGTACAGAACATCACCGCCTATCTGCAGGGCGCCCACCCGCCCAACCTGCTCAACCCGGACGTGCTCGACCGCGTCGACCTGCCCGGCTGAACCGCCGCGGGCATGCTCTGACAGGTGCAACCGCGCGCCATCCGTGGTACCTTCGGCGCCGTTATGGCCAACGAAACATGTGACGCGCCTCCCGCCGGTGTGACCAAGCAGTACGCCGATGTTCCCTGCCAGCCGGTGGCGGCCGGTACCGCCACCGAGACCCACGTGCTGATCGGCCCCGACGACGGCGCACCCAACTTCGCACTGCGCCGCTTCGTGATGGGCGAAGGCGGCGGCATGCCGCGCCACACCAACGCCGTGGAGCATGAACAGTACGTGTTGACCGGTGCGGCCAGGGTCACCATCGGCGCCGCCGTGCACGACGTGAGCGCCGGCACCGCGCTGTACATTCCCGCCGAGGTACCGCACTCGTACGAGGTCACCGAGGCGCCGTTCGAGTTCCTGTGCATCGTCCCCAACCGGGAGGACTGCATTACCCTCACCTCCGACTCGTGACCTGCGCCGAGCTCTGCTACCTGCCGGCGCTGGAACTGCGCGACCGCTACCGGCGCCGCGAGCTGTCGCCGGTGGAAGTGACGGAGGCGGTCCTGGACCGCGTCGACCGCCTGCAACCGCGCCTGAACGCGTTCGTTACCGTTACCCGAGGCTCCGCGCTGGAGCAGGCACGCGCCGCTGAACGCGCTTGGCGCGACGGCAGCGCCGGACCGCTGGCCGGCATCCCGCTGTCGATCAAGGACCTGGTCCCCACCCGGGGCGTACGCACCACCATGGGTTCGCTGCTGCACGCGGACTGGGTGCCGGACTTCGACGCACCGGTGGTGGAGCGCCTGCTCGGCGCCGGCGCGGTGCTGCTCGGCAAGACCAACACCCCCGAGTTCGGCTGGAAGGGCGAGACCAGCAACCGGGTAAGCGGCACCAGCCACAACCCGTGGCGGCACGGGCGCACCCCCGGCGGCTCGTCGGGCGGCGCGGCGGCGGCGGTCGCGGCCGGGCTCGGCCCGCTCGCCCAGGGCTCGGACGGCGCAGGGTCGATCCGCATACCCTCCTGCTTCAGCGGCATCTTCGGCATCAAGCCGTCGTTCGGCCTGGTGCCGCAGTATCCGGCGAGCGCGGTGGAACTGCTGTCACACGTCGGTCCCATGACGCGCACGGTGCGCGACGCCGCGCTGATGCTGGGGGTAATGGCAGGCGCCGACCCGCGCGATCCCCACTCCTGGTCACCGCCGTGCGATTACCTTGCGCCGCTGCAGGATGCACCCGAGCAGCCCGCCGAACCGGTGCGAGTGGCCTGGTCGCCCGACTTGGGCACCGCAACCGTCGACCCCGAGGTGGCGCGCCTTACCGCGGCGGCGGCGCAGCGTTTCGGCGAGTTGGGCTACGAGGTGGAGGAGGCCAGCCCGGACCTCGGCGACCCCTGGGAACTGCTCAACGTGCTGTGGTGTGTCGGCGAGGCCGGCGTGCACGGCGACCGGTTTCCCGCAGTGCGCGACCGCCTTGATCCCGGCCTCGCCGCAATCGTCGACACCGCGCACCAATACAGCGCGCTGGACCTGGCCGCGGCGCTGCGTGCGCGCCTCGACTACTATCACGGCATGCGCGAGTTCATGGCGCTCTACGAACTGCTGTTGACGCCGGCCATGCCGCTGCCCGCCTTTGACGCCGGGCTGGACAAGCCGGACCGGATCGGCGAGACGACGTTGGACGCCGGGCTGAGTTGGACGCCGTTCACCTACCCGTTCAATATTTCCGGGCAGCCCGCAGCCTCGGTGCCGTGCGGTTTCACCGCCGCCGGCCTGCCGGTGGGGCTGCAGATCGTCGGACGCCGGCACGCCGACGGCACCGTGCTGGCCGCCGCCGCCGCGTTCGAGGCGGCCTGCCCCTGGGCTCAGCACCGCCCGCCGCTGGATTGAACGCCATGGCCAAGCGTCCCAACGTGCTCCTGGTCACCACCGACCACTGGCCGGCGGCGCTGCTCGGCTGCGCCGGCCACCCGGCGATTCAGACCCCCACGCTCGACGCGCTCGCCGGCGCCGGCATCCGCTACACCAACGCCTACTCGGAGTGTCCGGTGTGCATCCCGGCGCGGCGCACGCTGATGACCGGCACCAGCCCGCGCACCCACGGCGACCGCGTGTTCTCCGAACGCATGCCGATGCCGGACCTGCCCACCCTTGCCGGCACATTCCGCGCCGCCGGCTACCAGGCCAACGCGGTCGGCAAGCTGCACGTCTACCCGCAGCGCGACCGCATCGGCTTCGACGACGTGGTGCTGGACGAGGAGGGCCGCACCCAGTACGGCGTGACCGACGACTACGAGCTGTTCCTTGGCGACGAGGGCTTCGCCGGCCGGCAGTTCGGCCATGGCATGAGCAACAACCGCTACGTCAGCCGCCCGTGGCACCTGCCGGAACACACCCACGCCACCAACTGGGCGACGAGTGCGATGGTGCGCACCATCAAGCGCCGCGACCCGACCAGGCCGGCGTTCTGGTACCTGGCCTACCGCCATCCGCATCCACCGTTGGTCCCGCTAACTGCCTATCTCGACCTGTACCGTGAGCCGGTCGACGCACCGTTTGAGCGACATGCCGGAAGCCGCCGAACACCGCGGGCGCCTGGAACAGATCCTGGTGCAGCAGCTCTACGGCGCCGACCTGGAGTGGGTGCGCGGCGGCAAACTCGTTGGCGTCGCCGACCGCACCTACCGCCCGGGCGGCAACAAGGCGCTCAGCGGCCAGCGCGGCGGGCACTGGCCGCCGCCGCCGCGCACCGACATGGAACAGATCCGCTGGCTGACCGGTTCGGCTTAGCCCCGCTCAGCGCGGCGGCTGGGCACCGGGCCACGGTTCGCCGTCGACCAGCACGTCTTCGGTCTTCTGTTCCACCTTGAATGGCTGCAGGCCGCGCGCCCGGTAGTTGGCGAGGGCGTGCGGGTGGTCCTCGGTGCAGGTGTGCAGCCACACCCGTCCGGTGCCGATCTCGCGCCCGCGGGCCACGGCATCGCACAGCAGGTAGCCGCCGAGCGCGCGCCCCACGAATGCCGGCAGCAAGCCGAACTGCACAATCTCCACCCCCTCGCCGCTGCGCGCCGGGCCGGGGCGCAACTCGAAGTACCCGGCCGGGACGCCGTCCATGTAGCCGGCCCAGGTCTCCAGCCCGGGATGCGCCAGGTACTCCTGCCAGCGGTCATGGTTCCACCCGAGCCGCGAATTCCAGTTCCAGCGCCAGCCGACCGCGGTGTACAGAAAGCGGTTGAACTCCGGGCTCGCCGCCACCGCCTGCCGCAGTGCGTAGTCCGGGCGTGGGCGTGCCGGGGGCCGCAACGGCGCGTCCGGCGCAATTTCGAGATAGGTAGTTCTCACCATCCGGCTCTCTGTTGCCATTACCGCCCTCCTGCGAGCCTGCTACCAGGCGAAGTTGCCGGCGCCATCGAGCGGCGAACCGGGATTCCAGGCCACCTCCCACAGGTGCCCGTCCGGATCCCGGAAGTATCCTGAGTGGCCGCCCCAGAACACGTCCTGCGCCGGCTTGACGATGGTGCCGCCGGCGCGTTCGGCGCCGGCAAGAACGGCAGCAACCTCCTCACGGTTCCTGACGTTGTAGGCCAGGGTCACCGCCCCGGTCGCCCGGCCATCAAGGTCCGGCAGCCCGATGTCCTCCAGCAGCTTGGCGCGCGGATACAGGGCAAGGCCGACACCGTTGAGCGTAAAGGTCACGATGGAACCGGCCAGCTCCTCATTCGCAATGCGCCAACCAAGCGACTCGTAGAATGCCCGCGCACGCGCAAGATCCTCCACGCCCAGGGTGACGATGCTGATCCGCTGCTCCATATTGACTACTCCCTTGCCGGTACGGGCCAGCGGTACAATCGACACGATCCGCCGGCGACGTGCTCTGGCTGGCCGGAATTTCGCGCACAATACCACACTTCACCACACATCGGTCGTACCTGTGCTTCAGCAGTGGCGCGGACCGGCGGTGCAGGGTACGGTAGCCGCATGGCCCGATTGCGCGAACCTGTCCCGCCTCCGACCGTGCCCGGTGTGGTGGTGAACCACACGCCCGCCGCCCGGCAGCAGTACAACGGGTGCCCGTCGATAGCCGTGCTGCCGAACGGCGACTACGTGGCCAGTCATTCGCTGTTCGGCGCCGGCGCCACCAACACCGACAGCTTCGTCTACCGGTCCGGGGACCGCGGCGAGTCGTGGCGGCGCATCGCCGAGGTGCACGGCCAGATCTGGTCGAAGCTGTTCGTGCATCGCGGCCACCTGTACCTGATCGGCACCGATCACTGCGATCGCTACGGCGGGCGGCTGAACGGCAGGATGGTGATCCGGCGCTCCACCGACGGCGGCGCCACCTGGAGCGACGCGCGCGACGCCGCCAGCGGCCTGCTCAGCGACGAGGACGGCTACCACACCGCCGCGGTGGCTCTGGCCGAGCACGATGGCCGCCTGTGGAAGGCGATGGAGTTCGCCCCCGAGCCGGACCGCAAGACCTGGCAGGCGTTCGTAATCTCGGCGCCGGTCGATGCCGACCTGCTCGACCGCGCCAGTTGGACCTTCAGCGAGCCGCTGTCGCACCCGTGGTCGGGCAACCAGTGGATCGAGGGCAACGTGGTGGTCGGCGCCGGCGGCGAGTTGTGGGACGTGCTGCGCCAGGACCAGTCTGCCGACCGCTTCGAAACCGGCGCCCCCGAGCGGGCGGTTGCGGTGCGCATCGCGCCTGACGGCAGCCGCCTCGACCACGACCGCGACAACGGCGACCTCCCCTTCCCCGGCGCCAACACCAAGTTCACCATAGACCGCGACCCGGTCAGCGGCTGCTACCTTGCGCTGGTGAACCCGCAGGTACGGCCTGCCGATTACCGCAATCGCCTGGTTCTCAGCGCGTCACAAGATCTGCGTCAGTGGCGGATAGTCAGCGAGTTGCTAGACCACCCCGATCCGGTCCACCACGCCTTCCAGTACGTGGATTGGGTGTTCGACGGCGACGACATCATCTACCTGTCGCGCACCGCCTACGAAGACGGTCACGGCGGCGCCCACCGCGCCCACGACGCCAACTTCACCACCTTCCACCGCATCCCGCAGTTCCGGACTCTCCTGAGCGGGCTGGACAGCGGGTAGCAGTCAGAGCGAGGGAACCCGCCGGGCATCGCGAGCCACGGACGCGTGCGGCCCGCGATGTGGATGCGGCCTCCTCAGAGCCCTTCGGTGCGGGCGAGGCGGGCGCGGAGGTCGGCGATCACGCGGGTGGGGGCGCCATCGCCGGCGTGGGCGGGGCCTCGGTAGTCGCGGCCGAACGGCATCACGAACGGCTCGTCGAAGGGGCGGAACGGCACCATGGCGGCGATCTCGGCGATGCGCGCGAGCACGTCGTCCGGCAGCGGGCCGCGCTCGGCCGCGGCCACGTTCATCTCCACCTCGGCCACCGAGCGGGCGCCGGTCAGAGTGCAGGAGATATCGGGGTTGGACAGGACGAAACGCAGCGCCAGCTCCGGCAGGCCGATGCCCAGTTCGTCCACGAAAGCGTACAGCGCCCGGTACTGCGCCCGCCGCGGCGGCGACAGCCAGCGTACGCCGTGCTCCACTTCGTCCCGGTACACGCGCGAGAGCGCGCCCTGCTGCAGCGGCGACCCGGCCACGATACCCATGCCCTGCCGCTTCGCTTCGGGCAGCACCGCGTGCAGCGCCTCCTGCCACAGCAGGCTGTAGTTGAACGCGGTCAGTACCACGTCGAATTGCCCGCTCGCGATCACGTCCGCCATCACGTAGGCGGTGGTGCCGCCGATGCCGGTGTAGCGGATTACCCCCTCGCGGCGCAGATCGGCGAGCAGGTCGATCACCGGACCGTGGAACCGCTCCCAGTTGGTGAACCAGTCGTACTGGCCGGGCCGGTCGGGCTCGTGAATCATCAGGATGTCGAGCCGGTCGCGCTTCAGCAGCCGCAGGCTGTCGTCCACCGAGCGGCGCAGCAGGTCGCGGTCGCGGGCATCGAATGGCTCCGGGCGCCCACCGAGCTTCGTGGACAGGATGTAGGACTGCGATACGCCGTCAAGGGCGAGCCCGAGCACCTCCTCGCTGTCGGAATAGCCGGCGGCGGTGTCCACAAAGTTCAGGCCCAACTGCAGCGCGCGCCGCACCGCCGCGATGCCGTCCGCGCGCGCCGCCGCACGCTCGGTAATAAACGCGCCGCCCATCGCCAGCTCGCTGACCCGCAGCCCGGTCTTGCCCAGGGTTCGATAGCGCATCCGCCCCGCCCCGCCGCCGCCCGGCCAGCCTCAGCGCGCCGCCTTCACGCCGCCGCCCGCCGCCGCCCGCTTCACCTCGGCAACCACCGCGCCCTCGTTGACCATGGTGATGTCGCCGGGTGTCTCCTGCACCAGGATGCCGTGCGCGGCGCCCCAGTTGACCGCCGTGTCCAGCGAGTGCCCGTTAAGCAGCGCCGCCAGCACGCCGCAGGCGAACGAGTCGCCGCCGCCGGTGCGGTCGGTAATGTGCACGTGCTCGCGCACCGGAGCCGCGTACCAGGTGTCGGCGCGGCAGTCGTACAGCACCGCGCCCCAACTGATCTCGTCGGCGTCGTGCGCGCCGCGCCACTGCGTACCCACCAGCGACAGGTTGGGAAAGTCGCGCGCCACCTTGACGATGGTGTCCTGGTACACGGCGAGCCAGTCCTCGAACGTGTCGCGCTCCGGCTCGGCGGTGTCGTAGCCGAACGCGTCGTACAGGTCGGAGTCGTTGCCGACCAGCATGCTCAGGTAGGGCGCGAGCCGCTGATTGATGGCGCGGGCGCGTTCCTTGTTGGGCTCCACCTTGGAGCGGTAATTGAGGTCGGCGGCCACGAACGTGCCGGCCGCCTGCGCCGCGCTCGCCGCCTCGATCGCCAGGTCGGCCGTGTCGCTGCCGATCAGGGTCAGAATGCCGCCGGTGCTGAACACCCGCGTGCCCTCCTCCGCGAACAGGCGCTGCAAGTCGAAGTCGCCCGGCTTCATGCGCGCCGCCGGCGTGTTGGCGCGGTAGTAGATGGTCTCCGACGGCAGTACCCCCCGGCCCACGGTGGTGAAGCTGATGCCGTTGTGCAGCGTGCCCTTCTGGTCGGTGGAGTAGGCACCGCCGTCGCTGCCGGTGTTCCACCAGCGAATGTTGCTCACGTCCACGCCCGCCTCGCGCAGCTGGTTGCGGATATTCTCGCCCACCGGGTCGTTCACCAGCGCGGTGAGCACGCCGGCGCGCAGGCCGAACGTATAGGCGGCGCCACACGCGACGTTGGTCTCGCCGCCGCCCTGCGACACGCGGATGTTGTCGCGCATGCGCGCGGTGGGCACATCGCGCGGGTCGAAGCGCAGCATTACCTCGCCGAGCGCGATCAGGTCGTGGCGGCACTCCGAGGCGGGCTTGATGGCGTCGTACGGTACGGTTTGTGACATTTTCGATCCTTGTCTTGTTCAGGGTTCTACCCAGGGCTGGGCCCGCACTATGATGGCAGGCATTGGCTTCCATTGGTACGCTTGGGGGCGCGGATTTCAACCCCCACTTTCAAGTCGGCCTCGATGTCGCGGGCCGGCGCTGCCTGGTGATCGGCGGCGGCGGCGAGGCGCTCGACAAGACGCTGCGTCTGCTCGACGCCGGTGCCCGCGTGGTGCTCGTAGCGCCGGAGCTGTGCACCGGGGTGGCCGATCTGGCGGGCGGCCGGCGGCACGGCTGGCGGGGGGGGCGGGTAGCGCGGGCGCTGTGCACGGGGTGGGCCGATCTGGCGGCCGCCGGCCGCATCGATTGGCGGCGGCGGCGCTACCGTTCCGATGATCTGCGCGGCGCCTGCCTGATCATCAACACCGTACGCTCCGATCCTGCCTTGTGCGAGCGCGTGTTCACCGCGGCGCAGCGCAGCCGCATACCGATCAACACCTACGACCTGCCGCAGTACTCGACGCTCGCGATGGCAGCGCTGGTCACCTGCGGACACCTGCGCATCAGCATCAGCACCAGCAATGCCGCGCCGGCCGTGGCAAGCCGTCTGCGCCGCGACCTGACCGACCTGCTCGCCGCCGACTCCGGCCTCGCGGAGTACCTCGACACCCTCGGCCGCATCCGCGTGCTCGCGAAGCAGCGCGTTGGCGACCCCGGCGAACGCCGCTCCCTGCTGCGCGGGCTGGCCGACGGGCTGCGCCTGCGCGGCGCCGTCGAACTGCCGGCCGATTGGCGCCGGCAGCTGGCCTCGGTCGAAGAACAACTGCGGCAGCGCCCGCAACCCGGCCGCGGCGCACGCAACCCATAGGCGACGCGAACCGGCCGCTTGTGTTACTTTTCGGGCGCCGATGATCGACTTAAACTGGATCCGGGCCGATCCGGAACGCGCCGCGGCGGCGCTCGCCAAGCGCGGACCGCGCACCGAGTTTCACCAGGTGCTTGCGTGGGACGACCAGCGCCGTGAGCTGATTACGGAAACGGACCGGCTGCGTGCCCGCCGCAACGAGGTCTCCAGCCAGATTCCACGCCGCAAGCAGGGCGGCGAGGACGTGCAGCCGTTGTTCGAAGAGATGCGCGGCGTTGGCCAGCGCATCAAGACGCTCGATGAAGACCGATCCGTCCTGGAGCGGCGCATCCGCGAATTCCTGGAGCAGCTTCCCAACGTGCCGGACGACGACGTGGCAGGCGGCGGCAAGGAGCACAACCGCGTACTGCACGCCTGGTCGGAACAGCCGCCCTACGATTTCGACCCGCGCGACCACCTGACCCTTGCCGACAGCCTGGGCCTGATCGACTTCGAGCGCGGCGCCAAGGTGGCGGGCAGCGGATTCTGGATCTACCGCGGCGCCGGCGCGCTGCTGGAGATGGCGCTGATCAACTATTGCATCAGCCGCAACGTCGCCGCCGGCTACGAACTGATGCTGCTGCCGCACCTCGTCAACGCGCAATGCGGCTATGTTTCCGGCCAGTTCCCGAAGTTCGGGCAGGACGTGTACCGGCTCGCCGCCGGCCAGGATAGCGACGGCGGAGACACGGTCAGCACCGCCGAGGCCGCGGAAGGGAGCGACGGCCAGATCCTGATCCCGACCTCGGAGACCGTGCTGGCCGCCATTCACCAGGACGAGATCATTGCCGCCGACACCCTGCCGCGCAAGTACTGCGCATTCACCCCCTGTTACCGGCGCGAAGCCGGCAGCTACCGCAGCCACGACCGCGGCACCATCCGCGGCCACCAGTTCCACAAGGTGGAGCTGTTTCAGTACGTCGCGCCCGATCAGTCCGACGCCGCGCTGGCAGGCATGGTGGAACACGCCGAGTCACTGGTGCGCGACCTCGGCCTGCACTACCGGGTTTCGCAGCTCGCCGCCGGCGACTGCAGCGCGGCGGCCGCCAAGACCTGCGACATCGAGGTTTGGATCCCGAGCATGGGCAGCTACGAGGAGGTCAGCTCCGCCTCCAACACGCGCGACTACCAGTCGCGGCGCGGCCGCATCCGCACGCGCGGCGCTTCCGGAACCGCGCTGGTGCACACCCTGAACGCATCGGGGCTGGCCACCAGCCGGCTGCTGCCGGCGCTGTTGGAGCGCTACCAGCGCGCCGACGGCGGCGTCACGGTACCCGAGGTACTGCGCCCGTTCTGCGGCCTGGAGTCGATTACCCCCGGCGCCGGCGCTGGTTGAATAACGGGCGGCGCATGTCGTAGAGTGTGCCCGACCCGTTTCGACTCCGCATGCAACGCACCTCCGACCTGAACGTAAACGCCATCGAACCGCTTATCACGCCGCGCGCCCTCAAGAAGGAATTGCCGATGTCTGCGGCCGCGAGCGACAACGTCGTGCGCGCGCGGGCCACGATTTCCGACATTCTCGCGCGCCGTGACCCGCGCCTGCTGGTCATTGTGGGTCCCTGCTCGATCCACGACGAACGCGCAGCACTGGAGTACGCGCAGCGGTTGGCGAAACTGGCCGAAGCGGTGCACGACGAGTTCTACATCGTCATGCGAGTCTACTTCGAGAAGCCGCGCACCACGATCGGCTGGCGCGGCATGATCATCGACCCGCGTCTGGACTATTCGTCGCGCATCCCCGAGGGGCTGCAGGCGGCTCGCCGCATTCTCCTGTCGATCAACGAGTACGGCGTGCCCACCGCCACCGAAATGCTCGATCCGATCGTACCGCAGTACATTGCCGACCTGGTGTCGTGGGCGGCCATCGGGGCGCGCACCACCGAGTCGCAGACGCATCGCGAAATGGCCAGCGGCCTGTCGATGCCGGTCGGTTACAAGAACAGCACCGACGGTAACTTGCAGGTCGCCATCGACGCCATCACCTCCGCCCGCAGCCGGCACCGGTTCCTCGGCGTGGACCAGGATGGCCGCATCGGCGTGGTCAGCACCCAGGGCAATCCATCCGGCCACGTGATCCTGCGCGGCGGCCGTTCGGGAGCCAACTACGGCTCGGAGAGCGTGAACAACGCCGCCCGGTTGTTGGAGCGGTCGGGCCTGGAGCCGGTGCTGATGGTCGACTGCAGCCACGATAACTCCGGCAAGAAACACGAGAACCAGGAAACCGCCTGGAACAGCGTAATCAGCCAGCGCGCCGCGTGCGCACACAGCCCGATTGTCGGCGTCATGCTGGAAAGCAACCTGTACGAGGGCCGCCAGAACCTTACCGAGGATCCGCGCGAGTTGAGCTACGGCGTCTCGATTACCGACGAGTGCATCAGCTGGGATACCACCGAGCGGATGCTTACCGGCGCGTTGCGTGCGCCGCAGGGTGTTGCCGTCTCAGTCTGACCCGCAACCGCCAAGGAGGCTGCCATGGCCACGATAGTCCCCGAAACGTCGCGCACCTTCAGCGAGTACCTGCTGCTGCCCAACCTGACCCGCCGCGACTGCATACCGGCCAATGTCGACCTGCGTGCGCCGCTGGCCCGATTCCGCCCGCCCGCGGGGCCACACCTGCACCTGAACGTGCCGATGGTCACCGCGATGATGCAGTCGGTGTCCGACGACACCATGGGCGTGGCGCTGGCGCGCAGCGGCGGGCTGGCGTTCATCTTCACCTCGCAGCCAATCGACGCACAGGCGGAGATGGTGCAGCGGGTGAAGAAATTCAAGGCGGGCTTCGTGGTCAGCGACACCAACCTCGGGCCGCAGGCCGCCGTGCGCGACCTCCTGGAGCTGCGCCGCCGAACCGGCCACACCACCACCGCGATCACCGCCACCGGCTCCTCCGACGGGCGCCTGCTCGGCATCCTGACCGGACGCGACTACCGCATCGGCCACGTGGACCCGGGCGCCCCGGTGACCACTCTGATGACGCCGTTCGACGACCTCGTATACGGACGCGACGGCATCACCCTGAGCGAGGCCAACAACCTGATCTGGGAGCACCGGCTGAATTGCCTGCCGGTGATCGACGACCAGCAGCGCCTGCGTTACCTGGTGTTTCGCAAGGACTACGAACAGCACAAGGAGAATCCGGACGAGCTGATCGACCACGAGAAGCGGCTCATGGTGGGCGCCGGCATCAACACTCACGACTACCAGGAACGGGTGCCGGCGCTGATCGACGCCGGGGCGGACGTGCTGTGCATCGACTCGTCGGACGGCTTCAGCGAGTTCCAGCACGACTGCCTGGCCTGGGTCCGCGAGCACTACGGCGAAGCGGTGCGGGTCGGCGCCGGCAACGTCGCCGACCGCGAGGGCTTCCGCTACCTGGCCGCGGCCGGCGCCGATTTCGTGAAGGTGGGCGTGGGACCCGGTTCCATCTGCATTACCCGCGAGCAGAAGGGGATAGGGCGCGGGCAGGCGAGCGCGGTACTGGACGTGGCGGCCGCGCGCCGCGAGTGGCTGCAGGAAACCGGCGACTACGTGCCGATCTGCGCCGACGGCGGCATCTTCCACGACTACCACATCACCCTGGCGCTGGCGATGGGAGCGGATTTCGTGATGATGGGCCGCTACTTCGCACGCTTCGACGAAAGCCCGGCGCCGCGCATCCGCATGGGCACCAACTTCGTCAAGGAATACTGGGGCGAGGGCACCAACCGGGCGCGCAACTGGCAGCGCTACGAAGCCCACCTGCCGGCAGGCGGGCTGGCGTTCGAAGAGGGCGTGGACGGTTACGTGCCGTATGCCGGCGAGCTGCGCGACAACCTGAGCCAGACGCTCAGCAAGATCCGCAGCACCATGTGCAACTGCGGCGCGGCCGACATCGAAACGCTGCACAACACCGCGCGGCTCACCGTGGTATCCGCCACCAGCCTGCGCGAGGGCGGCGCGCACGACGTAATACTGAAGGAAACCGAGATCGTTCCCGGCGGCCTGTAGTACCCCGCTACCGCGGGGCGCGCGAGCGAGCGTCGGACGGACGTTCCGTTGCGGCGTCGTCGCTGGCGCACGCGTCCCCGGCGGAGACGCCGCAGATGGGGCATGCCTCCTGTTCGTCCATGAACGCGTTGGCATTGGAACAGCCCGGCTTGCGCACCTCTTCATCCTTTCCGAACAGTACGCGCAAGCCGAGAAACGCGGCGCACAACACCATCAGGCCAACCGCAAGTAGAACCGTCATCTCGCTAGTCAGTCTACCGCTTTGCGGACGCCGCGGCCACCGCCATTACCGCACCGCTCGGCACCGCCGTTACGGCAGCGTCAGCGCGGCCAGCGGATCGGCATCAATCAGCGCGCCAAGCGCCAGCGCCAGCCGCCAGCGCCGCGCGCGCAGCAGCTGGGCATCGAAGTCCAGGAGTTCGAGCGCCACCTCCGCCCGCGTCACGTCCGCATCGGTTACTACCCCGGCGGCCAGCGACTCGCGCACCTCGTCCACCCTGAGGGTGGCCAGACGGGTTCGCTCACGCAGTTCCCAAGTGGCGTATTCGAGATCCCGGATGTCGCGCTCCGCCTGAATCAGCGCGTCGGCAAATTCGCGCCGCGCCACGGTTGCGGCGAGCTCTGCGCCGGTGCGCCCACTCGCCAGCCGCTCCCGCTGCAAGGCGCGCAGGCCGCCATCGACAATCGGCACGATGAGGTTGAAGCCGACACCGGCCGAGAACGTCACCTCGTTCCAGTCGTAGTCGGCGCCGAAGGTCACCTCCGGCCACTGGCTATTGTCATCCTCACGTATGCGCAGATCGCTTACGCGCAGGCCCACGGTCGCGTCGATCACGTCCGGCGAGAACTCGACGTCGCTCGCCAGCGGCATCGATACCGGACCCTCAGCCAGCTCACCGAAGCGGCTGAACCCGGTGTCGCGTTCCAGCGCGGCGCGCTCCTCGCGCAGGTGCAGCCGGGTCGTCTCCAATCCGCGGCGCTCCTGTTCCACCTCGAACAACAGGGACTGAAAGCTGTGGCTGTCCTCGTTCTCCTCGAACACCTCGCGGCGGCGCACCACCTCGGCTTCCAGTTCCTCCAGGTCGAACAGCGCGCGGCGCTCCGCCTTCTCGCCATCAATGATAGCCGCCACCCGGTCCAGGACCGCGTTGGCCAGGGCCCGCGCCCGCGCCCGCACCGCCCGCCGCGCCTGCACCACGCCGTGCGACGCTTCCAGGTCGTCGGCGTCGGTCGCATCGAGCCCGAGCAGCGAACCGAGCGGCTGTTCCACGCCGCTCGACAGCTTCACCGCCACCGGACCGAGCTCCCAGGCCGGCGTCTCGCCGTCGGGGTCTTCGTCCGCCGGGCCGGTGACCGTCGCGGTCGTCGAAACGCTTCCGAACGGATGCGGCAGATTCGCGGTCACGCCCGCGGCGACCCCGAAACCGAATTCCGCCCCCTCTTCATCGACGGTCACGCCAACCAGCCCGGCTTCCTCCTCGGGGTCGGACAGACGCAAGGCAAGCGCGAATCCCTTGCCGGCCACCTCCATGGCCACGCCACGCTGGCGATTGCTCACCTCCAGTTGGCGCTGCTGCAGGACCGTGTCCCTTGCCATCGCTTCGCGCACCAACTGCTCCAGACCCGGCGCACCGTCGCCTGCTTGCGCCCAGCCGCGAACGGCCACCAGCGCCAACACCATGGCAACGGCCGCACCAGCCCGGCGCCGCACTCCTTTGCTTCGCACCGCCCCAGAGTAATCCCCCGGCGCACGCCTGGGAAGAGTCATGCGTCGCGCTTTTCGGGTTTTTGGGACGCCTGCCGTCCGTTGCCGGGGTCGTTGTCGGTACTTTCCATGGCGCCGCCCTCGGACCAGTTGCCGGCCAGCGCCGCCAGGGTGTTGCGGCGCGTTAGCGCGCCGAGCAATCGCTTGCGCTCGCCGAGCACCGCGATCGGCAGGCGGCTGTCGGCGGCGATGGATAGCAACTCGTCGAGATGCTGGCCGGCGCGCACCGTGGGAACATCGGGACGCACCACCGCGGCCAAATCGCGGTCGCCGCGGCGCACCGCTGCGGAAATATCGTCGAGAAGGACCAGCCCCCGGCACTGGTCGTCCTCGTCGGTCACGAACCCGAACCGGCGCCGCTCCTGCTGCAACGTCTCCTGCGCGGTGCGCGGGTGGGTGTCGAGCGGCAAGGCGGTCACCGGATCCATCGCCAGACCCGCGCTCAACACCCGCGAGCGGTTGACGTCGCGGACGAAGTCCTCAATGTACTCGTCGGCTGGTGCGGTGATGATGTCTTCCGGCGTGCCCACCTGCACCACTCTGCCATCCTTCAGGATCGCGATACGGTCGCCAAGCCGCAGCGCCTCGTCCAGGTCGTGGGTGATGAACACGATGGTCTTGTTCAGCTCGCGCTGCAGGCGCACCAACTCGTCCTGCATGTCGCGCCGAATCAAAGGATCGAGCGCGCTGAACGGTTCGTCCATCAGCAGGATCTCGGGATCGGTGCACAGCGCCCGGGCCAAGCCCACGCGCTGCTGCATGCCGCCCGACAACTGGCTCGGGCGCATCTGCTCGTAACCCTTCAGGCCTACCACGTCGATCCACTGCCGGGCGCGTTCCCAGCGCTCCTCCTTGGACACGCCCTGCACGCTCAACCCGTAGGCCACGTTTCTGAGTACGTTGCGGTGCGGCAGCAGGCCGAAGCGCTGGAACACCATGCTCATCCGGGTGCGGCGCAGCGCCTTGATCTCGTCCGCGGACAACCCGACCACGTCGACACCGCCGATCATTACCTGGCCCGCGGTGGGCTCGATGAGCCGGTTGACGCAACGCACGAAGGTGGACTTCCCACTGCCGGACAAGCCCATCACGACGAAGGTCTCGGCACCCTTGATGTGCAGGTTCACGTCGTGCAGACCAACGGTTTGGCCCGTCTCGGCAAGAATTTCGTCCTTGCCGACTCCGGACTGAGCACGCGCCAGCACTTCTTTTGCGCGCGCGCCGAAGATCTTGTACAGGCCGGTAACTTCGATGTCGCTCTCGGCCCGGCGGCCCGCGCCGCGCACACCGGAAGACCCGCCGTCGCGGGAAGTGCCGCCGCCGGCCGCCGCGGCCCGCTTGGCGCCGTGCCTGCTCATGCGCGTGCAGCCTGGGTCGGATCGAGGCGCGCACCGTAGGCCGCCGTTACCCGATCCAGTATCACCGCCAGCACCACGATCGAGATGCCTGCCTCCAGTCCCATGCCCACGTCGCCGTTGTTGACGCCCCGCAGTACCTGGGCGCCCAGCCCGCGCGCGCCGATCATCGACGCAATCACCGCCATCGCCAGCGCCATCATGATGGTCTGGTTCACGCCAGCCATGATGGTGGGCATCGCCAGCGGTATGCGCACCCCCCACAGAATTTGCCGGCCGGTCGCTCCGAACGCATCCGCCGCTTCCACGGTGTTCGGATCCACCAGCCGGATGCCGAGATTGGTAAGCCGGATAATCGGCGGCACGGCGTAAATGAACACCGCCAGAATCGCCGCCACGTTGCCGAGCCCAAAGAAGAACACCACCGGGATCAGGTATACGAACGGCGGCATGGTCTGCATCAGGTCGAGGATCGGGTTGATGATGCTGCGCAGCGGCGGCGAGGTGGCCATGACGATTCCGACCGGAATCCCCACCGCCACGGTGAGCGTGGTCGCCACCAGCATGATTGCCAGGGTGCGCATGGTGTCGTCCCACAGACCGAAGAACCCGACGATCACCAGCGAAACAACCAGCCCCACCGTCAACCAGCGGCGGCGCGACGAATGCCACGTCACCAGTGCCACGGCCGCGATCACCAGCCACCACGGCAGCCGCAAAAGAGACAGCTCGACGTAGCGCAACAGGAACAGCAAACGGTCGCTCACGGCATCGAGCATCCACCCGAATTGACCGACCAGGAATCTCAGGAGGTCGTTGGTCCACTCCCGAAGCGGGATCTGACACCCCTCGGGAAAGGTCGTGAGGATCCGACCGAAACTACCGGTACATTCTGCAAGCCAGTTTTCCATACCGGTGATCAACCATGCCGCGGCACCGCATCACGGGGCCGCGGCATGGTCAAACTACGCCGTCAAGTCAGCGTGTTCCTCGTTTCGGCCCCTAATTCAGCGAGGCCTGGACCCGTGCGGCGACATCAGCGGATACCCAGGCAGTCCAGAGATCGGCCTGAGTTTCCAGGAAGTGACGCGCCGCGTCGTCCGCGCCCGCATCGTTCTCGCGCATGTACGCGAGAAACTGGCTGACCACAAGCTGATCCAATTCGTATGCGCGCAGGAACTCGATCATTTCGTCGGAGGCGGCATCGGCAAACTCCTTGGTCACCGCCACGTTGACGATCGATGGCGGCCACGTACAACCGCGATCGCCCTCGACCCAGCAGTCCTCCGAGTACGCCGGCTCCTCCAGCACCACCATGTCATAGGTGCCGAGCACCCAGGTCGGCCCCCAGTAGTAGCCGAGCCACGCATCGCCCTTCTCGTACGCGCCGGCCAGGGAACTTGCCAACGCGGCGCCGGTGCCGGGCCGGAAATTGGTGAAGTGTTCGTCAAGCCCGTAGGTGGCCATCTTGTCATTGTTCACCAACTCGCACTGCCAGCCGATGATGCAGTTGTAGAAGCGGCCCTTGCCCGGCTCTTCCGGGTCTTCGAACACCGAAGCGTACATCGGCAGGTCGTCCACCGACTTCAGATCGGGAGCCATCGGCGCAATACCGCGATCCGCATCGCCTTCGATCACGAAGCGCGGGACCAGGAATGCGTACTCACCGGCATTCATGTTCAGACCGAGATCAAGCACGTCGCCTGCCGCCGCGGCCTCGTGGTACATCTCCGGAGCCGTGTTGAACCATATCTCCATGGCGATGTCTATGTCGCCGCGCACCAGCCCCTGGACCATGGGAATGGTGGATCCCGGAATGTCGGTGAAGGAGCAGCCGAATCCCGCCTGCAGGATTTGTCCGGCAATTTGGTTGTGCAACTGGGCGCTATTCCAGTCGAGACCCGCGAACACGAGCTCGCGGGCGATGCCATTGCAGGCGTCGCTGTCGCCCTGCTCCTGGGCTGCCTCGGCAACCGCGAACGGGGCCGCCAGCGCCAGGACCAGCACGCCGGCCAGGAACCTGATCGATTTCTTCGCAGCCGAAGAACCGGAGCCGTCTATCGACTCATCATGAGAATACATACGGTAATTGACTATAGTTCGTCTTCCAGCACCTGTCAACGGGCTCTGACTTGCGGGACTTGCGGTGCCTGCCGGTGGCCCGGAGGCATCCGCGCAGCTCACGTGACGGGCCCCTCGATGGCCTCGGTGAGACCGTCGTGCCGCGGCGGAGTCGGGCGCGCGGTGACCGGCAGCGGCGTGTCGAACTGGTAGCTCGGGTCGTACCGCTGCCGCCTCCAGGTCCGCCGCATCTCGCGCCAGGCCTGCACCAGCGTCCGCGGCGCCGGCATGTCGTCGGCTATCTCCCGGGACAGCTTGGCCAGATTGTAGCAGGGGACACCGGAGTACATGTGATGCTCCGTGTGCCAATTCATGTGCCAGTAGATGAATTCCGAGAATGGATCGAGCGTGATCGTCCGGGTGCACTTGCGAAAGTCGGGCACGTTGTTGCGCAGGCCGGCGTGCATCGGCAACCCCACGAAGTACGCCCACCAGTTGGCGACAAAGGGAAAGCACGAAATCACCAGCGGCAGCCCCCAGTTTCCGGACCAGGCGGCATACGCGGCCACCAGCCCGTGAAACAGCAGCACCAGCCGCGACCACCACACCGACTTGCGCTTGGCGGCCGCTCGATCGGCCACGACCGCGGCAGCCCACTCCCCGTCGATCACGCCGGCCGCCGCCAGCACGGTGTCCAGGATGATCGGCAACAGCCCGCCAAGCCCCAGCGAACGGCGCCCTCCCCACAGGTTCACCGTGAACATCTGCACCATGAGGGCAAGCCTCAGCGACGGCCTGACCGGCAGCACCGTCTCGCGGTCGCCCGCCGGATGAAGCGTGTAACGGTGGTGGAACCGGTGGCTCGCGGAATGATGGAACGGGTTGTCCCAACTCAACAGCGCGTATACGTACAGGAACAGCTTGTTGAGCCAACGGGTGCTGAACACCGTTCCGTGGTTGAGCTCGTGCGTCGCAAGCCCTCTGAAAAAGGAACCGATCGTGCCGTGCGCGAACATTGCCGCGGCAAATACCACCCACCACTGGTGAACCCAGCACAGGTATGCCAGCGAGCCGGTCACGGCGAACAGGGCAAGATGTCCTCCGGCCTGCAGCCAGCCACGCCGATCGCTGCGCCGCATGAGTTCGCGCAATATCCCCGGTTCGACCGGCGATCGATACCAGGCCACGCGCAGGTCCGACCGCACCTGTGCCAGCGGGCGCCGCCGAGTGCTCATTCAAGTCCGGTTGTTCCATGACTCGCCGCCGCTGTCAAGGGACGCTCGGCAACCTCCTTCGACCAGCCGATAAACGATAGGTGAGCACAGCGACTGACATGCCGGCACCAGATACGGGCGGCCGCGACCCGACGGCGCGGCGCCTGGTACTGTTCGTGTCGTTCCTGGTCCTGTGCATGGCGGCGCTGATCGTCCGCTACACCACGTTCATGATCGTCGACGGCCACCCGGCCGGCGATCCGGTGGTGCGCCTGCCGGAAGTGGAGCGGGGGCCGATCCTGGACCGCAACGGGCGCGTGCTGGCGGTTACCATCGAGCGCGACTCGGTCACCGCCTGGGCGCCGTCGGTCACCGAGCCGGACGCGTCGGCCGCGCTGCTTGCCGATATCCTGGACCTGCGCGCCGGCGACGTGCGGCGCCTGTTCGACGGCGACGGCTTCGTGTACGTCCAGCGCCACATTACGCCGGACCAGTCGGCTGCCATCCTGGCGGCGCGCGACCTGGGCGAACTGCGCGGCATCGACCTGCAGGCGGAGCAGGCGCGCTCCTACCCGGAAGGCGAACTTGCGGCGCACGTGTTGGGCTTCGTGGGCGTGGACAACGTGGGCCTGGAGGGCATCGAGAACTCGTTCAACTACGTGCTCGCGCCCGATACCATCGCGCCGGAGGGCGGCGAGGTGCTCGGCCACCAAGTGTTCCTTACCCTCGACGTCAACGTCCAGCACGGCATGGAACAGCTTGCCGCCGACGCCCGCGCCGAGCACGACGCCGATGCCGTGTACATTGTGGTAGCCTCGGCCGAGACTGGCGAAATCCTCGCCTACGCCGCCCAGCCGTCGTTCGATCCCAACGCCTACGCGACGGTACCCAAGGAACGCTGGCGCAATGCGATCGCCACCATGCCGTACGAGCCGGGATCGGTATTCAAGATCTTCACCATGGCCAGTCTGCTGCAGAGCGGCGCCATCACCCCGTCCATGACGTTTCCGAGTCCCGGCTACTACCGGCGCAAGCTGCCGGGCGGCGGCACGATACGCATCGGCGACCTCGGCGTGTACGGCGACCTCGATGCCGAGAACATCCTGCGCTACTCCAGCAACGCCGGCACCGCGCACGCGTCGGACCGGATCGACGCCGACACCTTCCACCACATGCTGCGCGCGTTCGGCTTCGGCGAGGCCACCGGGTCGCCATTCCCGGGCGAGGCCGGCGGCACGCTGCGCAACACCGACGAATGGTCAGGGCGCACCAAGCCGACCATCGCGATCGGACAAGAGATCTCGGTAACCGCCCTGCAGGTGATCCAGGCTGCGTCCGCATTCGCCAACGGCGGCATGCTGCTGCGACCGCGGCTGGTGCGCGAGGTGGTTGCCGCCGACGGCACCGTGGTAAAGCCGTTCGCCGCCGAGCCGGTGCGCCGGGTGGTCGCCCCGGAGGTCGCCTCCCGCGTGCTTGCCATGATGGAGACGGTAGCCACCAAGGGTACCGGCCGCCTGGCCCAGCTCAACGGCTACCGCATCGCCACCAAGACCGGCACCGCGCAGGTGTACGATCCGGAAACCGGAGGCTACTCCGACGACCACCTCATCGCGTCGATCCTCGGCATCCTCCCCGCCGACGATCCGCGCTTCATCTCCTACGTCATCATCCAGCATCCGAAGGGAGCGCAGCGCTACGGCGGCCTGATCGCGGCGCCACTGTTGAAAGAGGTGTCCCGCTTCCTCACCACCTACTACCGCATGCCGCCGAACGACGCCGACCCGCTCACGCACCCGGCGCACATCGTGGTCTCCGCCACCCCGCACCTTACCGTCGGAGAAGCGATCCCGGACCTCGCCGGGCTGCCGCTGCGCCGCCTGCTGCCGCTGCTCGAGCTGGCGGACGTAAGCGTGTCGCTGCACGGCTCCGGCTACGTGACCAGCCAGGATCCCGCGCCCGGATCGGCGCTCACTGCCGGGTCCACCTTGCACGTCTGGTTGCGCTGACCACCGGCCGCGCCTGCCGCGCCTGCCGGTGTATCTTGAGCTTCCGGCGGCCAGCGGCTAACTTTGCGCCGCGATGAGCAAGCGAGCAACCCGGACCGCCATCTCCCCTACCCGCGACGAGAACTACCCCGAGTGGTACCAACAGGTGGTGCGGGCCGCCGACCTGGCCGAACTGTCCCCGGTGCGCGGCTGCATGGTAATCAAACCGTGGGGCTATGCGCTGTGGGAGAACATGCAGCGTGCACTCGACGGCATGTTCAAGGCCACCGGGCACAGCAACGCCTACTTTCCGCTGTTCATTCCGCTCCGCTACCTGGAGCGCGAGGCGGAGCACGTGGAGGGGTTCGCCAAGGAGTGCGCGGTGGTCACCCACCATCGGCTGGAGCCCGGCGAGGACGGCGGGCTGGTGCCGGCCGGCAAGCTCGATGAGCCGTACGTGGTGCGCCCGACCAGCGAGACCATCATCGGCGAGATGTACTCCAAGTGGGTGCAGTCGTATCGCGATCTGCCGATTCTGATCAACCAGTGGGCCAACGTGGTGCGCTGGGAGTTGCGCCCGCGCCTGTTCCTGCGCACCGCCGAGTTTCTCTGGCAGGAGGGCCACACCGTGCACGCCACCGCCGGCGAGGCGCACGAGGAGACGCTGCGCATGCTCGGCGTGTACGCCGACTTCGCCGAGAACCACATGGCCATGCCGGTGGTGCGCGGCGAGAAGAGCGCCGGCGAACGCTTTCCCGGCGCCGAGAACACCTACACCATCGAGGCGATGATGCAGGATCGCAAGGCGCTGCAGGCGGGCACCTCGCACTTTCTGGGCCAGAACTTCGCGCGTGCCTGCAACATCACCTTCAGCGACCGGGACGGCGCACTCGCCCATGCCTGGACCACCTCCTGGGGCGTGTCCACGCGCCTGGTGGGCGGGCTGATCATGACCCACGGCGACGACGACGGCGTGGTGCTGCCGCCGCGCCTGGCCCCACAGCAGGCGGTGATCCTGCCCATCTACAAGGACGAGACGCAGCGCAACGCGGTGCTCGACTTCTGCCGCGGCCTGGAACGGCGGCTGCGCGACGCGCGCTACGCGGACGAACCGCTGCGGGTCGCCATCGACGACCGCGACCTGCGCGGCGGCGAGAAGAACTGGTACCACGTCAAGCGCGGGGTACCGCTGCGCATCGAGGTGGGGCCGCGCGACCTCGCCGCCGGCACCGTGTCCGTTGCCCGCCGCGACCAGCCGCCGCGGCAGCGCGCCGCCGTGGCGCACGAGCAGCTGGTTGCGGATGCGCCGGCGCTGCTTGCGGCGATGCAGGACGGTATGCTGCAGCGCGCGCGGCGCTTCCTGGCCGACCACAGCACCCGGGTTTCCAGCCTTGCGGCACTTGAGGAGTACTTCCGCGACGACGCGTCGGCCGGCTTCGCGACGGCACCGGTATCGGCCGCCGCCGAACAGGATCCGGCCTACCGCGAGCTGCTCGGCAGGCTCAAGCTGAGCCTGCGCTGCATCCCGGACGCCGCCGACACCGGCACCTGCATATTTGGCGGCGAGGCCGGCGCACCGGCGGCGGTGATCGCGCGCGCCTATTGAGGCGCCCGGTCCCGGCGCATCCCGGCGCATCCCGGCGCAGGCGGCCTATTCACGTCGCGCCGCCGCGCGGGTATGCTTGCTGATATGCCGATCAACCTGATCGCCATTGCGATCCTGGTCGTTGTGGCGGCGCTGCTGGCTTACATGATAGCGGTGCTCGGCCAGCCACTGCTCAAGCTGACCCGCTCCGGCGGCGCGCTGGCCGTCGGCCGCGGTGTGCTGCTCGGCGTGGTGCTGCTCGCCGAACTGGCGGCGGTGATTGCCATCACCGCGGTGGTGGTGCGGCTGTAATCGCGCTGCTCGGGCCGTGAAACTGCTCGCCAGGCCCCGGTTCCGTTACCGGTCCGGGTTGGTGATCCGGTAGAGCGTGCCGTCGGACTCGTCGGTCAGTACCCAGAGGGCGCCGTCCGGCCCCTGGCGTACGTCGCGCACCCGCTCCGCCAGCCGGTCCAGCAGCACCTCCTGCTCGACCGCCTCCTCCCCGCGCAGCACGACACGGCGCAGGTGGCGGCCCACCAGGGCGCCCGCGAACAGGTCGCCGCGCCAGCGCGGAAACTCGGCTCCGGTGTAGAACGCCATCCCGGAAGGCGCGATCGACGGCGTCCAATGCAGCAGCGGCGACTGCATGCCCGGCGCCTCGGTGCCGATCCCGATGCGCGGGCCCGAGTACTCGCGGCCGAATGTCACCACCGGCCAGCCGTAATTGGCGCCGCCGCGCAGGATGTTGATCTCGTCGCCGCCGCGCGGACCGTGTTCGTGCACCCAGACGGCGCCGGTCTCGGGGTGAATGGCCAGCCCCTGCACGTTGCGATGGCCCCAGGTGAACACTTCCGCGGCGGCGCCGGGAATCGCCAGTGCGGCGGTGCGCGGCGACGGGCTGCCGTCGGTCCTGATGCGCAGCACCGATCCGGCATGGTCGGCGGGATCCTGGGCGCGCTGGCGCTGGCCGCGTTCGCCGAGCCCGATTACCAGGTCGCCGTCGGCCAGGACCGCCAGCCGCGAGCCGAAGTGGCGGCCGCCGCGCGACGCCCGGTTCATGGCGAAGATGCGCCTCCCCTCCAGCAGCCGGCCGCGGTCCAGCTCGGCGCGTGCCACGGCAGTGCGCAGGCCGCCGTCGGCGCGCTCCACGTAGGAGAAGAAGATCAACCGGTTGGCGGCGAAACCGGGATCGACAATTACGTCGAGCAGGCCGCCCTGACCCGCCGCGGCGATTTCCGGAAGCCCGGCCACCGCGGTGCGCGCGCCGGTGGCGTCGATGCGCAGCAGGCGGCCGGGGCGCTCGGTGATCAGTAGCCCGCCATCGGGCAAAAACGCCACCGCCCACGGGTGCTCGAGTCCGGTCACAACCGGTTCGACGGCATAGTCGTGTTCGCTCGACCGATAGATCTGCTCCTGCGCCGGCGCCTGGATCAGGCCGCCGAGCAGGAACGACACGCCGGCAATCAGCACGGCAACGGCCCGACTTGCACCACTCTGCACACTCCGCATGACTCCCATTGATACCCGGCCGCGCCGGTCCGTGTCATCGGGTCATCCCGAGCGCCCCCGAGCGCCCGACCGCGGCGCCCCGGTTGGCGCGATCGGCGCCGCGCGGTAGCATCCCCGTCATGAGCGACGACCTCGCGCGCAGCGCCGCCGATGCGCTGCGCTTCATAGCCGACGAATTCACTCTCAACCGGCGCCTCGCCGAGCGTGCCGTGGCCCAGATGCCGCCCGCGGAGCTGGGCTGGTTGCCGGACGAGCACTCCAACAGTGTTGCCATGCTGATGAAACACGTCGGCGGCAACCTCCGCTCCCGGTTCACCGATTTCCTCACCACCGACGGCGAGAAGCCGACCCGCGACCGCGACGCCGAGTTCCGCAACGATGTGGTGGACCATGACGCGGTGCACGCCCAGTGGACCGCCGGCTGGGAGTGCGTGGATGCCACGCTCGCCACGCTCCGCCCCGCCGACCTGAACCGTGAGGTAACCATCCGCGGCGAGCCGCACACCGTGCTGCAGGCGTTGCTGCGCGCGATGGCCCACGCCGCCTACCACAGCGGCCAGATCGTCGAACTCGCGCGCATGCGGAGCCCGCGGTGGGCTGCCCTGACCAGACCCCGGCAGAACGCGCCCTGAGCCTGCCCGGGCGGCCCGGTAGTATCCCCTACCCCGCCACCGCGCGAACGCGCAGGCGCACGTAGTCCACCGTCCAGGCACCGCCGGCAGCACGCAGCCGGGGCGCCGCCGCAGCCGAGACCTCGGCCACGATCGCGGTGCGCGTGGCGCGGTCCAGATCGGCAAGCCACGCGGCGCCGAACAGTTGCAGCCACTCGGCGAGCGTACCCGGAATCGGCGTCGGGCGGTCGAACAGGGTCATCCCGGTCACCGTGAAGCCACCGCTTTCGAGCAATGCCCGGTATGCCTGCGGCGTCGGAAAGTACCAGGGATCGCGGACCGCCGGGTCGAGCCCGCGGCGTTCGAACGCGGCATGCAGCGCGCCGCGGACCGTGGCGATGTTGCCGGCCCCGCCGAATTCGGCCGCGAAGCAGCCGCCGGTGCGCAACAGCCGCCGCACTCCCGCGATAACCGGCGCCGGTTCGCGGATCCAGTGCAGGACCGCATTGGAGAACACCCCATCGAAGCTGCCCGCGGCGAAGCCGGCGTCGGCAAGGCGGCGCGCGTCGGCCACCCGCGCGTTCACCCCGCGTTGCCTCGCTGCCGCCACGAACGCCTCGCTGCGGTCCACGCCCACCACCGTGCAGCCGTGCGCGGCCAACGCCATGCTGAGTTCGCCGTCGCCGCAGCCCAAATCCAGGATGCGGTCGCCCGGGCGCGGGTCGAGCAGGTCGATCACGCCTCGGCCCAGTTCCGGGACGTAGGGAGCGCAGCGCCGGTACTGCTCCGGCTGCCAGCGCTGTTCGTTGTGCGCCGCCATCGGCCCAATGGTACCCGCGCCGCGGCAGGGATGGTATTCGGCGCCCAGTGTTGATAGGGTGCCACCCACCATGAACGCTTCTATCGCCGTCCTCGAAGGCGACGGCATCGGCCCCGAGATCGTCGGCGAGGCCTTGAAGGTACTCGATGCGGTCGCTGCACGATTCGGCCACCGGTTCGACTATCGGCGCACGCCATTCGGCGCCGGTGCCTGGTTTGCCGGCGGCGCCGCCTTTCCGGCCGAATCGAAGGCGGTGTGCGACGACGCCGACGCCATCCTGAAAGGCCCGGCCGGAGTGGCGCTCGACGACATGCGCGCCATACCGGTGGATCAGCGCCCCGAGCTCGCGATTCTGGAGTTGCGCCAGCGCTACAATACGTTCGCCAACTTCCGCCCGGTGGTGCTGCCGCGCCGCCTCGCCGGGCTGTCGCCGCTGCGCCCGGAGATAATCGGTGACGGCGTCGACATCCTGATGATCCGCGAGCTGGTGGGCGGCATCTATTTCGGCGAGAAGGTTGAGGGCGAGCACACCCAGGGGCGTTACGCCAGCGACGACTGCCACTACTCGCGCGCGCAGATCGAACAGGTCACCGAAGTAGCGTTCGCCGAGGCGAAGGCGCGCGGTTGCCACCTGACCGTGGTGCACAAGTCCAACATCCTGGCTACCTCGCGGCTCTGGGAGGAGGTGGTCGAAGAGCTGGCACCGCGTTTTCCGGCGGTCGACTACTCGTCGATCCTGGTGGACAACGCGGCCTTCCAATTGGCGGTGGACCCGGCGCAGTTCAACGGCGTGATGCTGCTCGACAACATGCAGGGCGACATTCTCAGCGACCAGGCGGGAGGTATCGTCGGCTCCCTCGGACTGATGTGCAGCGCCAGCGTCGGCCCGGAGAAGAGTTACTACGAAGCGGTACACGGGTCGGCGCCCGACATTGCCGGAAGGGGCGTGGCGAATCCGTTCTCTCTGATCGGCAGCGCCGCGCTCCTGCTGGAGAAGAGTTTCGGCCTCGGCGCCGAAGCGGGCGCCGTCTGGGACGCACTATGGAGCGCCCTGGACGCGGGCCGGGTAACGGTCGACCTGGCTGCCGCGGGCGGACCGGAACCGCTCTCCACCGCCCAATTCGGCGACGCGGTGGCGCAAGGCGTACTCGCCAACGGGAACGCCGGCGGCGCGGAGCGCGGCCGATGACCGAACTCGGTGAGCACACGGCGGCGACCGGCATGAGCGGTCCGGTCGTCGTTCCGGAGCACGGCCTTGCCGAGACCGGCGGCCGTGCCGAGCCCGGACACCCGGCCGCCGCGCCCCCCCCCGTGCCCCCCGCGTTGCGCCGGGCGCGGGCGCGGGCGTGGCGGAGACCGGGGGCGAGGCCAATCCCGACCACCCGCCCGCCGCGCCCACCCGCGTGCCGCCACGGTTCCGCGGGCGCGTGTCGCGGGTGCTGATTCCGGAGCGGGTGTTGCAGCGCCGCATCGCCGACATGGCGCGCGAGCTGGCTCGCCGGCATCCTCCGGACGGCGAGCTGGTAATTACCCCGGTACTCAACGGCGCGTTCATGTTCGCCGCCGATCTCGCCCGCGCGCTTGGCGCCGTGAGCACGCTCGACGTCCGCTTCGAGTTTGCCAAGACCAGCACCTACGGCGAAGCCCTCGGCGCCGGCGGCGACCAGCGGCGCGTGCAGATCGACCTGCAACCCGCCGACGTGGTGGGCCGCTCCATGCTGCTCGTGGACGACATCCTGGACCATGGTTTTACGCTGTGCGCGCTACGCGACCGGATGGCCGGTTGGGGCGTGCGCCACGTGCAGGTGTGCGTCCTGCTCGACAAGCAGCTCTCCGACCCCTCGCCGGAAACGCTCGCGCAGCGCGCCAAGGCCGCTCCCGACCTGATCGGCTTCCGGATCCCGGACGTGTGGGTAGCCGGCTACGGCCTCGACGCCGCCGGTGCCCTGCGCCAGCTGCCCGGCATCGTCGCCGTGGACCCGGAAGCCTGACCGTATCCGCGCACCGCGCGCGCGGTGCGGCCGGGTCGCCCGCGGACCGCTTGCCGTTGCCTGACGCGCGGCAAGCCACTACCGTTAGGGCGAAGATGTCACCAACACCCGCAATCGAACTCACGCCCGGCGCCGAGTTGCACGGTTTCCGGCTGCACAGCGCCACCGAGGTGCCGGAGGTACGCTCCGTCGCCTATCTCCTCGAACACCCGGCCAGCGGCGCCCGCCTGCTGCACCTGCACACCGCCGACCCCGAAAACCTGTTCTCGGTTACCTTTCCGACGCCGTCCTCCGACGACACCGGCGTGCCGCACATCCTCGAGCATTGCGTGCTGGCCGGCTCACGCCGCTTTCCGGTGCGCGAACCGTTTTTCGAAATGATCAAGATGAGCATGGCCACCTTCATCAACGCGATGACCGGCGAGGACGCTACCTACTACCCGGTGGCCAGCAACGTGCCCAAGGACCTGTTCAACCTGGCCGAGGTGTACTTCGACGCCGTCTTCCACCCGCTGCTGACCGAGCAGACATTCCGCCGCGAGGGCCACCACCTGGCGCCGGCGGCGTCCGGCGACCACGGCAACGGCGGCAACGGCGGCGCCGACGGCGGCAACCGGCTGGCGATCAGCGGCATCGTGTACAACGAGATGAAGGGCGCCTTCTCCGACCCCGACGCCAGCCTGGCACGGCAGCTCAATCACGGCCTGCTGCCGGACACCATCTACGCGCACGAGAGCGGCGGCACGCCGGACGCGATCCCGGACCTCACCTACGACTCGTTCCGCCGCTTCCACGCCAACTACTACCACCCGAGCAACGCCTACTTCTTCGCGTACGGCGACATCGCCACCGCCAACTACTGCCGCTTCCTCGACCAGCGGCTCGCCGGCTTCTCCCGCCGCACGGTGACCTGGCCCGACGGCGTTGCCGGCGACCGCTTCGCCCCGGCCCGCCAGCGCCCCTGGCCGGCGGCCCGCTCCCTGCGCGAGCGTTACCCGATCGGCGCCAACGAACCCGGCGAGGAGCGCACCTACCTGATCAACGCCTGGCTTACCGGCGATGCGCTCGATCCGGTGGATGGCGCGCTGATGCACGTCCTGTCGCTGATTCTCGCCGGCAATGAAGCGGCGCCGCTGCGCAGGGCGGTGGTCGCCTCACGCCTGGGCGCCGACCTGACCTACTCCGGGAGTTCGTCGGTCGGGCACGAAGCCACTTTCGTGATCGGCATTCGCGGCAGCGAGGCGGACCGGGCCGACCGGTTTGCCGGCCTGATCGACACCACCCTGCGCGACATCGCCGCCGGCGGCATCAGCGCCGAGATGGTGGAGACCGGGTTCCGGCAGGCGGCCTTCGAGTACCTGGAAGTACAGCCGATGTTCCCCCTGCACACCTTGTTCCGGGTGGTGGGAAGCTGGATCTACGGCGCCGACCCGTTGCGCTTTCTGCGCCTCGGAACCCATCTGGCCGAATGCCGCGCACGCTGGCGGCAAGAGCCCGGCCTGTTCGCGAGGCTGCTGCGCGAACGGCTTATCGACAATCCGCACCGGTTGAACGTGGTGATGAGCCCCGACCGCGCCATGCAGGCTGAACTGGACCATCGCCTGCACAGCCGCGTCGAACGGATCGAGAGCGGCATGACCGAGGAACAGGTCGCCGCCGCCGCCGCGGCCGCCGCGGAGCTGGAACAACTCAACAGCACGCCCAACACCGCCGAGCAACTGGCCAGCCTGCCGCAACTCCGCGTATCGGACCTGCCGGCGGCGCTGCAGCACATCGACACCGAGGTAAGCGGCAATGCCGGCATCACGCTGTTGCGCAATGACGTGTTCTCCAACGGCGTGAACTACCTGGCGGTCGACTTCGACCTGGCCGGCCTGCCGGCCGAGTTGTGGCCCTACCTGCCGCGCTACCTCGAAGCGACCGAAAAACTGGGCGTCGCCGGGGCCAACTACGAGGAAATCGCGCGCCGCAAGGCGGCCGCTACCGGCGGCGTGCGCGCGTCGCTGTCACTCGGCCACCACGGCGTGCACGCGGAGCGCACGCTGCGCGGGGTGCGGTTCAGCCTGAAGGCGCTCGACGACCAGGTGGAAGAGGCGTTGTCGCTGCTCGGCAGCCTGCTGTTCGGCGTCGATCCGCGCGACCGCGACCGGCTGCGCGAGGTGGTGATCCAGGAGCGCATGCGCTACCGCACCGGGCTGGTGCGCGGCGGCGCCCGCACCGCGGGACTGCACGCCGGACGCGGCCTCGATCTGGCCGGGCACCTGGCGGAAATCGCGAACGGCCTGCCGCAGCTTGCCCTGTGCGAGCAACTGGCGGAGCAATTCGACGCACGCCATGACGGCCTGATGGCGCGCATCGAGCAGATCCGTGACTTTCTGCTGGTACGCGACCGGCTCACGGTAAGTCATACCGGCACCGAACGCGGCGCCGGCGCGGTGGCGGCGGCGCTGGCCGACTGGAGCGGCCGGCTGCGCAACGAGCCGGTAACCGACGCCGACCTCGGCTTCACGCCGTTTGCCGCCGCGCAGCGCGAGGGCCTGGCGGCACAGATGGACGTAGCCTACTGCGCGCAGGTGTTTGGCGCGCCGCACATTTCGCAGCCGGACGCGGTGCCGCTGGAGGTGGGGGCGCACATCGTGAACCTCGACTGGATCCTTCCCGAGATCCGCTTCAAGGGCAACGCGTACGGCGCCTGGTTCCGCTACGACGCGGTCGGCGGATCGGCGGCGTTCGGCTCCTACCGCGATCCGCACATAGTCCGTACGCTCGATGTGTTCGCCCGCGCTCGCGACTACGTGCACGCCGCGGCATGGAGCGACGAGGAGATCGGACGCGCGATCATCGCAGTCGCCAAGCGCGGCTTCACGCCGCTGCGGCCGCGGCCCGCCAACGGGCTCGCCCTGCAGCGCTACCTGGCGGGCATCACGCCCGAGATGCGCGAGGCGCGCCACGAGCAGTTGAAGAGCGTCACCGCCGGCGCGGTCAAGGCGGCTCTCGACCGGCTGTTGGGCGGCGGCCTGGCGCACGCACCGGTGTGCGTGGTGTCGAGCCGCGCCATGCTGGAGCAGGCCAATCGCGAGTTGGCCGGCAACCCGCTGGCGATCGCCGAGATCCTGCAGGCCCGTCCCGACGCGGCGGCCTGAACGGCGCGTCCGCCGTCAGTCCGAGCCGGACCGCGCCAGCGGCGGGAGTCCCACCATGCGTGCAGTGAGTGATGGCGATGCCGGCACCACGCGCCGCCGGTTTCTGGCCGCCGCCGGCAAGGGCGCGGTGTTGACGCTGGCCATGTTCGGCGCCGGGCCGCAGGCCGTAGCACGCGGGCTGTTCGGACGCGGCCTGCTGCCGAGCGCATGGGAGCACGACTCCAACACGGCCGATTTGTCCAATACGGCCGATTTTCCGCTGCCGAAGCCCGGCATGATCGTGCACGGCGAGCAGCCGTTCAACGGCGAGTTTCCGCCGCACCTGCTCGACGACCCGGTCACGCCCACCGCGCGCCACTTCGTGCGCAACAACGGCGGCATCCCGCGGCGCGCACGCAGCAAGGATCTGGGCGGATGGGTGCTGCGTGTCGACGGCGAAGTGCGCCACTCCCTGGCGCTGACGCTGGACGACCTGCTGTGTCTGCCGCAGGTCACGATGCAGGCGGTGCTGGAGTGCGCCGGCAATGGCAGAAGCCTGTTCCACCCGCCGGTGGGCGGCACCCCGTGGATCCGCGGCGCGGTGGCGTGCAGCGAGTGGACCGGCGTGCGCCTGCGCGACGTGCTGGAGCTGGCCGGGGTGCGGGACGGCGCCGTCTACGTGGCCGCATTCGGCGAGGACGCGCCGCTCGACGGCGGCGAGCCGTTCTCGCGCGGCATCCCGATCGGGAAAGCCATGGACGAACACACGCTGATCGCCGTGGCGATGAACGGCGAGCCGCTGCCGGCCGCGCACGGTTTTCCGGCGCGCCTGCTGGTCCCGGGCTGGATCGGCAGCGCCATGCAGAAGCGGCTGGCCCCACCCGGAGCGGAAAAGCCATGGACAACCACCCGCGGTGCGCGGGGGGGAGGACCGGCGAGCCGCTGCCGGCCGCGCACGGTTTTCCGGCGCGCCTGCTGGTCCCGGGCTGGATCGGCAGCGCCATGCAGAAGTGGCTGGCCCGCCTC
>MKWU01000453.1_pt1 | contig 78351 bp, 57 predicted proteins | sample 809101 | NCBI WGS metagenome assembly MKWU01 (sample SAMN05860141, study PRJNA318959) | sponge metagenome | host: Aplysina aerophoba | place: Slovenia: Piran, Adriatic Sea, Gulf of Piran | collected 2013-05-07 | reverse complement strand
CAATCATGAGGAGATAGTCTCCGTTGGCTGAGGCAATGGCACGATTGCGGCTCATGGACAGGCGGAAACCAGCATCCTCCTGCCAGCTGTGCAGAAGTGGCACCGGATAGTCCGTCTGCATTTGGGCGATCATGTCTCCGGTATCCTGGCGCGAGCCATCATCGGCAACAATGACTTCATCAGGCAAGCAGCTTTGGCGTTTTACGCTGTCGAGCACTGCTTTGAGTGCTTCCTTCCAGTTGTATGTGGTGATGAGCAGGCTGGTCTTCATAGTCTTGCGTCTTTGTGAGAAAGGCGAAATCGTTCGACTTGTTTCAAAGTCGTTGAACGCCCGCCCGGAAAATCCGTGTTATCCGGAACAAATCAATGCGTACGGCCGCACGGGGATACAGATGCACCTGCAGAGCGCGGGCTTTGACTGCCCGAAGAAGGCGGCTGGGTCGCACAATCAAACCTGTCGATCCCATCGCCATAACGCATGCCACTGTGGGTACTTGGGTGTCCACCATGGTGTGACCGCGATTTGTAGCCTCTCCGGAGTCTGCCGCATGGTACAGGTGATCATCCGTGCCGGTAAACCACCAGGCTCTGGCAATCTGTCCACGCGCTTGTCATGGCCGGCGGTCTCTTGCCTTCTGTTCCTTCGGCTCTGTTGTTTGCAAGGGCATGACCTTCCGGTGCAGCAGCATAACCCTGCGGATTCCCTTTCCAAAAAGTGGGTAGCACTGCATAGGCTGCCGGGCGCCGCTGTGCGCCAGAAACCGGAAAGAGGGCAGGTCAGGACGGGGGGATTTGCGATCCTGATGGTGATGCGGGCCGCCGGTGAAGATACATAATCACAACAATTGAACTCTTTCGCCATTGCTGGTCTCTGCTAGCTTTGCTGACCAGCTCCATGTGGTTGTCAAAGCCGATGCCTGCGAGTCAGGGCCGGGGAACGTCGATTCTCCAGGCTGTAGCAAACTTACCTGAGAGGGGGCGTTTGGCTGTTGTTATGCTATGCAGAATCGCGCTGTGTTTTGCCATTGGCGTTGCTGTGGTTGCGCTGTTCAATACATTGCCCCATCCGGGCTGGCCTCTGGCCTGCGCTGCCGTCCTGTTGGCCCCGGCGTCCTGCCTGAACGCTGTGCATTACGGTTGGCTGGTGCAGATTTTATGGCTTCTGGCTGCCTTGATGCTGGGCATATGGCATGCCAGTAGCAGTGGCCTGGCACGTCAGGGGAGCTGGCTTGCGGAGTCCCTGGCGGCGCAAGACGTGACTGTGACCGGACGTGTGGTTGATTTGCCCTGGGCGCGCCACGAACGTACCCGTTTTCTGCTGGATGTTGGAGCAGCGGAGCACGCGCAGAATCCAGTTGTCGGACGTCTGTCGCTGATCTGGTCAGAGGCGCCGGATCTGTTTTGTGGTCAGATGTGGCGGTTGCAGGTCCGGTTGCGACCGCCCCATGGCTTTGGAAGCCCCGGCGCCAATGACTACGAGGCATCCTTATTGCAGCGCGGTATTGTGGCGACGGGCTATGTACGGACCGGGGCCGGGCAGGACAACCGCTTGCTGGGCAGTGCGCACCGCCCGCTGCTGGGCTGGTGGCGGGCACGGCTGGCAGGCTGGCTCAGTGCAAGACTGCATGGTCCGGGTGTTCCCCTTCTTCAGGCCCTGCTGCTGGGCAACGCAGGTGAGTTGGAGGCCCGGGACTGGGATCTGTTCAGGGAAACAGGGACAGTCCATCTGCTGGTGGTGTCCGGGCTCCATATCAGCCTGGTGGTGCTGGTCGCCGCTTGTCTCATGCGCGCCCTGGCCTGGTTGGGGTTGGTACCACTTCATCAGGTCAGCCTGCCTGCGTTGGTGCCAGTGGTGGGGCTGTTGCTGGCCTTGGTGTATGGTGTTCTGGCCGGATTCGGCTTGCCTGTCCAGCGCGCGCTGGTCATGCTGGGAACGGCGCTTGTGTGTGGGCTGGCGGGTTTTCGTTTGCCCTTGTTCACGCTCTACTGTCTTGCCTTGTGTGCTGTCTTGTTGCTGGATCCCATGGCGGTGACGGCGCGCGGGTTCTGGTTGTCTTTTGTCGCGGTTGCGGCACTTTTGTACCGCTTCAGTTACAGGCATGGTGACGGCGGCCTGGGGCGGGTGTTCTGTACTCAGGTTGTTGTGGCTCTGGCGCTGACGCCGGTGCTGGCCGGCATGCAGCAGTCTGTGAGTCTACTTTCCCCTGTCGTCAATTTGGTGTCTGTGCCTCTGATAGGTGTTGTACTGCTTCCACTGATGTTACTGGGGTTACTGCTGGCATTGGTGGTGCCGCAGGCTGGCATCTTCTTGCTGCAGGCCAGTGCCAGTGGGCTGGAGCTCTGGAAACAGGGGTTGAGTTTTGTTCCCGTCTGGTTGCCGCCCGGAGGGTTTCTTCCCGTGCCGGGGCCGGCCGCGCAATGGGCTGCTGCTCTGGGAGTGGTGCTGCTGTTGTCGCCGGCTGGTCTGGGATGGCGCTGGACAGGCTTGCTGTGTCTGTTTCCCTGGCTGTTTCCGCTGGAGCAGCGGCCGCCGGATGGCAGTGCCGAGCTGGTTGTGCTGGATGTCGGCCAGGGGCTGGCCCTGGTGGTACGTACACGCAACCATGTGCTGGTCTATGATACTGGCGACCGCTTTTCTCCTTCTTTTTCAGCGGCGGGGGCAGTGATGATTCCCTGGTTGCGCCAGGCTGGTGTTCGCCAGCTGGATTTGATTGTGATCTCCCACAGTGACAGGGACCACATAGGTGGACTGAGTGTTGTGCGTCAACACTACCCTGCGGCCAGGCTGCTGCTTCCCGGACAGAAAGAAGAACAGAAAGAAGAGCAGCTCTGGAATCGTCACTGGAGCTGGGATGGTGTTGATTTCCACATGATGCCGTCTCATGGAGGGGCAAATCGGAGTACAAACGACAGCTCCTGTGTTCTCCAGGTCTGCGCAGGTACCGACTGCGCTCTGCTGACGGGGGACATCAGTCGGCGGCGGGAGGCGGAGCTTGTCAGGGACTGTGGGTCCCGGTTACGCAGTCGAGTGCTGCTGGTTCCCCACCATGGCAGCAACAGTTCCTCTTCATCGGTGTTTCTTGATCAGGTTCGTCCGGAGTTGGCACTGGTCTCTGCCGGCTACTTTAATCGATTCCGGCATCCGTCTGCCGCAGTTGTTCGTCGTTTGCAGGACAGGGGGATTCGCGTACTGGTAACGGCCAGTACCGGGACGCAGTGGGTACGACTGGGTAACCGGCCGATGCTGAGTTGTTGGCGTGACCGATGCCGGGGCTGGTGGCGTCGCCAGCAGAAGTTGCCTGACAGGCTGTAGCAGCCTTCTGGCATGGCTGGTATATTTCGTTTTCCAGTGCTGTGTCGGGTGTGGCCTGGCCTGTTTGTGTTCTCGTCAGGAGGTGTTTTTTGCAGGTGTTTGAGCTGATCAAGGCGGGCGGCTGGCTGATGGTGCCTATCGTTCTGTGTTCGGTCCTTGCTATGGCTATTGTGCTGGAGCGTTTCTGGTCGCTGCGTCGCGGGCGCGTGGCTCCCAGTCGCCTGCTTTCTGATGTCTGGAAACTGTTTTCGGCGGGCAAGCTCGACAAGAAGAAGGTGGGTCAACTACGTCGCCATTCTTCCCTGGGGGAGGTCATGGCAGCCGGCCTGGCCAGCGCCAGCCAGGGGCGTGACATCATGAAAGAAGCCATGGCAGAGGCACTGGCCAAGGTCACCCATGATCTTGAGCGTTACCTTAATATGCTGGGCACTATAGCCACTGTGGCTCCGCTGTTGGGTTTGTTGGGAACAGTCGTGGGCATGATTGATGTTTTTTCCGTGATCATGCTGGAAGGCAGCGGTCATGCTGCGAGCCTTGCCGGTGGAATTTCCCGGGCACTGGTGACGACGGCGGCCGGGCTGGGAGTGGCTATTCCTGCGGTCTGTTTCCATCGGTTTCTGGTGCGTCGGGTGGAGGAGCTGGTGATCCTCCTGGAACAGGACAGCACGCGGCTGGCAGAAGTTGTTCTGGGGGCCCGGCGTGTGGCGGCGGATGCCGATCAGCCGCCTGAGGGCGGAGATGTCATATGAGAGGACGTCGTCGGCCTGTGCAGGAGGTGACAGTCAATCTGACGCCTCTTATTGATGTGGTGTTCCTGCTGCTGATTTTTTTCATGGTCTCCACCACTTTCACAAAGGAGACGCGTCTGGCCGTCAACCTGCCCGAGGCGGCTGCGGGTGTGACGGAAGTGGAGCAGCAGGAAATCGTGGTCGGCATCTCGCGCGAGGGCGCCTATACGGTGGCCGGGCGTGCTGTAGAAGGCGGTACTTCAGAGGCACTTCAGGCGGCAATAGAGCAGCGTGCGGCCGGTGACCGGACACGTCCGCTGGTACTGTTTGCCGATGCCAATACGCCACATGCTGCGGTTGTACTGGCGATGGAGGCTGCCGGAGCTCTGGGATTTTCCCGGCTGCGTATAGCGACCCGTGAGTCGGATGCATCGTGAGTTTCAGCCGATTGCGGATGCGTGTTGTATCCTGCTGGTTGCGGGCCTGGTATAGCCCGCACCTTGTCTGCTGGCTGTGGCCGCTGTTGCCTTTTTCCTGGCTGGTAGCCTGGGTGGCGCAACGCCGCTACCGCCGGTTTTGTGCAGTCCCAAAGGCGCGATCATCGGTGCCGGTTGTGGTGGTGGGTAATCTGACGGCCGGCGGGGTGGGGAAAACGCCACTGGTGGCAGCATTGGCTGGCCATTTTCGGCAGCAGGGCTACAAGCCGGCTATTGTCAGTCGGGGTTATGGCGTGCCTTTGAGAACTCGTCGCAGTCATCCGGTTCGCCGGGTGACCGCCGACAGTGACCCCCGCTTCTGTGGTGATGAGCCGGTGATGCTGGCGCGGGACACGGACGTACCTGTGATGGTCGGCGCTGACCGCCGTCTGGCTGTGGAAACATTGCTGCAAACCACAGATTGTGACCTGGTCATCAGTGATGATGGTCTTCAGCATTACGGCTTGCAGAGGGACATTGAACTGGTGGTGATGGATGGCCAGCGCCGGTTCGGTAATGGTTGGTGCCTGCCGGCAGGTCCACTGCGGGAGCCTGTTACCCGGCTGGCAGATGTGGACTGGGTGATTTGCAAGGAAGGACAGCCGCCCGCTGTGCACGGCCCCCGGGGCCTGTGCATGAGACTCAAGCCCGGATGTCTGCTACCGGTCGCCGGGTGTGAGACCGCAGGCCAGATGCCCCGGCCAGGCGCAGCAGTCTCTGCTGTGGCGGGGATTGGACACCCAGCCCCTTTTTTCGAGAGTCTGGAAAAAATGGGATTTGATGTGACGCCTTGCCCGTTTCCTGATCATCACAGTTTTACGCTGGCGGAGCTTGAATCACTGGGAACTGGCCCCCTTATAATGACGGCCAAAGATGCAGTAAAATGCCGGGCGTTTGCGCGTCCAGGCTGGTGGTATCTGACGCTTGATGTGCAGCTGCCAGATTTTTTCTGGCGACACTTGCAGCGTCAGCTGGCGCAGCTCCGGTCTGTTTAGAGAATGTTGTTGTTTGGTCAGGTTGAGAGATGGACAAGAAACTGTTTGAAATTCTGGTCTGCCCCCTGTGCAAAGGCGAATTGAAGCACAATCAGGCGCAACAAGAGCTGATCTGCCGTCCTTGTGGCCTGGCCTTTCCCGTACAGGATGATATTCCGGTCATGCTGGAATCGGAGGCACGCACACTCAGTGTCGATGAGCGTCTGTGACTGCGGCAGCGGTGTGTGGCGCGCCCCCGGGCGGTGCAGCAGAGAGAGGGGTCCCTTTCAGTCTGGTGATTCCGGCTCGCTTTGACTCCAGCCGTCTTCCGGGAAAACCGCTGGCTGATCTGTGTGGCAAGCCCATGATTCAGCATGTGTGGGAGCGGGCCTGCCAAAGCCAGGCGCAGGAGGTGGTGGTGGCGACGGACCACCCGGCCGTGGCTGCCGCAGCCGGCGGCTTTGGTGCGCGGGTTTGCATGACGCGATCGAGTCACAGCAGCGGAACTGAACGGTTGCAGGAGGTGGCGGTGTTATGCGGCTGGGATGATCAGCGTATTCTTGTCAATGTGCAGGGGGATGAGCCTCTGATTTCACCCGCCTTTATCGATAAGGTCGCGCGTGGACTGGAGGAGTGTCCCGAGGCCGCTGTGGCTACGCTGTGCTGCCCGTTGCGGGAGCCTGATCAGCTTTTTGATGCGGATGTTGTCAAGGTGGTGACCGATGCCCGGGGACGGGCGCTGTATTTCAGCAGGGCGCCTGTTCCCTGGGACCGTGATCGCTTCGCGCGTGCTGCGCGTCCTCCTGGCACTCTGGATGCGCGAGACGCCTGGCAGCGTCATCTGGGCCTTTATGCTTACCGTGTCGGGCTGTTGCATCGCTTTGTTCGCTGGCAGCCGTCGCCGTTGGAGCAGCTGGAGAAGCTGGAGCAGTTGCGTATTCTCTGGCAGGGCGAAACCATTCATGTTGCCCGGGTGGCACGCGATGCTGCGACAGGCGTGGATACGCCGGCCGATCTGGAGCGCGTTCGCGCCTTGATGCAGTCTCCGGCAACGGCAGCGGATACGCCATGACCGCCGTTGTTGCGTGTCATGGCGACCGTGTGCCGGGATTGCGCCGCGACCAGGACCTGACCCGGTTCAACACGCTGGGGCTGCCCGCACGCGCTGCCTGGTTTGCGCAGGCGTATACCCAGGAGCAGCTGTCGGTGTTGCTGGCCTGGGCCAGTGAGCGTGGCTTGCCTGTGCTGCCGATAGGTGAGGGCAGTAATCTTGTGCTGCACTCCCGTTATCCTGGTCTGGTTGTACGTATCCGGTTGCGCGGACGGCGTGTGCAGGCTGCTCCCCCTGCTGGGGACAGTGTTCTGGTAACCGCCGCTGCGGGTGAGAACTGGGATGATTTTGTCCGCTGGACCCTGGTACAGGGCTACTCGGGACTGGAGAACCTGTCACTGATTCCTGGCTGTGTCGGCGGAGCGCCTGTACAGAATGTTGGTGCCTATGGGATGGAAATAGCCCGTGTGCTTCATCAGCTGACAGCACTTGATCTGCAGGGTACGGAGCTGAGGCTACAAGCTGAAGACTGCCAGTTTGCTTACCGTGATTCCCTGTTCAAGCGCCTTGCCGGTGCCAGTCCTGTGATTACCCGGGTGACTTTTCGGCTGTCCCGCCGTTTTGTCCCTTGTCTTGACTACGCGCCCTTGCGTGCTGCCGTGGAGAACAACTACGCGGCTCCCGACAGTGTGTCTGCGCACCAGGTTCGTGCGCTGGTCTGTGATCTGAGGCGCAACAGATTGCCGGATCCTGCGCACCTGGCCAATGCCGGCAGTTTTTTCGGTAATCCTGTTGTGACGGCACAGGAGCATGCCTGTCTTGTCAGGGATCACCCCGGTATTGTGGCCTTTCCAGTGGCGGGGCAGCGGTGGAAGCTGGCCGCAGCCTGGTTGGTGGAGGCGTGCGGTTTCAAGGGCGTGCGGGAGTCTTCCGGGGCTGGCGTTTACCACCGGCACGCACTGGTGTTGGTCAATCACGGCGGAGCCAATGGAGAGTCCATCCTGTCACTGGCGGCCCGGATACAGAAGGCCGTCCATCAACGTTTTGGCGTGCAGTTGCAGATAGAGCCACGCGTGAGTTGAGGCCCGGTCTTCCCCTCCGGTCTTGTTGCCCGGGTTTCGATGGCCTGTGCCTCAGGCGGCAAAAACCAGACGCACTGCATCCGGCTGTGTTTCGGCGTCCAGTTGTAGACAGGGCCACGCGTGAGTTGAAGTTCGGCCTTCCCCAGGTTTTGCAGCCCGGGTTGCGATGCCCTGTGTCTCAGGCGGCAAGAACCAGACGCACTGCATCCGGCCGTGTCTCGGCGTGCAGTTGCAGATAGAGCCATGCTTGAGTTGAGGTCCGGTCTTTCTCAGGTTTTGTTGCCCGGGTTACGATGGCCTGCGTCTCAGGCGGCAAGAACCGGCGGCGCTGCATCCAGCCGTGTCTCGGCCTGCAGTTGCAGATAGAGTCTCGTGTGAGTTCAGGCTCGCTCTTCCCCCTCGTCTTGTTGGCCGGGTTGCGATGGCCTGTGTCTCAGGCGGCAAGAACCGGCGGCGCTGCATCCCGCCGTGTTTCAGCGTGCAGTTGCAGATAGAGCCTCGCGTGAGTTGAGCTCGGCCTTCCCCAGGTCTTGTTACCAGGGTTTGATGGCCTGTGTCTCAGGCGGCAAGAACCGGAGGCGCTGCATCCAGCCGTGTCTCGGCGTGCAGTTGCAGATAGAGCCATGCTTGAGTTGAGGTCCGGTCTTTCTCAGGTTTTGTTGCCCGGGTTGCGGTGGCCTGTGTCTCAGGCGGTAAGAACCAGGCGCACTGCATCCAGCCGTAGTTGTACCTTGGCCAGTTTGGCACTGCCCAGCCTGGCGTGTTCCTGGAGCGACTCTATGTCCTTGTCCCGGATATTGGGATTGAATTGTTGCAGGGCTGTCAGCCGTGCCAATTCCTGATCCATAGTGGCGACAAATCTCTGGCGCGCCTGGTCTTCCACGGTTTTCATCTGCTTGCGGGCGTGTTCTTCAGCGGCCTTGAGCATGTCGCCAATGACACTCTGACGCGCCCGGACAAGGGTGCGGACAGCCCCGGCTCTTGTTTTGTGCAGCTGGCTGTCAAAGTCTTCGAAACGAATCTGCTCGGACAGGTTGTTGAGTGCGGGATCAACAAGAATGCGCAGCGGCGTGGGAGGGAGAAAGTGGTACAGCTGGAGTGCGCGTTCGCCGCTGGTCTGAATCACAAAAACAGCCTCCAGCAACATGATGCCAGGCTTGATAGCCGGACTGCCTTTGAACAGACTGCAGGCGGCATTGCCTGTTTCACTGGTCAGCAATGTTTCCATGGCCTCCAGGATCATGGGGTGCTCCCAGGAAACAAACTGTACATCTTCACGTGCCAGGGCAGTCTGGCGGTCCAGGGTGATGCTGGTGCCATCAGCCGGCAGTCCCGGGTAGTGATCGACCGTCATGTGGGTGCCGGGACGGACGACAAGCATGCTGTCGCCACCATCTTCAATGTCCAGTCCGAAGCTGTTGCCCAGTCTTTCCAGGAAAGCGCCCAGCTGGTCAGTGTGCTCTTCACTGGCTATGTCTTGCGCCGGGCTTCCCATGCGGCCAAAGCCGGAGGCATTGAGTTCCAGCAGGCGGTCGCGTCCCCGATGCAGCTGGTGATTGAGTTGTGTGGCCAGGGTGCGGGTTTCGGCGACAAAGTCGGGAGAAGGGGACTCTTGTTCCGGGTCGGGGGCGTCTGCGTCCGGAAGCGCCGAGCATAGCCAGTGGTGCAGCGTGTCTTCCAGCAGTGAGTAAACCATGGCTCCGGCCGGACATATCTGGGCAAAGGCGTTGAGCCCGTCCTGGTACCACTGGAACAGGCGTTGCTGGGCACTGCCTTCCAGGAAGGGGATGTGAATCTGGATGGCCTGTTGTTGTCCAATGCGATCCAGGCGTCCTATCCTCTGTTCCAGAAGGTCCGGGTGGAGGGGCAGGTCAAAGAGCACCAGGTGGTGAGCAAACTGGAAATTACGGCCTTCGCTGCCAATTTCGGAGCAGACCAGCAACGGGGTTACGTAGTCTTCGTCTGCGAACCAGGCTGCTGCACGGTCGCGCTCTACCAGCGACATGCCTTTATGAAAAGTGCCGGCCTGGATGCCCTGGATAACCCGGAGAGCTTGCACCAGATCCAGTGCGGTTGTATCTCGCGCACAGATCACCAGAATTTTCTTGTGGCGCAGCGTTTTGACAAGATTGATAAGCCAGTGAATCCGGGGGTCTGTTTTCCACCAGGGGAGGCTTTCTTCCGTGCTCTGGGTGTGCTGCCAGGCCAGTTCAGGAAATATCTGGTGTGTCAGTCGGTCTTTCTGGTTCACCAGGTCCTGGCTGGCCTGCAAGGCCTGTTTGTAGGTGTCCGGCAGGGGCAAGGGACAGGGAATGACATGACGTTCCGGAAAAGCTGACATGGACGCACGCGTGTTGCGAAAGATCAGGCTTCCGGTGCCGTAACGGTCGAGTAGCAAGCGGATCAATTCATCACGGAGCTCTTGAGCCGTATCCCCTGTAGCAGCCTGTACCTGCTGAATCAGCTTGCCCAGGTCGGGATAGAGCTGTGTCAGGCTGGCAGCACTGGCATCCGAAATGCTGTCGTCGTCCATCAGTTTGCATACGGCCGCTGTCACGGGCTCGTAGCGCGCCTGTTCTGCCAGAAAGACATCCAGCTTGTGGAAACGCGCCGGGTCCAGCAGCCGTAGACGTGCAAAGTGCCCTTCGGTGCCATGCTGCTCTGGCGTGGCTGTCAGCAGCAAGGCACCGGGCGTCCGCTGGGCGAGGGCCTCCACCAGGGTGTAGCGGTCATCACCACCGGCCTCCTGGGTCCATGTCAGATGATGGGCCTCATCCACCACCAGCAGGTCCCAGTCGGCCTCTTGCGCCCACTGGCGGCAGGTCGGCGACTGGCATAGCCAGTCCAGACTGCACAACACCAGCTGCTCCTCCACAAACGGGTTGCTGCTTTCCTTGGCCTGGCAGCGTTCCTCATCATAGAGGGTGAAATGCAAGTAGAAACGTCGCAGCAGCTCTACCAGCCATTGGTGCAGCAGTGAGTCCGGAACCAGGATCAGTATGCGTGAGGCCCGTCCTGTCAGGAGCTGGCGCCGTATAACCAGACCGGCTTCTATGGTTTTTCCAAGACCGGGTTCGTCAGCCAGCAGGGCCCGGGGAGCGGGGTGGTTGGCTACTTCCCGGGCTATGTAGAGCTGATGGTCTATCAGACTGACACGTGCGCCGGCCAGTCCCAACCAGGGGGAGCGGTGCAGGCGAGCGTACTCCATCAGCGTTCTGTATCTCAGGGAAAAGTCGCTGTTGGTGCCGACCCGTCCAAACAGCAGGCGCTCCCGCGGCTTGCTCAAGGTGATGACGTGGTCCAGGTCTGTTTCCTGCAGCACCCGCTCCTGGCCTTCGTTGTCTGTTCCCGTGTAGACAAGCAATCCATTGTCTTCCGCGACTGCCGTCACCTTCATCGTCCAGCCTTCATGGCTCGACACCGTCTCGCCAGGTTCGAACTCGACGCGGGTCAGGGGGCTGTTGTTGCGACGATAGAGCCGGGTTTCCCCGGTGGCGGGATATAACAGGGTCAGGGTTTGCTCATCGCAAGCCAGCAAAGTGCCAAGGCCCTGTTCTGTTTCAGTGTCACTGATCCAGCGCTGTCCTGGAAGGGGAGCTTTCATAGGGACTTTTCTCTGTCTGTGGGCGGGGTGGCTGCCACAATGCCGGCCGTATTCGACAGAACAAGGCGGGGTGCACCGGTGTATTCTGTCGTGCCGGGTGCGCCCGTCGCAAATCGGGCAGCGTGCCGGAGCCGGTCGTGGGCAGTCAAGGAATCAGGCGTACTCATGATGTCACCGGCTGGGCCGTCTGCAAGAGGGGAGACCGGGTCCCTATGGCACCTTTGCGGTAGCCTTCGCACGCCAGTACCCGTACGTTGCATCCCGGGTTTTCGTGCGCCACCTGTGCCGCCAGATGATTGGCTATATGCTCCACCGTGGTGTCTGTGTCCATCAGATGACAGTGGGAAGCCGGAAGCTGCAGCATGAAGTCCCCCTGGCGGGACCTGTAGGAAAACCGGTAGTATTGCTGGCCGTCGATCGTTTCCTGGCTTGTGATATCTTCCCGGGAGCCCAGGTAGACAGTATCCCATTGTTGTGCGATGCGCCGCTCGACAGGCTCCTGGCGTTGGCCGTCCAGATCAACGCGGAGGCGAGAGCGATGTCCGTGCGCAATGCGCTGGCAATTGCCCTTGTGCTTTTTCAGGCCATGGCTGTAACGGTACCAGGCACCCTCGATGGTCTGCGGGTAGAGGGTAATTTGAACGCCGGTGATGTTGTCTGGCAGCACCGGTTCAATATGCTTGCAGGCCAGCGGCGTCAGGAGCTCGGGTGTGATGGCCGCTACCGGCAAGTCAACTATGCTGGCTGCTGGTGCCCGACAGTGAATCTGTTCGCCTCGATCCAGTTCTATTCTGGCCTCTGTCGTTCCCTGCGCGTTGTGCACAGATACAGCGTCGCACAAAGCAGGAACCAGCAGGCAGTGGTCCACCCATGCTTCCAGCTGGCTTTTGATCTCCGTTTTTATGGCACCAAAATCGAACAGCATGCCTTCGGCGTCCAGGTGGCCCGACAGAATCAGATCCACCAGCCAGGTCTCGCCGACCAATCCCTGCGTTGGGCACAGATAGGAGAAATCCAGGGTGGTCAGCTGGTCGACGAAAAGGCTACTCATGTTTGGGCTCTGTCAGGTGGCAGGGTTACAGAAACAAAATCGGGGCATTGTAGGGCAGACCGCATCCTGTGGCGAGCCAGTTTTGTGCATTTTTCTGGAGGGGGGTGTTGTCATGAGGCCAGTCACGGATGTCGAACGCAGTCTGATCGAATCTGCAAACCTTGGGTCGCGACAGCAGATCACAGATGAGGATCTGCAATTTGATCGTTGCCATATCTGGCATCCCTATACCTCGATTGTCAGTCCCACGCCGGTGGCTGCTGTGGTTGCGGCCCAGGGCGTGTACCTGAGGCTGCGCGACGGGAGCGAGCTGGTCGATGGCATGTCTTCCTGGTGGGCGGCCATCCACGGTTACAACCATCCGGTGTTGAATGCTGCTGTCGAAGATCAGTTGCGCAGCATGAGTCACGTTATGTTTGGTGGCCTGACGCACAAGCCTGGCATTGCGCTCTGTCAGCGGCTGGTGGCCATGACCCCGCCCCCCCTGCAAACGGTATTTCTGGCGGACTCGGGTTCTGTGGCGGTGGAAGTGGCCATCAAGATGGCCCTCCAGTATTGGCAGGCCCAGGGGCAGCCACAGCGGCAGCGATTGATGAGCCTGCGCGGGGGGTATCACGGTGACACCATGGGTGCCATGGCGCTCTGCGATCCGGAGCAGGGTATGCACAGTCTGTTTCGCGCTGTTTTGCCTTCGCACGTCTTTGCTCCTGTGCCTGACTGCCGTTTTGACAGCGACTGGGAGGAATCTTGTATCCAGCCTTTCGAGGCGCTGGTACGACAGCATGGCGATGAGCTGGCAGCGGTGGTTCTGGAACCCATTGTCCAGGGAGCGGGTGGTATGCGTTTCTATTCCCCGCACTACTTGCGTCGGGTAGCGAGTCTGTGTCGGGAATGGGGCATTCTTCTGATTGCAGACGAAATTGCAACCGGCTTTGGGCGCACAGGAAAAATGTTCGCCTGTGAGCACGCCGGGGTGGTGCCTGACATCATGACGCTGGGGAAAGCATTGACCGGTGGCTATATGACGCTGGCCGCAACCTTGTGTACGCAAGCTGTCAGCCGGGGATTGTCAGAGCAGTACCCGCTGATGCACGGCCCCACTTTTATGGGAAATCCACTGGCGTGTTCTGTGGCTTGTGCCAGTATTGATCTTCTGGTCGCCGGGGGCTGGCAAGGGCAGGTGAAACGGCTGGAGGAAGGCTTGCGCCGGGGGCTGATGCCCTGTGCCGGCCTGGCTGCGGTGGCCGATGTGCGGGTTCTGGGGGCCATAGGTGTGGTTGAACTGAAACAGGCCGTGGACATGCATCAGATTCAGCCACGTCTGGTGGCAGAGGGGGTGTGGGTGCGTCCGTTCGGCAAGCTGATTTATCTGATGCCGGCCTACATCATGAGCGATGAAGACCTGAGCCGGCTGTGTGCCGGTGTCAGGCGTGTTGTGCAGGAGCTGTCCGGAGCCTGAACGGCCTGTGCCGGAGGCTGTCAGGTTTTTCTTCGGCGCGCCAGTCAGACCGGCAGACGCTGGTGCGCGGGGCGAGTCCCTGTATCTGATTGCCCCGCGCGTGCTTTTTACTCAGTGTGCGCCGCGCCGGTTGGTCTGCGGGCTTTCTTGATATTTGTTCAACTGACGCGCAATCAAGGATATTTCCTGGTTTGTAGTGTCGAGATCGTGCCGAAACCATGCGGCCTGGCTCTCAATCCCGGCCTGCTGTGTGTTCAGTTGGATGAGTTTCTGGCAGTAATTCGCGAACTCCTGTTTGCTGATCTTCCTGTCTTCGTCGCGCGGGAGAAATTCGGAGTCCTGGTACGCAAGATGTGCCTGGTGTTCAAGATGCGCCTTCCATTGCTGGAGGTTTTGCTCTTTTGTGCGGCAATGCTGCAGGCCTTTCCAGGCAAGGTCCCTCTGAGACATGATGTGGCTGGCCTTGTCTTGCAGTTGCTTGATGTGATCAGTCAGGATGGCGGGAACGGGTGCGTTTGTAATTCGAGCGACCGGTAGTGTCATCTGGCTGGTATGAGTCGCTGTGGCAGCAAAAAGCGCCGCCGAGGGGGCAGTGGAGATAGGCTGGAAAGGTTTTTTCATCATGTTTGCACGTCTTCTGTTGTCTGGTGGGGCGGAAAAAGGGACGCACCCTACGCATCGAAGTCGGAGGTGTCAAGCCAGCCCCTGTGCCGACCGACAGTGGACTGCAGGGCGCATGGCGTCGTGGTGCAGTGGGTCCCGTTGAGCCTGGCGCAGGTCAGGGGCAGCACCGGCATGTTTGCGTACTCATCAGCCCGTTGCAGCCAGGGCCGGTGGTTCCTGTGCGGGAGCTGTGCGCAGAGCCTGTGACTGTCGCAGGTCGCAGGCTGGCTTTTCTCTGGAATGCCTTGCCCGGCCGGGCAAGGCTTGTTGTTGTGGGGCCTGTGCTCCCGTGCCTGGTCCTGCAGGTGTGTTTTGCTGCTCAGTTTGCAGCAGGGGCGGGTCGGTACCCGAACTGTGCATGGTTGTTCAGCACGGCTGCAATTGTGGAAATCTGTCGCTCTGTGGTTTCGATGTCTTGCTGCAACATCAAGACGCGGTTGCGGGTATGCACCTGCAGTTCGCCTACCACGTGGACCTTGCGGGAGCAATCCTCGTGTTCAATTTTGCTGCGCTCTCTTTCCTCGGCTCGCGGGAGAAATTCAGAGTCCTGGCGCGCAAGATGCGCTTGAAGTTCCAAAGATGCTCTCAGACTCTGGAGTCTTTGCTCTTCTATGAGGTAACGATTTTTGTCTTCCAGGTAAGAATGCCTCTGACTTTCCACGCGGGCTATCTTGTCTATCAGTTGTTTGATGTAAACAGGCAGCGTCGTGGTGGGCGTGTTGCTCATCTGAGTGACTTGCCATGCCATCTGTCTGGGTGCGACACGAGCCGCTGCGCCAGCAAGAGGGATGGCCGAGGAGGCTGTGATGTTCGGATGAAAAGGTGTCGGCATCATTGTTTGCAAGACCGCTGTTGTCTAATTGGGCGAAAAGGGGGCCGGATCCTACGCATGTGTGGCTGCGCCGTCAAGCCGAACCCTGTGCCGACCGACAGCGCTCTGCGGGGCACGCGTCGTCAGGGTGCAGCCGGTCCATGTAAATGGGAGCAGGAGCTCTCCGGCATGTTTACGTGATCATCGGCCAGTGGCAGCCGGGGTTGGCTGTCCCGGCGCAGGAGTTGTCCGGAGAGTGAATGGCTCATGTAGACTACAGGCTGACTTTGTTTGCGCAGGCCTGCCAGAGCAGGCAATTCTTGCTTTTGTGAGACTGGCGCGATTGTGTGCCTGCTCCCGCGCGCGTGCCTTGTTGCTCAGTGGGCGTCTGGGGCTGGCTGGTCGGCGGGCTTTTTATGGTTGTTCAGCTCGCTCATGATTCTGGCAAGTTCCCCGTCTTGAGTATCGAGTTGTTGCTGCAGGCTCAAGGCATCGCTCCTGGCTTGGCACTGGCGTATTTCTATCGCTTTGATGTCGCGGCAGTAGTCCTCGTATTCCATTTTTTTGATCTCTCTTTCTTCGGCTTGCGGCAGAGATTGCCAGTCCCGGTGCGCAGCATTGGCTTTATGTTCTAAAGTCTCCATCAGTTTCTGGAGTTTTTGCTCTTCTGCGAGGTAATACTTTTTCTTCTTCCAAAGGAAATACCGCTGGTCATCGGCGTGGGTCTCCTTGTCTTGCAGGTGCCTGATAGCGTCAGTCAGTGCAGTGGGTGGCGTGTTGCTGACGTGGTTGACCTGTAGGGTCAACCGGCTGGATATGCCACGAGCCGTAGTGGTAGCGAGAGGCGCTGGCGAGGGGGCGGGGGCTTCGATGATCGGTGGAAGAGTCTTTTGTGCCATGTGATGTATGTCAGCTGTTGTCTAACAGAAAGAAAAAGAGCGCAAGCTACGCATTGATATCCGAATCGTCAAGTCGATCCTGGCGCCGGGCGACAGTGCGCGGCATAGCCTATTGCGCCGCATAGCCTATATAGTCACGGTGCAGCCGGTCCAGCTGAGCATGAAGCAGCTCCGGTGTGGCGTTGTTGTTCACGCTGTCATCAGCCAGTCGCAGGCGGGTCTGCCGATCCATCTGGCTGCGCATGATGGCCTGGATGTGCTCGCCAGACAACTTGTCCCGGCGCATGGCGCGCTCGATTTGCACAGATTCGGGCACATCGACAACCAGTACCCGGTCTACCAGCGTGCGTTGCCCGGCTTCAAACAACAGAGGGGAAACCAGCGCAACGTAGGCGGAGCGCGCGTTGGCTATTTCTTCTTTCAGCAGAGCGTTGATCAGGGGGTGCAGTTGTTGTTCCAGCCAGTGCCGGTCCGGGGCATGGTTGAAAATGCGTTCTCTCAGTGCGCGCCGGTCCAGCTGTCCGTCGGGGAATAGTGTACCAGGTCCGAAATGGGCCGCGATCTGCGCCAGCACCGGCTGGCCTGGCTCCACAACCTGGCGCGCGGCCTGGTCGGCATCAACCAGGGTGATGCCGCGTGCTGCAAAATAGTCTGCCACTGTTGTTTTGCCGGCCCCTATGCCGCCGGTGATGCCTACAACAAACACCCAAAGGACTCCGTTATGCCGTTTGCTTGCGGGGGGGCTGCTACAGTGCCAGCCGACTGTAGAGGCCCATCAGTTGCTCGCCATAAAAAACACAGGCTATACCGGCGGCGGCCAGCCAGGGTCCAAAAGGGAGCGGGTTGAGCCTGTCGCGGCCGCAGCACAGGATCAGTGCCAGTCCGGCAATAGCCCCTGCAAAAGATGACAGCAGGATGATCACTGGCAGAAACTGCCAGCCCAGCCAGGCGCCCAGCGCAGCCAGCAGCTTGAAGTCGCCATATCCCATGCCTTGCCGACCGGTGACAAGCAAGAAAATATGATGAACAACCCAGAATACGCAATAACCGGCTGCTGCCCCAAAGACGGCGTTGTCCAATGTGGTGAACATTGCCTGGCTATTGACAAGCAGTCCTGCCCAGAGCAGAGGCAGGGTCAGGCAATCGGGCAGCAAACGTGTATCTATGTCTATGACTGACAAGGCCAGCAGGCACCAGCACAGTACACAGACTGCCAGAGCCTCGGTGCCGGGTGGGTACACAAGGGCGGTGGTCAGCGCCAGGAGTCCTGCCGCCAGCTCTGTCACGGGGTAGCGCAAGGATACGGGGGTCTGGCAGTAGCGACAACGCCCTCGCAGCCAGAGGTAGCTCAGCAGAGGGATGTTGTCCCACGGGCGGAGCCGGTGGTGGCATGAAGGGCAGGCGGAGGGCGGAACAACCAGATTGAAGGGGGCGGCGTCCTGTTGTTGCTGGTCATTCCCCGTGTTCTCCATGGCCTGGCAGCTTTGATGCCATTGTCGCTCAAGCATGATCGGTAAACGGTAAATGACCACATTGAGAAAACTGCCGATCAGCAGGCCCACCAGCAGGGCGCACCAAGGCCAGATAGAAGGAGATATCAAAAAGTAGATGCTGTCAGCGAGGTGGGATGTCACAGAAATACCATTCCTTTTTGTTTGTGGGGTCAGCCTTGTAGATGTGTGAGCGACCTTACCAGAAAAAACACATCAACCTGGATGTTTTTTAGTGCGCCAGAGGGGAAAAAGAGGTGTTCGCTCAAGTGATATGCATCAGCCGAAAAACAGATTGCCAGATAAGTCATTGGATGTTGTTGAGTGACTGTGGGTAGGCTACGCCGCCTGGGTGCCGGCGCGGTGCATGGTGGCGAAGACCGAATAACAAGGGCGTATCGCACTGTCGAAAAGCACCTCTACACCATTCATGTCATGGTAAGGAGAGTTCATGCGTTTCAGTTTTGGTCGTCGGGTTTGCGCCCTTTCACCCCTTTTTATCGCTTGTCTGCCCGCTTTTCATGCGCAGGCTGCGGGCTTTCAGGCTAATGAACACAGTGCCACAGGTTTGGGCAGAGCTTTTGCTGGAGAGGCTGCCATAGCCGAGGATGCCTCTGTGATTGCACGCAATCCGGCCGGCATGTCCTGGCTCAAAGGCGCCACTTTTACTGCTGCCGCGACCTACGTAGCCCCGCGTGTGACTGTTGACCAGTCTGCTGCTGGGGTGCCGGGGGTGGGTGATATTACTTCCTCAGACAGAAATGTAGCGGACGAGCAGCTGGTGCCGACTTTCTTCTACAGTCGTCCTCTTAACGAGAAGCTGACATGGGGAGTAGGGGGGTTCAGCAATTATGGCGTCAAGACTTCCTATGCCGCCTCCTCCGCAGCCAGTCTGGTGGCCAGAGAGTCTGAAATTACCTCCTATAACATGAATGCGAGTCTGGCCTGGAAAGTGCAGGACAATCTGAGTCTCGGTATTGGTGTGAGTGCGGTCTATATAAGAGGCGTGCTTGGTAGCGAGCTTCCCAGCCCGCCCGCCAACCAGGAGCTCCTGCATCTTTCCGGGAATGATTGGGCGCCGGCGGCTGATGTTGGTGTGCTCTGGCAGCCGCTGGAAGGCACGCGCATTGGGGTTCGCTACCATTCGCAAGTGAGCGGTCATCTGAAAGGGCGGGCGCGCTCAGGTTTGAACCCGGCACTCAACAGCTCTGGTGTAGTGGATGTCAATCTGCCGGCCATTGCGGAATTTTCTGTGCGGCAACAGCTCACTGATAGCCTGGCGGTTCATGCCAGTTACATGTTTACCGACTGGTCCGCTTTCGACAGCATTGACATCCGGTTGGACAATGGCTTCAAGCAGTCCGATGAAAGAAATTACACGGACAGTTCTCGCTGGGCGGTTGGCGGTACATGGCAGTACAGCCCTGCTCTGGCCCTGCGTGCTGGTTACGCCTATGACAACAGTCCAGTGGGAGACCAGAACCGGGACTTCCGGGTGCCCGACTCTGACCGCCAATGGTTCAGTCTGGGGGGGAGCTACGCCATGGGCAGTCATCATCGTGTAGATCTGGGGTACGCCTACGTTAAAGGGGACAGGGAATCCATTACGGATAGCGCACCGCAAGAGACTAATCCGCCGATCCCTGTGAACGGTCGCATTACCAGAGGCGATGCTCACCTGGTCGGCGTCCAGTATAACTACATGTTCTGAACCGGTGTCTGATACTGACGACGACTGTCGGCGGTGACGCCATCTTGCTTCGAGCCCGGACCTTGCATCCGGGCTTTTTTGTAAAAAAGAAAAGCGTCCGCACCTGTGCAAAACCACCGGCTCCTGGTACCATGCCCGGCCGCAGCCGACTCATGGCCTGCACGAAAAAGAAGAGAACGAGGACTCAAGCAGGACATGAGCCTGGAGCTTTTACGCCGCTTCGATCTGAATTTGGTGGTCGTACTTCATGTATTGCTCGAAGAACGGAGCGTCAGCCGGTCTGCGGCGCGCTTGTGTCTGAGCCAGTCGGCTGTCAGCAGGGCCCTTGCACGGCTGCGCAGTGTTTTTGCGGATGAGCTGTTTGTGCGCCTTCCTCATGGACTGCAGCCCACAGCGCGCGCCCTGGCGCTGGCGAGCGAGCTGACGGATGTACTGGGCGCTTTGGCACAGCTGGTCGCACCGCCGCTTTTTGATCCGGTTTCGTGTCGCCAGGCTTTTTGCGTCAGCATGATGGAGCACCTGTCTGTGCAGATTATGCCAAGCTTGCTGGCGCGTCTGGAACAGGAAGCGCCGGGTGTCAGGATACAGGTCGAGCCCTGGTCGCGCTGCAGTTTGCATGATATGACAGTTGGTCATCTTGATCTGTGCATCAACATAGTGCCGCTGCAACGTCATGATTTGCACTGTCACCTGATTGCACCGGCTCCCGGGTTTGCGTTCGTCGCCCGTAATCATCCCTATGCCGGCTGCCGCCAGATCAGTCTTTCCCAGTACAAAGCCTGCTCGCATGTGAGGCTGGACAGCGGGGAGTACACAGCGCTTCCCTTTCCCCCGTCAGTGGCCAGCTTGCTGGCTGAGAGAACCTTGTTGCTGTCCACGTCGGATCCCCATCTGGCTTGTGAAGTGGTCAGTCAGACACGCAGCCTGATGGTAGGCACCCGGCCACTGTGTCGTTGGTGGATGGAACGCTACCGGCTCCAGGCGTTGCGGCTTCCTGCCGAATTGAGCGCACTGGACTCGCACTATCAAATGACCTGGCATCAGCTGACGCACCGCACGCCAGAACATGTCTGGCTACGTCGTGTTTTTCTCGAGGCTTGTCAAAGTTTGCTGGAGACTGAGCAACGCGAGGCATGCGTCGCCTGACGTGTTTTTCCCGACTCTATCTCAGTTGCCACAGCCGAAACAGGCTGACGATCATAAGGGCTGCGGCCAGCAGCAGGCCGTTGGTGGGTGGGATTTGGCCGTAGCTGAGCAGCTCGTAGAGGCTGCCCAGTAGTGCGGGCGCACTCCAGGGCGTGTCTGGCGTCGGGCTCCCGGGTACAAGGAGAGCCGTTGTCATCCAGAGTCTGATCCAGCCTCTGGACGTGCGTCCCAGGAGGCTCGTCATTTTCCAGAATGCTGCGATGCAGCCTGCCGTCGCCAGCAGATAGAGGGCCCATGCCGTTATATACTCGTTCAGTGTCACAATTGCGCCTGGGCGTTATGAAATCTACAGAAGTGAGCGTGCAAGGGGCAGGAGTCTACCCGGTTCTCCGGCTGATTGCATCAGGTCACGGCTGTCCGGCTGGCAGTGCCGGTTCTCCATTGAATTAAAACGCATTTCCTTCAAGAGACACTTTTGTTATGACCCCAAAAAGTTTTGCCAACGCAGGCCCAGGTCCCTGTGTTCCGGCCCGTCCGCAAGTCCGTTGTTACGCAGGGCGAGAGCGTCGCGATGAGTACAGCTGGCTGGAAGATCCTGAGAGTCAGGAAGTGAAGGACTGGCTGGAAAAGGAAAATGCATGGACCCAGGCCGTCATGGCGGACTCTGCGCCTCTGGAGGATCAGCTTTATCTTGAAATGAAAGCGCGCCTGCGGGAGACCTTTGAGTCATTGCCGTATCAATGGCGTGGCTACGAATTCTTTGAGCGGACGCTTGAGGGCCGGGAGTACCCGATACACTATCGCCGCAAGTTGGGTCAGGCTGCGCCTGAGCTGCTCTTCGATTCTAACCAGCAGGCCGGAAAGCACGCCTATTTTGAGCTGGGTTCTTTGGCGGTCAGTCCGGATAACCGCTTCCTGGTCTGGGCAGAGGATAGTACCGGTGACGAGGAGTGGACCCTGTCGATTCGTAATCTGGATACTGGTGAGCTGTTGCCAGAGTCGCTGGATACCTGTTCTTCCTGTGTGGTCTGGGCAGCGGACAGTCAGTCTTTCTGGTACCTGCGCCTTGATGCCTGCAGGCGTCCCTGGCAGTTGTGTCATCACCGGTTGGGAACTGCTGTGACAGTCGACCGGGTGCTGCTGGAAGAAACTGATGCCCGTTTTTTCATGGCGCTGTCTGCAGATCGAACGGAGCAGCTGTTGTTGGTGGAACTGGCCAGCACTGATACCACGGAGTACCTGTGGGGGCCTCTGTCTGAGCCGGACGCCCCTTTGCAGCTGATGCGCCCTCGGGAGAAAGGTCTGGAATATTATCCTGACTTTGATGGTCACCAGTTTTATATCAAAACCAACGATCAGGGAATCAACTACCGCCTGGTGACCGCCTCTGTGCAGCAGCCGCAGCACTGGACCGAGCTGGTGCCGCATCGACAAGATGTCACCCTGGAAGACTATGAACTCTTTCCGGGTCACCTGGTTTTGTTCGAGCGGGAGAAGGGACTGGTGCAGGTCAGGATACGCCAGCTGCACACAGGCGACAGCTGTCAGGTGGCGTTCCCTGATGCTCTCTGGTCGGTCGCCGCTGGCGATAACGCCGAGTATGACGCAGGCTTTTTGCGTCTGGAGTATGAGTCACTCAACAGACCGCTCTCTGTGCTGGATGTCTGTCTGGACACCGGTCATTGGCAACTGCGCTGGCAGCTGCCGGTGGAGGCTGGCTTTAATCCCGACGACTATCAAACCCGGCGAATACAGGTGCCCTCAGAAGATGGAGTGCTGGTGCCGGTCAGCCTGGTGGGACGTCGGGAAAGCTTCTCGCGTCCGGTTCCTGTTTTGCTCTACGGCTATGGCGCCTATGGGGCGAGTGAAGATCCGGGATTTTCTTCTGGACGGCTTAATCTGCTCGATCGCGGTATGCTGTTTGCCATTGCTCACGTGCGCGGCGGTGGCGATCTGGGGGAGCATTGGTATCGCCAGGGAAAGGGGCTGCACAAGAAAAACAGCTTTGCCGATTTTGTGGCCTGTGCCCGGTTTTTGATTGATCAGAATATCACTGCTGCCGATCGCTTGCTGGCAGAAGGTGGCAGTGCCGGTGGGCTGCTGGTCGCCGCCTCCTTGAACAGGGCGCCCGAGTTGTTTGCCGGTGCCGTGCTGAATGTACCTTTTGTTGATGTGCTCAACACCATGCTTGATCCAGGCTTGCCGCTGACTGTGACGGAATACGATGAATGGGGTGATCCGGCCGACCCGGCTGTCTATGACTATATTCACAGCTATTCGCCGGTGGACGGGGTGAAAGCCGGCCCCTATCCCCCCCAGCTGGTGACTACAGCTCTGGCCGATTCCCGGGTGCCTTTCTGGGAGGCCGTCAAATGGGTGGCCCGGGTGCGCAGCCAGACAACCGGTTGCCACCCCGCTTTGCTGAAAATCCACATGCAGGCCGGTCATGGTGGGGCGTCTGGCCGCTATCAGGCGATGAGAGAGCTGGCTTGTGAGCAGGCGTTCATGCTGACGCTGGTCAAATCTTTTCTCGATAGCCCGGCCGGGGAAAAATCTTTTTCATCCAGTTGACCCGCGCCCCCTTGAAAACACAGTGTCTTCTCCCCATTTTATGGGACACCGTGAAGATTGGTCCTGATTCTGAGGATTGGCCCGTTTATGAGTACCGAAGAAAAGATTGATTCATCTGCGAAGCAAACCATGGGCTTCCAGACAGAAGTGAAGCAGCTGCTTCATTTGATGATCCACTCCCTCTATTCGCACCCGGAAATTTTCTTGCGGGAGCTGGTCTCCAATGCCAGCGATGCCGCTGACAAGTTGCGCTACGCGGCCCTGCAGAACAGCGAGCTGCTGGGCGATGATCCCGAGCTCAACATCCGTATAGGTTTTGATGCAGATGCCGGCACTATTACGGTGACAGACAATGGTATAGGGATGAGTCGCGATGAGGTCATCGCCAATCTCGGTACTATTGCCAAATCCGGAACAGCCGAGTTCCTCAAGAATATGACGGGGGACAACAAGAAGGATGCACAGCTGATCGGTCAGTTTGGTGTAGGCTTCTACTCGGCTTTTATAGTGGCGGAGAAAGTGCGGGTGGAAACGCTCAAGTCCGGTGAGTCTCAGGCTGTGCTCTGGGAGTCGGACGGTTCAGGCGAGTTTACTATCGATGTTGCACAAAAAGCGGCGCGTGGTACTAGCATCACCCTTTTCCTGAAAGACGAGCATAAAGAGTTTGCCAGCAACTGGAAGTTGCGCGGTATCATCCGGAAGTATTCTGATCACATTTCCCTGCCCATCCTGATGCTCAAGGAGGAGTTGCCTTCGGAAGCAGACAAGGATGAGGGTGCGGAGAAAGACAAGAAAGATGTAGAGGCGAAAGCGCCGGAGTGGGAGACAGTCAACACTGCCAAGGCGCTGTGGACGCGCAATCGCAGTGAAATCAAGGACGAGGAGTACAAGGAGTTCTACCGTCATATCAGCCACGACTATGCAGACCCCCTGAAGTGGAGCCACAACAGTGTAGAAGGCAAGCTGGAGTATACCAGTTTGCTTTACGTGCCCGGAAAAGCGCCTTTCGATCTGTATAACCGGGAAATGGATCGTGGCCTCAAGCTGTTCGTGCAGCGGGTTTTTATCCTGGACAAGGCGGAAGAGTTTCTTCCCATGTACCTGCGCTTTATTCGGGGAGTGGTGGATACCAATGATCTGTCCCTGAATGTTTCCCGCGAAATCCTGCAAAAAGACCCGCAGGTTGACAGCATGCGTACGGCCCTGACCCGCAGGGTGCTCGATATGCTGGACAAAATGGCGAAGAATGACGAAAAAACCTATCAGTCGTTCTGGAAAGAGTTCGGGCAGGTTCTCAAGGAAGGTCCCGGTGAAGATTTTGCCAACCGGGATAAGGTCGCCGGGCTCTTGCGCTTCTCCAGCACTGAAGATGTCAAAGAAGAGCAGACCGTGTCTCTGGCCGACTACGTAGGGCGCATGAAGGAAGGGCAGGACAAAATTTATTACCTGACAGCCGAGACCTTCAATGCGGCCAAAGCCAGTCCACACCTTGAGGTTTTCCGGAAGAAAGGCCTGGAAGTGTTGCTGATGTCTGATCGTATCGATGAGTGGCTGATGTCTCATTTGCGCGAGTTCGACGGCAAGTCCTTCGAAAGCGTGGATCGTGGTGATCTGGATCTTGGCAAGCTGGAGACTGAAGAAGACAAAAAGGCACGCAAGGAAGTTGAAGAGGGCAACAAGGATCTCGTCAAGAGAATTCATGATGTGCTCAAGGATGATGTGGAGTCTGTGCGCGTGACCCATCGTCTGACCGACTCGCCGGCCTGTCTTGTTGTGGGGGCTAATGATATGGGTGCCCAGATGCGCCGTATCATGGAAGCGGCGGGGCAGACAGTGCCTGTCTCCAAGCCTGTTTTTGAGATCAACCCCTCTCACCCGCTGATCCTGCGCCTTGACAAGGAAACCGACGAAGACCGGTTTGCCAAGCTGAGTCGCTTGTTCCTTGATCAGGCACGGCTGGCAGAGGGTGGGCAACTCGAAGATCCGGGTGCTTATGTCAGCCGGCTGAATGCTCTGTTGCTGGAATTGTCGAGCCACTGACCTTTTCTCTTTCGTTCACAGCAAAAGCGCTGCGCCTTTAAAGGTGCAGCGCTTTTTTTTGTGGGGCAGGTAAAAGTTCTGGAAGCCGTTGGTTTTCTGTGATGACAGCCATTGTGAAATTGCTTTACTCTGTCAAGGACAGCCAGGGAGGGTATTCTATGGGGAAATCGCCAAGCGGTTTGTTTCGGGTTGTATCGCTGTTGTTTTTTGCGCTGTCTGTAAAAGCGCAGGCAGCAGATGATGTCCTGATACACAAGGACAATCACGAAAAGCTGGCACCTTTTGTTCTGGTGGATGACAGCACGTCGGAAGTCGATGCCACAGAGCTGGAACACAGTCTGATTCAAGTGCGTAGCTTCCTTGTGCAGGAGCGCCGGTATGTGCGCTACCAGCAGTACTACAAAGGGATCGAAGTGCAGGGGCGGGCTTTGGTCGGTCATTATGGCAAGGCGAAGGAAGGTGTTGGGGCCTGGGATCACAGCGAAGGCTTGTTCCATGGAAAAATAACCAGGGGGATAGATCTCACCATAAAGAAAGAGCAGTTGACTGACAGTTTCCGGCGCAGCATGGGGGCCAAGGCCCAGAAAGCGTTCAAGCGCAGCTTTGGCGACACTGACTCGGTGTCGGATCTGGATATCCAGCCTCTTGTGTGGGTCGATCAGGGTGCGGCCAAGCTTGCCTATCGCGTTAATTTCCGCGTTCAGTCCGAATCGGGCCCGGGACACTGGCCACACTACCTGCTGGCAGCCGAAGACGGGGCCGTTATTCGTTACTGGAATAACATGCAGGGGTTGCACGCCGACGAGGGTCCGGGCGGAAATGGGAAAACCGGTTATTACGAATTTGGCCCCGATGGCATACTGCCTTTCAGTGTGACCGAACAAGATGGAGAGTGTTTTCTGGCCAATCAGCTGGTGCGTGTTATATCTCTGAATCAGACTTGGACGCTGCCGCCTGATGCGCAGGCTGTCTCCTGGTCTTGTGGTGAAAATACAGGAAAGTCTGTCAACGGTGCCTGGGCTCCGGCGAATGATGCCTATGTTTTCGCCAGTCTCGTTGTTTCCATGTTTCAGAATTGGTACGGGATGCCTGTTCTGGCTCAGGCTAATGGGGATCCCAAGCCTGTGACTGTGCTTGTTAACGTAGGCAGATCTTATCAGAACGCGTTCTGGGACGGTCAGTGGCTGGGTTTCGGAGATGGTGCTGCCAGCTATCATCCACTGGTTTCTGTCGCGATAGTCGCGCATGAGCTGGCGCACGCCTTTACAAGCCAGCACTCTGGCCTTGTGTATGCGGATCAGTCGGGTGCTATCAACGAAGCCTTCTCTGATATGGCGGCCATAGCGGCGGAGTTTTATCTGCAGCAGTACGACCCGGAGGCCTATGGCACTATCATGGACACGTCTGATATCGACTGGCATATAGGGGACAGGATTGCCAAAGGACGTTTTGCCCTGCGCTCCATGTCCGCGCCGGAAGCTTACAGCTCTGCGGCTTGTTACACCAGGATCTCCGGCTGCAGCCGTTCCTGGAATGATGTGCTCACAGCCGCCCGCCAGATACAAGCAAACAGCCGACAGAGCTACATAGTCCACAAGGGTAGTGGTGTTATGAATCGTGCCTTTGTACACATAGTTGAAGCACTGGAAGGTGACGTGCGCCAGGCTTTTTCGCTGATGGTGCGCGCCAACATGTTCTACTGGACGGCAGGTGCGCGTTTCTCTGAAGCAGCCTGCGGTGTAAAACAAGCTGCGGAGGTTGAGGGTGTCAGTCTGGAGATCGTCAGTCAGGCTTTTGAGAAGGTTGGGGTGACTCCGGACTGCTGACTCTGCTGTTGCGGGAAAGGAACACCCGGATCGATGGCAGCAATGGCTCCTCGCGCAGCCGGGCGTCAGACCGGGCGCGGCGCGGGCTGGTGGGGGGTGTTTCGGGCGGGCGGGTGTGTGGCGGCAAGCGTCCTCCCCGTGTGCCCGGCGCCATGAGTGCCGGCATGGACAAGTAGCCCAGCTCCGTCTGATCGCCATTGGCCCAACGCACCTTGCCTTTGATCGATGGGTGGGCGACTGTCTGAACCTCTCTGAGCAAGCTTGCGTCCTGCTCTTCCAGATTGTTGAGCAGCGCAAGCTGGGTATCTATATCGGGACTCCCTCCTCTTTTTTCTCTGATTGCTCTCAGCTTTTCCAGACAGGCGGCTGGTGTCACTTTGCGGATGGAGCGTCTGGAACGCATCCAGCTCAAGCTGATGGATTCGGGCATGTCCTGCAACACGACAATGCGTCTGGTGCAATGGCGCAGATGCAGTCTGGCATTACCGATTTGCGCCAGCAGTGCCCTGACTCTGTCCGTGACGCCTCCTGGCTGTCGGGAAATTCGGTCCAGTACGTCTGTGACGCTGAGGCTGGCTCGCCCGAGGGATTGCCTGCAATGCGCAAGAGTGGCTTCAAAGTGTCTTTTGTTCTCATTCAGAGCACAGGCCATTGCAATCACGTCATCGGGCACGACCAATAAACCCGCCATTTGCCAGGTATCACGGCCGTCACCTGTGTGCTGGTGCTGGAGGCAGGAATAGACTGCGGCGGCCGTGGCATGCGGGTGGTGGAGAGGGAGGGGAATCTGTTGTCGCCATGCCTGGTCCCGGATCCCCATGGTCCATCCCTGCCAATGGTGAGGGTCGATGTTTTCGAGAAGCCAGCCCAGCTTTTGTGCGCTGGTGCGCAGCTGGGTCAGGCTGTCGAGTAACTGGTGGGCCAGGGTGTCTGACAACTTTGTCAGGACCCGGGGCTGTTTTTCTGTTTCTGTCACTTTATCAAAACTTGCGAGCTGGTGATCAAAGACGCACAGAAGAATCTGGACCTTGTCTGGGCGCGGCCAGCTTGCTGTGCAAGCCTGTGCGGAGACTCTGGCGCTTCATGTAGGTTTCTCATTTGTACAGAATACGGCGGGTGTGCTTCCATTTTTCGCTGAGGTGGAGCTGTTTATCCCTGCGCTGCCCGGCTGCCTGGGCGCAAGGTGGATTGTGATATCTGCATCAGGAATGACTTCGAGCAGGCGCTTTTCTACCCGTTTGCCGATACCATGAGCTTCCTGCAGACTTAGCTGTCCGTCGAGGCCCAGATCCAGCTGGATGACTGGCGTGATGCCGGACATCCGGGTGCGCAGCCTGTGCATGCCAACTATGTGGCGCTCGGACAATACCTGTTTTTCGATCAGGGCAGTTTTCTCTTCTCCAAGAGCGCGGTCCATCAGCATCTGGATGGCATCCCATGCGACTCTGAGGATGCTCAGGATCATATACAAGGCAATGAGTATACCAACAAGTGGATCCACAAAACTCCATCCGCGTTGTGCCGCGAGCAGGGCCGCAATAACGCCGGCGTTGGTCAGGAGGTCCATCCGGTAATGCAGAGAGTCAGTATGAATGGCCAGTGAGCCTGTAAGACGGACAACGCGCGCTTGATACAGGACCAGAGCCAGTGTACATGCCATGGAGAAGAGCATGGTGATCAGGGCGGCGCCACTACTTTCGACTTCAGAGCCGTGCCTGAGTCCGTCGATGGCATGCAAAACAAGCACCAGGCCTGAGCCGCCGACAAATCCGCACTGGGCCAGGGATGCCAGCTGTTCAGCCTTGCCGTGACCATAGTGGTGATCTTCGTCGGCAGGCTTGAGTGCAATGGATATGGCAATCAGATTGATAATAGAAACAAAGGCATCCAGAATGGAGTCTGTAAAGGTGGCCAGTACGCTGATGGACCCCGACAAGCCCCAGGCGATGAGCTTGACAACGATCAGAAGGGTTGCTGTAGCCAAAGAAGCGCGGGAAGCACGCTTGAGAAGCTGCTCTTTTTGCGTGTCGAGCATTGGTTGCATGATTTTTTTCTCTGTCTGCCCTGTTCATAGAGGGAAACTCCCGGGTGGAGTTTCTGAAAGCCGGCGGCATTCATGCCTCAGGTCACTCTGGGGGGAGAAGGATAACCGGTTGTGCCTGGCGGGAAAACAAAACAAAAACTGATCTTTTGGAGACCTGTTCTGTCAACCCTCAGTACGCTGCTAAGCTATAGGCGAGTGGTCTGGCTCAATGGGCCAGGGGGCGTGTTGTGCGGGGGATGGCTCCAGAGAGAGTATCCGTTGTTGCCAGGCCCCGCAGGCGGGTGCCCCTGTGTGATTTCGGCGTACCAGCGCAACAAGCACAAGAAGCAGAGGACCCCGGAGTATGGATTTCAGCTTTTTTAACCAGCTGCTCGTTATATTTGCCTCTTCTGTCTTTTTTATAGCTCTTTGCCACAGGCTGCATATTCCCGATACGCTGGCCTATCTGATGGTGGGGCTGGTTCTGGGTCCCACAGCGACAGGCCTGGTGGACTCTGGCGCGGAAATTGCCCTTCTGGCCGAGATTGGCGTTGTATTTCTCCTGTTCTCCCTGGGCCTGGAGTTTTCTCTTGCCAACGTGCTGGCCATGCGCCGGATAGTTTTTGGTCTGGGAGGGCTTCAGGTCATCATTTGCACCTTGTTGGTGGGATTTTGTGCCCTGCTGCTGGGCTTTTCTGTCAGCGGTGCTTTCGTGATGGCGGCGGGTTTGTCCTTGTCATCAACCGCCATAGTGTCCAAGGAACTTGTGCGTCGCAATGAGTTGCGCTCGGAACATGGACAACTGGCCATAGGGACCCTGGTCTTCCAGGATATTGCCGCCGTTGTGTTTTTGATCATTATTCCGGCGCTGGCGGGTATTGGTGTGAGCAACCTGACCGAGTCCTTGTTGATCAGCATGGGCAAGGGGTTGGGATTTGTTGCTTTCATGATCCTTGTGGGGCGCAGGATTCTTCCCAGGATTTTTCATGAGATTGCGCGCACCAAGTCAGAAGAGCTGTTTGTCCTGAATGCCATTGTTGTTTGCCTGGTGGCTGCCTGGCTGACCCATCTGCTTGAGCTGTCCATGGCGCTGGGTGGGTTTGTTGCAGGGATGATGCTGGGCGAAAGCCACTATCGTCACCAGATTGAGACGGATATCCGCCCATTCCGGGACATTCTGCTGGGGCTGTTCTTTGTATCCATTGGGCTGATGCTGGACCTGAACCTGTTCATGGCTAACTGGCCCATGATTGTGTTGGCGACACTGGGTCTTTTGTTGTTCAAGTTTTCGACAATTACGGTTCTGGCTCTCTGTATCCAGCGAGATCAGAAAAGCGCAATACGGACCGGCATATCTCTGGCTCAAAGTGGCGAGTTTTGCTTCGCCCTGGTTGCGCTGGCGAATCAATATGAGCTGTTGCGTCCGGCGACCAGCTCGCTGGTTCTGTCAGTCACCATCATGTCCATGGCCATGACCCCACTTCTCATGCGCTGGAGCCTGTCTATTGCGGATGCCATGACGGCCCGGCGCAAGGAAGACGATCCGGAACGTAAAAAAGATGTCATAACCCTGCACACGGGGGGGGTGGAAGACCACATACTCATACTGGGCTATGGGCGCGTAGGTCAGGCGATCAGTCGTTTTTTGCGTGCCGACAGTGTTCCATTCGTTGCCATGGATGATGATCCGGTCCGTGTCCGTGAGGCCAACAGTGCCGGGGAGCCTGTCTTCTACGGTGATTGTCAGCGAATTGATTTGCTGCAGGCTGCCGGGGTGGGGCGTGCTCGCATGGTGGTTATTTGTATCGATAGTTCCAGGGCGGCTCACAAAGCCCTGCAGGCTATCAGAAAGCTGAGTGCGCAAGTTCCGGTAATGGTGCGCACCCGGGACGATACCATGCTTGAGCAGCTGAAGCTGGAAGGTGCGACTCAGGTTGTGCCTGAGGTTCTTGAATCCAGCTTGCTTATTATCAGTCACGTTCTGACTATGTTGGGGCAGTCGGAACGTACTGTGGCGCAGCGCATTCAGCAGGTGCGAAAGAAAAGATACGATATTTTGCACGGTGTTTTCTTCGGTCAGTCTGAAGCCTTGCGCACCCCTGAAGGGGAGCCGCGCGAGCTGTTGCACGGCGTAGTCCTGGCTGACCGGGCCTGGGCGGTTGGCAAACCGGTGCGCGCCTTGCCTTTCGATGATGTGGGCGTTCGACTTCAGCATATTACCCGTGACAAGCAAACGTTATATCCCGGTGCAGAGACAGTGTTGTTGGCTGGCGATTCGCTTGTTTTGAAAGGCACACAGGCTCAGATTGAACAAGGAGAAAACCTGCTTCTCCGAGGTTGAAAGGCGTTCTGGTTTTGCATTTGGAGCCTTGGGTGGAAACGACAGTTGCGATCGACACTCCTGTGCAGTCGGCTCCACTTGGTGTTGTTATCGCCTGGGTTGCCTGGGTTGCCTGGGTTGCCTGGGTTGCGTGAGTTGCCTTCGGGCCTCCCTCCGAAAACAGAGTCCTCCTTTGATCCGGAAGCGGTTTGATCGTTGTTGGGCTGTGTGTGCGCCCCCCTTGTTTCCGGTCAGGGGGCGCTGGTGTGGCGGTTCCGAATTTTCAGGTGTTATAGCCAGGGGCGATGCGGGCTCATGTCAAGCGTGCCTCCTTCTGGCGTGCCTTCTTCTGGCGTGACTTCTGGCCGCGCACAGTGGACAGAGGCGGCGCCTGTACTGTTTCGCGCCATGGTGCCGTTTCGTGCTCAACGAGGCGGGGCTGTGGCAGTGAGGCTCTTTCCCTGATACAAGCTCTCTTTTCCGGGGTGTCTGTAGCTGCTACCTTTCGTTCAGAGTTTCTTCCCTGTGGTGTTGGCGTGCCTTGGCACTCCCGATGTCCGCGTTGAAGGGGGGCAACACCCTGCCAGCAGTCAACTTGCTTGCCAATCTTCAGTTTGTGGTACCGGCTTTTGTGTTTGTCTGGGTTGTGTTGGTTCGTCTGGCAGCGGCCGCAACGGGAATGTTGCAGTCTGGCTGGTGGATGACCAAAACACACCAGGCTTGTACTGGGCTCGGTCAAAATTCTTCCTGGTTATAGATGGCCTGTATTATGGGGACGCCTTCATGCTGTGCTTCCGTGTTGGAGCCTTTCTCCCCCTCCTGGCTCTCTTGTCTATTTGCGCGGCCTCTGCTGTGGAAGGGTGCAGTGGCCCGACAATCGCCGATCAGGTGCTCTTTCTCTCTTTTTGCAGAGATAAAGCGGGCGGCCTCAAGCTCAGCACCGATACTCCCGGCGTTGTTTGCGTGGCGAACAGCGAGGAGGTAAGCAGGGAGCGGGGTTCCGCCTGTTCTGGCGTTCATCCTGACAATCTGATTGTGACGAGGGGGCTGTGCCAGGCAGAGAAGCAGAGGCACTGTTTGTCTTCGTTGCAGGCGGCTTCGGGGGGGGAGGTTGATGCCCGGTGGATTGACCTGGTTTGTCACAGGGGGGGCGGTGTCCGGCGTTCCCACATGGAATCTATGGCCGGGGTGCTGGTGCCCTTTGGTGTCGCCTGGCTGTTGTTGCCAGGGGTAGACTGGGACTTGGCTGAACCCGCAAGGCTGGGGTTGCGTGTTGCCGCTGGCAAAGTTTTGCTGTCTGCCGGTGTTGTGAGTCTTGTGGGAAGCGTTCAGGAGCTGGTGGCCGATGTGGGGCACGTCTGGTTTGGAGACCTGGTTTCGCCTTGGTGGATCAGCCAGTCTGCTGTGCTCCTGTTGTGGCTGAGTCTGGGCCGGCTGGATCCGGTAGGCCCTGAAGAGAAGGGAACCCTTGGCGGTGTGGTGCGTGCTTGTGCCCAGTACGGTTTTGTCCGCTCAGTCGGCCAGCTGTTGGGAGAGGCCGGTGTGCAGGTTGTGGAGGCTGTCGCCAGACTTGGTCCCCGGGCACGTGCTCTGTGCGTGCCGCTTATAGGTGGGGGTCTGGCTGGTGTTGTGTATTATCTCGCCAGACTCTGGGGTCAAACTGCCTGGAATATCGCTGATTTCCATCAAGGGATCAGCGGGTGGGCAGTGCTGGGCATCAGTAGAGCTCTGGTTCCCGTTGTTGGCGATTATTTTGCGAACTTGACTGAGCATCGGTCTTTGCTCGAAGCCGGTAGCTATGCGACGCTTGCGGTGTTGGCTTCCGGGGCGGGAGCCGGGCTGTGGATCCTGAGCAGTGAAAATGCGGGTGGATTTCAGCGTTGTGCGGGACTCTTGTCACGGCATTTCGTTGCTGTGGGGGGCTGGGCTTTTACCAATATTCTGGGCGAACCTTTTTTGAAACATGCAGCAGCCGGTTCAGCCCTGCTTCCTGTGTTGAAGGTCGGTAACCTGGTGGGTTGCGTCCTGGTGGCGCAGGGCCTTTCCTGGGGGTGTCGTGACCTGTCGGGTGTTTCTGAGCTTGCGAACCAACTCCGCAGCCGGGTCGAGAGCATGGCTGTTGCCCGTGGGCTGGCTTCACTGGTCAAAGATGTTGTGCAGCTGATTGAGGCTCCGGCACGTGGCTGCTCGTTACGATTGTGTGTCCACCCGGTCTGTCAATCGTGTCATGCTGACTGATGTCCAACCTTGCCCGTTTTGTGAGGGCGTTTGCTGACAGCGCCTGGCGGTTGTATGAGCCAGCGGGCTCGGGCGAAAGGGCTGGATATCTGGTGCGATAACCATAACGGAGAGGGAGCTTTCCGGTTTTTTGGCACGGCGTGTTCATGAGGTCGCAGTGGAATGCGATGCGGGGCCGACAGCCGCTGGTCAAAAATGGCTGGCGTCGGTGAGCGGCCCCGTATGAAAATATAACGCGGGCTCCCCGGGATCTTATTGTGTACACTGTGCGCGGGTGGCCTTTACGTTGCCGTGGCAGCTCAGGCAGGGGCCGAAACAGACCGGAAGTCAGGAGTGCTGGCGCATGTGTGGAATTGTAGGCATAGTGGCCTCACAGATGGTCAAGCAGCTGATCTATGATGCTCTGACTTTGTTGCAGCACCGGGGGCAGGATGCGGCCGGCATTATGACTTGCCACCAGGGTCGGTTCCATCTGCGCAAGGGTAACGGCCTGGTGAAGGATGTTTTTCACGATAGGCATATGCAGCAATTGCATGGCTCCCTTGGTATAGGGCACGTACGCTATCCCACTGCTGGTAGTTCCAGCTCTGCCGAATCCCAGCCTTTTTTTGTTAACTCACCTTACGGTATTGCTTTGGCCCATAATGGCAATCTGGTCAATGCGGAGCAATTGCGTACGCAGTTATGTGAGCAGGGGCGACGCCATATCAATACCGGTTCAGACTCTGAAGTGCTTCTCAATGCTCTGGCCCATACTCTCGAGTCTCAAGGTGGCCCCCGGCTGGAGCCGCAACAAATATTCAGTGCTATCAGCAGGGTCTTTGATTTGTGCCAGGGTGGCTATGCTGCCGTGGCACTGATCAACGGCCGTGGCCTGGTGTGCTTTCGTGATGCGCATGGAATCAGGCCGTTGGTGTATGGCCGCCGGAGGACGGCGACGGGGGTGGACTACATGGTGGCCTCTGAATCTGTCGCGCTGACAGCTCTGGGATTCGAGCCCGTTCGCGATGTGCGTCCCGGGGAAGCCATGCTGTTCACCCCGGAGGGGCAGGTCCACAGCCACCAATGTGCTCGCGCTGAGACTGTGGCCCCCTGTATTTTTGAGTATGTCTACTTTGCCCGGCCGGACTCCACTCTCAACGGGATATCCGTATATTCATCCCGCCTGCGCATGGGGAGAAAGCTGGCGGCCCGGGTGTTGGCGGAGTGGCCGGATCAGGATATTGATGTTGTGATGCCGGTTCCTGACAGTAGCCGTCCGGCAGCCATGGAGATGGCTCGTTGCCTGAATGTTGACTACAGGGAAGGGCTGGTCAAGAACCGCTACATAGGGCGCACCTTTATCATGCCCGGTCAGCAGGAGCGTAAAAAATCGGTGCGGCAAAAACTTAATGCCATCGCTCTGGAATTCAAGGGAAGGAATGTGATGCTGGTGGATGATTCCATTGTCAGAGGGACGACCAGTCGTCAGATTATCCAGATGGCCAGGGAAGCTGGAGCCAGACGTGTGTATCTGAGTTCGGCGGCTCCTGCTGTGCGCTATCCCAATGTCTACGGTATTGACTTGCCTGAATTCAGCGAGCTGATAGCTGAAGGCCGGTCTGTGAGCCAGATAGCGGCACTGATCGGTGCCGATCGTTTGTTTTACCAAACCTTGCCTGATTTGATTGAGGCAGTGCGGGAAAGTAATCCCGAGATATCTTCCTTTGATTGCTCTGTTTTCGATGGTGTTTACGTGGCAGGTGACATTACCGAGTCATTTTTGAGCCAGCTGTGCGGCACCCGGTCTGAAGCCGATCGCCAGACTCCTCTGGTGAGTGAAGAGGATCAAGTGGAGATGTATGACGCTGTGTCAGAGTAAGAAATTGATTTGCAATAGAGCCTGTGCTGCTCTGGTGAGTATGACCTCTACGCAAGTGCGCTTCTGCGGTCTGTGTTTGGGTCTGTTTGTGCGGTGCCTTTTGGGGTTGGGTATTGTACTTGTCCTCTCAGCCCAGCTCGAGATTGGTGTCAGAATTTGCCAGTGAATGCTGAGTTCTCCGTTATTTTGGGTTGGCGTTGCGCCCGCTCAACGGTTCCCGCTGAATAAAAAAATCCGAATGATGCCAGGGGGTTCAGCCGCACAAAAAAATTTTACTTTCTCATGATTTTGGTCTTCCTTTGGTGCTGGAACAACAAACTGTGTGGTCGTCATGTCATATCATGATTTCGCTCCCAACAGTGCATCCTTGGCAGCCAGACGCCTCGTCAGAGATGTGACAGACTGTCCTGACAAGATTCCCGACCACAGACCCAATCGTTGCCAAAATGGCATACCTTTTGGAAATTTTACCAAAAGTGCCTTTGCCATGTTCCAGATGAAAATGTCCTCTTTGCTCCAGTTCGATACCAGTCGACAGGAACCCGTACAGGCGCATAATCTGGAAACACTATTCGATGCAACAGGCGCGAGGTCACCCTGTGACACGCATATGAGGAGCATCCGGGACCTGACACCTATTCCAAAATCACCAAAAAGGTGCGGCCATGGATGCCGAATCTGTTTGAACTCAAAGATATCGTGGAGAAGGAGAGCTGCGAACACTTTAACTCCTGCCTGCTCAAGCTATATCATGATGGCAGTGAAGGTATGGCTTGGTATAGAGTTGCTGAAAAAGAAATGAGGCGTAACGGTGCTACTGGATCGCTTAGCTGGGGTGCAGTTCGCCACTTTGGCTTCAAGCATAAGCAGACAAAAGAGTCGGTCACTCAATTATTAGAAGAAGTCTGCTGATATGAAAGGGACAACATAAACACATTGGCTTCGTCGCTTGCCATCGACAAAGTGGGTCCATGCGCCACGCCTCAACCTCGCTTTTCAATGTATCGAAGTTTAGATCGGACGCGCGAAATGCAATCAAAGGTTGTTGGTAAAGCGCTTGTTGGATTTAGAGAATTGTAGCTGGAAAAATCAAAGGCTTAGAAAATGACGCATCCAAGCATTAAAAAATTTCTTCATGAACTCAAACAACTTGCAAAAGCTGAATCCATTCCCTGTGTCGGTGGTCGTTCTGAGTTGCCTACACAACCCGGTTTGAAAGTGAAGGGTCGTCATATTTCCTTGCCAGTCAATCAGGTAGAACTTGACTGGATTTGTAAGCAAGGTCAGGTATCACCTTTTGGCAAAGGTGTGGACACTGTCGTGGATTCCGACATACGCCGCTCTATAGAATTTGAAGCACGGGATGTCGAGGTTTCAAATCCTCATTGGGAAACTGCGCTAAAAAACTTGATCAAGTCAATCTCAACGCAAATGGGAATTGATTTTCAGTTTGAAGCAGGATTATTTAAGCTGCTGGTTTATCGGGAAGGAGGCCATTTTAAGTTTCATCAAGATACCGAAAAAGCGTCGGGCATGTTTGCCACCTTAATTATTCAGTTACCTTCGCGATGCCAAGGTGGCTCCTTGGTTTGTCGCTTTGCCGATAAAGAGTATGAGTTTGATTTTGGCAACAAGGCAGCCGACTCTGAATTCTCCATATACTATGCGGCTCACTATGCAGACGTTCACCACCAGGTTGAGAAAATTGAAGAAGGCGCCCGATTGGTGCTTGTTTACAATCTCATACAACCCATAAAAGAAAGGCAACTGAGCGCAAATCATCATAAACAGTTACTGGACTCAGCAAAGGAGATAGTGTTGCCCATTTTTTCTTTGCTGAGTCAGGAACAACACGCACTTCTTCTTCAGCATGAATACACTGAACAGTCTTTATCAGACATGGGTTTCCTGGCAGCAAAAGGACGGGACCGAGGTTTCATAAAAGCCCTGTTAACGATTAATGAACACTTGCCGCTCGAACACAAACTCTATTTCATGATCAGTCGCGTAAGTTATTCCGTAACCAGTGATGGTTGTGGTGGCGGTTATTACGATGATGATATTTACTGGGAAGAAATCGAATCAAGCGAGCCTGGCTGTGACCTTTGCTTTGATGAGGAAGGTCAGATAATTCCCGCCGATAATTTTAGTATTGACTGGGTGCATGACTTAAATGAAAAGGCTATCAACTCGGTTGCGTTTAATAAGATTGATGAAGATTTCTGGGGAGAGGGCGATGATGATATTGAGGGATATATGGGCAATTATGGCCCAACCAAAGAAACCACCTATTCCAGATATCTATTTGTCGTCATGCCAGTCTATCCGGCCAATGTCGATAGCCTTACTCAAGACGCTGTCTTCCAGGCGCACAGAGTTTCATTGATGGCGCAAGACTTAGGGAGTTATCCAAATTGCGATTGGTTGCAAGAACGATTTGATCTGGCGTTGAAAGATGTGGTCTCACAATTTAATGCTATCGTCTCTCAAAAAGAATCGCCATATCACTGGAATAGTGGTTTTGATAAGGCCGGTCAACCTATATTTGCAAAGCTACTCAAAACAGCGATTGAACGAGATGATTGTGAGCTATGTAACACCTTGCTGATGACAGCAAAAGAACGTCTTGTTGCCAACTTGTCGTCAGAATATCAAGCCAAAAACGTATTAAGCTTGCTTAAAGAGGTAATTGATCATTTCGGGTGGGAGATTTTGTCAGTCGCTTGTCTTCCCTTGCTGAATCTGTTATCGGGAAGTATCGCTTTACAAGCATCCATAGTCTTGGCAGAAAAGAACACTGATATCAAATTGCGTGCTCAACTGATGGATGTCTGTGTTAGTAAGATTTGTCGTGAAAAAAATGCTTGGGGAGGACGATGTGGCTTTAAAGCAACTATTCTGCCGCTTGCTTTAAATCTCTGCCAAACGGGTTGGCATGCTTCTAACAAATCCAAAGATCTATTTTTAGTGACGTGCCTTGAAAAAGGTGCAGAGCAACCGTCTTTCTTGTCGGTGCTGAGTAAACATTTAATCGCTGATATACAAGCAGATAATAAAGAATGGTTGCTGCCAACTTTAATTGCGACTCGCTTAAAGCATCTGAGAGATGAGCTGAGGAGAGAGCCAGAAGAATTTGCCTGGTTCATGCCCAATGCGAGTGCACGAAACAGTACTATCGCCGAATTCCTTCGGAGTGAAAGTCAAGAGGCTAAAATTACAGGTTATGATGGGATTGCAATGGCAAGGAATGATGTAGTTAACCTGGAGCCAAAATTGATTCTTCCAGAGTTTTATATGGAGTTCAATGCCGACTTTCTGCAACTTGAGGGAAATCATGGATTCTCTGCCAGTATGCAAGCTTTAGGCCGAGGCAAAAAAGCCTATATCGAGATTAAAAAGGATAAAAGATACTATGAGTTGTCCTTGAAACTACGAGAGTTGCGCAAGAAAGAATTCAAGAAGTTGGAAAAAATGATAGATCTCGAATCAATCAGATAGAATGGTTGGTGACTATGGCATTCAAACTGAAAAATTGAGTTATTGTTAAAATCGTGAGGTTATACTTGGAGTTCCACGCCGCAAAGTAGAACAGATGAAATGGGTCAATGCATTCTGCTGGCTGGATGAATATGTGTCAGGTCCGCGTAATCGTCCGGGACCTGACAGCTATTCATTGTCTGTATGCAGTGCTGGCAAGGCGCTTTTCTTATTTTTTTTCCACTACAAGTGGGCAGCTTCTGATCAATAGAGTGGCAGGCTCTTGTTTTTTGGTGTTTTCGTTAATGCTTTTTACGATGGAATGAAAGAGCCTGTGACCAATCTCTCGCAGCCTCCCAGGTTTCTCCGTCCTGACTGAAGCACTGCCCGGAGGCGGTTGCAGCCCATTTTTACGGAGGGAGCAGAAGGCAGGTCCCTTTGTAATCGGTGAAGCGCTGCCTGGAGCATCTCATTGAGGCGTGTTTTGCTCCAGGTTGCTTTCAAGGGTGGGCTCTGCGGCCCACGCCTGAGAGCTGCCTGGTGCTGTTGCAGCTGGCAGGTCTGTAATGGGGGGCTCGCCTGTATACGCTGAGTTTCTGGAGAACAGGCGGGCGTACCAACGGGTCAGAGCGGCAACAGGGGAGCTGTAGTGTGCTGAGGTGGACGAGGGCTGTTGTGGGGACGCTGATTGGGGAAGGAGGTTGGGCATGCCCGGTAACGACCGGGTCAGCTTGCGCCACTGTGCGCTCAGGGAGGGCAAGCCGGGGAGGTCATCCCATGAGATAAATAGCGTTGCCAGCCCTATGACCGCAGCACCAGCCAGTCCCAGCACCCAGGGTTCGTTTTCGGTGTACAGACTGCCCGGTTCAAGGAAAAACGCGCGTGGGGCATAGAGAAGGTGTTGATTGAGAAGAAGTGTTGCCGCTGTGATGGCGGCGGACAGCCATTCCTCAGTCAGGCAGCTCGCCATTATGACAGGCATCAGGTGGTTGGCGTTCCAGAAGCGGGCCCCGGGGACATCGGGCGGGGGGATTTGCACAGCTGCGGTCAATATGGCAGCCAGTGTTGTGTAGAACAGGGCGTTCTTGTTCTTGTTGAAGTGAAGCGCCAGCAGGCTGTCCACAACAGCGTGCTGGTAGTATCTGTTCTGCCAGTGATGCCAGGCGGTGCTCAGCATGCCGGCCGCGTGCCCGTTGAAGGTCGTGTGCTTGAGCAGGAGCTTGGCAGAAAACTGCGAGGCCAATGCCAGAAGGATGGCGTAGCTGCTGGTGGCAAGGGCCATGCTGGTACGTCCCTCTGCGTAGTAGCGGTAGAAAAGATAGGCTGCACCCGCCGCCTGCTGGGCCATGTTGACAAGAGGCTGGACTCTGGGGAACTGGCTGAGGATGTAGTGGTTCATTGCGATGATGCGCAGTGCGAGCACCCCCTCGGCTCCGGACTGGGTGGTGTGGTCGGCAAATTCCATCAGCGGATCCTGAATGTACAGGCTGTAGTAATAGAGCGCCAGTGTGATCGCAGTGAGTGTTTCCATGGCTGCTGCCGGACTTCTCAATCCTGTTGCGGCTCTTTTGTCAGCATTGTCCATGGTGTCGTTGTTGGTGAGAGGTTGGAAGTGGGCGGCCAGTTGGTCGCGCAGCAGAGCGTGCTGCGTGGGTGTCAGCTGGGTAGCAAGGAAATAGTTGAACAGGGCCAGAGCCTGTTGCCTTTGTATCTCCAGGTAGTCCCAGGTGGCAGTGTCAGGTTGTCTGGGGTGGGGAAGGGTCTGGTCCCATGCTGGCTCGTAAACCAGATCGGTTCCGTCGGGTCCCTCAGCCTGCTGGTAGCCCATGTCCGGTCGCAGAGGGACGAACTTTGGCAGTGGGGCCGCTTCTGACTCCTCTTGTGTGGTATCATCCGCCGGCGAGAAAGACTCAGGCTCTATGGCGACGGGTGGTGTGCCATCGCGACTGGCCTCTGTCTTTGGTGTGTTGGGCCATGCTGCCCGGGCTGTGTTCGTTTGCCCCCCCTCTTCTTCGTCCCCGTCTTCGTCCCCGTCGAGGGCGGCTGTTACAGGAGCAGGTGCTGCGGCAGCGGAGGTCGCAGCTTTGCTGCCCGGGTCTTCGGCCTCCAGTCCTGAAGCGCTTGCCGCAAGCAGTGGCGCGGTCAGAAGAAGAGTCAGCAGCCAGGGGCTGTAGCGGGAAAGCTGTGTCGTCGGTGGCAGCCTCTGTGTCGGTGCTGACGTGTCACAGGCGGCGTACTCGCCGAGCTTTTGGTTTTTGTACATGTAGAATAATGACCCTGCGGTTATTATAATTACCGGCCTGCTGGGATTCTGAAGTGAGTCCCATTGCGTTTTTCATTCGGGTTGTGTCCTGTCCGTGCGGGCTTTGCCACTGGCGGGTGCAGACTGGCGAACTCTTCCGGGTGGACTGCAGATTCGGAACAAACCATCGAAAACAGACATCTGGGAAGGTAGGACAGCGATCTCCTGTTTTCCAGTCAGGTTCTATCTGTTGTAACAGCCTTCCCGGCTATCACAGGGGCAGTGCTTATGATCAAAATAAAACGGGGGTTATCCTTGCCAATTTCAGGATCGCCCCAGCAAACCCTGGGCCGGGCTGTAGAGCCGCGCTCTGTTGCCCTGCTTGGCCCCGACTATGTCGGTATGCGCCCTTCCATGGCTGTTTGCGTTGGTGACCGGGTGCGCAGCGGTGACCCGCTTTTTACGGACAAGACACATCCGCAAATCAAATTCACCTCACCGGCCTGTGGGCAGGTGACAGCCATTCACCGCGGCCATAAAAGAGTTCTGCAGTCTGTTGTGGTTCAGGTGGAAGGTGACGAGGCAGCAGACTTCCAGGCGTGGTCGCCAGCGGAGCTGGCCGGCCTGTCGCGGCAGCAGGTTGTTGAACAGTTACTTGAGTCCGGGCTCTGGACCGCTCTGAGGACCCGGCCTTTCAGCAAGGTCCCTGCACCTGACGCGATGCCCCGCTCTCTTTTCGTGACAGCCATGGATACCAATCCTTTGACGGTGAATCCTGAGCTGGTGATTGCCGAGCAGCCTGAGGCCTTTGAACAGGGCCTGGTGCTCCTGGACAAATTGAGCGAAGGGCCCTTGTACCTGTGTACGACGCCGGGTGCGGTTATACCCTCCGGGCCGGCGCAGGTGCAGACCTTTGCAGGGCCTCACCCTGCAGGACTGGCCGGTACCCATATTCACTTTCTGGATCCGGTGGGGCCGGGGCGTGAGGTCTGGAGCATCGGTTACCAGGATGTGATCGCGCTGGGGAAGTTGTTTACAACGGGTCGCTTGTGGACAGAGCGCGTGATTGCTGTTGCAGGGCCCCAGGTAGAAAAACCTCGCCTGGTACGCGCGCGACTGGGGGCCCGGCTGGACGATCTGTTGACCGGCTCACTGCGCTCGGGTGAAAACAGGGTGATTTCGGGCTCGGTGTTTGGTGGGCGGACGGCAACGGGGCCGCTGGCCTTTCTGGGGCGCTGGCACAATCAGGTGACGGTGTTGCAGGAGGGGCGGGACAGGTCGCTGTTGCACTACCTGTCGCCTGGCGTGCAGCGCTATTCGGCGATGCCTGTGTATCTCTCCAGCCTGATCAACAAGATGCATGAGTTTACGACTTCGGTTCAAGGAAGTGAGAGGGCCATGGTTCCTGTCGGTGCTTATGAGAAGGTCATGCCGCTGGATATTCTGCCCACTCAGTTGCTGCGCAGCCTGATCGTCGGTGATACGGAAACGGCCAGCCAGCTGGGTGCCCTGGAACTGGATGAGGAGGACCTGTCGCTATGTACGTTTGTGTGTCCGGGCAAATATGACTACGGGGCCATTCTGCGCAGGTTGCTGACGCGAATGGAACAGGAGGGCTAGAGCCGGTGTTAAGAAAACTGCTGGACAGACTGGCGCCTCATTTCGACAAAGGGGGGCGGTTTGAGAAGTTCTATCCCCTTTACGAAGCTATAGATACGGGGTTATACAGTCCCCCTTACGTCACCCAGGGCAGTGTCCATGTGCGCGATGGGATTGATCTCAAGCGCATTATGATCACTGTCTGGCTCTGTACCTTTCCGGCCATAGTGTTCGGCATGTGGAATCTGGGGTATCAGGCCAACCTTGCCATCGAAGGGGGCCTGGCAGCGCCGACCGACTGGCACAGGTATTTTTTCACCGGTCACGATCCGCACAGCTGGTTGGACAACATCAGTTATGGTGCGGCCTGGTTTCTTCCTGTCTATGCAGTGACATTCCTGGTCGGTGGCTTTTGGGAGACGCTGTTTTCCTGTGTGCGGCGTCATGAAATCAATGAAGGTTTTTTTGTTACCTCCATCCTGTTCGCGCTGTCGCTTCCGCCCTCGATACCCTTGTGGCAAGTGGCCCTGGGGATCAGCTTCGGCGTTGTCGTTGGTAAAGAAGTTTTTGGTGGAACGGGCAAGAATTTTCTCAATCCTGCACTGACCGGGCGGGCTTTTCTTTTCTTCTCGTACCCGGCGCAGATGACAGGAGACAGCATCTGGACGGCTGTCGACGGGTTTTCCAGCGCAACGCCCTTGAGTCTGGCAGCAGAAGGTGGCGTAGATGCCATTACAGCCGCCGGGATTGAGTGGCAAGACCTGTTTCTGGGCAGGATCCAGGGATCCATAGGTGAAACATCGAGCCTGGCCATTCTGGCCGGAGGTGTTCTGCTGGTCATCATGGGACTGGCGTCCTGGCGTATCATGGCGGGCACACTGCTGGGTCTGGTTGTGACCAGCTGTGTTTTCAATCTGTTGGGCTCGGATACCAATCCGCTGTTTTCTGTTCCCTGGCACTGGCATTTTGTGATGGGAAGTTTCGCTTTCGGGCTGGTATTCATGGTGACGGATCCTGTGTCTGCTGCCATGACCCACAGGGGCCGCTGGATTTTTGGTCTGCTGGTGGGGGTGATGGTGGTGCTGATCAGGGTCATCAATCCAGCCTATCCGGAAGGGGTGATGCTGGCTATTTTGTTCGGCAATCTTTTTGCACCTCTTATTGACCACTTTGTGGTTCAGGCCAATATCAGGCGAAGGGAGGCGCGGCTTCATGGCGAGCAATGAAACCACCAGGAAAACCTTGTTGGTCAGTCTGGTGCTGTCGCTGGTGTGTTCGGTGCTGGTGTCAGCTTCTGCTGTGTACCTGGGGCCCCGGCAACAAGAAAACAAGGTACTTGATGTCCAGCGCAACATTCTGGCTATTTCGGGGCTGGTTGAGCATCCGGAGTTTATGGACCGCGAGTTTGTCCAGGAGAAATTCCAGGCGATCACACCGCGGCTGGTTGATATTCGTACCGGGCACTATGACACCAGTGGAAATGACCCGGTTCGTTACGATCAGCGTACGGCTGCCCGGGATCCGGCGCGTTCAAGGTCCTTGCCGCCAGCTGCCGACGCGGCGAAAATTCGCCGCCAGGCTCACCTGGCCCAGATTTATGAGGTCCGCGAGCAGGGTGAACTCAAGACATTGATACTGCCGATTCACGGCTATGGACTCTGGTCCACGCTCTACGGCTACATTGCCCTTGAGTCTGACCTGACCGAGGTGGCAGGTCTGGGCTTCTACGAGCATGGCGAAACGCCGGGGCTGGGTGGTGAAGTGGACAACCCCCGCTGGAAGGAACTCTGGGAAGGCAAACGGGTGTTCAACGATCAGGGACGGGTGGATATCTCTGTAATCAAGGGGGCTGTAGACGCGAACTCCCCGAGAGCTCTGCATCAGGTCGATGGTCTCTCTGGAGCGACTCTGACCAGCCGTGGCGTGAATAATCTTGTACAGTTCTGGCTGGGTGATGAGGGCTTCGGTCCCTTCCTTGCCAATCTGAAGGAAGGAAAGGCCTGAGTATGAGCCAAGTGACTGCGAAGGATGTGCTGTTTTCGCCCATCGTCAGCAACAATCCTATCACCTTGCAAATTCTCGGTATTTGTTCTGCTCTGGCGGTGACCACTGGCATGCAGACCGCGCTGGTCATGGCACTGGCTGTGACCATAGTGACGGCCTGCTCCAGTTTTTGTGTCTCGCTGATTCGGCACCATATTCCGGCCAGTGTCCGCATTATTGTCCAGATGACGATTATTGCGTCTCTGGTGATTGTTGTGGATCAGATTCTCAAGGCCTTTGCGTTTTCCATCAGCAAACAGCTGTCGGTTTTTGTGGCGCTGATTATCACCAACTGCATCGTGATGGGGCGAGCGGAAGCTTTTGCCATGCAGAATCGGCCCTCGCTGTCGTTTCTTGACGGCATAGGCAACGGGCTCGGTTATGGTGTTGTATTGTTGGTTGTCGCCTTCTTCCGGGAGCTGTTGGGATCCGGAAAATTGTTTGGCGTTGTGATTCTTGAAGGCAGCAACAACGGTGGTTGGTATCAACCCAATGGACTTATGCTTTTGGCGCCCAGCGCGTTTTTCCTGGTGGGCTTTCTGATCTGGGGGGTGCGCAGTCTGAAAACAGACCAGGTAGAGGTAGCAGAGTTCAAGATGCCGCCTCATGGTTTGGTCGGGGAGGGGCATGCCAATGTTTGAGCATTATCTGAGCTTGTTCATCAAGGCTGTGTTTGTTGAAAACATGGCGCTGGCCTTTTTTCTTGGGATGTGCACTTTTCTGGCAGTGTCCAAAAAAATCCAGACGGCGCTGGGCCTTGGTGTGGCGGTCGTGGTGGTTCAGGTGCTGACAGTGCCGCTCAATCAGCTGCTGTTCCACGATGTTCTCAAAGACGGGGCGCTGATAGAGGGCGTTGATCTGACGTTTATCGGCTACATCACCTACATAGGGGTGATAGCGGCGGTTGTTCAGATTCTTGAGATGGTGCTGGACAAGTATGTGCCAGCGCTCTACAACGCGCTGGGCGTTTTTTTGCCGTTGATTACAGTCAACTGCGCCATCCTGGGAGCGTCGCTGTTCATGGTGGAGCGCGATTACAGTTTTGGCGAAAGTGTTGTCTATGGCGCGGGGGCTGGCATAGGTTGGATGTTGGCCATTGTGGCGCTGGCGGGCATTCGTGAAAAGCTCAAGTATTCAGACGTGCCTGAAGGCCTGCGTGGTCTGGGAATTACTTTTGTGACTGTCGGTCTTATGTCGCTGGGCTTTATGTCTTTCTCCGGCGTGCAGCTGTAAGGGGTCCGGAATGGATGCAATGGGAAGTAGCGCGATCATAGGGCTGGGTGTTGGGCTGTTCACACTCATTGTTCTGGCGTTGGTGACTGTGATTTTGCTGGCCCGTTCACGGCTGGTCAGCACAGGTGATGTGACGATCAGGATCAATGATGATCCTGACAAGACGTTGAAGACGGAAGCGGGCGGCAAACTGCTGCAGACACTGGCCGGCCAGGGTGTGTTTCTGCCTTCGGCCTGCGGTGGTGGCGGCACTTGTGCCCAGTGTCGGTGCCGTGTTCTGGAGGGCGGCGGTTCCCCGTTGCCCACTGAAGAGCCACACTTTACCCGGGGTGAGTTGCGTGATGGCTGGCGGTTGTCCTGCCAGCTGGCGGTCAAGCGTGACCTTCGTGTGGAAGTGGACGAAAGTCTGTTCGGCGTGAAGAAGTGGGAGTGTGAGGTGGTGTCCAACGACAACGTCGCCACTTTCATCAAGGAACTGGTGCTCAAAATTCCCGAGGGCGAGCGTGTCGACTTCCGCGCCGGGGGCTATGTCCAGCTGGAAACACCAGTGCATGAAGTGCATTACCGGGACTTTGAAATAGAGCCAGAGTACAAGGCTGACTGGGACAGGTTCGACCTCTGGAAGTACAGCTCCAGGGTACGGGAGCCGGTGATGCGCGCTTATTCCATGGCCAACTATCCGGAAGAAAAAGGCATTCTCAAGTTCAATATTCGTATTGCTTCACCGCCACCGGGTACGGATGTGCCGCCAGGACAGATGTCGTCCTGGGTTTTCTCTCTGAAGCCGGGCGACAAGGTGACCGTTTATGGGCCTTTCGGCGAGTTTTTTGCCAAGGACAGCGATGCCGAGATGGTGTTTATAGGCGGCGGAGCGGGTATGGCGCCCATGCGCTCGCATATTTTTGATCAGCTCAGGCGTCTGAAGTCGTCCAGGAAGATCTCTTTCTGGTATGGAGCGCGCTCTTTGCGGGAGGCGTTTTACACCCAGGAGTATGATCAACTGGCGCAGGAGAACCCCAACTTCGAGTGGCATCTTGCACTGTCAGATCCGCAACCTGAAGATGACTGGAGCGGAAAGACCGGCTTTATTCATCAGGTGCTGCTGGAGAACTACCTGAAGGACCACCCTGCGCCTGAGGACTGTGAGTTTTATATGTGCGGTCCGCCCATGATGAATGCTGCCGTGATCAAGATGCTGGAAGATCTGGGTGTGGAGAAGGACAACATCATGCTGGATGACTTCGGCGGTTGAGTCTTTTATCCGCAGGCGTAAAGAAAAGGTCGGCATAGCCGACCTTTTCTTTATCCAGGGGTGTCGGGCAATGGCAGAGGGTGGAACATCATGGGGATACGGTATCAGCAAGCGCGCCGAGTCTATAACGAGCAGTTGCAGTTGCATGGACGCACGGGCCGCGCTTTTGTTGAGGCGCTGAAAAAGTTTTTTGGTTTGAGTGTCAAATCTATTCCGCCCAGGCAGTACATTGATGATGGTCAACGTTCAGCATCGCTGCCTGAGCTCAATCGTTTGGGTGATAAGCGCATCAGTTTGGCAGAATTGCAACGCTCGGAGCTCCAATCTGAGGTGTTGGAGATTGGCACAATCTATCGTGAGGAGGTCGAACGGCTGGCGGCTGAAGCCGCACAGGGTGGAGTGCGCCGCAGCGCATCCGCCCCTGCCGGTGTTGATCTCTCCTCGCGTGAGCAGAATGAAAAACAGCTGGCGCCCACCGGTGCCGGCGCGGGAAAGGTACATGAATCTGGGGCACAGCCGATTATCAACCAGTTGCTTCATGAGGTGGAACATGGTGCGACTGACAAGGGCTTGCAGACAACAGTGAAGAAATTCATAGACGCCAATGTCAAGTGGTCGGGGGATATCAGGCAACTTGCTCAGGATGTTCGGCGACTGGAAGCCTCCGGGCGCTTCTCTGCGGCGTTCATTGATTTTTGTCGGGAGCAAGTCCTTCAAGCCCAACTCAAGTGCGTGACAATTGAACTCTTGCTTGAATTTTATATAGACACCAGGGAGGTATCCGCTTTCAGCGAGAGCGTGGCGGGCGTGTTGGTGAACAGAAGCACACTCGCGCAGGTTTTGCGCGAAAAGAACCTTCGTGCGACTGTTGGTCTGGAGCATGATAAAGAATGGACGAGGGAGCAGTTGTTGATGATCAATGACCTGTTGCAGCAGCAGACCTGGGAGGATCACGGTACACGCTTTCCCAACGTTGACCGTAAATATGTGCCGCCTGTCATGCACCAGTTGTATGGCAGGGTGAAAAAGCACCTCTCCGGGGAGGAACCCGGAAAGCAGCGTCCGCTGGGATAACATCCTTCGGGTCCGACTGCTGGCCTGTGAGGCTGTTCCCAAGCCACACAGGTACGGCACAACATCTTGTCTGGTTTTGTGTGCTTGCTGTTCTTTTCCCCTGTAGAATTCGCCACTGCGTTTCCCCCGTATAACCTCTCCTTTTTCCTCGTATAACTCTCCTTTTTCCTCGTATAACTCTCCTTTTTCCTCGTATAACTCTCCTTTTTCCTCGTATAACTCTCCTTTTTCCTCGTATAACTCTCCTTGTTCCTCGTATAAATAGCCCATTGCCTTGCGAAGAGAATGCCTTGTCCTTCTGTCGCTGGCAGCTGTTTTCGTTGCTGCTCTGTAGTCTGAGGTGGTGTCCAACGACAAGGTCGCCACTTTCATCAAGGAACTGGTGCTCAAAATTCCTGAGGGCGAGCGTGTCGACTTTCGCGCCGGGGCTATGTCCAGCTGGAAACACCAGTGCATGAAGTGCATTACCGGGACTTTGGCATAGGTCCAGGGTGCAAGGCTGACTGGGACAGGTTCGACCTCTGGAAGTACAGCTCCAGGGTAAGGGAGCCGGTGATACGCGCTTATTCCATGGCCAACTATCCGGAAGGAAAAGGCATTCTCAAGTTCACTATTCGTATTGCTGCACCGCCACCGGGTACGGATGTGCCGCCAGGACAGATGTCGTCCTGGGTTTTCTCTCTGAAGCCGGCGACAAGGTGACTGTTTATGGGCCTTTCGACGAGTTTTTCGCCAAGGACCCCGATGCCGGGATGGTGTTTATAGGCGGCGGAGCGGGTATGGCGTCCATGCGCGCCCATATTTTTGATCAGCTCAGGGTCTGAGGTCGTCCAGGAAAATTTCTTTCTGGTAGGGAGCGCGCTCTTTGCAGGAGGCGTCTTACACCCAGGAGTATGACCAACTGGCGCAGGCGAACCCCAACCTGGAGTGGCATCTTGCACTGTCAGATCCGCAACCTGAAGATGACTGGAGCGCAAAGACCGGCTGTATTCATCAGGTGCTGCTCGAGAACTACCTGATGGACCAGCCTGCGCCTGAGGACTGTGAGTTCTATATGTGAGGTCCGCCCATGATGAATGCTGCCGTGATCAAGATGCTGGAAAACCTGGGTGTGGAGTCAGGAAATAGCATGCTGGATGACTTCGGCGGTTGAATCTTTTACCCGTAGACGTAAAGAAAGGGTCGGCACAGCCGACTTTTTCTTTATCCTGGGGTATCAGGCAATGGCAGAGGATGGCATATCATGGGGATACAGTATCAACAAGCGCGTGAAGTCTATAACGAGCAGTTGAAGTTGCATGGAAGCACGGTGCGTGCTTTGTATCATGCGGTGAAAAAGTTTTTTGGTTTGAGTGTCAAATCTATTCCACCCAAGCAGTACATTGATGATGGTCAACGTTCAGCATCCATTGCTGATGGTCAACGTTCAGCATCGATGCCTGAGCTCAATCGTTTGGATAACAAGCGTATCAGTTTGGCGGCATCACAGCGCCCGGAGCTCCAACCTGAGGTGTTGGAGGTTGCCAGAATCTATCGTGAGGAGGTTGATCGGCTGGCGGCTGATGCCGCACAGGATGGCGTGCGCCGCAGCACATCCGCCCCTCCCGATGTTGATCTCTCCTCGTTTGAGCACAATGAAGGATACCTGGTGCCCGCCGATGCCGACGCGGGAGAGGTGCATGAGTCTGAGACACTGCCTGTTATCAACCAGTTGCTTCACGAGGTAGCACATGGTGCGACTGACGAGGCCTTGCATGCAACTGTGAAGGAATTTATGAACGCCAATGCCATGTCGTCGGAGCAAATCAAGCTACTTTCTCGGAATGCTCGGCGACTGGAGGCTTCCGGGCGCTTTTCTGCGGCGTTCGATGTTTTCTTTCGGGAGCAAATCCGTCAAGCCCAACTCAAGTGCGTGACAATTGAGCTCTTGCTTGCATTTCATAAAGAAACCGGGGAGGTATCCGCTTTCAGCAGGAAAGTGGCGGGCGTGTTGGCGGATAGAAAAGAACTCGAGAAGGTGTTGCGCAAAAAGAATCTTGGTGCGGCTGTTGGTCTTGAACTTGATAAAGGATGGACGTGGGGGCAGTTGTCCGAGATCAAGGATCTGTTGCAGCAGCAGGCCGAGAAGGATAAGGGTGCAGGCGCTCCCCGCGTAGACTATAAGCGCGTGGTGCCTGACATGTCCCATTTGTACGAGAGGGTGGAAAAGCATTTCTCCGGGGAGGAGCCCGCAAAGCAACGTCCGCAGGAATAACATCCTTCGGGCCTGACTGCTGGTCTGTGTGGCTGTTCCCAAGCCACACAGGCGCGGCGCAACATCTTGTCTGGTTTTGTGTACTTGCTGCTCCTTTCCCCTGTAGAATTCGCCTCTCCTTGTTCCTCGTATAAATAGGGCCTTGCCTTGCGTAGAGAGCGCCTTGTCCTTCCGCTGCTGCTGGCAGCTGTTTTTGTTGCTGCTCTGTACTGGTACAGCCGACAACAACCGCACCTGGAACAGCTCCATGGTGCTACCATGGGGACCAGCTGGTCGGTCAAGTACGTATCTGTACCCTATGGTGTGTCCCGGCCCGTTGTTGTGAAAGCGGTGAAGGCGGCGCTGGAGGATGTCAATCAGGCCATGTCGACATGGCGCCCTGATTCAGAGCTGATGCAGCTCAACAGAGCCCCTGTTGGCGAGGTTGTGCAGGTCAGTCAACCGCTGTTTGATCTTGTGGCTCAGGCCAGTGCCTTGTCGCGCCTGTCGGCTGGTGCCTATGATGTGACGGCGGGTGCGCTGGTCAACCTCTGGGGTTTTGGCAGCGAGCGGCCCCAGGGGCGGGAAGAGGGGCCGGCGGCCCCGGGTGCGGTCTCTGCGCGTCGCCCTGAAAGTCTGTCGTCTTCCCATCTGGCAGCCTGGCTGGCGCAGGCAGGTCAGAAGCAGGCGCCTGCGCCGGAACAGATTGCCGAGGCTCTCCGTCAGGTTGGTTACCAGACCTTACGCCTGGATGAGACGCATCGCACTATCACCAAAACCCGTGCCGTGTTTATCGATCTTTCCTCCATAGCCAAAGGGTATGGAGTAGACAGGGTGGCCGCAGCTCTGCAAGAGCAGGGGCTGGAAAATTATATGGTCGAAGTGGGCGGAGAGGTCTTTTTGCGGGGAGATCGACCTGACGGAGAGCCCTGGCGCATCGCGGTGCGCCAACCCGTCGTTGAAAACCGGGTGCAGTTGATTGTGGCGCCTGGCGACAGGGCGATAGCGACATCGGGAGACTATCTCAACTATTACGAGCTGCAGGATGTGCACTTCTCGCACCTGATTGATGCGCGCACCGGCTATCCTGAGCAGCACCGACTGGCTTCTGTTACCGTTGTGGCTGACACGGCCGCTGAGGCTGATGGCTGGGCCACGCTGCTGATGATTGTCGGTGAGCAGGCCGGCCGGGAGCTGGCCGAGCAGCATGGCCTGGATGCCTTTTTTATTTACCACAAAGAGAGTGGATTTGCCGTCCTGAGTACAGGGCGCTTTGATAGCTGGCGGCTCGACGGGGGCAGTTGAGGGAGCTTGGCGGCTGGAGCCTGTACGAACGCGAAGGCGTCAGTGCGACAGTCGCAGTTCGAGGTTGTTTTTCCAGGTTCGGTGTCCATACCCGGTCTGTTGCCCGCACAGCAGCATCAAAACAGGACATGCCGACTCCTGTGGCTGTATGACAGACCATTCTCGTACAGCCTCGCAAGGAGCGGTTTGCAGACAACCAGAAGTCGGGAACGGAGGGGAAATGACGATATTTTTGCTGGTATTTATGCTCGTATCACTACTGATGGCGGCTATGGCGGTGGGTGTTATATTCTCCAACAAGCCGATCAAAGGTTCCTGTGGTGGGCTGGGTGCTCTGGGATTGAAACAGGATTGTCCTGTATGTAACGGCGGGGATCTGTCCAACCGACGGCCAGGCACTGGAAGGCGGGCAGACATCCTGTTTCATGATGCGGCCGCCCCCTCAGCCACAGACGCGCTTTCCGCCCGGCTTGCACCGACACCTTGTAGCAGGAATACAAGTCAACTATGACGCACTATGATCTGATTATCCTCGGGAGTGGACCAGCAGGAGAAGGCGCCGCCATGGGGGCGGCCAAGCTGGGCAAGCGGGTTGCCATGGTGGAGCAGAAGATCTGGGTGGGAGGCAACTGTACCCATCTGGGCACTATTCCCTCCAAGGCACTCAGACACGCCGTGACCCAGATGCACAGCTTCAACAACAACCCCCTGTTCCGTGAGATTGGCGAGCCGCGCCGGCTCAGTTTTCCTGGCATATTGCGCAGTGCTGCGGCGGTTATCCAGAAACAGGTGACGTTCCGGACGCAGTACTACTCCCGCAACAGGGTCGATCTGTACTGCGGCACAGGTCGCTTTGTTGGTGAGCACCGGATTGATATCACGGATCAAAATGGCAACATCGAGTCCATAGAAGCCGATAACATTCTGATTTCCACTGGCTCACGTCCCTACAGACCGGATGATATCAACTTTGATCACGCACGGATTTACGACAGCGACACTATCCTGTCCCTGAAGCATACGCCACGGCGTCTGATTATCTACGGCGCAGGGGTGATAGGTTCGGAGTATGCTTCAATTTTTTCCAGTCTTGGCGTGCTGGTCGACCTTGTTGATACCCGTAGCCGGCTCCTGTCCTTTCTGGACAAGGAGGTATCCGATGCACTCAGCTACCATTTGCGTCACAACGGGGTGACGGTGCGGCATCACGAAGTGTGCAAGGCTGTGGAGGCTGACGAGCAGGGGGTGACGCTGCACCTTGCGTCCGGCAAGGTGATTCGCGGTGATGCTTTGCTGTGGGCCAATGGTCGCACCGGCAACACAGCTGACATGGGGCTGGAGGCTGTAGGACTGGAGACCAATGAAAGAGGGCAGCTGGCGGTCAATTCCTGTTATCAGACGGCGGTTGAGACAATTTATGCGGCGGGTGATGTGGTGGGCTGGCCCAGTCTGGCCAGTACATCTTATGATCAGGGGCGTTTTGCAGCCAGTCATATAGCTGGTGCGGCCTCGGTGCGACCACTGAGTTCGATTCCTATCGGGATCTATACGATTCCTGAGATCAGTTCATTGGGGAAGACGGAAGAGGAGCTGACAGAAGAAGCGGTGCCCTATGAGGTGGGCAAGGCGTTTTTCTCGCGTCTGGCGCGGGCGCATATTACCGGTGAGACGACGGGCATGCTCAAAATTCTGTTTCACCGCAGGACAAGGGCCGTCCTTGGGATTCATTGTTTTGGGGATCAGGCGGCAGAGATTGTGCATATTGGTCAGGCGATTATGGAGCAGCCGGAGGGCCACAACACGCTCGACTATTTTCTGAACACTACCTTCAACTACCCAACGATGGCAGAAGCCTGGCGCGTGGCGGCACTCGATGGAGTCAATCGTCTGGCGTGAACAAAGCCGGTGTGGCTCTGTCCCGGCATGTGAACAGCATGCCGGGGTGCTTTTGGGTCGTCCTGCTCCCTGCTCTCTGCTGTGTCGCGTTTGAGATTTCCCGCCTGCGTCCGGGTTCTCTGCGCAGGCTTCGGTTGTTGTCGGCTTTTCCCTGAAGCGCAGGGCGCGAGCCCTGTTGCGTTTGCGAAGGGTCGATGGCATCGACCGGGTTCCCTGTAAAGATACATCCTGATCTCCTGCACAGATCCTCTGTGTGCTGCCTTTCTCTGTCTGTCAGTTGTCTGTCAGTGCGTCCATGCACTCCCGGGTGTCAGCCAGGCTGTCCATCCTGTCAGCTTTTTTCTGTGTTGAGTTGTGCACCAAGTCACCCTGCGCGTGATCATAGAAACGTCTGCCTTGGGAGATAGAGAGCATTTCGCATCTATGGAATCACGAATTTTTACCTGTCAGGGGGCGGTGGGGACACCAGGGGCGGTGGCAGCACCGGTCACAGCTCCTGTGCTTGCCGACGAGACTGAGCCTTCGGTCGTCAGCACGTGCCGGGCCACTGTGTGTGCGTCCCTGGACACCCGCACTGTTGTTTCTGCTGCTGTATCCCAGTGCAGCGTCCGGGGTGGGGGAGTGCCCGCCTCTGATTCTGGTGCTCTCCAGTTGCGCCAGCGTCTGGAGAGGCTGGTGGTGCCCATGGTGGGCACAGCCCCCCTGCCGGATGATTTGTACCCTTGTTTTGACGCATGTCTTTCCAGTGTTCGCAACAAGGGCCGGTCTTGTTCCAGATCGACTTTTTCCAGGCTCTGTCGAGATTGTGGCAGTCTGGCCAGCCTTCTTTTTGAGTACCAGGGACGCTGTTGCCAGGTCACCAGCCAGCAGAAAGCAACGCAGCAGGTGCTGGCAGGTCTGGGGAGCCTGCACAGTAAGCGGGTCCTTGCCCTGAAGCGGTTCGAGCAGGCGGCGGCTCAGGGGCATGCCGAAGGTCTCTACTGGGCGGGACTGATGTATGTCTTTTCTGATCTGGATAAAAGTTGCAGCTACATGCGCAAGGCGGAGGCCTGTGCAGTGGAGCAGGCGGGTCAATGGGTGGCGCGGCTTCTTGTCTTCATGGGAATGCGCATCCTCAACGGCGAATACGGACCGGGCTGGAGCGGCAAAGTTTCCTGTGAAGGAATAGACGGGGTGAGTCTGGCGGAAGATGACGATGTTGAGATCAGCGCAGAGAACAAAGTGCGTCTGGAGCAGTTGGCGCGGGAGGCCGCCTCGCGAGGGCATGCGACACTTCTGACCTTGCTGTCAGATTGTTACCGGCATGGTCTGCTGGGCTTTGAGAAGAATCGGGACCGGGGGCGGCTCCTCCTGGAGCAGTGTATTCTGATGGGCTGCCCGGTGGCCATGTTCCGCAAGGCTGTGATGCAGGGGTGTCTGTTGCAGCAGGATGAGACTGTTCGTGCAACCCGGGGGCGTCCTTGTGAGGCGGCGTTCCTGTTGTATGGTGCCCGGCAGCACATGCGCCGGCTGCTGTCGGAGTGGGTGTTTTCGGCGTCGGACCAGGAGGCCACCGGACAAAAAGAGCTTCTCGAGCCGTCTGCCCAGATGTGTCTGTCGATGTATCGTACCGCAGTGGCTGTGAAGGGGGACATGCTGGGGGCTACCATACTGGGTGCGTTCCTTGATCTCGAGCGATTTGCGGACATATCCCGGGTCTGTTTCAACTGTATTTTCGCTCACGAAGAGCCGGAATATATGTTCTGGCAGGCGGTCGTCCAGGCAGAATTCAAGACGGAAGACAGTCTGGAGATGGGGCGGCTTACAGCACTCCTGAGCTGGAATCAGGGGTGGCTTCCCTCTGCGACTTTGTTGGCCTGGCTGTGGGAAAAACAATCAGACGATATAACGGCCGATTGTCGTGCCAGCCGGTGTTATCTTGCCGCTCAGCGCGGCAATCCCCTGTGTAATTTTTTTCCCCGGGCTTTTTTCTACCTGCGCCGGGGTGCTGTCTCCAGACTGCTTGATCTTGCGCAAACTGCGCTGGATACAAAGATGCTGAATCACCCGGATGAACAATTTTTTCTGGGCGCCACTCTGGGATCGCAAGCAGGAATCGACTGTGCTGCTGTGGTGGGTTCCTATCGCAGTGAGATATTGCAGCGGCGTCTCCAGTTGGAATCCACGCCGGTGGAAGGGCGTGGCGGCCTGGGTTATGTCAGCCCTGACCTGGTAACAGAAGAAGCCCGGCTGTTGGATCTCTGCTGGCAGAATGCGGCACCTGTGCCGCTTCCTGACTGGACCTTTTCGCAAGCAAGAGGCGGCTTTCGTGCTCTTGATCTCGTTCAGAACAGTTTTTTGCGGGCCGACGCGGAGCAGGTCGATGATTTGTTGGAGCTGATGGTCCATGAATTGTCGGAGGCAGAGTGCTGGTTGCTGCGGGGGGACCCGGGGGCCGGTGCGGTCACTGAGCTGCTGAGGGAGAAAGCGCGATCTGTTCGGGTGCATGATGCTGCCGTTCCCTATATCCGCTGTGCGGCATGGTTGAGTCGATGCCACAGTGACTTCCTGCTGTGGGCGCATGCACTGACGATGTCGGGATATCACAGCGATGCCTGTTTTGTCCTGGAGACTGCGCGCTGCCAGGTGCGATCGGTTTTCGGCCAGAGAGAGGCAGCCCTGGCTGTGGTGAGTGGAGCACTGCGGGGCGCGGGGGGCTGGTTCACGCCGACCGCCTGTTGGGCGGTGCTCCCCCGCCGGGATGCTGATGCTGCGGCGCGAGAGCGGGCGTTGCAGGTATGCCGCTTTATCATGGACGCGCCTGTTTCAGAGCCGGTTTCTGACCTGCTGCTGGAGACTACCATGCTGTTGCTGAGTGCCGCACGAAGGGCTGTTGTGCCCGGACGGGCGGCGATAGAGTACCCGGCCTCCGAGAAAGAACTCTTCGCCCTGATTGAAAAACGGCTCGAGGGGCTGGATCTGTCATTTCATTCCGGGGCGGCTGCCAGTCGTCAGGTACTCGAAAGGCTGCGACCCTTGTTTTTCGCGGCTTACTTTGACTATGACATGGGCGTCTGTAGCGGGGGCAACTTGACGCCTGAGGCCTGGAAAGGCTTTTGCGCCAGTTCAGCGTTCCGTTTCCTGCATCTTCTGGCACAGGCTTGTCATAACCTGCGCCATCACAGCGAAGCGGCGGACTACGTTGATCTCTTTGCCGGAGCGCAGGAATACAGGCAGGGTGACAGGTTGGCCGCACTCTACTGCCTGTACACGCGCCGATTTGATCTGGCGCGCAGCCTGTTTTCGCGCGAGCTGGAAATGGAACGAAAACCCTCTCAAGGGAGTGTAACCTGGCTGGCGGAGGCCACTTTCCTCTCTTTGCTGGGTTACCGCTGGCCTCATGAATACAGGCACAGGCAACAGGGTCAGCCGGAGTATTGCGCAGATCCGCAGCAACGGGATCGTCAGCAGGGTCTTGCCGATCAGCTGGCCATGCTGGGCGATGGTTCAGGTTATGGAGAACTGTGCAACCGGGCGTTTGCCGTATTGCCAAGGCTCGATTGTTGCTTCTCCCCATCCCGGGGCGGTTTTTTCTGCCATTGGGGGATGAAAATGAAGAACCGGGCTCTGGCACTTGATGATCATATGGTTGTCCTTCCTCTGCTGGCACAGCTGGTGATTCCACAGATCTGTGCGTTTTCTGCGGTGGATCCTCGTCCGCTCGTGAAGAGGCTGGAGACCTGGAGTCTGCCGACCTGTGGCACAGAGATGGAGGTTTACCCCTGTCTCAGGATGAATACAAACTTCTCTTCGGTTGTCGATGGCCCTTCCACGCGTGTCCTGATCCGTTATTTGGCAAACTTTTCAGCGCGAGGCTTTCCTGAATACAAGCTGCTGGAGAACATCCTGGTTAACGCCAGAAAAGCAAGTCTGGTCAAGGACCGCAAAGAGCACTTGCGCAAGGGGCTCAATGACCAGCAGCGGGGGATGACCCGTTTGTTGGGCGCGCTCGTCAGAAGGGGGACGCCTCGTGAATTGCAGGTCATAGTCCGCAATATTGGGCAGACGTCTCCGGCAATGGAAGTGCTGGCGTTGTTTCTTCTGGGGCAGATGCAGGTGTACGGTGACTATAGCCATCTGGCAGACGACGAGCAGTTGGATATCTGGCTGGATAAAGCCTGTGAGGCTGGCTATCTGTGTGCCTGGACCTGTCGGGCGGTGCTGGCTCTGCGCGAACGCTGTTTCGGCAAGGCTGAGGTTTGTTTTGCAAGAGCTGCGTCGCCTTCTGACAAATCAGGGGTTGATGCTGTAGCTTCTTATATACTGGGCTTGATGCTGATGGGGAAAGGTTTGCATGAGGCTGCACGCACGGCCTTGTTGCAGGCCGTGGCTTTCGACTATCCCCCGGCATTGTGTTTTTTGAAATGGTTGGCTGGCTGTCGCCCCGGGCAATTTGCTGCCTTGGGGCTGGAGCCTCATGCCGTTGACTGGCCGGACTGGCTGCGCCTGTACCCGCTGGCGCAACTTGTCGGAGACCTTGAGGAGTCCGGCAAGGCTCTGCAGGCGGGCTTGTCGCCGCCAGCAGACCGTTTGCTTCAGTTCGCAGACAGTCGTGACCCTCATGTGATCTTCTACCTGATGGCTGGAGTTTGTGCTTTTCCGGGGCTTGAGGTCTGGTTCTGTAACGGGGAGCTGGTTCGACGCCTGGATGACTGTCTTGGCAAGGAGCATGATTTTATGCTGGCCTGTCATCCGGAGAAAGAAGCCGTAGTAGAGGCCATCAGGCAGCAGGTTACGCCGGAGCAGAGCTTTTCTGCCTTGCTTGAGAAGTTATTGGTGTCGGCTGAGGAGCAGCCTGCTTGCCAGGTGGAGGCAGAGGTTCCAAAGAAAAAGAAATCGACGAGGAAATCGAGAGGTCACAAGTCGCGGCATAGAAAGGCGAAAAGCGAAGGGAAGTCAATAGACTCCGCCCCTGTTTCAGCAGTAGCGGAGGTTGGTCTGGGGAGTCCAGAAGTACCTGTGCAGCTGTCACATGACGGCGGTGAGGCAGGAGCTGAGATAAAGGCACAGACACCGGTAGCGATACCGGTAGAGACACCGGTAGAGACACCGGTAGAAACACCGGTAGAAACACCGGTAGAAACACCGGTAGAAACACCGGTAGAAACACCGGTAGAAACACCGGTAGAAACACCGGTAGAGACACCGGCAGAGACACCGGCAGAGACACCGGCAGAGACAAAAGCAGAGACACCGGCAGAGACACCGGCAGAGACACCGGCAGAGACAACGGCAGAGACACCGGCAGAGACAAAAGCAGAGACAAAAGCAGAGACAAAAGCAGAGACAAAAGCAGAGACAAAAGCAGAGACAAAAGCAGAGACAAAAGCAGAGACAAAAGCAGAGACACCGGCAGAGACAAAAGCAGAGACAAAAGCAGAGACAAAAGCAGAGACAAAGACAAAGGTTGAGACACAGATTGGGACAAAGACCGAGGCAGAGAAGATCGGCGAGGGCGGACTCCCGGCGATCCCCGTTGCTGATTCGAGTCGCCAGTCGGCAGCCGCAATGGCGCAAACACCATCTCTTCGCCAAACACCATCTCCTCGCCGCGTTGCGGCGGGGGGTGGCGCATCCCGGAAAAAATCTGCGCCTTCTCCCGTCCATAAGTCAAAAGCAAAGCGCAAGAAGAAGGGGAGGACGGAGAGTCGTTCTTTTTCTCTCGGAGACCTTGGTGTCACTGATCTGATCGGGCGGCTGAATGCCAAAGATGTGTCTCCTGATGAGACCGTGACTTTGATTCGCGAAGTGGAAAAGCGCAGGGAGGCCGGCCAACTGGACGCGAATGACCAGGTTCTGGTTCGGCGCCGGGTAGCCCACAGCTACTTGTCACGGGACGACCTGGAACGCACCTTGTTCTGGGTGCGCACAGGGGGGGATACAGGGACTGGTATTGAGGCATCGGTCCCCCAGCGTCTGCTGGGTACGCTCAGTCTGGCCTTGTCACTGCCGGAGTCTTCCCTTGTGGAGGGTCTGGCACGGGAACTGCTGGCCGCGCCGCGTCTGATCTTGTCCAGTCAGTGGGACTGTAATGAGCTTCTGGGTTTTCTGGCATCTCTGAAGCACAGGACACAGAGTGCCGGGCGGACCAATCTGTTCTCCTTGCTGTTCATTCGCTGTTTGTCCGCATTTTGTGATCTGGCGCTGAAAATACCGAAACGGATGACACCAGGGCAAATGGTGCAGCTGCTGCGTTTGTCGGTCGAATCGTCAAAAGTTGTGCACACAGTAGCGCAGATCCTGGCGCAGCGAACATTGACATCGGACACGACAGACTGTCTGCAATCCCTGTTCTGTGCATTTGAGCGGTGTGATGCGCCGGATCAGGAGTTGAAGAAAGTTATGCTGGAGTTGTGCGATCACAGTGCCTCCCTTCTTCCGGCGCGGACCATGGCGGTGCTTGATCGGCTGCCGCCCCGACGAAAGAAAGACGAGGAAAGAAGCTGGCAGGAGACCTACTTGCGCTGTGTTGTCTGCCTGGAGCAAAGAAAAAAAGAACAGGCGTTGGTCGCACTGGCTGAGCTGGAAGAGGCAGCGGCGGCCGTTTTTGATGCTTTTTCCCGGTCTGGAGCCATATCGCGTCCCGAGCGTTGGTATATACGGCAGCTGGTGTGTCGGTTGCGTGTGTGGAAGGCCATGGGACACCAGCAGGCGGTCAGCTTGCTTGAGCGTCTGGACGGTGTCTCTGAAGCGCTTCAGGTGCGCTACTGGTTAATGGGTTCTGTCAGAAAGGGCGGGGCGTTGGACAGTATCCGGCACAAGCTGGAAGCGGTGAGTGATGGTGCGAAAGGATGGCTGACTGCGGAGGAGTTGCGCGCTCTCACCAGCGTGCGAGACAAAGGGGCCGGCCCCCCGTTGCGCTCCGGTTCAGCAGCGGGGGATCATGCGGGCTTTGAGCCGGCCATGGAAGAGCCGGAGCGGCCAGGGGAAGCAGATCTGTTGGAGGAGGTGCGGCCGCTGGTCGGTGCGGCATCACAGTTTGCGCGCGGGCCCGTTACCCTGGCCTGTGCACGACAGCCTGCCAGTCGGGATGCTGACGTCGATTTGTGGCGCCCGCTGGTGGATGCCATGGAGCAGGCCCGGGTCAACTTTCAGACACTTGTGTTACCGCGCCAGAATTGGCTGGACGTCGAGCGCGATCCTGAGAGTGTTTTTACAGGCATGCAGTATCTGGGTTTGTGTCGGTTCTGGCAGCCGAGCCACCCGGATGAAGACTTTTCCCGACTGTCTGCCTATCAAAGGCGCGTCAGAATGGACGCGCTGGAAGCTTCCTTGCAGCGTGTCGCCCAGTGGGGGGACACAGCTATGCCCTACTGCATCCAGCTGAGAAAAGAGCGCAGCAGCCTGAAAGCCTGGCAGCTTCTGTTGAAGCTGGAACAATGGATGACAAGCTGGCAGATGAAGGAGCACTGGCTTCTGGAGGGGCTTGCCAGCCTCAAGAAGGCTTGTCAGGACATAAAAACTCTGGAAAGAGATGCCGTAGGTCTGCCTGTTGCGGCCTCTTTCTGGAAAAGATGGGAGAAACTCCATAGCTGTCTTGTGCTTTGGGAAGTGCTTGGCGATGCCGTGAGCACTTGCAATGCGGCGTTGCGGATTCGTGCCGCCTGTTCCCTGGTAGAGGACAAGGCGTTTGTTGCGAATCCGTTGTATGCGGGGGGGGCTCTGGCGTTGGTGCTCGAGGCTCTGAACCCGGGTGCCTTGAACGTGCCGTTGGCCAGTAAAGTGTTGGGCGCCCGCTGTCTTGCAAGGCTGGCCTTTATGCAGCACTTGCTGGTGCAGAAAGACGCGTTGAGTCTGGATTTGTTCCATCATAACAGGGTGTTGTGCCAGAGAGACATCGCCAGTGTGGGAGAGCTTTCTGTTGTGTTGCGTATGGCTTTGTGCCGCTTGCAAGGTTTGCGCAGTCTGCAGGAAAAAGAATTGCCTCAGCCACTGAAGTTGCTGTCAGGACAGCTGTTCGGGTTGATCAAGCAGTTGTTGGACAAGACGCGCTGATGGGGCTGTCCGATGAACAGGGGCCGCTGGTGGACAAGGGTCGTTTTTTTCGTGCTGGATGTCTCTTCAGAAAATGCCGCGCAAGAAGCGGAGCTGTGGGGAGTGCGCTGAGACTTCGTGAAGATGAGTCGGGAAACAATAGACCGGGGCGCCTTTCGTTTCGTACCAGTGCCAGGGCTCAAGCTGAACTTCTCGTGCAGCTGCTGTTGCTGAACAGCTCACCGGTTTCCGGGCCTCTTTTTCTGGGTGACGCTGTTAACGTCAGTCCCTGATGCCGTAAAAACACCAGCAAGAACCTGCGATATTGCAGGCTTGACCACTTCCCTTTGGCAAAAGAAGACGACAGGTGGCTTGTGATTTGTTGACCAATCCGAGGCGGCACTATAGGATCGGTCTCTTTCGATCCGTCCATACGCCATACGTAGACGGCCGTTTCACACTGGACAACAAAGGGGTGCCCTCATGCTCACGTCTACACCAGGTTCGAAGTCGGTCACCGAGGGATTGCCTGATCTCAAGCGCACCCTGTGGTCGAAAATCGGCGTTTTAAGAACTTCATCCACGCGGAAAGATTTGCTGCAACTTAAAGAAAATATTACTTCCATAAAGTCTCTTGGAAAAACAGAGGGGAGCGATGACCAGGTTATTTCCGATTATGAAAAAATAAAAGATAACCTAAGTGATCTGGAGGTTATTCGAAAAGAAAAAGGAGGGGACCTGACTAAATATAAAAGCGAATACCTTTCCAGTCTTATAAAGGTAGCGCAGACGATGCTTGATGAGCGTAAAGATTCTTACGTTAGTTCCCTTGAAAACAAAGAGAAAGAGAGTAAGAAGTATTTTGATGTTTTTTCGAAAGACGTGAGCGCGCTGGATAAAACTCTAAAAGAGGCGGGAGCTGTTCAGTGTCAAGTACAAGCTTTGAGAGAAGATGTAAAGAATCTTAAAGAAACAGAGTTCAAGCAAGGAATGGAGGTCAGTCGTGCGAGGCAAAATCTTGATGAGGCCAAAGAGAAATGTTTTTCCGCTTTGGGAATCTCTGACAAGAAAGTCAGGGTAAAGTTAGGCTCGCAATACGAGAATGTTGTAATCACAGGCCAAAATGCCATTCAGATGCGTGATGCGTCTAGGTTCGTACGTAAAATCGATTCCGTAAATAGCTATCTTGGCGAATTGAAGGAAACAAAAAAAGCTCTTGGTAAGCTTCGTCAAACTGATAGCCAAATAAAAGGCTTTGATCCAGATATATACAACGTTAAGACTTCATACACAGGAGGGACGCTGGTAGAAGAAATGGATCAGGGTGGCTTGAAATATAAAGGGAGCAAGTCCAGTTTTGATGCCAGGAACGCGGTGGCAAAAAGTCGCTGTGAGGCTGCTATAAAAGAATTGGCTAAACGTGGTATTCCAAAAGAACGCATGAGTATCAAGGAGACAGACGCTTCTGTAAAGGCCGCCTCCAAGTACTCTGATGGAAAAATGTACAGGTACTACCAGATTGAGTTTCATACTGAGAGTTTGAAAAAGGATATTGAAAAGTGTGAGAAAAGGGTTAAAAGTTTGAGTGATGCTCTAAGAAAAGTTCCTCAGTCTGGAGAGTATGACGCGTTTGTCCGTATGGTTGATAGCCTTGATTCTGACTATAGCGGTAAGCTTGGGTCGGATATAACCACCTGCTCTCCTTCTCTGTTGAAAAAATTAAAGTCAGTGTTTTCTGAGGAAAAAACAGGAGAGATTTCTAGATGTTCCAGAGAAGTCATTGGAGAGCGAAGTTCTGTAGAAAAAAAAGTGAAAACTGAGCTCCAGGATATGTTTAAGAATCTTGATGAGCTACAAAATGCACGGAAAACAACACGAAATGAGCTGGAAAAGAAAAAAATTGAATTAAGAAAGGCTGAAGAAAAGCGCGGGCACATCACCAGTAAACCCTTGAAGAAGGTGCAGAAGGATCTTGCAAGGAAACGAGACGCCAGAAAATATTGGGAAAAAGACATGCAAGGTTGGCAGCGTAAGAAAACGGAAGAGTTGGGGAAGTCGGGCAACGAGCCCTTGATGGGTGAAGGTGTAGTTGCAAAATTATAAGCAGCCTGTTGCCGCTGAGGGATACTGGATGAAAACAGCAAGTGCGCTTGACTGACTCTCGGCAGTGCCCCAGCTGGACTGACATGTGCTTGCTCTCATGCCAATGCTCCCGGTGACCGATCTTGGTATCACTGATCTGATCAGGCGGCTGAATGCCAAGGATGTGTCTCCTGATAAAGCCGTGAATTTGATACACGACCTGGAAAAGCGCAGGAGGCAGGCCAAGGTGACGCGAGTGACCAGGTCCAGGTTCGACACCGGGTAGCCGACAGCTGCTTGTCACGGGGCGACCTGGAGTGCACCTTGTCCTGGGTGCGCACAGGGGGGGCAGGGACTGGTCTTGCGGCACAGGTCCCCCAGCGTCTGCTGGGTGCCCGCTGTCTGGCAAGGCTGGCCTTCATGCAGCATTTGCTGGTGCACAAAGACGCTTGGAACCTGGATTTGTTCTGTTGTCACTACAAGATCCTGTGCCAGAGAGCCATCGCCAGTGTGAGAGACCTGTCTGTTGTGTTGCGTATGGCTTTGTGCCGTTTGCAAGGTTTGCGCAGTCTGCAGGAAAAAGAAATGCTTCAGCCACGGAGATTGCAGTCAGGGCCGTTTTTCGGGTTGATCAAGCAAGTTGTTCGACAAGACGCGATGGTGAGGCTGTCCGACGAAAAGGGGCCTCTTATGGTCAAGGGCGGCTTTTTTCGTGCATGATGGCTCTTCAGAAAATGCTGGAAACAAGCTGGGAAGAAAAGGGAAGAGTGCACGGAGACTTCGTGAAGACAAGCTGTGAAACAGTCAACTGCGGGTGCGTTTCGTTTCGTACCAGTGCCGGGACTCAAGCTGAACTTTTGGTGCCGCTGCTGTTACTGGAAAGCTCACCGGTTTTTGCAGCCTTTTTCCCTTGCTGACGTTGTTGATGTCAGTCCCTGATGTTTGGGAAACATCAGGGAAAACTTGTGCTATTGTAGGCTTGCTCAATCCTCTTCAGCAAAAAAGGCGACCAGCGACTTATGTTTTTTTGGCCAATACGAGGCTGCAATATAGGATCGGACTCTTTCGAGCTGCCCATAGGTGGCGGCCGTTTCACAATTGTCAACAGAGGGTTTTCGCATGCACATTCCTACGCCAAATTCGCAGTCTGTCATAGCGGGATTGCCTGATCTCAAGCGCACCTGGAAGTCGAAAATGGGCTTGTTTCGCACTTCATCCACGCGGACAGAATTGCTGAAGCTTAAAGAAAATATTACTTCCGTGAAGTCTGTTGAAAAAACAAAGGGGGACGATAAGGAGGTTATTTCCGAGTATGAAAAAATTAGAAACAACTTAAATGATCTGGAAGCCATTCGAGAAAAAAAAGGGGGAGAGCTAACCAGGTATAAAAGCAAATACCTTGCCTCTCTTATAACGGTAGCGCAGACGATGCTTGATGAGCGTAGAGGTTCTTACTTTTCATCCCTTGCAAAAATAGAGAACGAGAGCAGGGATAAATTCAAATTGCACTCGAATAAAGCGAACCAACTGGCTAAAGCTATAAAGAATAAGGAAGATGTCAAGTGCACAGTAGAAGCTTTGAGAAAAGATGTGCATCGTCTTAAAGAGAAAGAGTTTGTACAAGAAAACAAGGTCAATCATGAGAGGGAAAGGTTTGATGAGGCCAGAGAGAATTTGTTTTCCAGCTTGGGGGTTCCTGCTAAAAAAATTAGGGTGGATTCGGGAAAGCATGCTTTTGTAATCACAGATAAAAACGCCATTCATGCGCAGGATGCGTGTAGTTTTGCAAATAAAATTGATTCCGTATGTGACTATCTTGGCGAATTGAATAAAGCAAAAAAATCTCTTGTGAAGCTTCGCAAATCTGATAGTGAGATAAAAAACTGTCAGTCACGTCTATACGACCTTGAAACTTCATTCGAAGGAGGGAAACTGATAAAAGAAATGGATCAGGATGGATTTTCATCTAAGGGGAGTGGTTTTGATGCCAAGAACGCGAGGGCAAAAAAACACTGTGAGGCAGCTATGAGAGTATTGGCTGAAAAGGGGATTGACGAAGAATACATGAGTATCAAGGAGAGCGACTTTTCCATAAAGGGTGCCACCAAGTACGCTGATACAAAAATGTACAGGTATTACCAGATTCAGTTTCATACTGAAGATTTACAAAAAGATATGGAGAAGTGTAAGAAAAAGGTTGGCGAGTGTCGCAGTTCTGTAGACGAACAGTTTGATGTCAGGGAGTTTGACGCGTTTGCCATTATGGTTGGTAGCCTTGGCTCTGGCTATCGCGAGAAGCTTGGATCGGATATAGCCACCTGCTCTCCTTCTTTCCTGAAAGGATTAAAGCCCGCGTTTTCTGAGGGAAAAAAACGCGAGATTCTTAGAGTTTCCAAAGAAATACTTGCAGAGCGAAAGGCTGTCGAACAAAGAGTGAATATTGATCTTCGGAGCAGGGTTGATAAGCTTGATAGAATGCAGGGTGAATGGGATGAAGTGCGAAGTGAGCTTGAATACAAAAAAGCTCGATTAATGGCGGCTGAAAAAAAACGCGAACTCTACGCTGAAAAACCCTTGAAGAAGCTGAAGAAGAATCTTTCAAAGTCCCAAGAAGTCAGAAACTTTTGGCAGCAAGAAATGGAAGATTGCAACCTTAAGAGAACGCAAGAGTTGGAGAGGCTGGAAAACAAGTCCTTGATTGATGAAGGTGCAAGTGCAAAGTTATAAGCAGCCTGTTTCCGCGGAGGGATGCTGGATGAAAACAGCAGGTGCGATTGACTGATGTGCGGCAGCGCCCCAGCTGGATTAACATTGGCTTGCTCTCATGTCAGGAAGCGGAAATCAGTATGAGAGTGCAAGCATGCACTGTGAGGAAAAGGTTATTGGGTTTTATCCTTGAAGGCGCACAGGTCGGCCAGCGGACAGTGTGGGCACAGCGGTTTGCGCGCCCGGCAAATGTAGCGTCCGTGCAGAATAAGCCAGTGGTGGGCGTCCAGGAGAAATTCCCTGGGGACTCTCTTGAGTAGTGCTTTTTCGACTTGCAGTACGGTCTTTCCCGGCGCCAGACCGGTGCGGTTGGCAACTCTGAAAATATGCGTATCAACCGCCATCGTATGCTGACGAAAGGCCGTGTTGAGTACGACATTGGCTGTTTTTCTTCCCACGCCAGGCAGCGCTTCCAGGTCCTCCCTGGTGTCGGGCACCTGGCCGTCATGGCGGTCCAGAAGCAGGGTGCAGGTGGCCATGACATTGTCGGCTTTGCTGTTGAACAGCCCCAGGGTTCTGATGCTGTCCTTGAGTTCGTCCATGCCGAGCTCCAGAATGGCGCGCGGTGTGTTGGCTTTGGCGTAAAGTTTGCGGGTGGCTTTGTTGACACCTGTATCTGTGGACTGGGCGGACAGCATGACGGCGATCAGCAACTCGAAAGCCGTGCTGTACTCCAGCTCGGTTTGTGGCTGAGGGTTGCGATCGCGCAGGCGGCTGAAAAACGTATACCTTTTGGTTTTGTTCACAGGTGTTGTGTCTCGTCAGGTGATCATGGGCTCACAGTCGTGATGGCCCGATTCCTTATGGTGGCGTCGTTCGTACCCCGGTGCTCTGAGGCCGGTGCCATCCTCACAGCTGGCGCACGGGTACCCGACCGGGTTGTTGTTCCAGCGATGTATGGGTCGCCCGGGGCTGTGTGAAGTCATCGGCGTCGGATTGTCTGAGCCGATAATGCGCGTCTATTGCGTTTTTTGCCGCGATCAGCAGTCCCATGCACACAAAGGCTCCGGGGGGCAGAACCACAAACAAAAAGGGGCGGTAGTCGCTGACCAGGGTGATGGTCCATTCTCTGGCGACCGGGCCCAGAAGAAAATCCATATCGGCCATGAGTGTGCCCTCGCCAATCATTTCCCGTAGCCCACCGAGGACCAGCAGCACAGCCATGAAACCCAGTCCCATGACCAGTCCATCGAGCATGGATGCGATGGGTCTGTTGCGTGACGCGAAGGATTCGGCGCGCCCCAGAATAATACAGTTGGTCACAATCAGGGGGAGAAAAATACCGAGCACGCGGTACAGATCATAGGCCCAGGCTTGCATCAACAGCTCGACGCAAGTGGTCAGCGCGGCAATGATCATGACAAAAATGGGCAGGCGGATGCTGGCCGGAATCGCCTGACGACACAGGGAAATAAGCAGGTTGGAGCCCATAAGCACCAGCAGGCTGGCCAGCCCCAGCCCCAGGGCGTTGACCAGGTTGCTGGAGACGCCCAGCAGTGGGCACAGTCCCAGCAACTGCACCAGGGCCGGATTGTTGCTCCAGAGGCCGGGCCAGCGGGGTTCCGGGGAGGGGGCTGTGCTCATGGTGCGGTGCTCTTTCCAGGAGGGCAGTGGTCGTCGAATCCCAGCAGTCGGTTGCGATAGTGGGAAAAGTAGACCAGTGTTCGATACACGGCAGTGACGACGGCCCGGGGCGTAATGGTGGCGCCGGTGAACTGGTCAAACTGGCCGCCGTCTTTGGTAACAGCCCAGCCTGCCCGCGTAGGGTTGTTCAGGGATTTGCCGCTGAATATCCTGATCCAGCCCGATACCCGGGTTTCTATGCCATCTCCCAGTCCTGGTGTTTCCCGGTGTGCTGTTGCCCTGACGCCGGTCAGGGTTCCCTGTCTGTCGATGGCGACCAGAAGGCGGATCTGGCCGCTATAGCCATCCGGGGCTACGACCGGCAGTACCAGCGCTTCTATGTTGCTGTCGCGACAGGCGAACCAGCCCTGGGGCTGTGATGTAGCCCAGCCCAGTTGCTCCGGTGCCGGCAAGGTCAGGCGGCTGTTACCGAGTATATTGTCGAACGGGTCATCGGGCAGAACTTCCTTCAGCGTTTTTTCCTCGTTGCTGCGGATCTGGCTGGCGATGTGGGACCGGGTTGCGATCCAGGTCAGGGATACAAGACCGGTGGTCAGCAGGGCAAACAGCGCCAGGCGCACACTGTTATGCACAAGAGCCCGGGTGAGAGGCGTGGATGCCAGTCGCATCAGCGTCTCTCCTTGAGGTGCGGCCCGTGTCCCAGGGTGCGGGGGCGAATCCAGTAATCCATGGCAGGCGCGCTCATGTTCATCAGCAGGGTGGCGAAGGCCAGCGCATCAGGGTAGCCGCCAAAGGCCCTTATGGTATAGGTCAGCAGGCCGGCACCCAGTCCGAACAGCAGTTGTCCCCGGCGCGTGCTGGTGCCGGAGACCGGATCTGTCACTATGAAAAAGGCACAGAGCATGGTGCCGCCGGAGAACCAATGAAACAGGGGCGATCCCCGGGAGGCGGAACCGCTGCCATTCCAGAATATCAGCGACATTATGGCCAGCCCGGCCAGCATGCCCACAGGTGCCTGCCATTGAATGACCTTTTTTTTCAGCAACCAGAGACCACCGGCAAGGCAGGCCAGGTTGACAGGCAGCCAGCCGGGTCCCACGAGGCCGGACAGTTGACGGTGTGTGCTCCAGAGTTCGGGCATGGTCAGGGTGTTGTTGTTGCGTAGCAGATCCAGTGGCGTGGCCATGGTCCAGCCGTCGATCGGCTTGCCCAGAAAAATCAGCTGCAGGCTGTCGCTGAATGTCAGCCACGGGTGTCCGGTGCCGTCAGCGGGTGACCAGCTACTCATCGGCAGGGGAAAAGAGATCAAAAGAAGGACATAGCCCAGCATGGCAGGGTTGAAAGGATTTTGTCCCAGACCACCGTAAATGTGCTTGCCGAACACCATGGCGAAACTGGTACCGATCAGGCTGCACCACCAGGGCAGGTCTGGTGGCAGGGACAGGGCCAGCAGCCAGGCGGTGACCAGTGCACTCTTGTCGCGCAGATAGAAAAGTGGCGCCCGGCGGCGCAGGGCGAGCAGCACCGCCTCAGAGCCCAGTGCGATCAGCGAGCACCAGAGCAGGGTTATCGGTGTTCCCCAGCCAAAACAAAAGGTTCGTACACAAAGTGCCGGCAGGAGTGCAATCAGTACCAGCAGCATCATCCGGTCGGTTTTGTTGCTGGTGGTGCTGTGTGGCGACGACCGGTGTTCCAGCGGCATCATGGTGGACTCCCGGAGGGCTGGACACTGGCAGGTGTTTGCCTTGCTTGCAGTTGATCCATATCCTGCTGCAGGCTCTGTACTTGCTGTCGGATCCTGGCAGCGTCCGGGCTGTCCTGACTCAGGTTCTCCAGGGTGCGCGAGGCTTTTTTGAGCTGCACCCGGGTACGTGACAGCTGAATTTTCAGTTCCCGCTGTTCATCCGGCAGGCTGGCTGGTGCGGTCGCTTGCTGTGGTGCGGTCTGGGGCGGCTGGGCCTGTTGGCGCAGCCGGGCTGCGAGACGACGACGGGCTTTTTTTTCTTCTTCAGCAGCCTGCAGGCGTAGCTGGCGTTGTTCGAAGCGCTGCCGGGCCTGGGCTGCCTTCGCGCTTTTGGCCTGCTGCTGTTGTATGGCGTCTTTGGCGGCGCGGTAGTACTGCACCAGCGCAATGGTGCTGGGGCACACCCAGGCACAGGCACCGCATTCGATGCAGTCCGACAGGTTGTGCGCCTGAAGCTGGCTGTGGTTCATGGCGCGGGCGTGCCAGTACAGCTGCTGTGGCAGCAGGTTGACCGGGCAGACATCGGCGCAGAGTCCGCAACGAATGCAGGCCTGGGTCGGATCCGGGTCAGGGAATTCGGCACGGGTGCCGGCGATCAGACAGTTGGTGGTCTTGAGCAAGGGGACTTCGGCACTGTGCAGGCTGTGTCCCATCAAGGGACCGCCTTGAATCAGGCAGTGCATGTCAGATTCGCGCAGGCCGGCAAAGTGCAGCAGGTGTTCGACAGGTGTGCCGATCAGGGCCTCCACATTGCCGGGGCGCGCCAGTGCCTGGCCACTGAGGGTGGTGATGCGGGAGATCAGCGGCCGCCCCAGGATAACGGCCTGGTGCAGTGCGGCAAGGGTGCCGGTGTTGCAGCAGAATATGCCCAGTTCCGCCGCCCGGGTGCCGCTGGGAACCTCGCGTCCTGTCAATGTGCGTATCAAAATACCGGCGTCGCCGGAGGGATAGCGGGCGGGCAGGCTGAAAATCTGGACATCTGTTTGCCCGGCGCAGGCCGCCTCCATGGCAGCCAGTGCCTGGGGCTTGTCATCTTCCACGGCCACCATGATCTTTTCTGGCTGAAGAAGATGGCGGAGCACGGCGAAGCCTGCGACAAGGTGCTCGGCTCTTTCGCGCATGAGCATATCGTCTGCCGTGATATAGGGTTCACATTCGGCACCGTTGATGATGACCAGGGGTGCAGGGTCTCCCCTGGTGGCTGCCAGTTTTATATCAGTGGGAAAGCCTGCGCCACCGAGGCCGACGACGCCGGCTTCTCTGATGACGTCCATGAGAGCGTCTTTGTCGAGGCGTCTGTAATCTGTGACGGCCGGCCGGGCACACCAGCGGTCCAGACCGTCGGGTTCCAGCAGCAGGCAGGGGGCTTGCTGGTGCGACCAATGGGGAACGGGACGGACAACAGGACCTCGGACAGTGCCGGATGTGGGCGCGTGCACAGGGGCCCCCCGGGGGCCGCGCGGCCGCGCCAGTTGCTGTCCTTTAAGCACCCGGTCGCCGGCTTGCACCTGCGGTTCGGCCGGGGCGCCGGCTTGTGGGTTCAGCGGGATAACGAAGGTATCCGGCAGTGGTGGGGTGGCTATAGGCGTGCGGGTCGACAGGGCCTTGTGGGTTGCCAGCTCTATGCCGCCGGACAGGGGGTGTGGGGGGGCTTGTATCATCGGGTTTCCCCTTGCCGGTCTGTGGCTATCAGGGACTGTTTCCACAGGGCTGAGTGAGGCAAATCGGGCGGCAGGGGCCAGGATGGGCGGTCCGTCGCCCCGTCTGGCGTGATCATGTCAATACAGTCCACCGGACAGGGTTCCACACAGAGGTCGCAGCCGGTGCACTCCGCTGCGATCACAGTATGGGTGAAGCGCGCCGCGCCGACGATGGCATCGACGGGGCACGCTTGTATGCATTTTGTGCAGCCTATGCACTCTTCCTCACGGATAAAGGCGACCCGGGGGACATCATCCCGGTCGGCTTTTGCGCGCGACGGGTCCAGTGTGGCCGGCGCCCTGTCAAGCAGCTCGGCCAGGGCGTTGATGGTGGTCTGGCCGCCGGGGGGGCAGCGATTGATGGCTTCCCCCCTGGCAATAGCCTGGGCATAGGGTTTGCAGCCTGGGTGCCCGCACTGGCCGCATTGGGTTTGGGGAAGAAGGGCATTGATGCTCTCCACCACCGGGTCTTCCTGAACGCGGAAGCGCTCTGAGGCCGCTCCCAGCAAGGCACCGCACACCAGCGTCAGTGCCAGCAGGGTCAGCAAGGCAGAGCCGAGCAGTGTGATAGCGGCTGTATCCACAACAGGCTCCTCAAATTTTGACCAGGCCCGTAAAGCCCATAAAGGTCAGTGACATCAATCCGGCGGTGATCAGTCCAATGGCCGAGCCGCGAAAGGGTGTGGGCACATCGGCGGCTGCGATGCGTTCGCGTATGGCTGCAAACAGCACCAGCACCAGCGAAAAGCCGAGTGCCGCCCCAAAGCCGTAGAGCACGGAGCTGAGAAAGTCTGGATTGCGGCGACTGTTGAGCAAGGCAACACCGAGTACGGCGCAGTTGCTGGTGATCAGAGGCAGAAAAACACCCAGTACCTTATGCAGCAGGGGACTGGTTTTGCGCACCGCCAGTTCAGTGAACTGCACGGCAACAGCTATGACAAGAATAAAGGTGAGTGTCTTGAGAAATTCCAGATGCAGTGGCACCAGCAGATAGTGCCAGCTGATGTAGCTGAACACGGAGGCAATGGTGAGAACAAAAGTTGTAGCCATGGACATGCCCAGAGCCGTTTCCAGTCGGTTGGAAACACCCATGAACGGGCAGAGCCCAAGAAATTGGACCAGCACAAAGTTATTGACAAGCAGGGCGCTGATCAGGATGAGAGAAAGTTCGGCCATTGTGTAAACGGCAGCATCCGGCTGCAATTTCCGGGTGATGAACGGGGCGCACAGCCAGTGTTCGGGCTGAGTTTTTCCCGACATGACGGGGCTCTGCTTGAACGGGGCGCACAGCCAGTGTTCGGGCGGGGGGCAGTATAAAGACTCTGCTCGCCCGGTGAAAGGCATATTGCCTTGTTTTGTTTGCTGAGAATCTGGACGCCAGTCAATATCTGAAGTAGGATTTTGAGTCGCTGTTATCCCGAGCTGTAGCCTGAGCTTTACATTCCCCCTATTTTCTTTTTTCGTATCCCTTAAGGTATGGGCCCATGATGCTGGAAGTGCTTCCAAAGTGGGTTGAGTCTCGTGGCATTTGTGTTCCGCTGTGCCAGGTCGTGCGTACCAGCGCGGCCCGGCTGGCCGCAATTGTGTGCGTGCTGACTCTTCTCGCTGGCTGTACAGATGACAAGGCGGATGCTCCTGCCCCGCAAGCCCGGCTTCCGGTTGTCCAGGTCGCCCGGGTCCACAGTGCTCCCGTTGCCCTCTACAGTGAGCTGCCGGCCCGCATTGAAGCCAGCGAAAAGGTGGAAATCAGCACCCGGGTGGAAGGTCTGCTGGAAGAGCAGTTGTTTACGGAAGGCTCGGCAGTCACTGCCGGTCAGGTGCTGTTTCGTCTTGAAAAGGCACCGCTGGAAGCCGCATTGCATCAGGCTCAGGCCGATCTGGAGGGTGCCGAGGGACAGGCGCGCCAGACACGCAGTCAGCTGGCGCGGGGCCGTCGACTTCTTCCGCGCGGTTATATCAGTCAGGCCGACCTGGAGAGTCTGGTGAGCAAGGATGCCCAGGCGCAGGCCGCTGTGGCGGCGCGCAAGGCAGCCCTGGAACAGGCACAGCTGAACCTGGCGTTTGCCGAGATACAGGCACCTTTTTCAGGGCAGACGGGGGCGGCCTCTTACAGTGTCGGCAGTCTGGTGGGCCCGGCCCAGGGGACCCTGGTCGAGCTGGTCAGGCTGGACCCTGTGCGTGCCAGCTTCCAGTTGACGCAGCAGGAAGTGCTGGATTACCGGTTGTCACACAAGGGGAATATGGATGGGGCCCTCAGGTTCGAGGCCAGGCTGAAACTCCCCGGCGGCACTGAGTACCAGGAGCCTGGAACTATCGATTTTACGGCACCGGAGGTGGACGAAAAAACGGGCACGGTGGAAGGTCGGGCGGTTTTCAGGAACGCGGACCACCTGTTGTTGCCTGGTATGTATGTGACACTGATTCTGGAAAGCAGTGAAAAGAAATCCCGGGTTCTGGTGCCCCAGATTGCGGTGCATCAGGAGTTGCAGGGCCGTTCTGTTCTGGTTGTGGGCTCTGACAACAAGGTTCACAGACGTGCGCTGGAGACCGGGCGTCGCCTGGGGGCTTTCTGGGCCGTGCGGTCGGGGTTGGACGAGGGAGAGCGTGTGGTGCTGACCGGCGCCCAGAGCGTCAGGGCCGGGGCACAGGTAACACCCGTCAACAAGCAGGTCGACAGGGAAACAGGGGCTGTCACTGATGTGGTTGGCGGGGGGGGCAGTCAGGATGCTGCCACTGAGAAGCGGTCCGGAGCCCTCTGATGTCATTCTCCCAGCACTTCATTTCGAGGCCGCGGCTGGCGGCTGTTGTTTCCATTGTGATTTCTTTGGCAGGGCTGCTGGCCTTGCTGAATCTGCCGGTCACCCTGTATCCCAGCCTGTCTCCTGTGCAGGTCTCGGTCAGTGCGTCTTACCCGGGTGCCAGTGCCGGGGTTGTGGACAGAAGTGTCGTGACGCCGCTGGAAGAACAGCTCAATGGTGTGGACGGCATGGTGTCGATGCAGTCGACCTCCAGTAACCAGGGGACGGCCCGTATCCGCATTGAGTTTGCAGCGGGTACCGACGCGGATGTGGCGCAGATCAATGTGCAGAATCGTGTAGCCCTCGCCGAGCCAGGACTGCCGGAGGAGGTGCGGCGTCGCGGCCTGACGGTCCGGGCCCAGTCATCTGACATGCTGCTGGGGGTCAATCTTGTCTCGCCGGATGGCTCTCTGGATCAGCTTTTTCTCAGCAACTATGCCTCGCGTCATCTGACAGATGCCCTTGCCCGTGTCGAGGGTGTCAGTGATGTCAGCATCCGTGGTGAAAGACAGTACAGCATGCGTATATGGCTGCGCCCTGACTTGATGCAGTCTCTGGGGATTACTGTGGACGATGTTCAGGCGGCACTGCGGGAGCAGAACCAGAACCTTGCCATTGGCCGACTGGGCCAGGCGCCGACTGCGGTGGGACAGCAGTTTGAATACTCTGTCCAGGGTGAAGGGCGCATGCAGACAGTCGCCGAGTTTGAGAATACGGTGCTGCGCGCCAGTCCGGACGGTTCGGTGGTGCGCCTGCGGGATCTGGCGCGCGTAGAGGTCGGAGCGCACCGTTATAGCGGGCAGGCACGCCTGGATGGTGCCCCGACAGCCTTGCTGCTGGCCTATCAGTCGCCTTCTGCCAATGCGGTGGAGGTTGCTCAGGCGGTGCGTGCAGAAATGGCCCGTCTGGCGCGCCAGTTCCCCGAGGGCATGGACTACGCCATCTTGTATGACACAACGACATTTATTTCCCGCTCGGTGACTGAGGTGGTTGTGTCCTTGATGCAGGCGATCGGCCTTGTCATCCTGGTTGTTTTTCTGTTTCTGAAAAACTGGCGCATGACCTTGATTCCGGCCCTGGCCATTCCCGTTTCCCTTCTGGGTGCTCTGGCTGCCCTGGCTGTTCTGGGGTACTCCATCAATACGCTGACGCTGTTTGCGCTGGTGCTGGCAACGGGCGTTGTGGTGGATGATGCCATTGTTGTGATTGAAAATGTTGAAAGACATATGGCAGCGGGCAAGGATGCGGTTGAGGCGACCCGTGTCACGATGCAGGAAGTGGCAGGGCCTGTGGTAGCGACCACCCTTGTGTTGCTGGCGGTTTTTGTTCCCGTCTGTTTCATGCCAGGTGTGACGGGTGGGCTCTACCGACAATTTGCAGTGACGATTTCAGCGGCGGTGCTGTTCTCCTCGCTCAATGCACTGACCTTGAGTCCTGCTCTGTGTGCTGTGCTCCTCAAATCGGGCGTTGCCCCCATCGCGGGACTGGCTCCTTTCGAGCGTGGCGTGAACTGGCTGGCGGGACGTTACAGTCAGCGTGTCAGTTGGCTGGTCCGTCGTCCGGTGCGCGTCGGTGTGTTTTTTCTGGTGTTGTTGGCTGTCTGCTTCTGGTTGCTGCGGGTGCTTCCAACGGGTTTTGTTCCCCGGGAAGACCAGGGCTTTTTTTTCGTCAGTGTTGAGCTGCCTGATGGCGCTTCTATTGGCCGGACAGATCAGGTACTCGAAGACATCAGGCCGCAGATCCAGGCTGATGCGGGGGTCGCCCACTTTGTCAGCGCATCAGGCTTCAGTCCCCTGGCGGGTGCTGACTCCAGCAACGGGTTCGGCATAGTTCTCCTGAAAGACTGGAGCCAAAGGCCCGGGCAGGCGTTGCATTCCAGTAGCGTTATGAGGCGTCTGCAGCAGCGGCTGGCGTCTGTTGCGGAAGCGAAAATCCGTTTTTTCGAAGGGCCTTCGATTCCGGGGCTGGGATCGTCCGGTGGGTTTGATTTGCGTTTGCAGGATACGCAAGGGGGGACGCCCCAGGCATTGGCACAGGCGGCGTCCGAGCTGATCAGCAAGGCTACCCAACGTCCGGAGATAGGCCGTGCTTTCAGCAGTTTTCGCGCCAGTGTTCCTGAATACAGCGTTGTTGTTGACCGGGACAAGGCACGCATGATGGGGGTCAGTCTGGACTCTGTGTATCTGACGCTCAGAACCCAGCTGGGATCCCTGTACGTCAATGACTTTCCTTGTGAAGGACGCAGCTGCCAGGTGATTGTGCAGGCCGATCAGGAGTATCGCGCCCATCCTGATGATCTGCGCCACTACGCAGTACGCAGTGGGGCAGGGGATATGGTGTCTTTGTCGACATTGGTGACCATCAAGCCGGCACTGGCACCGCCTTCTATTGATCGGTTCAATATGTATCCTTCTGTCTCTATTCGGGGGCAGGCGGCCCCCGGATACAGTAGCGGTCAGGCGATGACGGCCATGGCCGAGCTGGCGCAGGAGCTGCCGGTCGGGTACGGCTTTTCCTGGGCGGGGCAGTCTCGCCAGGCGCTTGAAACCGGCGCTGTGGCTCCCTTGTTGTTCATGCTGGCACTGGTCTTTGTCTATCTGTTTCTGGTGGCCCAGTACGAGAGCTGGACGCTGCCTGTCGCAGTTGTTGCGACGGCACCGATTGCGATTTGGGGTGTGGTGTCCGGTCTGGGCCTGTTTCAGATGGTCAACACCGTGTACGCCCAGATCGGGATGGTGCTGCTGATGGGGTTGGCAGCCAAGACGGCCATATTGATAGTGGAATTTGCCAGTGTACAACGGGCGCAAGGGATGCATGCGGTGGAGGCGGCCGAGGCGGCCGCCAGAACCCGTTTTCGCGCGGTGCTGATGACGGTGATGTCGTTTGTTCTGGGTGTGGTGCCTTTGATATGTGCTACAGGGCCCGGCTCTGCCGGCCGTGTTTCGCTGGGCAGTACTGTATTTTTCGGCATGTTGGCTACGCTTGTACCGGGCACTTTGTTGATGCCGGTTCTCTATCGGCTCGCGCAAGGCGTGCGGGAGTGGGGCCATTCCAGATCGAAAACACCAGCGCAGAAGTAGAGGCCGCCAGGAAAAACCAGGTATTTTCCTGAAGACGGGCTGATGGCCAGTGCTTGAGCGGTAGGTGTTGCCCTTTTGGGGTTGAGATTGAGATCCGGCGCTGGTCGTCTCTTGCTTGCCTTTTTGTGACGTCCGTAGAGCAGACCCGGGCTCTGCGATGTGTTGTACAGTTTTTTTTCAGATTGCTTGACCGTCCCTGGCTCTGGTTGTCAGGCCCCGGACGGTCATCTGTCGATCACACCGCGTGCCTTGTTTGTGGGGCGTGCACCTGTGTGTGAGCTCATGAACGCACTCGGGGAGCAGTCGGAGTGAATACGCACACAAACGCCACGACCAGTCCGCACCCTTGTGCCTATATTCAGTCTTCATCTTTACCCATTTCGACGCTGACACTGAACTGCTGTCTCAAAAGATATGATTCGCTGCTGGAAAAAACGCGATATGGCGAAGATTACTCGCATGCTCTCCACCATCTGACCAGACTGGCACCCGATCAGGAAGTCCTGGTCACCGCCCTGAAGAAAGCCCTTTGGCTTTGCCTGGATGCGCTGCTGGTGGGTTACGAAGGCGTTTGTTAACGAGAAGACCTCAGGCTCTGCACTGTATCGTCTGCCTGGACGTAAAGGGATTTTCCGTGTGTGCGCCAGTCGAAGACCCGAGCGATTTGCAAGGTGTTCAGGCTCTGTGAGTCGGGATTCCTGCAGGTTGATGCAAAATACCTGTCGTCAATGGCTGCAGAACAAAATACCTGTCGTCAATGGCTGCAGAAAAAGGACATCGCTATCTTTTCGTTGCTATTGGCCATGCCACTGTCCGGGTATTCGTTCAGGCCAGACAGAACAAAACGGCCTTATCCGCCAAAGCTTTTCTGGCAGTCCTGCGCGAGGTCTGCC